>ERZ777306.656-NODE-656-length-67190-cov-7.091026_pt1 | contig 67190 bp, 30 predicted proteins | sample MGYA00374966_ERZ777306 | MGnify/ENA primary metagenome ERZ777306 (study PRJEB29329, sample SAMN06343882) | mouse gut metagenome | isolation source: Mouse cecum | place: Austria: Vienna | collected 2014-11-15 ...
TTTCATAAATGCAGTTTACATTAACTATATTGCTATTACGTGATGCAAAAGAAGACGATTTAGAAATTTCGAGTATATTAGCCATAAAAAACTCCTTTGATTTCTATTTATTATAGCATATTTTTTAATTTTAGGCAACAATTTATATTCAATATGGTGGGTTTCTCTGGGTGGGAAATAGAGAAAAGCAACGGGGTTTCCGTTGCTCTTTTGTTTTACTGCGCTCTGACAAACTTTCCGTTTTCCCGAACATTGCAGTTGTTTTCATACGTTAACGGTTTGGGTTGCCATTTGACAACAAAACCCGCAAGTCCGTTAATGAAAATGTACTGCATTGTATCGGCGTTAGAACGCGATTGCTCTTGGCGGAAGGTGAGGGATTCGAACCCCCGAAAGCTTTCACTTTAACGGTTTTCAAGACCGCCGCATTCAACCGCTCTGCCAACCTTCCGTTTTGAATTTTACCGTCCCGCTCACTTGCTTCGGATTGACGCGATTGCGGTTTTGCTCTTTCGCTTCGCCCCTCTCGCTTTCCGACCAATCGCTATTTGGCGTTTTTTCGACAAAATTCGACGGATTTTTCTATGTTTAGGCAATATTATACAAATTTTCGACTAATTCGTCAAGCCCTTCTTACTGCAAGACGGAAAAATTTTTTACGCGGACGGCGCGGAAGGTTAAAGTTACCTGATATCCCCCCTTCGCCCGTTCCACGGTGAAACGCGGCTCCCCTTCCGGTTCGAAATATTCGCCTGCAACGCGCATAAAGTCCGCTACCGCCGCCGCCTTACTCGCCTCGTTCATTTCCGCCTTGTCTTTATCCAGCATTTCTACCAATCTGTCTTTCGGATTATTTTTCATCGTTCACTCCTGCATTTAAAATTTTATACGGCGGGATGAAAAAGGTTTCCCGTCCGTCGTCCCTTCGGCAATGCACTGCGCAAATGCACGAAAAGAATGGGAACGCTCGACGACGTTCTCCAAAAACACCTTATCCTCTTCGGGAATAACTGCAAGCAACGGAACACGGAGCGTCGCCGCAATTTCAGCGGGAAGAAGTATTTCGCCCCGCCGCGCGAAGTCCTTCCGCACGAGATTGACCGCAAGCCCCGTACTGCTCAGACGATAACTCTTTAACATTCCCACCACCCTGTCGGCGTCGCGCATGGCGGAAATGTGCGGGGTGGTTACGAGGATCCCCTCCTCCGCGCACGAAACGGCACGATGAAAGCCGTCGTCGATCCCCGCAGGAGAATCGATCAAAATAAAGTCGAACTGCGGGGAGAGGGAATCGAGGATCAGGCGGATCGCCTGCGGGGAAACGTAACGTTCGGGCACGCGGTTGCTCGACACCACAAAGAGCGTGGGATAACGCGGGTGCTGAACGAGCACCTGCCGCGGACGGCAGCGCCCCTCCACGGCGTCCGACACGTCGTACGAGGCGCGGTTTTCCACACCGAGCGCCACGTCTACGTTGTTCAACCCAAAATCCAGATCGCAGATGATAACGCGGTATCCCCGCCGTGCCAGTTGCACGCCGAGATTACAGCATACCGTCGTTTTTCCCACGCCTCCTTTGCCTGACGTGATTACGATTTTTCTTGCCATTGTACGCTCCTACGGCATTTTAAAAATCATACCATATCCGAAGACGATTTTTTACGGGAATCGTGCCGAAGTTTAAAAGTTTTTGGAGAAATCCGAATAAACGAAGTTTTCCGCATTCGTTCGGAATGAGCGGACGGCACAAAAAAAATCGGAGTTTTCACTCCGATTTTTCAAGCAGGGATTGAAGATACTTTTCGTACTCTTCGTCGGTAAGTTTTGAGATTTTCGTCTTTTTAGCCATACAATAACCTCGCTTTGGTTTTTTACAGTATGACCTATCGCCGTGTTTTTTATTCCGTCCGCAACGCGATTACGGGGTCTTTTTTTGCCGCCGACGACGCGGGGATCAAGCCCGAAATCAGCGTAAGCACAACGCTGACGCATACCATGACCAATGCGGCTACGGGCGAAAGCGCAGCCAAGCCGCGGATTCCCGTAAGCACGCCGAGCACGATGTTGATAAATATAGAAAGAATATACGTTACTACCACGCCGAACAGCCCTGCGCCGAGCCCGATAATGAACGTTTCGGCATTGAACAGATTTTTGATGTCCCGTTTCCTTGCCCCGAGCGAGCGCAGCACGCCGATTTCCTTGACGCGTTCCACCACAGATACGTAAGTGATAATGCCGATCATGACCGAGGACACGATCAGCGAAATCGCGGTAAACGCAACAAGCACGTAGGTGATGGCGTTCAACATCGTCTGCACCATGCTCATCAGCACGCCCACGGTGTCGGAATAAGTGATTTTATCCCCCGCCGTCAGCTTTACGCCGTCGTAGATTTCGCCCGCCTCGCACATTACGTTCCACGCATCGAGATAATCCAGCATCTCCTCTTTCGACTCGAAATCCTTTGCGTAAATGGCAATCGAATGGTAACTGTCGTCGCCGCCGAGATAGCTGACGACGCTTGAAATATCGTTGGCGATTCGTAAATTTTTGTAGCTCTCGGGCAAGCCGGAGAGATCCACCCCGTACTGAGCCAATTGCGAAATTAAAAAATAGTGGTCTTCGAACTGTGCCGCATTGCTGGGAGCACGGTAAAACGTTCTGCCCCCTACGACCACCTTGGATTCGTTCTTGACCCAATCTACGATTTTGGAATCCATATTATTGGCTACAAACGAATCAACCGCCGCTTCCGTAATATTTAAACCGTTCGTAAGGCAACCGTAATTCAAGCCGTCCTTTAACCGAAGAATCGCGGTAATCTTTAAGGGGATCCCCTCGCCCTCGGCAACGGCAAGCCCGTCGCGCTTTCCGCTGTAACTGAACGGGGAGAGCACGTCGTCGGTCTTTTGATAGATCGCATCGTTATAAAACAGCGCATAGTCTTTTCCGATAATATCACTATAATCGACAAAAAGAGGCTGTTTCTGCTCCTCCGTCGCATCGCTCCCGCCCTTGTTGAACAGGTTTAAAAAGTCTTTTTCCTGAATAAACCCGAGTTGCGCGAGCGTTAAGTCGGTTGCCGAATCGTTTGCGGAGATAACGAGCGCCGCCTCGTTTTCGTTTTGCGGGAAGTGCGCCGTCTCTCCGCCGAGCACGTCGTACTGCGACAGCACATACTGCGCATAGTTTTCGTCGGAAAAGTCCTTCGTCCCCGGCATTTTATTTACGATGTTTCCGAAAAAGTCCGCCATAGCGGTAAGCTGCGAATACTGCGGCGCGTATTTTTGCAATTCATCGATATAAAATGCTTTCAAAGAGTTCAACGACAGATACTTCGTCGACGGCTTCACGTATTCCCCGCCTATACTCACGTCGCCCGTAACCACTTCCGTAAACAGGCTGTCGGCAAGTCCCGCGCCGTAGCCGTACTGCACGGCGGAGTACCATTCGGGATTCATGTCGCCGACGTACTTTAAGTAGTGCTCGGACACGTTGTTCTTTACCGCCATACCGTTGGCAAGCCCCGTCAGGAAGGAATCGACGTAAATCTTATCTTCCATCTTAGACATATCCGGCATCTTCGACGGCGCGGTGAACGAAGTCATAATGGACGCCATGTCGAAACTGCTTTCCGTAACCTGCACGGGATAGTAGGAAAGCATATCCTCTTCGGTACGCTTGATGTAATGCTTGAACCCGCTGGACAGCGCAAGCACGAGGCATACGCTGATAATACCGATACTGCCGCCGATGGCAGTAAGCGCCGTTCTGCCCTTTTTGGTCAGCAGATTGCGGGCGGAGAGCGCAAGCGACGTAATCCAGCTCATGCGCGTACGCGTCTTCTTTTCTTTCTTCGGCGCCGTCTTGCTCTCCGAATCTTCGGCTGCGTTATCCGCTTCGGGAAGCGGGGATTGCGTCTGCGCCTTGCCGTCTTCCGCCTCTTCCGCGATATAAGGATTGCTGTCCGATTCGACGAGTCCGTCTTTCAGGCGCACGATGCGCGAGGCATAGTCCTCCGCAAGCTCGGGATTATGCGTTACCATGATCACGAGACGTTCGCCCGCGATCCCTTTGATGAGGTCCATGACCTCGACGCTCGTCTTGCTGTCGAGTGCGCCCGTCGGCTCGTCCGCAAGCAGGATCGCGGGATTGTTGACAAGGGCGCGCGCAATGGCGACGCGCTGCATCTGTCCGCCCGAAAGCTGATTGGGACGCTTGTGAAGTTCCGCCCCGAGCCCCACGCGCTCCAGCGCCTGTTTCGCCCGCTCCTTCCTCTCCTCTTTGGAAACGCCCGCGATCGTCAGCGCGATTTCCACGTTGCCGAGCACCGTCTGGTGAGGGATCAGATTATACGACTGAAAAATGAAGCCGATACGGTGGTTTCGGTAGACGTCCCAGTCCCTGTCTTTATACTCTTTTGTGGATTTTCCGTCGATGACGAGATCGCCTTCGCTGTACTGATCGAGACCGCCGATAATATTGAGCAGAGTCGTTTTCCCGCACCCCGACTGACCGAGAATACATACAAATTCGTTTTCACGGAAGTTTAGGCTGATACCCTTTAATGCGTGTACGCGCGTATCGGCAACCTTATAGTCTTTTTTTACGTCAATCAGTTGTAACATAGACCGTGCTTTTCTCTCCTTCTTGTCTGAAACTTATTTCTGTTCGCCGAAATCGAATTCCTTGCGCACAGTTTTCAGCGTCTGCGCGAATTTTTCACAAGTAGCAATCAGATTTTCGGTGTTCTCCACCCCGAATTCTTCTACCACACGGTCGACGAAGGCGCTCGCCTGTTCCCACTGCCCGCGAAATTCCTCCGCCGCCTTATCCGACAGATCCACGTAAAAAATCTTCCTGTCGGTGGGAGAAGCCACTCGTTTTACCACGCCGCGTTCTTCCAACTTCGTTACGAGCTGAGAAACGGCGGAGCGCGTAATTCCCAGACGACGCGACAGCTCGGACGAGATGATCTGCTTTCCAAGTTCCTTTTCGATGATGATTTCCCGCAACATACGGAATTCCGTCTGCGATAACTTTACGTTTACGGGCATCAAAGTCAGCTCCTCCATAAATTTTATGGTGAGCAGAAGTTTATTGAGATACTTGCTGTTTTCCACGATTTTTTCCTCCGCATTGTAAATATAGAAACAATTATATTATACACGCGTTTTTCGCCGATTGTCAACGAAATGAAACAATAAACGTTGAAATTCACTTAACTTTCACGGGAAAAACAATTTGAATGCGCACCTTTCACAGGGTGCGCATCGTTTTTCTTTTCTTATTTTATTCTTCCGTTTCGTCCACCGTTTCGGGCGTTTCCGGTTCGGGAATATAGGGATACAGCGGCGAGGTTACGGGCGTTAAGTCGTACTTGTCGTCGATGTCCCCCAACAGCTCTTCTACGATGTCCTCGCGGGTGATCAGCCCGAGCGAATTCCCCTCGGCGCCCACGATCATCATGTGCTCGCGGCGCGTCTGCATCTGCTTCATCAGGTTGGAAATTTTAACGTCCGTCGTCGTAAACGACACGGGACGCACGATGTTGTCGAAGTTGCGCCTGCCCGCCAGCATATTTTCATAGAAATCGGCGCGGTACAGAACGCCGATGATATTCTGTTTCGTACCCTTATACACGGGGATGCGCGAAAAGTTCGTCTCGCGGAAAATACGGTACACGAGGTGCGGGTTGTCGCGGATTTCCACCGTGATCGCCCTGTCGAGCGGAATCATGCACGATCCGACGTGCAACTCGTCGTAGCGCAGGGTCTTGGTGATCAGATCGTGCTCCGTTTCGTTGAGCGTGCCCTCGTCCTTAACGTCGGATACGATCATTTTAAATTCCTCTTCGGTTACCTTCGACTTCCCCTTGTTCAGGCGGAACATCCAGAAGATAAGCTTTTTCCAGAGCGAAAACAAAAAGGTCAGAGGATAGAAAACCCACGATAAGACGAGAAGCGGATACGCCATAAAGCGCGCAAATTTTTCGGGTGCTTCGCGCGCAAGCGTCTTGGGCGTAACCTCGCCGAATATAAGTACGACTACCGTCAGTACAACGGTGGAAATCGTAGGTCCCAAGCCCTCGCCGCACACCTTGGTAAAGATGACGGTGGAAATGGAAGCCGCGGCAATATTAACGATGTTGTTGCCGATAAGGAGCGTGGTTAAAACCCTGTTGAAATCCTCGCTCATCTTCAACGCCACGCGCGCCGTGCGCTTTTTCTGCGCAATGCGCCGCATACGCACGGTACTGAAGCTTGTATACGCCGTTTCCGTCGCGCTGAATATCCCCGACAGAACAACGAGTACGACGAGGGCAATGATCAACCCTATCAACCCGCCTGCCAAATTTCCGCCTGCCAAAAGACTGCCAATTATACTGCCGTCCGGACTGCCGTCGCCCATGAAAAAACAAATCCTCCGTGATATGAAATATTTATTTTCGTTTTCGTTTGAGTTTGAGGACGCACGCATCCCCCGAAATCTTATTTATCTTGATAACGCCGCGCGGACGGGGCGTTTCTTTCGGTGCGGGTATCGTTCTTTTACGCACTTCCTTGCAAGTTTCCTGCGCCTGCGTTTCGTCCAAAACGGGCGCTTCGTTTCCCTGCGCCTGCGGTGCGGGCTCCGCGAAAAGCTCCGGTCGATACTGCTCCGCGCCGTCGGATTCCGCGTAAACGGTACCGAAGCGTTCGATCACGGGCGGTTCGGGAACGACCCATTCGGGAATCCCCTCGCCTTCCAAGCCCACCGTACGCACAAGCGCGTCGAAAGCGTAAGCGCAGGGATAAACGGACGAGCGGTCGCAATAGGCGCAACGTGCGTACCTGCCGCACATATCCGCGCCGCACTCCGCGTCCGCGCGCCACTTTTCGGTGCGCAGATACTGTTCGAGTTGACGATAGGTCATTTTTCGCCTCCGAAGCCGCCTTACCGACCTGCAAATATGATACTATTATACGCGATAGCGTACGAAATATCAAGCGTTCGGGCAAAAATTACACCGATTATTCATCTTTTTTGCCCGATTTTAAATAGTCTTTCACGCTGTATGCCGCAACGCAACCCTCGCCCGCTGCCTTGGCGAACTGATAGGGCTTGCCCGTAACATCGCCCGCGGCAAACACGCCCTTCACGCTCGTTTCACCGCCGCGCCCTACGACAACGCTTGCGCCTTCCGTTTTCAGTCCCGCAAACAGCACGTCGGGCGGCAACGCCTTCCCGAGAAAAAACACCCCCGAAACGGGGTAGGCGCCCGCGCCCGTTACGACGCGCTCCACGCGCTTTTCCCCCTCGACGGCTACGACCCTTTCGGCAACCGTTCTTATGTTCTTCGCCTTAACCTGCACGGGCTTTGCGGAAAACAGCAGCACCTCCTCCGCAAACGAGGCAAGGTACTCCGCCTCCTCCGCATCGTCCGATGAGAGGAGCGCCGCAATCCTCTTGCCGCGGTACAGCGCGCCGTCGCACACCGCACAGTAGCTCACGCCTTTGCCGAGAAACTCCCGCTCGCCCTTTACGCCCGCGCCGAGCTCGACGCCCGTTGCGAGAATCACCGTTCGCGCCGTATAGTTCTCTTCGCCCGACGTGAGAAAGAATCCCTCCGCCGCTTTGTATACGCCGTCGATCCTGCGTTCGGTCAATACGATTTCCTCCGCCGCCTTCTGCTTTTCGAGCGCCGCGGAAAACTCCGCGCCGCCGCCCGTAAACGACGGATAGTTGCGTACGTACTCCGCGGAAGCCGTCTTTTTGCCGAAAGCCTTCTCCCCGAACCACACGTAGTCGAGCTTTAAGCTCTTTGCGGTAAGCGCGGCGGAAAAGCCCGCAATGCCGCCGCCGACAATCGCCGTATCGTAAATTTTGTTCATATAATTATTATACCACGGATCCGCGCGTATCAAACGCCCCGTCGGAACTCCGACGGGGCAACTCTTCCTTTTATTTTACGAATCTGCCGTACACTTCCGAAGTGGACGTGAAGTACGCAAACGTTCCGGGGTACTTCTTTATGATGCGCTGCAACTGCGCGATCTGGCGTTTGCGGATGATGCACACGAGCAAACTCTTTCCCTCGTGCGAGTACATTCCCTCCGCCTCCATTTTGGTAACGCCGTGGCGGGTTTCGCGCATGATTTCCTCGGCGAGCTCTTCGGGACAGTCGGTAATGATTTCAAACTTATATGCGGTCTTAAAGCCGTGCAGGATCGCATCGCTCATCTTGCTCGTTACAAACAGGGACACGAGCGCAAGCAGCACGGGGTCGAGAACGCTCGTAAACGAGCCGTCGTTATATACGAAAACCGAGGACAGCACGACGATCGCATCCAGCACCGAGGTTAAGCCGCTGACGCTGAGGTTGCGAAATTTTTTGTTGACGAGCGAAGCGAGCACCGTCGTTCCGCCCGAAGTGCCGCAGCTCTTAATCATGATCGCCAGCGCGATCCCGAGGAAAATACCGCCCGCAACGGCGCCGAGCAAGCCGTGCGCAACGTTTCCGTCCCCGCCGTATGCGGGCAGAAACTGCATTGCGGGAACGTAGCGCACCAGAATGGAAATGCCTGCGGTCAAAAGCATGGAGAGCGTAGACAAAATCGCCTCGCGTTTGCCCAGAAAGAAGAACGCCAGAAAGAACAGCGGAACGTTGAATATCAAAAGAAAGATACCCCAGTTCCAATCCGTTACCGCTTCGAGCAGGACGGACGCGCCGTTCACCCCGCCGGGGGCAAACTTATTGGGCGTAACGAAGATATTGACGCCGAGAAAGCGGATAAGACCCGAGCCCAACACCGGCAATACCGCAGTCAGCATCAGGCTTTTCAAGACCGACCGGGAATTCCGATTGCCCTTTTTCTTTTCCTTTGCTTTTCTTTTTTGCGTTTTGCCGCCGTCCGCATCCCCTTCCCTCTGCGGTTCCTCTGCGGAAGTTTGTTGAATTTCTTTGCTTTCTTCCGTTTTTTCCGTTGACATAATACACGCTCCCGAAGTATTATCACTATCTTAACACAAACAAGTAAAGAAAGCAACGCATTTTAAAAAAATTCCATGAAAAAACCCGCCGTTAAGGCGGGTTTCCCGTTTAAGATCAAGATTTCTTGACAAAATTCATAAAGTTCTGGAACGTGCCGGGGAAGAACATCAGAATGATCGCCGCGGCAAGCAAGATGCCGAAAATAATCAGCCAGACAATCGGATGGCGCGCGCTGAACACCGCTTCCAACCCGACGAGCGCGATCAGGATAAGCACACCGTAGTAGAACACTCCCTTGAAAATATTCAGCAAAACGGGAACCTTATCCAAAAAATGAAGATTCGCATCCAATAATTGTACGATCAAGACAATCAACAGAACGATTGCCAAAATCTTAGCCAATACATCGCAAATTTTACGCAAACCGTTTTTCATACCTATCGTTACCTCCTGTGAATAATATCATTATAATATAATTCTTTGAGGTTGTCAAGCCTTTTTTAAAACATATTTTATTCGGCTTTCGGCACGTAAATTGCAAACGCCGCTCTTGCCGCCGCCTCCTGCCCCGCGATCGGGGACGAATCGGTTTTACCGAGATTGAACGCCCTGTAAAGATACCCTTCCCACCATGCGTCGTCCACGACCGTCAGCGGGATCGTAACGTTTGCGGGACGCGCCGCTTGCACGGCGTCCTCCTTCCAGTATTCGGGACGGTACTGCCATCCGCTTTCGACGATGATGACCGAGCCTACGGACAATTCCTCCTTTGTAAAGCGTTTGGTCGCATAGAATTTGGGACTCAGCGACGCGTTGTTTGCAATCACCGTAGCGTAATTGACCTTATCCGTGCTGTTGTAAAAGCCCTGCGTTAAATCGAACGTGAGCTTAGCGTAGCCCATTTCGGAAAGTACCGCTTCCGTCGTTGCTTTGGGCAGATAGATCCTGAACGCCGCCTTCGCCTCGGCTTCCTTCCCTTCGATGACGGGCGTGCCCACTTTCGACACGTTGAACGCGCGCTTCCCGTATCCGTTCCACCACTCCGGCGTAACCGTAACGACGCGCGTCGTTACGTTGGCGGGACGGGAGGACTGCCTTTCTTCGCCCTTCCACGCCTCCGGACGGTACTGCCAACCGCTTGCAACGGTGATGACGGTGCCGACGGGCAATTCTTCGGGCGTAAACCGCTTGGTAGCGTAAAATTTGTTGCTCAACCCCTCCACGTCCGTGCGGACGTTGAGATATTCGGGCGCATACGTGCTGTCGTAAAAGCCGAGCGTCAGGTCGTAATCGAACGCCGTGTAGTTCTCCGCGTCGAACAGCGACTCCTGCGTGTGAGCGGAGGACGTTACCGCAAAGGGCGTTTTCACTGCGTTTGCCGCGCTCTCCGTTGCGATTTTCGCATCCTCCGCCACAACGCCCGACGGAATATACGCGATATTTTCCACAGACAGCCCCGTCAATGCGTGTATGAGCGTCAGCCCCGCGATATACCGCCCCGTATCGAGCGTAAGATGATAGCCGTCGCGCGTAAGCGAATCTCCCAGATAAGAGGTGCGCGCGTTCTGGATTGCCGTGCCGCAGGGGATGACGGCGGAAATATTTCTATTCGTTAAGATATTGCCCTGAACCGCTTCGACGATTTTGGAGTACATCGTCTCCTGCGAATTGCCGTACTTGGAAAATTCGGCGTGCGTGCTCGTCGACTGATACGCCCACGTCATATTCCACACGATTTTCGCGTGCGCGGTTTTCGGAAGCTTGCTCCTCACGTAATCGACGAGCTGCTGCACCTTGCCGTAGGTCGAAGCAACGCCGCTGCTGCCGCTCGCCTGTTGCAGCGACACGAAGTCCCAATCGCAGGAAGCGATCGCATCCCCCATACGGTAGGATTTGGCGGTGCTCCAAGTCCCGTTCGAATTCACGCGGTACTCGTACGCCGCGCTGTCGTTTGCGGCGTTCGACGCGTGCGTGTCCAGCGTGCAGCCGCCGATATAGAGATTTCCCAAATAGATTTCTTTTACGCCCAAGCTGTCGGCTATCTGCCATGCGTATTCCATTGTGTCATCCGAGAAGCTGTTGCCGACGGTCAGAATTTTCAACGCGCCGTCATCCTCCCACGAATATTCGGGCTCCTCCTTCACCGTAACCGTATAGGTCTTGGAAAGAACGGTATTTTTCAGCTTTACGATAATGCCGTATTCGTTCGGGGCAAACGCGTCGTACGCCGAAAAATCCAATTCGTATTCCGTGCTCTTTGCGGCATACTCCGTATCGTTGGAAAGCGAAACCGTTACCTTCAGTCCGTCCGACGAAAACGCTTCGCCGTATTCGAATTCCGTTTTCATTCCGGAAAGCGTGATTTTCGTTGCTACGGGCACGGGTTTCGCAACCGTTACCGCATACTTTTCGGAAATTCCGCCGTTTTTCAGCGTAACGGTGATTTCGTACTCCCCCGACGTTTCCGCGTCGTACGCGGAAGAATCGACTTCGTATTCCGATTTCTTCGCCCGATAGCTGTCCCCGTTTTCGCGCACCACCGTAACCACCAGTCCCTGCGCAGTAAACGCCTCGCCGTACGCATACTCCGTTTTCATGCCCGACAACGTGATTTCCTTTACCGCCGACGGATGCTGCGTTTCGCCCTCGGAGGGCTTCGGCGTATTCCGGCAGGCGGCGAAAACGCACGCAAAACAAAGCGCCGCAAGCAGCGTCGCAACGAGCCAACGAATTTTTTTACCCATAATTTTTCTCCTTGACAAGTTCTGATAAAAACATTATAATAGAGAAAAAAGATTCGTTCAATAGAATAATCAAACCGAAAATTCTAAAAAATAAACTTTACGGAAAAAATTCTATGCCCATTATCCAATCAAATTTTTCGTTTTACGAAAACCAGACCCAACGGCTGCCCTGGCTGACGACGCCGCAAAACAAGGAATTGCTTTATTATGCAACCTCCGCAGGACGGGAAACCTGGAAAAAAGGTTACTACATGAAGCGTCAGGACATCAATCTGTACATGGTGAATTTCGTCGTGGGCGGCGCGTACAAGTTGACGGTAGACGGGCGCGAAATGCAGGTAACCGAGGGCGATCTTTGCTTTTTGCACCTCGTGAACGAACACGAAATCGTGCCGCTCGAGGACAAAACGGAAATCATTTATTTTCACCTGCTCGGCGGACAGGTCAAGCAGATTTACGACGCCTATCTCGAAAAGGGAGACTTTGTCATTCACGGTGTGCCCGCAAAGCTGTTAACGGACAGCTTTAACAGCTTTACCGCCGCCGTAGACACCGAGGACGGATTTTACACGCAGTCGCGTACGATTTACTGCCTATTAACCGAATTGCTGCGGCTGCGCAACGTGGAGGCACAGAACAAATATCCGAAGCTGATCGAAAAAATATTGTGCTATATTCTGTACACCTGTCCCCTGCCCTCGCCCGCCGAGGTCGCGCGGCGCTTCGGGTTCAGCCAGATATACCTCGAACGCCTGTTCAAGAAGTACGTCGGGCAATCCGTTCAATCGTATATCTTAAAACAGAAATACGCCTTTGCCTGCCGCTTTCTTGCCGATACCGATATGTCCGTGGCGGAAGTCGCGCGCGAAGTCGGCTACGCAGATTCGAAGGGACTCATCGTCCTCTTTTCCAAGTTCGGCAATCTCACACCCCTGTCCTACCGTAAAAAAATGCGCGAACGGCAGGCAAAGCAAAACAAATAAAAACATCCCCCGAAGTCGTTCGGGGGATGTTTTATCCGTTAGTTTTCGTACCCGTTGGGGTTATTCTTCTGCCAATTCCACTGATCGAGACACATCTTTTCAAGGTCGTATTCCGCCTTCCATCCGAGTTCCTTCTCCGCCTTCTCGCTCGAAGCGTAGCAAGAAGCGATGTCTCCCGCGCGGCGCGGCTTGATATCGTAAGGAAGGGTCTTTCCGCACGCCTTTTCAAAGGCGCGGATCATATCCAGAACGCTGTATCCGTGCCCCGTACCGAGATTGTATACGTGCACGCCCGCCGTCTTTAACGCTTTGATTGCGGCAACGTGTCCTTTTGCCAGATCAACGACGTGGATATAGTCGCGCACGCCCGTGCCGTCGGGGGTAGGATAGTCGTTGCCGAACACGCCGATACGCTGTAGCTTTCCGCTTGCCACCTGCGCTACGTAGGGCATCAAATTGTTGGGGATCCCCTTCGGATCTTCGCCGATAAGCCCGCTTTCGTGCGCGCCGACGGGGTTGAAATAACGCAAAAGCACGATATTCCATCCGTTATCCGCCGCGTATACGTCCTTCAGCATCATCTCCTGCATCACCTTGGAGGTGCCGTAAGGGTTTGTTGTGGGATTGAGCGGAGTCGTTTCCTTTATCGGGAGCTCGTTCGGGTCGCCGTACACCGTCGCAGACGACGAGAATACAATATTCTTGCATCCCGCGTCGCGCATGACTTCGAGCAATACGAGCGTGGAAACAAGGTTGTTATCGTAATACTCCACGGGCTTTTTGCAGCTTTCTCCGACGGCTTTCAATCCCGCGAAGTGAATGACCCAATCAATTTTTTCATCGGCGAAAATCTTTTCCATTGCCGCGCGGTCGCGCACGTCAACCTTGTAAAAAGCAACCTTTTTGCCCGTGATCTTTTCGACGCGCTTCAAACTCTCCTCCGAAGCGTTGCATAGATTATCCGCAACCACCGCTTCGTATCCTGCGTTCAACAACTCCACGACGGTATGCGATCCGATAAAGCCCGCACCGCCCGTAACTAAAACCTTCATACTTCCTCCTGATTTATTTATAAAAATTTTTCACCCGATTTAAACGCCTTCGCGGATAATTCCGTCCGAAAGCTCCGCCTCGTAAAAGGTCGGTTTGTAGCCCGTTTCGCTCTCGTAGCGCGCCGCAACGAACTTTTTAAAGTCCTCCACGCCCTCTTTCTTCACGAGCGATACCGTGCAGCCGCCGAAACCCGCGCCCGTCATGCGCGAGCCGAGGCACGCCTCGTGCGCGTTCGCCGCACCCGCCAGCGAATCGAGCTCCTTGCCCGTAACCTCGTACAGATCCCGAAGGGACGCGTGCGATGCGGCAAGCAATTTGCCGAACTCCTCCGTCCTGCCCGACCTCATCGCCTTGACGGCGCGGCGCACTCTGTCGCATTCCTCCACGACGTGGCGCGCACGGTCTTTGATTTTGCCGTGCAGGGCGGCGCCGTATTTTTCGAAGTCCTCTACCGTCAAATCGGCAAGGCAGGAAATCTCCGTCTTCGTCTTTAAAATTTCAAGCGCGCTCTCCACCTCTGCGCGGCGCTCGTTATATTTGCTCTCCACAAGATTGTGCGGCTTGTTGCAGTTCGCTATAACGATTTCGCAGTCGCCCAAACGCACGGGCACGTATTCGCGTTCGAGCGTTTTGCAATCGAGCAAAATCGCGCAATCCTTCTTTCCGTTTGCGGACACGTACTGATCCATAATTCCGCAGTTAACGCCCGCGTACTCGCGCTCCGCCTTCTGTGCGACGAGGGCGATCTCCACCGAGTCGGGCTTTTCCCCCGCCGCCGTCGCCATCGCCGCAATCGTGGAAACCTCGATCGCCGCCGACGAGGACAGTCCGCTTCCGAAGGGAACGGTGCAGTCGTGCAACATATCGCACCCTACGATCTTATGTCCTGCCTGCTGCCACAGATACAGGCTCCCCGCCTGATACTTAGCGTGCTTCAAATGACGGTATTCGCCGAGCCTGTTGACGTCGAGCTCGATTTTGTCGGGCAAATCCGTCCAGCTCAGATTGATTTTATCCGTGCCGTTCGGACGGATATATACGGTGTTTCGCATACTCAGCGCGGCAGGCAGAACCTTGCCGCCGCAATAATCGACGTGCTCGCCGATCAAATTCACTCTTCCTGCCGCCGATACCTTATAATCGTAGCCGTTAAATTGCATAAAATCCTACTCCTTGGAGAAATTCCGCCGTTTCGCGGTGTGTTTTGAATACTGCCGTATTGTTCAGGATCCGTTGACAGATGCTGCCAAGTTCCTCGTTGATCGCATCCAACGCCGTCTCTTCGGAAAACGTTTCGCCCGACTGCGTAATTTCGTCGTACAGCAACCGAAACTCCTTAGAACCGTCCGAAAGCTTACCCGCCGCAATCGACTTTGCAAGCTCGGCAAGCTGCGCTTTCAGCCGTCCGGGGAGAATGAACAGTCCCTGCGCCTCGATGAGTCCGATGGACTCCTTCTTTATGACGTGAAATTCGGGATGCGCGTGGAACACGCCGTCGGGATACTGCTCGCTCGTAACGTTGTTGCGCAGGATCAGCGTCATTTCGTACTCTTTTCCGGACTTGACGACCGTGGGACTGACGGCGCTGTGCACGCCGTCCGCGTCCTCGGGGATGATCCCGAGCGCGTCGTTGCGGTAGTTCAGCCAGCTCGTGCGGACGTATTCGGACAGGACTGCGATCGCCTCGCGGTTGACGCCCGTCAGCCGCACCGCCGTACCGAACCAGTCGAGCACGGACACCGCCACGTCGGGAAAGCTCTTGTGCCTCATGTCGATCGCGCTCTTCGCGTCGAAGATGGGCAGACGCTCCCCGCCGCCCTGAAAATGGTCGTGCGCCAAAACGCTGCCGCCGATCCGCGGCAGAGGCGCGTTGCAGCCCAAAAAGTAATGCGGGAAGCTATCCACGAAATCCATAAGCTTCAAGAACGTGTTCTTATCCACGTGCATGGGCGTATGCTCGCAGTTGACCGCAATGCCGTGCTGCTTGAAATAACCGTAGGGCGAATACTGCCAAAACCAATTTTCGCCGCCCAGCTTCAAGGACACCGTGCGCAGAGTCCGCTTATTCCTTCCGCCCCAGCCCTCGTTCTCGCGGCAAATGGAACACTTGGGATACCCCCCCTTCGTCGCATTTCCGCTTGCCGCCTTTTTGGGATCGCGGAATTCCGGTTTGGCGAGATTGATGGTAACGATCAACCCGTTTTTCGCCCGAAAACGGGGATTTTTATCAAGTTTTTCCTTTTTGACGTAATCTGCGTTGACGGAGTACTCGTAAAACCAATCCATCGCGCGCACGGACGAATTTCTTAAACGGAGCGCAAACGCCTCGTCCGTCTCCTTCGGGGAGATCATCAGCGCGCCCATCACGGCGTCGGTAACGCTTTCGGCGTCCTCTTCCGAAAAGAGTCCTTCCTTCGTGCCCGCCTCCGTCAAAAGGGACAAAAGCTGCGCAGAGCTTTCGCCCGCGTACGGCGCGCCTTCGTCGGCGTAGGACTCCAAGCCCAGAATGCCGAGGACCGCGTTGCGCGCGTACAGTTCGTTCCGCTTGTCGAGCATAAGCTTTGCGCGCGCGAACCCGACGAGCTTCTTTACGATTTCCAAACAGGTCATAACCCTCCCTTCTCATTCCCGAAAAAAGTTTTGTTTATGACAAAGAGGCGGCAACTGCCGCCTCTCTGTCCTATCATATAGGGGGAATGAGGAAGAACTAATTCATCAAACGATTGGTACACACGGCGGCGTCTCCTTTCGTTCTTCGTATATCATTATACACGATTCACATAACAAATTCAAGCAACCTCTTGTCGAAAAATAGACATTTATTGACCTGTGTTGATTGACAAGTGAATTATTTTATTTTATAATAAAAGAAAAGGTGGTTTTATGATAGCAAAACGGGAAATCAGGAATTACATTCAGTCGACCAAGGTCTGGGCGGGAAAATACAGAAATTCGCACAATCTTCTGCACTGGCATTACGACTGCGAACTTATTTACGTAGACAACGGAAGCATCGACGTCAACTGCGAAAAACGCACGCACCGCTTAAAGCAGGGCGACGCGCTCTTTGTAGACAGCGGACAGGTGCATTTTCAGCGTGCGCGCGACAGGGAAACGGTTTTAACGCTGATCATCTTCGATTACGGCATCGTAAAGCCCTACTTGGGGGACGTGCGGCTACTCTCGCCCAAGCTTTCGGGCGATTACGAAATCCCCGCGGCGTACGCAAAGCTGCGCTCTATCCTATTGGGCAAACAGGAATTTTACGGCGCGGAGGCGGCAAGCGAAGTACTGAGGCTGATGGTAAGGATATTTCGGGGGGAACCGCTGACCTCGCGGCGGGAAACAGACACTTCGAAAACGTTCAAACGGCTCTTGGAGGACGTGGGCGAAAATTGCAGCGACTACACCTTCGACGGCGCGGCAGCGTTCATGAACATGAGCGACGCGTATTTTTCGCGTTACTTTCATGCGGCGACGGGCATCACCTTTTCGCAATATCTGAATTTCGCGCGCACGATGCAGGCGGTGAAGCTGCTGCACGCGGGCGAGGATTTGATAACGGACGTTTCGGAAAAGTGCGGCTTCGGCACGGTACGGAACTTCAACCGTATTTTTAAGGAACTTACGGGCTACACGCCCAAGACGCTGCCCGCGGATTTCACTTTGGACGAAAAATTTCTGTATCCGAGCGAAGAATCGTTCAACCCGACGTTATACGACTGCGAACTGATTGAATCTGCGGATTGAGCGACTTGCGGCTTCGCCTTTCGGTCATTCTGAGCCCCTCTCCACCGTCATTCGAAAACAAACGCCCCGCAAAAAAATCCCCCGAATCTTCGGGGGATTTTTTGCTTTAACCTTATTCCTTGGGTTTTCTTCTTTTTGCCGCCTTCTGCTCTTTGAGGAATTCGATGTCCTTGTCGATCTGCTCCATGCAGACCTTGATGACCTCTTTGGCAACGTCGAACGTCGAGCTGTCCATTACCTGCAATTCCGATAGCTTGAAGCGCACTTTCAAACCCTCGCTTGCCGCCGCGTCGCGCTTGATCTGGCGCAGTTGCTCGCCCTCCGTCGAATAGTTCATCGTCGGGATCCCGCGCTTGATGACCAGCTTGAACAGCGCCTTCGCGCGGTACTTGAACGAGATCGCGTACTTGCCGTCGCTCTCCACCGTTTCAGGCTTCGAGGTTACGTACGCCACAAGGTCGTCGAACAGCTTTTTCGCGTTGGCGTTCATCGCTTCGTATGCTTCGGCAAGCGTCAGGCGGTCAATGGAGAGCTTCTCTTCTTCTACTTCATAGACGAAGGAATTAGTCGTGTTTGTCCCCACGCCGCCTACCGTTGGGGGGGTATTGTCCCTCTCCATAAACTGACGGAACATCTCTTCCTGCCGTTTCAACATTTCCTGCTGCGTTTTGCGCGCCTCTTCCTCGCGGTGCAGCGCCTCTGCCCGCTCTGCTTGCAAGCGTTCGTCGGCAAGCCGCTGCTGCTCCGCCATTCGCTCTTCAAGCTCGCGGATGCGTTCGTCCGCAGCGCTCGTATCGGGCGCGGGCTGATTGTTCAATCTGTCCATCATCTCCGAATTCTGCGCAAGCAATAATTTTACCGTTTCGCTTTCGCCGTTCGCGTTTGCGCCCGCCGTTGCGGGAAGGAGCGCGGTGATCATGCTGCCCATGCTTTCCTGCATTCCCGTAAGAAGCGCCTGTACGTCGAACGCGGGCGCCGCGTCGGGCATCGGGCGGTTCATCATGCTTGCCATCATCATCTTGAAGTCCTCGTCTCTGCGGCGCTGTGCTTCCTCTTTTTCCTCGTCTCTGCGGCGCTGCTCCTCTTCCTTGACTTCGGAAACGCGTTCCGCAAGTACGACCTCCGCTGCCTTACGCTTCTTGGTGAGTATCATCATCACGGCGAAGGATGCAATGCACAGCGCGAGGCAGACGAACGCGATTGCCGTCCAGCCCGTATTGGCAAGCCCGAGGAAGGGCGCGAGCAGAACGGGAGCCACGGAAAGCGTTGCCACCTTATCCTTAGCGTGCTTGCAACGTCCGCCTTCCGAAATTGCCTTGATCGTAAATACAACGGTCAGAAGCAAAGAAATTCCTCCTACGATTAACTGCCACAGCGGCAGACCGGACGCGATGATCGAACCGTTCGAACCGTCGCCGACCGTGCCGTCGGAACCCTGATTGCCGCCTTGGTTGCCTCCCTGATTGCCGCCGTTATTTCCTCCGCTGCTTCCGCTGTTGCTCGGATCTCCGATCGGGATATCCGTATCGTCGGGCGTATCGCCTACGGGTATGATGCGGTAGCCCTTCTTCATCTCTGACGAATCTATCGTATAGTTGCTTGCCCAAGATGCCCTCAGCGTCGCCTCCGTTACGTACGACCCTACCGCCGTCTGGTTGCTCTTGCCCGTGTACGTTACGTCGCTTGCCGCGTTGAACATATCCGTTCCCGCAAGCCCAGTAAAGTCGACGATCTTCGGGCTGTGCCGTCCGCCGTCCTGCGTATACGTGTCTTCCGATTCCCAAACGGGCGAAATCGTCAGTTTGTTGATGACCCACTTCACCTGTACCGCCGTGGAGGTTCCGTCGTCCCAAGTATAGTTGTTGGTGTCCACAAGCGAGAGCTGCGTGGTGTACGAGCCCGCATTGCGCTGCGAAGCGTTGGAGCTCAGCTTCATCACCGTGTAATCGTAGCCCGATATGAGGTCGGCAACGTTGAGCGTTTCGCCCGCGTAGTCGAGCTCGATGGAAGCGTCGAACGAGGGCTTTGCAACGATCGCTTTCGTGATGCGCCATACGAATTCCGTTACCTGACCGCTCTCCCACTGGTAATTGACGGTATCCGTCAGTTTAACGCGGGCGCGGTAACCAGACGCGGGGCTTGCGTTGATCGCGCGGTAGGTAAGCTCCAAGCCCATGTAGCGTTCGTCGAAGCTGTTGCCGCTGAACAGCTCGGTAATGCTGCGTTCGGTGCCGTTGTATTCGAAGCTGTCGCCCGTCAGCACGGGGGCAAGCACCGACATACGGTCGATTTTCCAACGGATCGTAAACGACGCCGAGGAAGTGCCGCCCGACCACTGATAGTTGTCGGGGTCGCGCAAAGCGACCGTCATGGTATGATCGCCCGCCGTCGTTGCCGTCTCTCCGCTCAGCGCGATGAGGCTGGAATCATAATTGCTGTTCAGATATTGTACGATCGAAAGCTCGTTACCGTCGTTATACGTCAGCGAATACGCATCGAGCGCGGGTCTGGGAATCTGCGCCTTCTTGATGATCAGCGTCTTCGACTGCGTCTGTCCCGAGGCGAACTTCAAATCCTCCCCGAGCACGATCGTCATCGTATGCGTTCCTGCGTTGATGAACGTTTCGTTGTTCTCCGAGCCGTATACTTTGTATTCCTGTGCGCCGTTGCCGAGCATGATCTCCGCACCCGTATCCTGACGCGTTACGCGGATGGTATTCGGCTTCTTATCCGTCGAATCGTACGTAGCTTCTCCGAACGTACCCCAATCCACCAGTACCGCAATCAGCTGAGCACGGATTTTCAGTGTTGTCCGAATCGCAGGCGCGTTGTAGTCCGACGTCGTCGTAAAGTTGGCAAATACGAAGTATTCGCCGATATTCGCCGTGGTTGCGGGGATTCCGTTCGTCCAGCTCGGATCGCTCGTACCGTCCGTACGCTGATACTCGTAACTGACCCTCGGATTCCCGGGTAAGGCAGACAGCGCAGTCGCGGATATTTCATTTGCCTTTGCAAGTTCGCCCGTCTGCGACACTTCAACGCTCTTAGGCGCAAACGTCAGCTTCGACGTGTCGATTTCGATTTTGACGACCGTGAGATCTACGGTATCCGTTTTCGTCGTATATGACGCCGCCGTGATGCCCTTGTATCTGTACGACACGGTAATCGTATAGAGTCCCGTCGTGCCGTAGTGCACCTCTCTGTCGCTTCCGTTGTACGTTACCGTGTATCCGTCTCCGCCGAGGTGGATCACGTTCGTTACCGTCTCTCCCTCGTCCGTTTCATACGTGGCAATCACCGTCAAATCGTCGTCCGTAACCGTAGAGAGCGCCGTAAACGCTTCTACGCGCGCTACCGACGCATCGATATTGATCAGTGTCAGATTCAGCGCCTTCCACTTTGCGGTAAGCGTTAAGTTTTCGGTTACGCGGTCGGCTTCGAAGTCCCACTTCACCTCTAACCCCGCATCGTTGGTATAGTACCAGCCCAACAGCTCGTATCCGTTGCGTTCCGCTTCCGGCGTCGGCGTTATCAGGTTGTTCCACGAAAGCGTTCTGGTCGACGTGGCGTTTTCACTGCCGTCGTTCTTGTCTAACGTTACCGTATATAAACGCGTTACGAACGTTACCGTGATCGATTTGTTTTCGCTTACCTCGTCGAACGAGGTATCGAAATCGTCTAATTCTTTGCCGTCCAGCATGGGTGCGCGTCCGCTGACGGAGGCTGCGAATTCAGAATCGCTTTCCAGTCTGTCCGCAAACGCCTGCTGGAACACCTGTAACAGCATTTCCGGAGAATAATTCTGTTTGTAGTTCAGGGTCGCCTCGATCGTAGAAGATACCTGATTCATGTAGAAGGTCAGTTTGATCGCGGAAGCCGTAAATTTCACGGGGACGGTAACGGGCGTATAATTGCCCGTATCGTTGGGCGTAAATACGATATCCACCGTATTCTCCCCTTCGACGACCTTGTCGATTTCGCGTTCCCACCGCGCCGTTCCGGGGACGATGCGGTTATCGCCGTCGATCATAGTAACTTCGAACTCCAGATCTTTGAGTTCCATCCCCGCAAATACGTCCTGCGTGGTTACGTTGAACGTGCGCACCTTTACGGACTTCGCGGTGATTTCGAGGTCGACGGAGTTGGAGGAAGAACCCTCCGCGTATACGAGCGGCATGGAAGGATCGGTTAGCGTGTATTCGAAGGAATACGTGCCGCTCTGCCCGAACTCCGTAATGCTGTACGTACTGCGCGTCCCCTCGGAAACCTTTTCGCTCCCCTTCATCCATCGGTAAGTGATCGAAGGCTTGCTGATCGTCGGGCTGGTAACAGTTGCCTCCAGTACGAGAGATTCGCCGTATTCACCCTGCGTCTTATCGTCTTGTGCGGCGATGGTTGCCGTAATGCCCGAAGCTTCCCAAACCGCGTAATATTTGATATCGCCGTTCATTCCTGCGGGCGGGGTGTATTCCCAGGTGGTTGCGTCCCCCGCTTTCCAGTTTTTATTCTGCGTCCAGCCGCGAAGCGTTAAACCGCTCGCCGTCGTCCGTCTGTCAAGCGAGATCCTACCAATGTCGGATGCATCCGCACTGTAAGTGTAAGTATAGTTATTGTCGGGGTCCGATACGTTGATCGGCTCTTCCACTTCGCGCGTATTGTTCGTACCTGTTTTTAAAAAGTTATAATAACGGATATGAAACAGCGTGCTGACGTGCCGGCTCTTTACGGGGAAGAAGTCGTCCGTAAACTCCATTTCGGCGGCTTCCGTTTCGTAGAAGTTTCTGATCGCGTCCTTATTCACCCAGATCTTATCTTTATACGCCGCATCCGCTTTCGCGCGATCCCAGAACGAACCTTCCGTTCCGTTATAACGGCTTCCGGAGGAACTGCACTGTCCCATCGTGCCCCAGTGCCATTCGTCGTAACCGTCGCCGTTCTGCGAATTGTAGCTGCCTGCGTAGTTCATATTGTTGCAATTGATGTAGCCGAACGCCGTTGATACGCTCGTAGCGTGCGATTGGTACTGATACCAGGGCCACACGATCCATTTCCCCATACCGCCGTCCGCCGTCGTATACGGGAAACTCGTCTGCCCGTAAGAATAGCAATCCTGTACGGTCAACGTCGTCATATTGCAGTTAGACGGCGCGTTCGGTCCGCAAGTATAAAGCTGAGCGAAATTCACGGCGCCCAGATTGGATACCGCATCAATACGCGTCATACAGCGCACGGCGGATATTACGCCGCCCAAATAATTATACGCTTTCGCGGCGCCGTAGTTACAGTAGCCGATCAGAGCGCCCGCTAAATTAGAACAGTTGCCATTCGTAAAATTGCTGTTATATTTTAAGTCTGCCATACAGTCGGTAAAGAACGCATTTGCCCTCATCCAACAGGCGGCAACAAACCCGCCCGCAAAGTTAGACTGACTGGACGTCCCCGTTTCTACGATGTTATAATTCAATTTCGTAGAACAGCGGTAAAAATACGCGTTGCTTGCGCCCGCCGTGTGTTCACTTTGAACAACTCCGATAAAACCGCCCCCGATACAACCGACTCCTCTCGGCGTAGCGCGCGAAATCGTGCCAACGGCTTGAACATTGAGCATATACACCGAGGACGCGCCCACAGCATACCCGAACAATCCGCCCGCGAAGGTTGCAACGTTCGTATATCTGTACTGTAAATTTAAGTCGGCAATTACAACGGGTGCGGTAATGTTCCAGGTATATCGGAACATTCCGAAATATATGTAGTCCCCCGTATTGACTTGAGTATCCGCCATGTTATAGTTTCTGAGCGTGTGTCCCAAGCCGTAAAACGTACCCGCAAAAGACCACATGGGTACGAGCGTGGAAGGGCAATCGGGGTCGCTGGACGAAAAGTCCAGATCGACGGCAAGAACGTAATACTTCCCCGCGCCGTAAGTCCAGCTGGAATCGGTGGAGTGCGTATCCCCCATTTCGTTCATAAACGAACGCCAACGGAGAAACGAGTCGATAACGTAAGGATTTCGCTGCGTACCGTGCGAGTTCGTTCTGCTTACGGTAATCGTAGTCGTGTCCGTGTCATACGTATCGTCGCCGTTAAATGCGGCATACTTGTCCTTATCGGTAAAAGTATAAGTTGCGCCGTCCGCAAACGCAGAATAGTTGGAGTTTAGCACCGCCCAGTCCGCTTCGTCCGCGTTTGCCGAAATCTGCGCTTCGCGCAAATCGGAAACGGATTTTAAAATCGGCGCTAACGCGCCCGAAAACACCGAGCCCAAAAGCGCGACCGCCAACAACGCAATCGCCACCCCTAAACTGACTTTTTTAAGCTTCCTTGAACGCATCTTACTGCCTCCTCTTATGAATCTTTATTTTTCATCGTACCTTTGGAGCCTTATTTTTGTGCAGGGGAATTCCGCTTCTTTCTTTTTCCCCGTCCCACACGCAAGGGGTTGCCTTGTCGCTATCCCTTGTCCTTGGCGAAACCCTCTTTTCTATCCCCGACCTTGGGCAGGGACACAGGGGGTGAAAAAACCAAAAAATCGCAAAAAATTCATACCGTTATGCATTTTTTGAACATCGTCAAAAAAGGTATACTTTTTTTGACAAAAGATTGTTGACAAAATTCATATAGATAAAGTATAATTTTAGGCGAAATAATGCAATTTTCGCTGCATTTCGATTCTAATAAAAAAGTATACATTTTTTACTTTTTTCGAATTTTTTACTTATTTTTTTCTTTCAGGACGGATATTTAAAGAAAATTTTAGCCCGTAATGCAAAATAAAGCATTACGGGCTTCTATGAATAATAAGGGAAAACCGCCATTCCGACCCCGCCCTGTTATTCCGAGCGTAGCCGAGGAAGCTTTTTGCGCATCGCGCAAACCATAAGATTTTGCGCTCCCGACCAACAAACGGCGACGCCCTAAGCACACAAGCAGACGGACAAACAAAAAAGCCGCCCTGTACGGGCGGTTTTTATTACCTCATTGCATAATACATTATCAAAAACACTATCGTAAACGCGAGCAACGTTACAAGCATCGGCAAAACCATTTTCTTTACCGTAGAAAAATAGGTGTGCGCCTTTTCTTTAAAGGACGACTTCTTTTTCGGCGGCGTTGCAGCGCTCATGTCCACTACCGTCGAACCGTCGTCTACATACACGACCTTTTGTTTCTTATGCTTGTTTTTGTTCTTTTTTTTACTCATTCTTACTCCTGCGGGTAACAATGGCAAGCCGCAAAATGCCCGGGCTCGTACTCCTTATACACGGGCGCGATATGGCTGCATATCTCCATTGCCCAGGGGCAGCGTGTGTGGAATTTACAGCCCTTGGGCGGATTTGCGGGCGAAGGAATATCGCCGTTCAATACGATTCTGTTCATCTTTACGTCGGGATTGGGGTTGGGCACGGCGGAAAACAGCGTCTGCGTGTAAGGATGCAGGGGATTATTGAAAATGCTGTCTTTATCGCCGAATTCCACCATCGACCCGAGGTACATTACGCCGATCCGATCGGAAATGTGCTTGACTACCGACAAATCGTGCGAGATAAACAGATAGGTAAAGCCCATCGTTTCCTGTAAATTCTTTAACAAGTTGATGATCTGCGCCTGTATGGATACGTCGAGCGCGGAAACGGGCTCGTCGCAGACGACCAAACGAGGATTCACCGAAAGCGCGCGCGCAATACAAATGCGTTGGCGCTGACCGCCTGAAAACTCATGCGGGTAACGCTCGTAGTAGTAATCGCGCAAGCCGCACTTTTCCATAATGCTCAAAACGTAATTCTTCGTTTCGCTTTTAGGTACGATTTTATGCACGCGCACGGGTTCGGACAAAATTCCGCCCACCGTACTGCGCGGCGGCAACGACGAATAAGGGTCTTGAAAAATAATTTGCATCTTCGTGCGGAGCGAACGCATCTGCTTGGACTTGTATTTTGCAATATCCTGCCCCTCGAAAAACACCTGCCCTTCGGTCGGCTGATACAGTTTTAAAATCGTTCTGCCGAGCGTCGTCTTGCCGCAGCCTGACTCGCCCACGATACCGATCGTTTCCCCCGCTTTCAGCTTGAACGAAACGTCGTCCACCGCGCGAAGCACCGACTTCGGCTTGCCCGAAATCGTTTTGGAAAGCACAAAATACTTCTTTAAATGGCGAACTTCGAGAATCGCGTCGGGGTCGGGCGGAAGCTCTTTGTCCTCTTCCGCCTTCTTGTCGCGCGCTTCCTGCTCCTTCTTTGCTTCCGCTTCGTCGTCGAATTTCGAAAAGTCGCCGTCGGCTGCCGTTTCCTCTTGCGCTTTGCTTTCCTCGGGCGCCTCTTCGGTTTCGGTTGCCGCTTCGGCTTTGTTTGCCGCGACCGCTTCCTCCGCCAAAGCTTCGCTTGCCTCTACGGGCGCGCCTGCCGACGAATTTTCTAAAAACTCATTCTCTTTATTTTCACTGTTCATCGGATTTCTCCTCTGCGTAAAGATGGCAGGCTACCTTGTGCGTCGGGCTTACCTGAATCATTTCGGGATACTTGCCCGCGCATTTTTCGCAACTGCTTCTGCAACGTTCGCGGAAGTAGCAAAAATCGGGCATATCCACGGGGTTCGGAACGTTGCCGGGAATATTGAACAGACGGTCGGACTTGGTGTCCATCGTCGGTTTGCTCTTCTGCAAGCCGATCGTGTACGGGTGCATCGGGTGATGGAAAATTTCCGACGCGGTGCCCTGCTCGATAATTCTGCCGGCGTACATGACGACTACGTAATCCGCCATTTCCGCAATGACGCCCAAATCGTGCGTGATCAGCAGCACCGAACCGTTGATACGATCTTTTAAGCTGCGCAACAGGTCGAGTATCTGCGCCTGAATAGTTACGTCGAGCGCAGTCGTAGGCTCGTCCGCGATAATCAGACGTGGATTGCCCGCAAGCGCCATCGCAATCATCACGCGCTGACGCATACCGCCCGAAAGCTCGTGCGGGTAGGACTTGTATACGCGCTCCGGCATTGCCATGCCGACAAGACGGAGCATTTCGAGCGAACGCTCCTTCGCCTCGGTTTTCGTCGCGTCGGGCACGTGCAAAAGCGTTACTTCGTCAAGCTGGTTTCCAATCGTAAATACTGGATTTAACGAGGTCATCGGCTCTTGGAAGATCATCGCTATCTGTCTGCCGCGCAGACGGTACATTTCGCGCATAGGCATCTTCGCAATGTCGAAGGTCTTTTCCTCCATTTCGTACATGCGAGTGCCGTATTCGTCGCGCTTGATGCGCGGCACCATTACGGGGGATTTTTTCTTCTTTTCGCCCTCTGCCGCCTCTTCCTTTACTTCTTCCGCCGCTTCGGCTTCTACGGCATCTTTCACTTCGGAATTTTCGACGCTTTCTTCGGCGACGTCTTCGGCTTTGTTCTTCTTTTTGACCTTCGTCTTGATTTTGTTTACGAGTTCGACCGTCTTGCCCGCAACCGTCTTTGCCGCAGTCTGAATCCAGTTGTCTTCCTTTACGGCTTCCTCCATGATGACGTTGCCGTCCTTGTCATACTCGTAAATGGGAATGGGATTGCCCTTCTCGTCGCGCTTGAAGTCGAACGAGCGGAAACGGATGCTCCCCGAGTAAATCTGCCCCTGCGGTCCCTGCAAAAGACGCATGACGGACATACTCGTTACCGATTTTCCGCAGCCTGACTCACCGACCACGCCGACGACCTTGCCGAGCGGCACGTCGAAAGACACGCCGTTGACCGCCTTGACGATACCCTGTTCGGTGAAGAAATAAGAATTCAATTCGTCGATTTCGAGAATATTCTTCTCGTCTCTCATTTCGGCAAGAAATTCCGACTCGGCTGCTTTACGGCGCTTGTTCTTTTCCAACCGACGCATAACCGCCGTGTTTTCTTTGGCGATTTTGCGTACTTCTTTGCCCGTAAGGTAGTGCCTGTCTTTCGTCTCGCCCTCTTCCTTCTTCTTTTTGAAGAAATTGATAAAGCCCATGTTATCTCCTCATCTTCGGATCGAGCGCGTCGCGCAAACCGTCGCCCACAAAGTTGAACCCAAGAACCGCAAGCACGATGCAAATTCCGGGAGGTCCCCATACGTTGAAATAATTTTTGAGGATATTCGTATCCTGAGAGATGATATTTATCATCGCGCCCCAGTCGGCATACGGGTCTTGCACGCCCATGCCGATATAGGACAGCGAAGAAAGATACAAAATCGTGCTGCCAAGCGAAAGCGTCATCGTTACGATAAGCTGCGGGAATACGTTGGGCACCAAGTGCTTGAAAATCTTTCTGCCCGTAGAAAAGCCCATTGCTTCCGCCGCGACCATGTATTCCTGCTCCCTCAGATAGAGAATCTGTCCGCGGACAAGCCGCGCCGTCCCCGACCACGAGAATACCGTCAGGAATAGCATCAGGAAGTATATTCGCGATTGCTGTGATATCCCCAATGCAGGGTTATCGAGAATCGTGCCCAAAATCAAAAGCAGCGGCAACGTGGGCAAACACATAAGTATGTCGCACACACGCATGATAACGTTATCTACCCAACCGCCGAAATACCCCGACAACCCGCCGAATACGACGCCGATCAAGGTAATTGCGATTACCGTGATAAAACTTACCGTAATAGAGATTCTTCCGCCGTACATCAAGCGCAGAAAAACGTCTCTACCGCTCTTATCCGTACCGAACCAGTGGTGTCCGCTCGGCTTTGCCAACGCGTTTGCCGTAACGTGCTTTTCGACGACCTGATAGAATTCGGAAACGACGATCTCTTCCCCGGTCGTCGGGTCTTTATCCTTAATTTGAATAAGCTGATAAGTATAGTCGATTCTGCCCGTGTTGTCTACTTCCGTTTCCCCCCAATCGTAACCGAACCAACTGAATACCCACGGTCCGAGCCAGGAAAAGAGAATCAAACCGAGAATGAGCACAAGCCCGATAATACTGAGCCTCGAACGGAAAAACCGACGCAACACCATGCGCATGGGCGACATGAGTTTTACGTTCTGATCGAGCGGCGTTTCGCCGTCGGCAATGTCCGCCTCGGAAAAGCCCGACTTGTTGCTTTCTGCCTCTTCGGAAATCCGACGGTTGATTTGATCGGCAATTTCCTCCGCTCGGCGCGTAAACGCAGAGTCTACATCCGGCGTTCGGGAAGCGTTTTGTTTTACTTCGTCCGCGGCGCTCTGCCGCGTTTCTTCGTTGTTTTCCATACGTCCTCCTTCTACGCCAGCTTAATACGGGGATCGACGATTCCGTACATGAGGTCGGAAAGCAATACGCCGATGACGCTTAAAAATGCAAGGAACATATTATAGCCCATGATGTAGGGAATATCGCCCGCCATCATTGCGGTCAACGCACGGTTACCGATTCCCGGCAGGTCGAACACCTGTTCCAGAATCATGGAGCCCGAGAACAAACCGGGCAAAACGCCCGCAAGCACTGTAACGATGGGAATCATGCTGTTTCTGAAAGCGTGCTTATAGATAACTTTGCGCTCCTTCAATCCCTTGGCGCGCGCCGTACGGATATAGTCGGAGTTCAACACTTCGAGCATATTCGTACGCATATAGCGCATCGTTCCGCCGATGCCGAGCACGACGATGGTAGCGATAGGAAGCACCAAATGCCACAACCGGTCGATAAACTGCGGCAGGCTGGACGCGGGATTTTCGAGAGTTGCAGGCGGGAACCACCCAAGCTTGTTCGCAAAGATATCCTTTAAAATCTGCCCGAAGAAGAAAGACGGAAGCGAAATTCCAAGTACGACGAGTACGGTTACCACGTAGTCGCGAATGCTGTACTGGTGCGTTGCCGCCGTTACGCCGAGCGGAATTGCAATCATATATTCGAATATGATTGCAATAAACGCGACGATAAACGAAACGCCCATATACTGCCCGATGTCTTTGGTAACCTTCACGCCGTAGAGAAAGCTCGTTCCGAAGTCAAATTGACAGAGTGATCCGAGCCACTTGAAGTAACCCTTGATAATTCCGCCGAAGCTGTCGTCCTCCAAGCCGTACATGGCTTTCATGGCTCTCACCGTTTCGTCCGAAACAGTAGCTCCACCGGCATTGATTTGCGCTATGAGGTTGTCAATATAATTGACCGGCATACATCTGACGAGGATATACAGGATAAGCGATACCCCGAACAGAATCAAAACCGCAAGCCCCAATCGTTTGAGAATGTATTTCAGCATAGAGTTCCCTTTCAGGTAAAATTATTTTGCAAAGTCGACTTCCCAAATCTTGCCGAGCGGCGAAGAATACGAGTTGATCGTTGCGGGAAGCGTGCTCTCATCAATGACCTTAGCGTTATACGCAAACAGTTCCTGACGCTGATATACGGGGAGCTCTACCGCAAGCTGCAATACGTAGTCCATCGCCGTCTTATACAAGCCGGTACGCACCGTTTCGTCGTTGGTCTCTCTCGCCTGCTCGATAACCGTGGACATCTTCGTGATAATATCGTTTTCGGTGGGATAACCGCCCTGATTTGCCAGGATTTCGCGATAGCCCCAAGACAGAACGCTGGTTGCCGTGGAATTCTTGTGGTAAACCTGATACATATCGGGATCAATGGTCGAGCCCCAAGCTGCCGCCCATACGGTAAGCGAACCCGTGGAAAGCTTGGTGAGCGCATTGGTATCGGGAACGACGTCAATTTGCCAACCCTTTGAATTCAACAGCGTAGCCGCGTGCGTGAATACCGAATAAATCGGGTGCTCGGTCAGGTTGGAGCCTGCAATCGTAAACTTAATTTTCAGTCTGGAATCGTTTGCCGAAACGCCCGCCGCACGCATATAATCGTCGATTTTTTGCAGCGCAGTCGTGTCGTCGGTGAACATCATATAGTCTTTTCCGTTGTTGCTCTCTCTTCCGTTGAGCGGGTTATCGGGATCGAAGGTATAACCATCCTGACGGGGATAAGCCCAGCTGACGAGGGACATCGGGTAAGCGATGTTCGCAACCGTACCCGCGGAGTAGTAGCTGAGCGCACGGCGGATATCCATTGCGGACATGATTGCCTTACGTAGGTTGATATCCTGAACCTTACCTGCGTTGACGCCGATATAACCGTAACCGAGCTGCCAAGTGCTCTTGGAGCTGATCCCCTTGCTGCCGAGGCTTTCGATTCTCCTTGCGTTATCGTCCGTCAACTGCGGCGTAACGTAGTGAACCGCGCCGCTTGCAAGCATATCGAGCGCGTTGGTCGAGCTGACGACCTGGTAGCACAACAATTTAATCTTCGGCGCGCCGAGCAGGAAATTCTCGTTCGCCTTATAATAGACGATACCCGAATTGTAGAAGTCGCCGCCCGAAGGAGTCTCCGACTTGCCGCTGCTGTTGGTTGCGGCGTAAGGACCTGCGCCAACGGGCACTTGGTTTTTACTTGCGCCGTAAGAGTTGGTACCCTGAATTACGTTGCGCATAAAGTCGTACGAGCCCCACTGAACGCCGAATTTGTGTTGCGCAATATTCATGGCGCAATTCGGGTCGTCCGGGTTGGAATAGTAGTGATAAGGAGCAACGGAAAAACCGAAGTTCCAGATAGCTTTCGGGTCTACCCCGTTGATTTTAATACGGAGAACGTCGTACTCCCCTTCGTTTGCAACCGTGCCGTCTTCATTATGCTGACGCGCAATTTTATAAACGCCGTTAGAGGTGGTAATCTGCGTATCCGTAACGCCCGCTTCATGTCCCATGGAGACGATGCCTTCGACGCTGTCGAAGGGAAGCTCACCCTCCTGTAAGTTTTCGTGCAGAATAACTTCCGTTGCCTTGGAGATGAAGTCCGTCCTTACGGTCGTACCCGTAGCATAGAATTGCAAAATTTCGTTTAAAGCAGTCGAAACCCTGTCATTATATACGTATTCAATTGCCTTATCCTTCGTATTGACGACGCTTTGCGAATAGTTCCGCCGCACCTCTTCGATCTGGTTTCTGTCAGCCGTACCGCCCGCTTCCTGCTTGTATTTCAGCGTAACGTACCCTTCCATATACATGAAGGAAGTTATTTCGTCAAACTCTCCCGTCGACTTATAAGGATCTTCCGTGAAGGAATCCTTTGCCGAATCGTAATCGCTTTGAAGTTCCTCTTTGAACGTTTTCAACGTAAACTCATAGTCCGCCTTCAACTGTGCGCGGTACTCTTCTACGGTAAGCTCTTTGTTGGAAATCGCCGATTTAAACCCGTCGGAGAAAGACGACCAGCTTGCGATTGCGTTCTGCATCTGCTCTTCGGTTGCACTGTAAGAAACCGAGCCGCCCGTTCCGGTGATTTTGCCCGTGGCTTCGAAAACGTTAATAAGTTCCTGAATTCTGTCCTGCGCGCGCGAGTTTGCCCCCAAGGAAAGCGCGTCGTCCGCCGAACCCGCACCCGAAGAGTTATTTTGCTGCGTACGGTACTTGGTAAGTCCGACGATATCCGTGGAATACATCGTGGACGAACCCGTATAAACAGGGTCAAGATAAACGTACATATTAAAGAGCACGTCGTTCATGGTAAGGGGCTTGCCGTCGGAATATTTGATTCCGTTTTTCAGCACGAAATAATAGGTAGTTACACCCTTGCCCGAATCGCCTTCGTTCGCGTTAAACGACGTAGCATAATCAAGTACGACCGTCGCTTCGTCCTGTCCGTAGGCAACGTGCCCGGATGCGTCGGTAGTCAGCATGGAAAGCTGCGTCATTCCGACGACGTTCATATCCGTGCCCGACGTGGAATAGAACGGGTTGAAAAGTCCATTCAACGCCTCAGTCATGACGACGAGCCTACTGGTTTTTTTGCACCCCGTCAACACGCCGAGCGCACTGACGCTGAGCGCCGTTCCGAGCACTACCGCTACCGTACGCATAGTCTTTTTCTTATTCATCGTTATTACCTCCGTTTGTTGCTTGTTCTTCATGTTTTATTTCGGGTTCCTTAGAAGTATCCGGATTGGCGGAAATCGTAAGAATACCGTTCGTACCGATCGTAACCGCGTGCGGCCAAGTTTTCGTTGTGCCGCTGACGCGTGGCTTCAATACCACCCGAATATCGTGCGTAACGCCCGTGCCCGAATAATTCGATGCCACCGTTCCCACCTGATACCGCGTATAGCCCGTATAAATTCCCGCGCCGATGCTCAGCGTTCCGTTAACGATTTTGACGTTGGACAGCGTAGCTCCCGACGAGATATTTCCCGCAAACAGCCCGAATTCGCTCCCCTGCATACGCGACGCCGCGTTCAGCTCGTAAGTAACGTTTTCAAAAGTAATGTTTTCTATCACGCTGCCGTCCATCAGCCGCCCGAACAACCCTCCGCGAAGCTGCGAAGTGCTCGTCTGTACGATGTTGATATTGGAAACGGTGCGTCCGCCCTCGCCGATCCCGATAAACTTGCCCGAGAAATCGCCTTCGGTAAAGCCCGCTCCCCAACGAGCGATCAGGAAATCCTGAGTGTCTTTTAACGAGAAGTCGAGGTCTCTGCGTATCTCGTAAACGCCTGCAATATTCGTATTTTCGGCAAGCTGCTTCGCCGTATAAATATGATACTGCGTGCCTTCCGACCACGTGGTGTAAAACGTTTGCACGGGATTTACCGCAGTGCCCGTCTCCAAATCAATCGTTCCTTCATGGACGATAACGTCCTCCGTGATCTGCTGCGTCATCAAGCTGTCGGAATAGATTGCCGCAAACGTTTTATCCGAAACTCTCGGAAACGAACCGTAAGTCATCGAGCCCTTAAACGTTTCCTGTAAGTACTTTTCCAGCGCCGCCGCATCGTGTTTGAGTTCCTCGGCTGCCCGCTCGTCCGCCCAATACGGAAGCTCCAATTTTCCCTCTTGCAGCGTGGGGTTGAAGGCGTACTCCCCCGCCGTGCCGTCCGACGTTAAAAACCGATAAGTAAAGTTGGGCACCCAAGCGGCGTAAAGCGTCAGTGCAACGTCTTCCGTCGGCTCGTTTTCATAACGGAATATGTCCGTATCGAAATCCCAACGCCCGCCGTATTCCAATCCCTGCGCCCTACCCGAAACCGTACAGAGCTCGCCGTACTCGTCGAGTGCGTTTCCGCTGCCGTCGACGCGCGGCTCACGCACTCTGTACCAGCCCGCCAGACTGTAACCCGAACGCGTGGGCAACAGCCCTGCGGCGTTTCCTTTGTCGTTGACGCGCTCCTCCGAACCGGGATCGATGAGTTTTACACCCCTCTTTGCCGTGTCGATATGGAATACGTCCACAACATCCGTCTGGGGCGACGCGGAAAACTCGCCGCCGTTGATATCATAACGGACGCTGACGGTATAGCCCTTATTTTCAATCGAATCGTAAGGCGTATCCCATACCGTACATCCCGCGAATACGAGCGTGGCGACACACGCGCACCCGCATACAATTGCTATCTTCGTTTTAGTCTTCATCGTTGTTTTCCGACGTTTCGTCAGTATTTCCTTCCTTTTTCTCGACTTCGTCTTTATCGGCTTCGTTCGTTAGAACTTCTTCCTCTTTTTCGGAAATTTCGCCCTTCTCTTCGGCGTCCTGAGCGCTTTCGGTACTCTTGGCTTCCTCCACCTCGAACTTTTTCGCTTTTTTAAAGGAAATCACGAAAATATTCAGGCGTTCGAGCACCCAAAGGACGATAACCGCAATCGCAACCGCTCCGAACACCCCTACGAGCACGCCGAGCGCGATAACCGTTCCGCGACCGTTGTCGGTCGTAGGCTCGACGCCCGGGGTAACGGGCTTATCGTTATTCTCTTCCAGATAGCGGATGGTGTTTTCTGCCGAAGCCAGCTTGTTGTAGTTGGTAACGAGCGCCTGCTGTTCGCGCGAAGCAACCAAATCGTATGCAGCGCGCGCTTCCTCTACCTGCGCCTTATTGCTAAGCGTGATATAGTCGGGCAAAGCGTCGATCGCCGCAATCGCATCGAGCGTGGTCTGCAAAGGAGCCACTGAGCCCGCAACATAAGCGGTGAAGTACTTGCTCATGACGAATGCATCGTAATATTCGCCGTTCGACGGAGATACGATAATCAGCGGTTGCGTCTGTTTGCCCACGTAATTGACGAAGTTTGCGCCGTAATAGAATAGCGTCGGGTCAGTAGAGAAAGGAGAGTAATGAATGATTCCTAAGCTCTCCGAAGGCAAATTTTCGTCGACTGCATACGAGCGATCGTACTGTTCTTCGAGGATAGGTGCATAAACGCTCTTAAACACTACGAGCCGAAGCCCCGTGCTCTGATAGAACGCCTTGTCGCCGATCGATTTCAGCGAATAAGGCAGTTCCGCCGAAACGAGGTGCGCGTTGCCCGCAAACGAACCCGCAGCAAGACGGACAGTACCGTCCTTTACCTGATAAATCGGATTCTGCTTCGCCGCAGGGTAGCTGACAAGCTCGTATCCGCCGTTCGGCGTAACCGTGTAAAGCACGCCATTTTCTACGAATACGGTATTATTAAGTTCAAAGGTATCCCTGCCGCCTCGCGTATATGAGGAAATCGCACAGTTCATAAACGGGTTGTCGCCGATATTCACCAGACTTTCGCCGAGTTCCACGCCGATGATGCCCGAATTTTTAAACGCGAAGCTTCCGATCGTCGTTGCCGAGGTCAAGTCTATCGAAGATTTGAGCGACGAGGTGTTTTCAAACGCACTCGCGCCGATTTCTTTTACCGAGCCGAGAAATACCGTTTTGAGGTTTGTAGCGTTTTTGAACGCGCTCGCGCCAATCGTTACGACAGGGCTCAGCGAACGGTCAAGCGTTACAGAGGTCAGCGCCGTATTGTCTTCGAACGCGCTCTCCCCGATATAGGTTGCCCTACGCAAATTTGCAACCGCCAGCTTTTCACAGCCATAGAAAGCCATATCGCCGACGAAAGTTACGTTTTCGAGATTGATATTTTCCAATGCGCTGCATCTGATAAATGCGGAGACGCCGATCGTTTTAACGGTGTTTTCGAGCGTAATGCTCGTCAAATTAGTGTTATACGCAAACGCGCCTTCACCAATCGTCTCCGCACCGATGGTAACGTTTCTCAGCTTGGATTCAATGAAATTGTATCCGACCGTTATCACGTCGCGATCCTCAACGAGAGGATAGTAGTAAACGACAATTCTATGTCCTGCAAACGCCGCCGAACCAATAGATTGCGCTTTAGAAAGGTCTATCGTCGTCAACTCGGTACAAAGGTAGAAAGCCTGTGCGCCGATTTCGGCGCCTGCACCGAGATTTACCGTCGTCAATTTGTTGTTGCCGCAAAATGCCATATCGCCGATTTTAACGTTTTCGCCGATTGTTAACGAAGTCAATGCACTGACAGGGGTCGGCGTTACATATCTGACTTCGTAAAGCGTGGTATCGCTCAAAGGGGCACGCGAGAGAACATTATTGATTCTCGCCATAAACGCTCCCGCGCCGAGCGTAACGTCGTTGCCGATAACGACCTTCTGCAAGGCTACACATTCAGTAAACGCACCTTCGCCCACCGACATTCCCTGCGGAATTTCAACTTCCGTCAACGCCGTACAACCCGCAAAGGCATAATCGCCGACGGTCTTGATCTCGTTGAGGTTGGGCAGCGTATTCAACGCCGAACATCCCGCAAACGCATAGTCGCCAATCTTCGTGCACTTGCCGCTGAACGTTACTTTACTGCCGTTTAACTGCGTGCAACCCGCAAAGGCGTAATTGCCCATGCTCGTTGCATTGGGAAGATATACGCTTTTCAAAACAATATTTCCCGAGAACGCGCCATCGCCAATCGTCGTAATAACGTCGGATGAGAACGCTTCCGTTGCAAAACTTGCAAGAATCAGCTGCGTACCCGTGGCTTTATCGGTAATATAATCGTTGTTATTCGCGTCTTTCGCCGCTCTCATGACGGCGTTATTCGCATCCACCGCCAACGACCGCACGGAGGTGTCCGCAAAGGCGTACTGACCGATTAAGGTTACGTCCTTTCCGATTTCAACGGATGCAAGCTGTTTGCAGCCGTAGAATGCGTAGGAAGGAATGACTGCCGCGTTAACTTTGACTTGCGTCAGCTGCGCACAGTCCGCAAACGCATAGCTGCCGATTTTTACGCTGTCCGCGTTAAAGGTGATGGAAGTAAATGCGTTGTTGCGGAACGCGCCTTCGCCGAGCGACTGCGCCGATACGGGCAAAGTCAGGCTCGTCATGGCGGAAGTAACCGCCGCGCCGTCTACGTTTACCACGTTCCTTTCGATACGGAACGCGTCGTTGCCGATTGCCACGATCGAATCGAGTTTTACGTTTTCAAGCGGGCAATTACGGAACGCGCTTTGGTTGATAAACTGCACGCTTTCGAGGTTGATTTTCTTCAACTTCGTGCAACCGTCGAACGCGTACGACTGAATCTTCTTCAACGTACTCGGAAGCACGACTTCTTCCAAAGCGGTCAGCTTGCTGAACGCGTACGAATCAATCGTTTCTACCCCTTCGGGCAAAATAATTTTCGTGATCGTGTTTTCCCCGATGGGAACCTGTTTGGTGTAGTAAGGATCCTCTTCGGAAATTTCGTCCCCCGCGCTCAAATCCTTGGGTACGGATTCGTAATTGGAGAAGGCATACATATAGATTTCCGTAATACCCAAATCATCGGGAACAGTAACCTCGCCGCCGAGCCCCATATACGACATCAGTCGGTACGCACTCGTCGTATAAGGATTTTTAACGGTAATCTGAACGCTGTTAGAGTAAAGCGTTCTTTTGCCGTCCTGAAATACCACAACGCTTACGGACGTGTTGCCCTCCGCAACGGCGGTAATCTTGCCATTTTCATCGACCGTAGCAACCGCGCTGTTTCCGCTGGAGAATCGTACTTCAACGTCGTGAGGGAAATACGCCTTTATGTCGTAATGCAGGGTAATCTGCTCCGACGGGAAGAAGGACAGTGCATAATTGGAGCCAACGAATTTTACCGTCGAATCGGTAATGCCCAAATCACGCAAAGAGCTTGCGCCGAAATAATACGCCTTATCGATATAATATTCCGTCAAACGGAAGGAGTCGACGACGGGCTTCGTGTACTGCGCATAGCCCGCTTCCCCTTCCGAACGCACGTGAATATCCAACATTGCGCGAATCGAAGGATTGGAGTTTGCCCGCGCCGTAATCACCGCGTCGCCCGAGCCGCGAGCAATCAGCTTGCCGTTGACGACACCGACGACGTTTTCGTCGGAGCTCGAAAGCGTAACGCTGTCCGACCACATCGTGTCGGGAGTTACTCTCATACCGATCTGATACACTTCATTGGGATTGAGCGTAAGAGTATCGATGGGATTCCCCGTCGTATCGAGGAAGCCGTCGATCAGCGTGATATCGTCGGGAATCCTGATTTCGTACGTTGCAGAGTTCATTGCATAGTCAATGGTCTGAACGAAGAACGAGTTACCGTCGTGCGAAGCGCGGATATCGTCGAGATAGTCGGTCAACTCGTAGGTAAAGGTATACGTCGAATTAAAATCCGAATAGAGCGCGCTCAAATAGCGGTCAAACGTCGTCAGACTGTACCGATAAGGCGATTCGGGATCGTAATGAGGCGAATTCGGGTCTTTCAAATCGTTCGCAACGCCCACTGCCGCCGCTTGCGAATAGTGATTATCGTAGATGCTGATGCGAGCGTACAGACGTGTTTTCTTCAAAGAATTGTCGTATTCCGTGTAGAAGTCGCAATTCGTAACTGCGGGAGCCTCGAAGTCGGTCGTGAACGTAAACTCAAAGGTGTTCCTGAGGTTAGTGGTCGCCCCCCCGTCGCCGTAAGGCGTATACGCCTTCAACCGCACGGTATAGCGCGTGTTATTCTTTAAGTCGGCGTCCGCAATGCTGAAATTGCTGCCGTCCTCGTTCTCGACTGCGATCGACGACATTCTGATAGAACCGCCGCTGTTGTACGATTTGTGCTGATTGAGTTCCGTATTCGCAAACACAACCTTGCCGGTCGCATCCTCGGTAATAGTAATATCCACGTGGTCCGCACCGCGCAGCATACCCGCCCAAATCGCAAAAATGCTGTTTACGCCGCCCGAGCGTCCCGTCTGGTTGGTAAGCGCAATGTGCTCCCTATCTGCGGCAATCTGCGTCGCCGTGGGATTTTGCAGGTAAGCATACGATCCGAGATACGCGATATAGTCGTCGTAAAGCCCGCCGATCGGTGCCGTTGCATAGGCGTCTGCCATGGTCTTTTCGTCCTGATCGATTGCGGCGTTCTTTTCATCGGGATCGGTTTCGAAATAATCCAAATCGAAAATAGGCGCCCTGTTCCAATCGCCGTAGAATGCAAGGAAAGGAACGCTGATATTTACGTCCGTACCGCTTGCCGCTTCGCAGGTGATAAAGCCTTCCACGTACATGCCGTTCGCAAACGAACGGTCGAGGTAAGTCTTATCCGCATTGGTAAGCGTAACGCGCACCGTAACCTTTGCCGTAGCGTTTGCCCCTACCGATACGGTATTCCCGCTGTTCGTGCCGCCCGTAACGCTCACTACGCTGATCGGTGCTTCGAGCTTGTATCCCTCTTCCGTTACCGTCGTATCGCCGCGGACGGTCAACGTCTCGTTGACGCCTTCGGTTACGACGATTCCGCCCACGTTGTACGTAAGGGAAGCGGAACCCGTATTGTTGATGGCGAACGTCATTTCGTAAACGCCCGTCTTTGCGGGGTCGTCGCCGTATTCGAGCTTGGTTTTGTCCATTTCCGTGCCGTCTTTTTCAAACGTGGAAATATATGCGGGCGTCGTGGTTGCCTTGGTCAAACTGGCAAGTCCCGCACCCTGCTTGCGGACGGCATAAGGTAGCCCGATCGTATTTTTCACGGGGTCTGCCGTGGACATCATCAGCTGATTGACGCGGGCGGTAACCTGTACGTCGTTTAAATCCTTCCACTTCTCTTGGACGTACTGGCGCACGATAGACGTGATGCCTGCTTGGTTGGGCGACGCCATACTCGTGCCCGAAAGTCTGTCGTAGCGCTGTCCGGGGACGGCAGAAAGAATCTCGCCGCCGTGCGCCGTAATTTCGGGTTTGATTTTCAGATCCTCGGTCGGTCCCCACGAGGAAAAATCGGACATGAAAGGTCCCGCAACCTGCGACGCGGATATAGACATTGTCCCCGTGCCCGCCGCAGCAAGCACCTTGCCGTCGTCCTGCGAAATGGAGCAGGCGGGAATTTTTGCCCGACCGACGGTCATGGAGATTTTACCGGAAACGTTATTATAAATAACGACGCCGAGCGCACCCTGCGCTTCCGCGATTCTGATTTTGTCCTCGAACGTGTTCGAGCCGCGCTGCACGAGGGCGATTTTTCCCCTTACATCGATCCCCGTATAATCTGCCGCACGTCCGACGCCGGGGATGGTTACATATTCGAATTCGCCCGAACCGACGCCTGCGGAAAGCAATTCGCCTACGAAATCCTTGGGCTTGGACGCCTGATCGCTCGCCTCGTTAAAATAGATAACGCGGTTGTTATACATTATATAGGGCGTCTTTTTTCCGCTTACGGACGCAACGGAGAGTGCTGCGGGGAAGGTTGACGGCGAACCGACGGTACCCGTCGAAGGGTTGCTCGTCAAACCGTTGTTACCGTTCTTTTCCGAACCGAATGCCGAAGAGTAATCGTTGGACGCTGCGCAGACCAAACTGATTCCCGCATCCCTGATGCTCTCGTAAACTTCCTGCAGGCGCATATCGTCCTGAAAATTGGAAAATCCGCTGGAAGAACCGAGCGACATGTTGATAACGTCCACTTGCAACAAAACGCAGTCCTGCAACGCCGCAAGCAGCCAGCTCGTCCGCGCCCCCTCGGTAATATCCGAAAACACCTTCATGGACACGAGCTGCGCGTCGTTTGCAACACCCGTGATCGTATCGTCCTCACCGACGATAACGCCCGATACGTGCGTGCCGTGCTCGCTGTTTAACGGATAAACGTCAGAGTCCTTATCCGCATAGTCGTACGCGTAAGGAACCTTTTTATTCACGTAAACGTCTTGCGCGGTAAGCCCCTGCGTAAACGTTGCCGCCTGCAGCTTGGGCACTACGCCCGTAAGCGAATCCACCGTCATCCCCTCTTCGCCATCGAAACGGTCGGGGCTGAACGCGGAATGCGTGTAATCGAGTCCCGTATCCAGGACGGCAACCGTCGTTCCGCTGCCGTTGTACTTTTTGACAACCGTATTTTCGAAGATACCCGTCTCTTCATCGATGTCAACCTTGTTATTGACGACCTGAGATTCGCAGCTTTCGTACTCCTCTCCTACGATGAGCGTCGCATCGCTGCCGACCGCCTTCTGCAAGCGGTTAAAATCCTTTGCTTGAATGCTGACTTCGAAGCCGCTTAAAATTACGTCATACGACTCTCCGAACGTACAGGAGATGTTCGCGCCGCGGATCGCCTGCTTTAACGCAAAATTTTTATTGTTGATTTTTTCGGCTGCCTTTTTGCCTGCCTGGGAAGAAACGTATTCCGCAACCGATTTCGCTTCGGAAATCTTGGATGCATTGCGGTACGCGGCAAGAAGGTTCTGCGCGTCCGACACGACGATGACCGAAATCTCCTGAGAATCGGTAATTACGTCGGAAAGCTTGTAAACGGTGGATTTATCGTAGAATGCTTCGAGCGAAGTATCCATCACACCTTCCGACAGGCGCTTTATCGCAGTCTCGTCCTTTACGGCGCTGATATCCGCCGAACTCAGGCAATCGAAAATAGCAGGCGTAACCATCGACGCGCTCATAAGAAACGCCCCGAGCGTAATGCTGATTCTTTTTGCCGTTTTCGAAAATTTCATAATTATGCCTCTTTATGCGGATATTCCGCGTTTGTTCCTATGCAGAAGTTTGCCGATAACGTTTTTATCGGTATACCCGCAAATTATAACAGATTTTTTATATCCTGTCAAAAGATTTTTCCGTCTTTTGACAATTTTCATAAAATTAGATTGGGGTGAAATAAACGAAATTTTTGCGTGCTTTTCCCCCGTTTCGGCGCGCATTTTATCGAATTTTGCAGAATCCATATTTATTTTACAAATCAACGGTTTTCAAAGTTTGGAAACAACACAAAAAATGTTTTATTTTATCAAAATAAATTCCTCGGTTTTGCTATTAGAATTTCGAATACCTACTATAATTAAAACTTATAGTTCTGCAATATATTGTATAAATTTTCCCTTTTCGAAAAATTAGGCGCCCCCGCCCTCCATTGGAATTTTTTTCAATTTTTTTCAAAATCGGGTCGGGAATTTATACAATTATAAGCTGTGCTTATAGCATATATAAGTAATACTTAACGAAAACCGTAGCTAAAAACTTGACAAACGGCTCGAAAACCTCTATTATAAATAGTGATACGATATAAAAGGGATTTTATCATCGATTTCAACTGTGTTACGGAGGTAGATACACATGAAAGCACTCAGGAGGTTTGCAGTCGTTTTGGTTGCGGCACTCACGCTTTGCGCGGGTGCGTTGCTTCTGTCCGCCTGCAACAAGAAGAAGTCCGTTACGCTGTCGTTCGAAACGAACGGCGGAACGGCGATCGAAGCGGTAACGCTGGAGGTCGGCTCGCAGTACGAAGGTCCCCAAGCGCCGACAAAGACCGGCGAAACCTTCGGCGGCTGGTACGAAAACGCCGACTTATCGGGAAACGCGGTTACCTTCCCCATTACCGTTCCCGACAAGAATACCACCTATTATGCAAGTTGGGCGAATCTTCCCAAGATCACGCTGGTTTTAGACGGCGGCACGCTTACCGCAGGCACGGAGCTCTCTCTTGCCGCAGGCGAAAACGTGTACAACTTCATGCTTAACTACACGCCCGTAAACGACGGCTTGCAGTTCGATGGCTGGTACGTCGGTGAAAACAAGCTGCGCGAAACGACGAGAATGCCCGCAGCCGGCTTGACGCTGACCGCCCGCTGGCTTGTCGGCTACACCGTGGAAATTTACACGGAAGTAAACGGTACCTTCCAAAAAACGGACACTCGTACGTATACGGACGGCGTTTACAACCGCGAGCTTGCCTTTACCGCAAGCAACGCCCCTGCCGTCAGCCACTACACGCTGAGCGAACACGACGGCGAGGTGAAGAGCATCCGCCTTGCGAAAAACGCGAACGCGAACGTGTTCAAGCTCTATTACACCCCCGAAATACTCAGCATCAACTTCTCGGCGAACCTGCCGAGCGGAGTAACGGAATCGGACGGAGATACTCCTGCGGTATCCTCCGCATACGGCACGAGCGCGCAAATTCCCGAATGCGGCTTTATCGTGAAAGGCTACCGCTTTGCGGGCTGGGCGACGAGCGCGCAGGGCAACGTCGTATTTAGTGCGGGCGACACCCTCTCGATGTCGCAGAACCGTATTCTTTACGCGGTTTGGGATCAAGGCTACACCGACCGCCTCGGCGGAAAAGACATCGTTTACATTTCCTCGCAGGACGACAGCGTCGTATATCTTCAACGCGACGAGTTGAACGAACAGACGGGCACATACGACGCGGCGAACGGCACGTTCTCCTTTAGCGTCGGTAATAAAACGCTTTCGGGCGTCGTATATAACAACTTCACCTTTGCGTACCTGCGCGAAAACGAGATTGCAGGCACGTACAAATTCTCGAACCCCTACTACGATGCAACGCACAATAATACCGTCGATGCAACGAACGAAAATATCACGCTTACCGTCGACAATTATATGACCGCCGTACTTAAACTCGAGGACGGAACGGAATACACGGGCTCTCTTGCCTCCGCAAGCAACGGCGAATTTTCCTTCACCTATAACAATGGTGAAAAGAACGTTTCCGAAGCGATTCGGCTGTTAGAGGACGCAAGCGGCGAACGTACGGGTTATTTCCAGAGACGCGGCACGGAAGCGGCTACGTTCTACCCCTTTACGGTTACAAGCGCCACGCTTCAGGGAAGCGTCGACCAGAACACGCGCTACACGCTCGACGGCTACGGCAACGTAACCATGAGCACGGCAAGCGGCACTTTGAACGGAATCTATTTCGAAAAACCCGCAGAAACAGACGATGACGAAACGACCTTCCCCGTTTATCAGCTGATTTTCCTGACGGCGAAAAACAACGTAATGCGTACGCGCGAAGTTATTTTAAACCGTACGAACGGACAGAACGCCGTAAATATCATGCTGTTCAAGGATCACGCATCCGCTCTCACGCGCACGAATAACGGCGAAACCCTTGAACTCGACGGCTTCAACGGACTCAGAAAAGCCGTTTACACAAACAACTTCGGTCCTTTAACGGGACAGTACGCAGTCGTTTCCTCCCTTCTCTACCCGAACGATACCATCGTGCACTTCCGTTCGGAAAGCGGTACGACCGAATATTTCTTCCGTTTAACAAACGATTCGTTCGAAACGATCGGCACGAGCGGCTATACGGAATCCCGCTATATGCTTTATAACGGCGAAGCAAACGAAATTCAGCTCAGCAACCTCGTTCTAACGCAGAACACGAGAACGGGCGACGCGAAACTGTTCTATGCGGCGGACTCGAATTCGAGTTACGAATTGTTTGCCACGGGCACCTATTCCTCGGCAAGCGACCTCGGACTCGGCACGCTGTTCCGCTTCGACGTCAACAGCACGGGCTTCTTAAGCGAAAACACACTGATCACCCGCAACTTCGTATTCGGAATACAGAATCAGATCGCCTTAACGAACGGCTCTTATATCCAAGGCTTCTACGTGTACGGGTTTATCCAAACCGTAAACGGGCAGCAAAGCGTTACCGAAGCGAGATACAAAACCTACACCGACGATAACGGCAACAGGATCATCACCAACGAGATTTACTTCGGTGCCTCCTATTTCTCGGCGCAGGGCACTTCATTTACGGCACGCTGGACGGAAAGCGTGGACGCAGGTCCATTCAACCAGCATTTGCTCCGCTTGATCACCTCGCAGGGTTCTCTCTATTTCTCCCTTTCGGAAACGACGGACAAGGGCGGAAAGTTCACTGAACTGAGCTCCCCCTTCCTCTACCACTACCAGTACGACCCGATTACGAGAACGCCTTCTGCCGCACGCGTCCTGTTCTTCTCGGGCGACGGACGGGTAGTACTCGAAGAAAACAACGAAGAAACGGGCGAGCTCGTACGGATCGCCGAGGGCGAATACACGGTTGACGATCAAAGCATTGCAACCTTAAAATTCACCAATATCCTCGTGGAAGGAAAGGTCAGTACGGAAGAACGCGTATTCGTCGGCAGAATCACTTCCGGCTCGAACACCATTCAAGTCGTTTTGTGGCACGACGACGAAACGCCCGAAACGATCACCTCCAACGGCGAAGGAACGTTCACGCTCGACGGGTTCCAGACGGCTACCCTCAGAACGAACGCAAACACGCAAACGGGCACGTACCGTTTTGCTACGGCGGATAAAGACGTCCTCTACTTCACCGTTTCGAACACCACGACCGCTTACGACATTACGAAGAACGGCGGCAATTGGACGTTTACCCGTCAGATTGCCGAAACTCCACTCGACGGCAAACAGGGAACCTACTACTTCTACGGTTATTCCTGCGGCGCAATAGACGAGAGCAGCTCCATTCTTTACGGCAAAGTAGACCAGACCAAGTTCCTCGTCCTCGACGGCAAGGGCGGCGCAGTTTACACGAAAAACGGCACCGAATATCAAGGCACCTACGTTACGGAATCAGGCGCAACGACGGTTATCCTCGCCGACTGCGACGAAAGCGAGTTGACGGTTGCGCTGAATCCGAGAGCGGTCTCCGTGCAAGGCATTTACGTCGTTCTGCAATCGGATTTTGCGGAGCTGTACTTTGACAGCGCATGGCAGGTGCTTTCGATCAGCAACACGAACAGCGCGTACTTCGTCGACGAATTCGGCTTCCGCTACACGGGAATCTACGCGTTCAGAAGCGAAAATTACGTCTATATCAAGACGAACGGCGGAGTCGGTACGGGGCTTTACCGCATCGATCGTGAAAATCACTCCTTCACCCCCGCCTCGCCCGATAACGACGGATTCGTTATCGACGGCACGAAGCTCGTAAAATATATAGGCGAGGCGAAGGCGGTTACCCTTCCCGCAACCGTTACGACGGTTGCCTCCGACGCCTTTGTCGGAACGAACGTCGTGTCCGTGGATCTCGCAAACGTCGAAATCATCGAAAACCTTGCGTTCTACGACGTAAAGACGCTTGCTTCGGTTACGGGCGCCAAAGTGAGAGAAATCGGACAAAACGCGTTTGCGCGCACTCCCGTTGCAACGGACGGCGAAGGCAACCCCACGGAAACGAGCGCGACGCTGCACTTAAATCTTACCAATACCGACGGCAATGTAACACGTTTGGGCGTGAATCTGTTCACCAACGTAGACTACGCCATCGTTGTGGAAACGCTTGCAATTGCGCAGACTCTTTACAGCGAAACGGATTGGGAAGCTTACCATGCGGGAATCGCACTTAAAGAGAGCGTTGCGAATAGCGCAAACCACGGCGTATGGTACGCACCCGACTTCTCCGTCGTCGTACTCGGCGCCAATGCGGACGCTAACGACTTCCACGGCGTATATACCGTGGACGGCACCACCGTTACGATTTATCAGGGCGCGGGAAACAGCACGACGCTTACCCTTTCGGCAGACGGGAAAACGATAACTTACGACAGCAAGACCTTCACGAAATTTACGGTAGGCACGCCCGTTACCTTAACGACAGCGGACGGCGCATCGTTGACCTTTACCCCTACCGGAAAAGCCTCCTTCACGGTAAGCGGCAAGTACAAGGCAAACGCAACTGCGGAAGAGGAAAACGTAAGCGTCAGCGTTTCCTATGCAAAAGTACGGGGCAACGGCGACAACTTGGTCGACAGACCGTTCTTCGTTACCTTCTTGCGCAACAACACCTACACCTACGGAGTTACGGTTTCCTCGTTGACAACGATGACCGCAACCTATCAGGATTACAGCGTGGATTGGTTTACCGAAGCCGTTTGGATGAGCTTCTTGGGCGGCGGAAGCGGGAATTACGATTCGGTTACTCTCATCCGTACCAGCTACGAGGGATCTTTCACGGCAAACGGCACGCTTGAAAGCATCGTAACGGCAAACGCCAACCGCGATGCGCTCTACTTCGAAGGTGCGGAAACCGTCTACCTCGGAACGAGCACGTATCGGAATCAATCTGCCCAGACTTACAGAATTACCGTAGATAATTCCAAGTCTTACACGATCGAAGGCAACGGCGGCGAACCCATTTCCTACGAGGGCGACGGAAGAATTTACGTGATTACGGTGTACTGCTATAACGCCAACTTCTCACTCATCTCCCTTCCCGCGTTCGCATTCGAGTGGTATTCGTACAGTGAGGAGGACAGCGATAACAGCAAGCTCACTGCTTCGAACGACGCCAAATATTCGGTGAAGAGCTACTACTACCTTGACGGTACGCTGACCACGACGGAAGGCGACGCAGTCGAACGCGACACTCTGATTACGTTCGCGGTATTCAAGAACGATCAGCAACTTACCTTCAACGAACTGCGCGCTTACAGCGGCAACAGGTATCTCGGAGTGATCCTCGACGGAGAGAATGCGGGCAGATACACGATTACCCTGACGCTTGACGCAAGCGGCAACACGATTACGGAAGTTACAGTAGAAAAGGCTCCCCTTCTCAGCGTTCAGTCAAGCGACAAGACCGTTACGATTATTTACAGCACCGACATCGACGGCAACATCACGGGCGTGTACCGCGTCAGCGAAAACGGCAAGACGCTCAACGTATTCCAGGTTCTTTGGCGCGACAGCACGCACACACAGTTGCTCGTGTTCTGCTCCTCTACCCAAGTCGATCAAAACGGAAACGTTGTAAGAGACGAGAACGGAAATGCAATTGTAGACACCCGCCGCTTCATCGTTCACGTTACGAACGCAGACAACGCAGCTCCCACCGCAACGGAAGTTGAAATCCTTCCCGACATCAAGACGGCTACGACGACGGACGAGTCGAATAAAGACAGATTCCAAGCCGACGTCCTGCTCGACAGAGACAACAAAGTCGTTGCGGTATGGATTTCGATTCAGAACGCAGACAAAGACGGATACGGCCCGCAGACCTATCTTTCGGCGGCGGCGATTGAAAACAACGTGTACACTTACAGAGTGTACCTCACCGAAATCGACGGAAGAGTGAACACCTACGAGGTTACGGTTACGATTTCCAACGGCACCCCTACGCTGACGGTAGAATTGGCGTAACCAAAGTAAAACGAAATCCCCGCGGATACCGCGGGGATTTTTTTACCGTTAAATTGCAGTTCTTCTTGTCTTTTTATTCGGCTTTTGATTAATCTAATTACGATAAACGGTAATTGAACGGAGAAAAACATGATTAAAATGAATAAAGAAATAAAGAGGATTTGCGATAAAATACTATACGAATACGGTTTATTTGACGGACTTAATAAGATAGGCGTTCCCCACGTTATCGGCAACTATCGCATGGATATGATGGGAAAGGGCGACCTTGATATCGACGTGGAAAACGATGATATACGGATATAGAAACGTTACTAAAATTTTATCGGCTATAAGATAGGATACACCCCTCCTTTCCGCGGACACCATTAAAGCAGGAACAGCGTATCGTTTGCTGTTCCTGCTGGCGAAACGACACGGAATGGAATACCTATCACCTACAATTATCGCAACACAACGATATGCGGTTAGCGGACGGCGAAACCCACAAGTGCACATACAGAATGATTTTATAGAAATTTAACGCAGAGTATATCATACAAAAATCCACCCTTTTTCGGGTGGATTTTTTATCAATCGTTTTACGATATTTGTTCGAACGCATTGTTCAGATTTTCCAAAGAAACCGCTTCCTTCGCTTCCGACCTGCCGAAATCCAACAAATAAACCCTTTCGGAATCAATATAACCGTTATACGTCAAGTACGCCCTGATACCGACATCTGCTAAAACGCAATCGCAAATCCGATAACGGATGATATCCGATTCGAAGAGTTTTGCCAGCGTTTCGCCATCGTAGCCCTTCAGCGTATCTATGTTGAACTCGGGCACGTCGAAAGCGTCGCCCGTGCCGCAAATCGCAAGCGCGTCGGAGAGAGCCTTCAATTCCTCTTCGCTTAATATAACGATACTACGTCCATTCACGTCGCTCAGTTTCAATACGCGTGCCTCTCTGACGGCAGCGCCCTTTCTTAACCCCTGAATTTCCATTGAAATCGTGGCGCGCATGACGAGGCTGCCGAACATGGATTCCCTAATTTCACCCTGTGGCAGCTTCATTTGGATTTCCCAATTGTCAATCGTGCTGTCGTCGCTTCTTAAATACAGGTACACGTCGAGAATCGCGGCAAGCTCTTCGGGAAGAATGCAGTTCTCCCTGTCTACCGCCGTTCGAGGCACGTAAAGTCCCTCGTTCTCCGACAACTCCTTGCTGACCGAGGCAGCAAGCAGATACGACTGCGTCGCGCCGCTGCCGTCGTAAATCAGATCTTTCACTTGCGAAACGTCAAAATTAAAGTTTTGCGCTTCGTCGGCGTTGCCGAAGATTTGAATGATTGCCGCAACTTCGCTTTCGTGGTACACGGGAACGTCCTCTTCGTACGCCTTCGTATGCTCTGCGAGAATTTCGTTCGATGCAATGCTCTCCCTCATGGGCTTGGTAATCATTCCGGCCGCAATCTTCGAGCGGTAAATTACACTGAGGCGGGTTTTGCCCGCTTCCGTCGTGCTTTCTTGCAGGAAAGAACGGATATCCTTGAAATCGTACGTTTCGAACGCATCGACCGAATCCAGCTCCAATTCCTTGAGCGCGCCAACGATTGCCGCGATTTCCGACTTCGGATAACGAACGCTACCGCCCTTTACGGCGTCTCCGACTCCCTCATCCAACAAGCTCGCCGTCGCTTTGTCAAGTTCGTCGCTCATCAGATAGGAAATAATTACGGACGGATACACCGCGTCGAGCATCGTCTCTTCCCCTGCGAACGGATCGTTGAGCGAAAGTATTTTCGCTTTCACTTCGGCGACGAGCTCGTCGGATTTGAGATTGAGAATATCCAAATTAAATGCATCGAGCGCACGGGACAGCGCCCGCATCTCGTCGTACGTGTAATAGCCGTTGCTCTTCGCCTCTGCAATAACGTCGTCGCTGACGATATTGCCATCCTTAAATATGGAATCAAGCCGCTTCGTCAGCTTTCCGCGGATGATTTCCGAGTCGTAAGAAAGTTCGAGCTTCGTCCGATTCGGATCGGTGTCGGAAGTGTCGTTCAGAGTTTTCAGAAGCTCGGAAAGCGCATCCGTCATTTCCGATTCGTCCAATACGAACGAATCATCCGCTTCGGACAGCGAAAGGATTTCGTCAAGCGCATCCAACAATGCGGGCAATTCCCTCTGCCACGGATTGGAGGAGTTGTACTGCAACAGTTGGCTTCTGTCTCCTGCGCGGACAAACTCGTCGCTGAGTTCTAGCAAATCGCGCGTATCTGCGTTTGCAACAATCGTCGCCACGATCGACGCCGCCAAAATACGGCTGTTTTCAATCGTTTGCTTATGTCTGGCAAGCTGTACGACGACGTCGGAAATCCCCATGCCGTCTTTAACGCCGATTTCCGCAATTTCGTGGAAGAGAAGCAGCAATTCGCTTTTTCTTATCAGACTGCTCGGCTCGCCGTCGCCGCTTAACGCCTGCTGCGCCGAGGTCGGGATTATCATTTGCAGCCCGTTCATCTGCAACCCGTTGCTGTTCAGCAAGTACTCCGACACCGTGTAGTGCATGATCGTCGAAGTGAACATCAAATCAATATCGTCCTCGTCCATATCCAGAATATCGTTGATGACCTTCGTGTTGGAGATATCACCGCTCACCAGGCTGGCAAGATCGCATTGCAGCGTACGGAGAGCATGGACAAAACGGCGGAGTTCTCCCTGTACGTTGTTTACCGTAACCCAGCCATCTAACCCGTCGATCAAATTGCGCGGAAGCACGACGTATTTATTGTTTTGCAAGCGAACGGACAACAGCTTTGCCATCGTACCCTCGAAAATCCTGTTCGATTCAACGAGAGAATAAAACTCATCGTCTCGCAGGAAATAGTCGATCGAGTCGAGATAGTTTCCGTCTACGCACGCAACCACAAACTCTGAAAGCATATCGAGCGAATCGAGCAGCTGTTTAAATTCACCCTGTATGATCAGATGCACCGTTTCGCCTTCGCTGTTCCGCTCGAGCGATACCTGCGGGATATACAAGACGTCGTCGCCCAATTCAATCAACGCGGACGTCATGACCGAGCGCAGCAGCCCCGATTCGGAGAGATACGTGGAAAGCGTATTTCCGAACTCGTCCGGAGAGACACAGGCTTGGGCAAGCAGGTCTATCATCTGAGAAGTCGTCAGCTCCGACTGTCCCGTAATCGCGGAAATCAAGCTTTGGTTTTCGCCGCTGCCCAACGAACGCAACCCGTACAGAAATTGATACAGTTCGCCGTACGATATCAGGTTCCCCTCTTCGTCGTACGTGTTTTCGTAAACGAGATTTTCCGGCACGTAAAAATTCTCAAAGAGCGCGCCGAGATTTTTCTGCAACGCTTGATAAACGTAGCTTGTAGAAAGCGCCTGCCCGACGAGACGGCTATCCGTAATATGCCCGCAGATGTCGTCGTACAGCGCCATATCCTTTTCGCGGTTTGCGTTATCTTCGGAGAACACTTTTAATATGATATCGAGCACGGCAGTGTCGGGGGTATATATGTCGTCGTACAGCGCAAAGAAACTTTCCACGACGTCGATTAGCGAACGGATTTCTTCCGTCCAGATAATATTCTTATCCCTGATCGTTGCGTACTCGATGCCGCTTTCCCCTTCCGCCGTGAGATAACGGTTTTCGATAAAGCAGTACACCCTTCCGAACGCAAGATTGATTTTATCCTGTTTGCTTCCGCTAAGCGCGGACAGTCCCTGCAATTCGGGCAGGATCTTTCGAACCAACCCGAGCGTCGTCGCGCCTGACTGCCGTTCGGAAAGGAAGGTTAAAACGGTACGCAATAATATCTTCGCGTCATTCTTCGTAACAAGATCGGAAACGCCGAGATAGGGTCGAACGTCCTTCCCCTTGGCAAGCGTAACGCCCGTCGTCTGCATATAGGTCAGTTCGTCCGGAATCCGTTCGGAAAGATACCCCTTTTTGAACATGATTTTCATGAGCTCGCGCGTATCTGCACTCAAAGACGAAGTAAAGCTCAAATCGTCCACATGTGCGACCACCGAATTGACGAGGGACATTGAAAGATTGATGATGTACGTCTTTTCGTCGAATTTATCGATAAGATAGTCGAACTCCGTCTGGAATTCGGGATTCCGCATTACCGTAAGCACGGTATCGAACGCACTCGCCGTAGCGCTGCCGTTTACAAGCGGCGTGATGTCCTCCTCGCCGTACTTCATCAACAAATCGAAGGTGTCGCGCGCAAATCCCGTAAACGCGCCCAACTCCTCGCGGAACACGATACTGTCGGAAATGCCGCTCTCTTTGTCATCGAGCTCGCCCGACAGGATGAGGTCTGCCGCAAAGAGATAATAGGGCGAATCCTGAGGGTCGGACATAAAGTTAAGAATTTTAAAAATTCCCTGTGCGCCGTAGTGTTCGATCGAACGGTAAATCGAATAGGTATCGTTGATGCTCTGCTTGCCGAAGTCGTAGTCTCTCGATTCGCTCTCCCCTCTTCCGCCGGCAACGATGTAGAAGGCGCTGCCAATAAAGGAAAGGGAGATAAGCGCCACCGCAAGCCCGCGCGCAAGACCTACGAACCCGCCGCCCAAGCGGCGTTTTTTGTATGTACTGTCCGTTTTGTTGTTGCGGAACGCGATCGCTTTTTTGCGCTTGTACTTGCGCTCGGAATAAAAAATGTGATAGACGAGATACAGGAGAAATACGGTAACCAGATAGAAAATGTAGTATACGGTTGCAAAGACGACGTGGATCGCCATATCCGCCAGCGTATAAAGATACGCGCCGTTTTCGGCAATCAGCATTCCGATTTGCGAATCCGCACCGAACGCCCGCGGAATAAATTCTACGAGCACCTGCCGCAGCGTCTCTGCTTCGGAATCGACCCCAAGCGCGGCTTGCAGTCCGCCGTCCCCCATAAACAGGTTGACAGCTTTCAACAGAATCTTATCTGCATTCTGCGATTTAATCGAAACGAAGTAGAAGATGATCCAGAACACGCCCGCAAGCGTCGCCTGCAACAGCAAAACCAAGCTCTTTCTCAGTCCGCGGAGCGTACCAACCCACGTGGAGAACAGCACGATAGCAGCAAACAGAATCGTCGGTCCCCAACTGATTGCAAAATCGATAAATTCCAACGAAGTCCAATTGACGGAACGGATAATGAAGTCAACGAGAAGCACCGCACCGAATACAACGGCTAACAGGAGCGTGATGATAAACGTGCGTTTTAACGGCTTGAACATGATTGCAAGCAACAGCAGTACGGCAAGTATAATAAACAGTGCCATCTGCCAATGTCCGGCAAGATAGTTAAATACCGTAGAAACCGTCAGCAACAAACGGTGCATCATAATTCACCTCCTTTCTTAGTTGTTTCGAAACACATAATCCCTTGATTATTCGACTCCTTCGAAAAAGTCGGGCGGCAGCGTCTTTCCGCACGAAAAACGGGGAAGGGAAAGAGTCAATTCTTCATCTGCCCCGAAAAACTCCCTGTAATGCGAAACCGCAGACTCGAACGAAGCGATACGCATTGCCGTAACGGAGTAACTGCCGAAAAAAGAATTTTGAGACAATCTCGCACCGCTCATTGCAATCGTACTTATTTTTGTGCAACCGCGAAACGCTTTTTCCTCCACGATTACCGTGCAATCGTCCGACGCGATAACGCTCGTCAAATTTTTACAGTTGACGAACGCGCCCGTCTCCACCGTAAGCGACGACTGTATATTTACGCCCGTAAGCGAGCGGTCGTATCTGAACGCGCCTTTTTCAATGCCGACCACGGTATAATCACCCACCTTTTCGGGAATGATAAGCTCCCCATCGTCATACTCCCCGAAATATCCGCAAACGGTAACCCCGCCGTCTACAAACTTCAAATCAAAATCTTTCAACGTCGTACGCTTGGACTGCGTACGGAAGAAATACAGAGACACCGCAATAAAAGCAACGATCAGAATGCAGATGACCCAATTGAACACCGTGGGAAATTTCGCGATATTTTTACGCATAACGTTGCGCGAGGAAAATGCGTAAACGCGAGGGCGCGGCTCTTTGCGCGGCTCAATCTGCGGCTCGGCGGCAGCAACCGCCTGCCGTCCCTCAATCAGTTCTTCGTCGTGCACGTAATGCCTGAACTTATAGCTGTTGTCGACGTACTTTCCCTCATCCCAGATAAACCGATCGAATGCCGCCTTTACGAGCTTAACGCTGATTTTGGTGCAATCGTAGTCGACGGGCAGCTTCGCCTTGGGCACGAAGGTTTCGTTCGCCTTTGCCAGATACTTCGCGTACACGACCACCGATTTTTCAATCATCGCGCCGTCTCCGTCGTATTGGCAGACCTCGAACGTCATGCCAAGCAACTGTTGGTTTACGTTATTTTCGAATTTGAACACGATAACCTTTTTCTGTGCGCGCTCGTCGCCGAACACGACGTACTCGCTGAGCGTTACGGGATCGGACGATTCTTCTTCATATTTGATTTTGGCAATCTCGTTATACGAACTCATATTCGAGCACTCCTCCGTTTGCCTCTTTTACGTTCTTGCGGCGGAAACAAGCTATCGTTACGAAATAGGAAAGCACCGCGAGCAGGAAGCTGCCGCCGATCACCGCAAAATCAAGATAGTGGTTCAAATACTGAATCACGATGGCTCCGCCGAAAATTTCCACGATTACGTGGCGCAATACGAACAATCCGAAAAAAATTGCCGCGCTCTTCAAAAACGCATAGAGGCGCAGTTTGGGCAGGGCAATCGGTCGGATAACTTCGGTATTGATCACCGCACCGTCCGCCCGCGCCACAACGAGATTCACGTATTCACAGCGTCTGGAAAGCGCGATCACCTTGGACGCCGTACCCGTGTTTCCGTCGGAAATTTTCAACACGGAAACTACCCGCTTCCCGCCCGTATACTGAATAACGAAAAAGCGGATTTGCGTAAAACTCTTGGTAAAATTGCAGACGAGATATCTGTCGTAAGCCGTTTTGCATACGACGTATTTTTTGATGAACTTCTTCGTCTCGCCCGAGGTCAGATAAATCGAATTGACAGAATTCGTTTTCTTCTCCGTTTTCAGCAATTCGTCTTTGACAAAATTATGATAGTACTTATTCTTTAACAGCCGCGTTACGAACAGAGTAACCACGGTTGCCGCAAACAGTACCGCAGATACGATACAGATGATTCTCCAAATCAATAAACTCATAAATTACCCCTTTACTCCGAATCTGTGGGCCATTCGCCGTTCCATTCGTCAGACGACGCATTGCCGTCCGTATCCGACGAGGAGAACACAAATTCCTCGTCCGAGGCCGCGCCTTCCTCCTGCCCCTCCGTCTGTCCGTATGCTTCGTTCGGTTGCCCCCCCGACGGTTCGGCAGTCTGTTCGGTCGGTTGTTCAAATGTTTGCCCGTCGGATGACTGCGCAAACGCTTCCGCACTCTCTTGCCCGCGCACGGCATCGGCGTTCGCTTCAAAGGTCTGTCCGAACGACTGGGCTTCACGCTGCTCAAACGCTTCTGCGTTTGCCGCATCCGCACTCTCCTGCGGACGTGCTTCCTTTTGCGTGAACGGCTCTTGTTGTAGCGGTTCTTCCCTCGGAGGTTCTTGCTTGGGAGGCTCGTTTACTGTCGGCTGCGGATCGCTTCGGGTAGCATTTTGCGCTTCTGCCGCCTCGTGCGCTTCCCGATACTCCGCCTCCTTCCGGAACGCTTCGCTACCCTTCTTTTTGCGCAGCTCACTGTTCGGCAACGGAATATTGTCGTTCTTCGTTTCGTCGAACAGCCCCGTCAGCGTATTGCCGATCGTTTTGGAATCGTACTGCATCCCCGTATACCTTCTTACGTTGATTCCCGTCGTGTTTTTCATCGCGTTTACCGAATCGAGCGCGACGTCCTCGAACAGCGAATACAGCGCAATCCGTGCCGCCAAAAGGAACATGGGCACAGTTATTACAATCGCCGCTATGCAGACAATTACAAAGAGCAAGCTCATGATCGGCGCGTACTCGGAATCCCAAAAGAGTGCTTCAATCAAGAGGTAAATCGAAAGCAACACGCCCGCAATTGCGCCCAGAATGAGCGAGGTGATAAATCCGATTAAAAATACCGTCGTCTTGCCGCGCTCTCGCATGGTGCGAAGGCTTGCGAAAACCGCTTCCGCGGCCCCGATTCCGGGGTTGCTTGCAACGACGTATGCCGTAGGTGAAAACATAAGAGCCGCAATAAAAAGAAAAGTCAGCAGCACGATTCCGACGGGAACGGAGAATACGATAATAAAAATCTCCTCTTGCGCAGGCGCAGCGTACGATCCGATGATCCACCCCAGCGCGATAAAGAGTCCGCCCGCAATTGCGATAATCACAATGCCTGCAAGTACCATCAGCGCTTCGATCACTATGGCGCAAATCATCGTCCAAATACTGTTTGCCCTGCACGCGACCTTGAAGTTGTCCGATACAGACGATTCGCGGTACTTTTTGGCTATCTTTGCCTGTCGAATCTTCGCCAAATCGAACACGGGACCGAGCAGACACAATCTGCCGATCAGCTCCATGAACCAAAAGACAAGCACCTTAAAGAAATTTTTATTTTTCCAGATCGTCGTTGCGGAAGATTTGATTGCTTCTCCGTAATAAAAGCCGAATCCTCTGTTCATAACAATACCTCCAAAGCTTTTTCCTTTATATTTCTTCTTCCTCTTCTACTGTATAAACGGGCACGGTTTCTACCTTTACGGTCAATCCATCCGGCGTTTCCGCATTCAATTCATAGCATTCCTGCCTGTCGGTACGGCGTCCGATCACTTCGTTCTCGGCGTTCCGTTTCGGGCGGTAAATGAGAACCGCAAACGTAATATCGCTGCCCGAACCCTGCACGACGACTTCCGCTACGTCCCCATCCATCAACCCCGATACGGTGTAACGGGTAGGATCGAGAACGGTAAGTCCGTCGAACGCCGTCGTAAGCACGCTTCCGTCGGCGATACTTGCGTTCGTAACAGAAGAATCGAACTTAATCGTAACGGGCGCAGCCAATACGGTAATCGTTGCCTCGCGAATATTGCCGAGGCGGAGATCATACCCGCGCGTAACCTTATTGCCGTTTTCATCCACGATTTCAAACTTTAACCAATCGTAGTACTCTCCGACAGCGGCTCCGAGACGCGTGCCCGTTACCTGTAAGCGATGCCCGCCATACAGCCCGTCGCCGCCCAATTCGGAGGTGGCATCGCGAATGAGCGCATCCAAATCCGAATAGACGAGCGTCGGTCTTTGCCCGTTATAGACGAATGTATTCTGTCCCGACGGAACGACGGCGTAATAGTACAGCACGCGTTGCGTAAACGACAGCGTAGACTTATAATCCGAAGAATCGTAAGCGTCGTTCTCCTTATTGCGGTTAGCCGAAGTATAGACGATATAGTTGTCGAGCGCGCTTACCGTCGGGTTGCGCAGATCGTATATTTCAACCCTGACGATTCCCGCGCTGACGCTCTCCTTGCTGTGCGCGTCAAGCGTGCCGTTCGAAAATTCCGTAACCTTCAATCCGTCGCCGTTTGCAAGCGCACCGTCGAAAATTACGTAATCCTCCGCCCCAAGCGTGATATTCTGCCCCGTATAGAAATCGTTCTTATCGATCGGGCGCACGTAAATCTCAATCGGGGTAATCGTAAGCGTCCCCGTAACTCCGTCCGTAATGACGTAATCCTCATACCTGCCCGCAGAGATTTCCGCCTTGATATGGTACTGCCCGACGTTATAGCGCATGATCTGAGCGTCCGTTACGGTTAAGAACGCGGGATAAAAACGGACTGCATACTCCGCCTCATCCTGTTCGAGCAGTCCTTCCGCGGTGAATTCCGGCGCTACCGTCGGCTTGGCATTGGCGTACGGCACCGTCAGGTCGCCGACGTTCACCACAATCGGACGGCGGAAAATTTCAAACGTAACCGTTTCGTCGTAGTGTACGGAATAGTTCACGTCGTCGTAGCCGAACAGCCGAATTTGTAACAAGTAGACGCCTGCGTGCATGGGCGTATCGCCGTTCGCATACACCTCGTCTTTGAGCGTAAACGAATACTCCGCGCGAACACCTTCCAAATCGCTTTCGAGGAAGCCGTACCTGTCGTCCTCGGCAAGATCGTCCCCGACGTGTCGGTGTTCGAAAGTGAACAGACTCAAATCGACCTTTTCGCCGTCGTACACGTACGGATCGCCCGTGTAGACGGGCTGCACCATAACGATGCGCCCTGTAATAACGAGCGTGCCGCTTACGCAGGCAATGTCATAGTTTGCGGTAACTTCATCCTCGGTAAAAATAACGTCCACCGTATACTTTCCGATTGCTACGGGCGGAACGGACGAACCGTCGTAAGTATATGCCACCCGTACCTTTTTCTCATCCCCGACGACGAATCCCTGCCCGTGCGGCGAAAAGGAATTGAACGCTTCATCCTCAGGCTTCACGGGATTGCCCGTATGCTCCACGTCCCTGTCGAGAACGGTTACGGTGATCGTCCGCTTTAGAATAGTAAGCTCGCAGGAAAGCTTGCTGTTCACCTCGTCCAGATAGTAATTGGAGGTCAGCCCGTTGTAGATTGCAAACGCGCTCTCATCATACGTAATCACGTACTTGCCCGCATTCAGCGGCTGTGCAGAGTATTCCACGGTACGGCTGAGTCTATCTCCGCCGCAAAGCCCGTCTACACGGAACTGAGAATTCAGAGCACGGTTGATCGAATATTCCAAGCCGTCGTAAACGCTCTCCAAATCGCTCATCGTAATCGTTAACGCCTTCGGCGAAATCGTATAGGTCGGATAGAAATTACAGGTGATTTCGTAGTTTACGGAAGCGCTGATTCCCCCCGCGTAACTGCCGTCCGCATCAAACGCCATGTAATACGTGCCGGCGTTCAACGGTACGCCGCAAACCTGCGTTCTTGCCGCATCGGTATAGTACAGCGCCGCTACCGTCAACGTTTCCTCGTAGGAAAATGTGCCGTTGAGAAGCGTATATCCGTGGGCAGGATAGGAATGCGTATCGCCGTCGTAAACGCTGGTCGGCATATCCGCAAGCATAATTTCGACGGCGCGCCGTTCGATCCTTGCCATTCTGTCCGCGCACGAAATCACATAGTTTCCGATTCCGTTTTCAATAAGCTCGTTATTTTTATCGTAGACCTTGCACTTTGCCGGAACCAGCCTGATGACGTAATCCCCTGCGTTTTTCGGCTGCACGGGCGTACCGTTCAAAAGATACTCTACGCCGACCTCCAGCCGTTCGCCTTCCGCAAGAGCGCACGAGGATGCGTTCGTAAAATTGTTGATTCCCGTAGGATAAGTAAGCGCCTCGCCGTAAACCGTTCCGTGCACTTCGTCGAGTATTACGGTAATTTCGCAGGGTATTACGGTAAGCGTGCCGTTAACGTACGCGAGAATTTTATAATTGGAATTGCTCGTTTTAAACTCGCAATTGTTGCGATACTCGCCTACGTTCTTAACCTTCGTATAATCGAAGCTCTCGTCAAGCTCGAGCCAATCACCGCTCAAAAGTCCCACTCTGTTGGGATCGCGGTAGAAATGCGTATTATACGAAGTGTCGCTGAATTCCGTTCCGTCGTAAACGTGCGAATTCGTCGCGGTAATTACGGTTATCGGGCGCTGCTGAATGCGAAGCGCGCCGTCCGCGTACGTAATATCATAGTTTGCAATTCCGTCGCGCGAGCCGTTAACGAGGGTCAACGCACCGTCAATGACCAGGTCGTACTTGCCCGCGTTCGGATACACGGCAACGACGCCCTCGTCAGACGCGGCACCGACGATATCAACGAAAATCTGCAATGTCTCCCCATACTGCAATCCTGCGGTTTCGGGAAGGTAGAAATTGTTCGGCAAATTCGGATAGCTGAACGCATCGCCGTAATAAATATCGTTGACGTACTCGTTCGCCTTTACGGTAATCGGGCGCGGCGCAATTTCAAGCGTGGTATCCGCGCAAGTAATATCGTAATTACCGACTGTAAATTCAATCCCCCCTGCGCTGTAAAGCACGCTGTTTTCCAGATCGATCCGCGCGATATACCGTCCCGCGTTCTTTGCTTCAACCTCCGTCGTGCCGTCCTCCGTAAAGTATTTCAGCGCAACGACAAGCCTTTCGCCCGTAACGAGATTGCATGTTTCGTAGTTGGCGAAATTATTGTCGGACGAGGGATAATTCCCGTCGCCGTAAAGCACGTTCATCGGGAACAGCTCTACCGCCAGCGGGCGCGGCGTTACTTCGAGGACACCGAGCGTATACTCTTTGATTTCGTAGTTCGGCAGTCCGTTTTCGCCGTCAGGCACTGTAAATTCGGTCGTGTTCCACGCTCGATCGACCTGCGTAATGCCGCGAATGCTGTCCACTATCGGAATAAGCACTTCGCCGTTTAACAAGCCTTCTTTCGTGTCGTCGTACAGATAATAAGTCTTGTAACCCGTATTCGTCAGCAACTTGCCGTTGTATTCCCTCGTTGTGGAAAGCGTTTCCACGCGGATGGGACGGGGCGTTACGGTAAGCTTGCCAACCGATTCCATGCGGATTTCGTAGTTGTCCTCAACGTTCTTTTCGGGGTCGGTCGGGTCGTAAATCCCCGCCAGACTTAGATTGTCGACGCTGCCCACGTCTGTAATGGAAATTCCGGCATCCTTCACCTTGAATTTATGGTTCAAAACAAGCGCATCCGCCTTATTTCCTTTTAAGTCGATATGATACGCCGTGTATTCGCCCGAAGCGGTAAGCGGCGTGCCGTCGTATTCCTGCGTATCGTTTGCGGACGACACGAAAACCGTGCGCTTCTCCACCGTCAGCTTGCCGTATACGGTATCTCCCGCAAACTCGTAATTGTCGTTCGGCAAAAAGTACGTGCAATCGTTGTCGTACTCCCTCGCATCGATAACTTCACGAACAAACCCGACAAGGAGAGCGTCGCCGTTCAACAGTCCTGCTTCCGCTTCGCCATTCTCGTTGTAGTAAACCGTCGTGTACCCCGCGTCGGAAAGCGGCGTACCGTCGTAAATTTTGGTTGCGTCGTTCGTCGTAACGACGATCGGACGGCGCTTAACCGTAAGCGTGCCGAAAATTTCTTCCTGCAACACGTAGTTCTCTTCATCGGGAAGACGGTAATCAAAGGAATTTTTCAACGAACCGAAATCGGTAATCGAATTCCAGCTTGCAATATTCACTTTCAAATCGTCGCCGTAAACAAGCCCGACGTCCTCGATTTCCATGCCGTTCTCGTCAAGACGTTTGGTATACACCCTGTACCCGACGGCGGAAAGCGGCGTGCCGTCGTACACCTTGTCGGCGCTCTCCGTAACAATCGTAATCGGGCGAGGCAGAATGGTGATTCTTCCGTTTTCCGTATCGATAACGATATTATAGTTGTCGAGCCCGTTTTCGACTTCGATCTCGTTACCGTAGTCGTCCAAAACGGATATGTACATCGACCCCTCTCTGAAATACAATTCGTACACACCCGCCCTGCTCGGGAAGGCTTCCACTCCGTCGCGCCGGCAACCGAGGCTTCCGTGCAGTTCTTCGCCGTAAGGCAATGTATCGGGGTCGATTTCGCAGTCAACCGCAAAACTTCCGCCTAAGGGCACGTCGCCGTAGTAGGCAACCGTCTCGCCCACCGTAATAGACACGTTCATTTTAACGATTTCCGCCGAAACGGAATTGATGATTTTTACTTCGTAGTTGCCCGCGCCGTTTTCAACGATATTTCCCGCCTCGTCGTACACCGTCATGGTATCGAAGAGAACGCTGTATACGCCCGCGTTCTTTGCTTCGACGGTTTTGCCCGCCGCGTTTTTAAAGAATACGGAAATCTCGAACGTTTCGTGATACGCCGCGTCTACCGTGAGATAATTGACAAAATTGTTTCTGCCCGTCGGATAAGTGAAAACGTCGCCGTACGCGCAGCCGTCGTTCTCCACCTCGGAAAGCTGAATTTCGATCGGGCGGGGATTCACCGTCAACAAACGATCGGCGCTAAAAATCATATAATTATTATTCTTATCTATTTCGCCGTTGACAATAATTTGGCTGCTGTTGACGCCTCCGGTATTCACTTGTAGGCTGTACGTTCCGACGGAGAGCTTGCTCCGATCGGAAATATAACCCGTTTCACCCATTACGAGAACGGTAATTTCCACTTCGTCGTCGTAGGCAAGCGTGTCGTACAAACCTTCCGACGTGCTGAGTTCAATCGTAAAGTTGTCGACGCCCGTAGGATAATGGAATTCCTCGCCGTAAACCAACGTCATCGGAATTGGTGCAAAGATCATTCCCCGAGGCTCTATCGTCAACGTACCGTTTGCCCAAGTAATATCGTAATTACTCAGCCCGTCGGCAGCACCGTTAATCGTTGCCGTTGCGGGAAGAGGCACGATATCGTACTTTCCTGCGTTGCGCGGGGTAACCTCCGCCCCGTTCTTTTGACACTGCAACGCAACGTCAAACGCTTCGCCGTACGCCGTTTCGGATACGACAACCTTGACGCTGAACCGCTCGCCGTAGTACGTTTTTGAATCGTTTACCTGCACGGTAAGCGGCTTGGGAATGATATGCAACGTGCCGAACACCCATTCTACGTTATAATTAGCGTTGAGAATATCGACGCTATCGCTGCCGATTCTGTTTTCTTCCGCATCGAAGTACAGCACCGACAAACCCTTTTGCCGGTAATTTCCTATATTTTTGGGGTCGGAGTCGTAAGTATTTACCGTAAATTGCAGTTTTTCGCCGTACTGCAAGCCGCAGGTTTCGGCATTTGCAAAATTGTTGAAGAATACGGGATAGAAATCCGTATTGCCGTACTCTACCGTAACATCGCTCAGAACAACGGAAATATCCCTCGGCTTAACCGTAAGCGTGCCGTTCTGCACCGAGAATACGTACTTTTCCGCAAAATCTACGGGCGAAACGATTTGATCGAGCGTTATATCATACGTGCCCGCATACTTCGGCGTAACCTCTTTGCCGTCTTGCAGATACTTTACGGTAAAGGTAACGTTTTCGCCGAGCTCGGTGGTGATCGTATATTCTTTTCCGAACAGGCTCTCACCCTCGCCGTACAAACATTCTTCGTCGGGTACGGTAAATGCTGCCGCCGCCTGCTTCCGATAAACGTATGACGCCTCGCCGCAATCGAAAACGTAATTCCGCCGCCTTTCGTTGATCGGGTTGTCGTTTTCATCGTACAGCGCAAACTCAATTACTACTTCGTACGCTACGCCCCGTTCGGCGTCCACCCTGCCCGTAGCCCTGAACGAAACTTTCAGCGCAAGCTGTTCGCCGTACGCCATCTCTGCGGTGGAAGCATTTTTGAAGTTGCCGATTTTTTCGTTGTCCGGATACACGAACTCTTCGCCGTATGTAATATCGGCGACGTCGTAACGCTCGATCGGCACGCGTCTTTCGGTAATCGTTAACGTGTTTCTCCCCAATTCAACAATATAATTGGATAAATTGTTCGTGCCGTTAATGAACGTGTGATCGAGGTCAATCTGAATTTGGTATTCCCCGACTTCGGGGCGCTCGCCGCAAGAATAATACACGGCAAGCTCCAACGAGTCTCCCTCGGCAAGATCATCAAACCCTGTATCGGTTATCAAAATATAATTGTCCGTACCGGAAGGATAAACGATCGGGTCTCCGTACACTGCGCTCATGCTCTTCGGCGTTATGCAGATTCTGCGCTGCATAACGGTAAGCGTGCCGTTTTCGTAGGTGATTTCGTAGTTGTTAACACCCGTGCGCAAACCGTTGACAAGCGTATGATCAGCGATCGGCGTAACGGCGTATTCGCCCACGTTGCGCCAACGGCGCCCTTCGGTAGCGGCAACCTCAACGAAAATTTCCAGACTTTCGCCGTACTCGAGCCCGCTCGACGCAGCATTTACAAAGTTGCCCGCACCCTGAGGATAATTATAGTCGTAGCCGTATACGATCGACTCGGATTTTGCCGTAACCGTGATCGGCTTCGGAGAAATGACCAACCCTGCGTCCGCCGTCGTAATTTTGTAATTGGAAATACCATTTTTCTTTACTGCACCGTTTCTTGCGATAACGCAGTTTACGGCGTCGAGCCTGATAGCGTAACCGCCGACGTTTTTAGGCGTTACTTCCGTAAATCCGTCGCCCGCGGACTGATAGAACTTGACGACGATTTTCAGCTGCTCTCCCTCTGCAAGGTCGCAAGCGGCGGCGTCTTTAAAATTGCCCAAATGCTCGGGATAGACGCTTCCGCCGTATTTAACTGTCATGTCGAACGGAATCACGGTAATCGGACGCGCCGTAACTTCCAGCGTACCGTAATCGTATTCTTTAATTTCGTAATTCGGGTTATCGTAAACGCCTATCGGCACGGCATAAGTGCACTTATTTACCTTTGTTCCCTTATCGGTAATTTCGGCAAACTCAATCAGCATCAGTTGATCGCCGTTTAAAAGTCCCTTCTCGTTTGCGTCGCCGTAGTAGGTAGCCGTAGGTTCGGGTGCGGTAAGCGGCGTGCCGTCATACACCTGATCGGCGTCGTTGGTGGCAACGGACAGCGGGCGCGGCGTTACGGTAAGCGTACCCAAAATCCATTCGTCAACGACGTAGTTTGCAATACCGTTAATTCCGATCGGGACTTTATACGAGACAAACTCGTTGTCTATCGTGCCTGCGTCGGTAATTTCGGAAGATATGATCTGCGTCAGCTTATCTTCGCCGAACAGCCCCGTATCCGTACCGTCGCGATGATACGCTTCAAAGCCCTTAACTAAGTGGAACTTTGTTGTGTACCCTTGGTTCGACAGCGCGTTTCCGTCGTATATCTGCGTATCGGAAGCCGTCGTTACGACGATCGTGCGGGTCAATACGGAAAGCGTGCCGTATTCGTATCCCGTGATTTCGTAGTTGGCATTAGGCACACCGAATACACAAGTGTTATCGGTTTTGCCCGCATCGGTAATTTCCGCTCCGCTTACAAACGTAAGCACGTCGCCGTTGAGAAGTCCGTCGTGTTCTGTGCCCGCCTCATCGACATACTTCGTGGTATATCCCGCGTCGAAAAGCGGCTTGCCGTCATAATATATTATTTTGCTTGCCGTATACACGGTCAAAGGGCGCGCTTTGATTTTAAGCGTACCGTTTTCGTAATCTTTAATTTCGTAGTTGGCATTGCCGTAAATGCCCACGGGCACGGAATAGGTGCAAACGTTTTCCTTCGTGCCGAAATCGGTAATTTCCGTTTTGGTAAGCACGGTAAGCGTATCGCCGTTTAACAGTCCCGCTTTACCGGCGTCGCCGTAATATTCCGTACGGTATTGCGTAAAATCGAGCGGCGTTGCATCGTAAATTTTTTCCGCATCGAGGGTTATGACGAGAATCGGGCGCGGCGTAACCGTAAGCGTGCCGTATACGGTACGCACGATTTGATAGTTGGACGAAGAAGCCCTGTACTCGCAGGAATTCTGTATTGCGCCCACGTCGGTAATTTCCACGACTTTCGTGCATTCGAGCGTATCGTTTCCGATCAAGCCTTTTTCACTTTGAATCGCCGTCTGCGTAAGGATATCGTAATATTTTGCGTCATAGTCCGTACGCGAAAGCGGCGAAGAATCGTAAATCTTCGTTCCGTCGAACGTAGTTACAAGCAACGGACGGGGCGTTACCCGAAGCGTTCCGCATTCGTAACCCGTAATTTTGTAATTTCTGTTGGGCACCGTATAACGGCAAGCGTTTTCAACTGAGGTTGCCGCCGTCAATTTCTCAGCGTAATCAAGCGTTAATTTATCGCCGTTTAACAGTCCGTCTTTATTTTTATCGTTTTCATAATGAGTTTCGTAATCTGTGCGCGAAAGCGGCGTTCCGTCGTATATTTTTTCTGCGTCGAACGTTACCACCGTAATCGGACGGGGCGTTACCCGAAGCGTTCCGGAAATCACTTCGACAATCGTATAATTCCCGCTTTCCGGCGCTTGATAAGTACAGGTATTGGAAATCGAACCGACCTCTAAAATGGAAACGACCTTTGTAGGAACCAACGTATCGCCGTTCAAAAGCCCCGCTTCCGTGCCGTAGCTCGTAGTATAGCTTGCGTCCAAATACGCGACCGCATCGTAAATATGCTCACTCGTTGCCGTAACCACCGTAATCGGACGCGGCGTTACCCGAAGCGTTCCGTATACGGTACGCTCGATGGTATAATTTCCGTTGGGAACGCGGTATTCGCAAATGTTTTGGGTAGATCCGACGTCCCTTTGCGAAACGCCGTTGACCACAATCAGCGTATCGCCGTTCAAAAGTCCCGCTGCCGCGCCGTAACTCGTCGTATAGCCTGTGTCGGAATAGGGTTGCGCATCGTAAACGTGCTCGCTCGTTGCCGTCAGCACCGTAATCGGGCGCGGCGTGATTTTGAGTTTTTCACGCACGAACGTCAACGCGTAATTCGCCGTTTCGTCCTTGTAAGCGCTTGCGACAAGCACTTCCACTGCATTTTCCTCTTCTCCCGCGTTTACGAGCTGAAACCCTTTACCGATAGTAAAAGCTTGCCCGCCGACGAGCGCGGTGCCGTTGATCGCCGCACAATCGAACACCGACAGCGGCGCGCCGTCGTATACTTTTTCGCCGCCCGCAACCCTTACCGTTACGGAGAGCGGCGTTATCTTCAATTTACCGTAGGTATAAATTATTTCGAAGTTGTTGCTCGAATCGACGCCGCCCGCATCGGTTACGCCCAAAATAAGCTCATTGTCCGCCGCAACCGCGTCGGTAATTTCGGGCGCGGAAATTACGCCCAAACGGTATCCTGTAAGCATGGTACCGTTCAAATATCCTTTTTGCGAAAGCGCGGTGCCGTCGTACGTCTTTTCTGCGCCCAGCGTGGTTACCTCAACACGGTATCTGTCTACGGTAAGCTTTCCGTAAACGGGCGTAATGAGATAGTTATGCGTAACGTTTGCGCCTGTTCCGTCGAACACGGCAAAGTCTGCCGTATTCTCCACGGGGGTAAGCGTTGCGTTTACGACGCTTTTAAAGTTCGACGGGGTAATGCTATGTCCCTCAATCAATCCCTCGGAATCAAATTTATCGTGCACGAGCGGGGTGCCGTCGAACGTGCGGCGCTTATCCTCCGTCGTAATCTTCAATTGCTTTTGCGCTACCTGCAACATTGCCGTACGCAAAGAGAGCGTGTAATGCGCGGTTACGTCCAAATCTCCTTTTAGAATACGGACGGAGGAAAGCTCCAACGTGTAATTGCCCGCATCTATCGCCGAGGAGAGCGTTTCGTTCCCGCGCTTCACCGTCGTTACAAACTCCGCTCTGTCGCCTTCGGCAAGCGAGGACAAAAGGGCGTCCGCAGCGTCGGAAAGCG
>ERZ777306.660-NODE-660-length-66991-cov-7.624641_pt1 | contig 66991 bp, 58 predicted proteins | sample MGYA00374966_ERZ777306 | MGnify/ENA primary metagenome ERZ777306 (study PRJEB29329, sample SAMN06343882) | mouse gut metagenome | isolation source: Mouse cecum | place: Austria: Vienna | collected 2014-11-15 ...
ATTTATATTATATCACATTTTTGCGGATTTCGCATTATGCGGTATTGCCTTATATCATATTTCACAGGATTGTCTATAAAAAGATTGTTAAGGAAGTACTAACGTGCGGACGAAGCCGCTCCCAGCAGCCACGCCGATGCGGCGCCTCATACCGCAATGCCATTAACGCTCCTTTTTCACAGGGTGCCCTGCGGGCATAACGGAACGCCCCGAAGTCCCCAAAATGGGACTCCGGGGCGACCTCCGCTTGCTGCTATTCGTAGCAGCTCCTTAATTCCCGGACCTGGTCCATGTCGTGGCCGTAGATGATTTTCGCGCCATGCTCCGCGGCATAGTCCCGCAGATACTCGATCGTGGCGAAATACCCCGCCTCGTCCCGCATCGCCCCCGAGGGCCGCGCCGGGGGCCCAAAGTGGGCGTCGGAATAGACGGCGTCCGACACCAGCAGAAGGTTCCCACTCTCCAGCTCCGCCAGCATCCCCAGCATCCCATAGGAGTGACCGGGCCCCAGGTCCAGCACCGTCACGCCAGAACAGAGAACCGTCTCCCGGGCCTCCACCGCCTGCCAACGGAGATCGGCCCAGTGCTCCGCGTCGCAGGCAAGGTGGAACAAGTCCAGCGTCCCCTCTTTAAAGTCCTTCAGAACCTGTTCCAACTCCTTTTTTTCCGCCAGGACCGTGGCGTTCGGGAACAAGCGGGCCCCGCCGGCGTGATCCAGGTGCAGGTGGGAGAGGACGACATAGTTCACATCCTCCGGCTGGACGCCCAGCCGGGCCAGGCGGTCCAGAAGGCCTCCGCCCGGCTCCTCCACGTATGGGTTGACGCACATCTCCTCGGGCCACGCGCCGTCCATGCACCCCGGTGCACACCCTGTGTCAAACAGGATCTTTCCAATGGGCGTGTCCAGTAAAAATGCAAGCACGGGAAGGGCGGGAGGCTCTACGCCCTTCCCGCCGCCCTTGACCACCGGGTTGTCCTCCACCATGACGATCTTCCCTAGGTTCAGAACATAGAGCTTCATAAAATATCCCTTTCTTAGAGCCTGTATTCACGTCCCCGGGCCGCTGCCTAGGCGGCAGCCTCCGCGTTCAGCAGCCTCTGGAACGGGCAGTCTCAGTCCAGCAGGCCCTCCGGCGCTTCCAGCAGCTTTTTCATGTCGTTGATAAAGGCGGCCAGGGGGGCTCCGTCCAGAATGCGGTGGTCTCCGCCAATGACCAACTTCATCATCATGCGGACGGCGATCACGTCCTCTCCGTCCTTCTCAATGACCACGGGCATTTTTTTCGCCGTGCAGGCGGCCATGATGGCCGGCTGAGGAGGCTGGGGCAGCGGCACCGAATCAAAGGAGTTCAGCTTGCCCAGGTTCGTGACGCCGAAGGTTCCGCCGGAATAATCATCCGGCATTAGCTTTCCGGCATTGGCCTTCTCAATCAGCCGCTTCATTTCGGCGGAAATCTGGAAAACGTCCTTTTTCTCCGTCTTCTTCACCACCGGGGCCACCAAGCCCCGGTCCGAGGCGGTCATCACGCTGATATTATAATTGCTGTAGACTTGGATCTGCGTCATGTCTTCATTGAAGCCGGAGTTCATGATGGGGGTCCGCTGCAGTGCGATGCTGACCGCCTTGACAAGGAAGTCGTTCACCGTCAGCGCCGTGCCCCGCTCCGCGTTCACCTTCTTGCGGAAGGCCAGCAGGTCCGTCACGTCCACATATATGCCCTGATAGGTCATGGGATAGGAGCCGCTGATCTCCATCCGCTTGCCAATCATTTTCCGAACGCCTTTATAAGGGATCGTCTCACACACTTCGATCATGGGTTCCTCCCTGTCAGATCAGCCCGGAGATGTCCTCGCCCGGCGCACCAATTACCGCAATGGGCGTGCCGCAGGCGATATCCTCGTCGCACTCCGCCATGATCTTCAGCACAGTTCCGTCCTCGGGACAGGGGAACTCCATAGTGGTCTTGTCCGTCTCCAGCTCGAAGAGGGGCTGGTTCTTCTCCACCTTGTCGCCCTCTTTGCACAGCCAGGAAGCCACCTGACCCTCTTCCATCGCCTCGCCCATCTTGGGCATCACAATCACTCTCGCCATAATACATACTCCTTTCAAATAATGGGCCATATGGCGTCTATTTCCATGTGGCCGTGTTTCAGCGTTTTCCGTGTTTCGCTTACACGATGCACGCCTTGACCTTCGCCGCGATTTTCTCCGGGGACAGCATGACCCAGTCCTCCATAACGGGCCCCGCTGGGATGATCGTGTCCGGCAGCGTCAGTCGCTCGATGGGCTGCTTTAAGAAGGCATAGGCCGCGTGCCCCACCTGGAAGGCGATCTCACCGGTAATGCCGAAGGTCTCTGTGTATTCGTCCACAATCAGGAGACGGCCCGTTTTCTTCACGGACTCGATCACCGGCTCGATGTCCAGGGGCCGCAGAGACCGCAGGTCAATCAGATCAATGCCGATCCCCTCCGCCCGCAGGGACTCGGCGGCCCGGGACGCCTTGAGGATAGCGGTCCCGATGCCCGCCACGGTGATGTCGCCGCCCTCGCAGACCTTTCTGCTCTTGCCCAGGGGCACCAGGAAATCCGGGTCCAGGGGGACCCCTCCCTTCATACGGTAGGCGGCGCTCTCCTCACAGAAGAACACGGGATCATCGTCCCGAATGGCGGCCTTCAGCAATCCCTTGGCGTCCTCCGGCGTGGAGGCGCAGACCACCTTCAGCCCCGGGAAGGCGGCAAAGAGATGGTAGATGGACTGGCTGTGATGCGGGCCGCTGCGGGTGCCCCCGCCGATGGCTGTGCGGACCACGCAGGGCATCTTCTCCACCTGCCCGCCGGACATATAGCGGTATTTCGCCATGTGATTGCAGATCGGGTCGATACACACCATGCTGAAATCCATTTTCATGATCTCAACAATGGGCCGCCACCCGTACATGGCCGCACCGATGCCCAGGCCCACGATGGCGTTTTCCGCCAGGGGGGAATCAATGACGCGGTCTGGGCCGTATTTGTGATACAAGTCGCCGGTGACACCGTAGGCGCCGCCCAGAATGCCTATGTCCTGGCCGGCCAGGAACACCTTCTCATCCCTGGCCATCTCCTCGTCCATGGCCAGGCGCAGGGCCTGCATGTAAGTCATCTTTTTCGTTTCCATTCCATAACCTCCTCAGCAGCCGTCATAGATATGCTGCATGGCGACCTCCGGCTGGGCGTAGGGAGCCGCCTCGGCAAAGGCCCAGGCCGCGTCCAGCTGTTCATCCACTTTTGCCTCCAGGGCTTTCAGCTCCTCGTCCGTGGCGGCGTACTCCGCTTTCAGCTTGGCGGTCAACAGCTTCAGCGGGTCCCGCTTCATCCACATCGCCTGCTCGGCGGGGTCCTTGTATTTCACGCCGGACTCGTTCGGCCCGTGGCCCATCTGCCGCCAGGTCATAATCTCCAGGATCATGGGTCCCTTGCCGCTGCGGACGTATTCGGCGGCCTCCAATGCTGCCTTATAGACCGCCTCCACATCGTTCCCGTTCTCTATCGTGACTCCGGGGATCTCGAAGCCCGCCGCCCGGGTGCTTAAGCGCTGAAGGCCGGTCATCTTGCGGAAGTCCTCGGAGATGGCGAAAAAATTGTTCTGGATAATGGTCAGGATCGGCAGATTGAATGCCTTGGCCATGTTCAGCCCCTCAAAGAAGGGTCCCTCGTTGGTGCAGCCGTCGCCGCTGTAGGCCACCACGATATTGCCTTTCCCCTCGTGCATGAGATGGTAGGCAAAGCCCAGCGGCACGGTGTAGCAGGGGCCCAGAGTTCCCCCCAGCACATAGAGATTCTGGGACAGGTCCATAAAATGAGCCTCGCCCGCCTTGCCCTTGCATACCCCTGTCTCCTTCAGCAGCGTCTCGGACAGCATGCTGTTGAGATTACAGCCCCGCGCCAGCAGATGAGCGTGGGAGCGGTGATGGGGGCAAACAATATCGTCGGGGCCAAAGGCCTTCATGGTGCCCACGCCCACTGCCTCCTCACCGATGCCCAGGTGCGTCATGCCCAGCGGCTTTCCGCTGGTATACGCATCCCAAAGGCGTTCGTCAAAGCGGCGGCTTTTGTACATAGTCTCGTAAAACTCCAGTAACAAAGAACGGTCTGCCATTGAAAATATCCTCCTGTTCCGAATGCTCAGGGCCGGCCGCGCCGGCTTCCTTTTAATTTCATCATATAAGTTTTTCGGTGCTTTTTCCAATACACAGATTTCATAGAGGGTTATTCCCAACAAGTATAGAACTCCGCTGGGACACAGTCATAACCAGCAGGAATAACCCTCGGTGAAAGACAGCTATTATACTTCGGCGCGTTCTTGGAGTATACTGAAATTAAATGAGTTTCCGCGTCAGATGCGGAGAAAGGATGAGAGCATGAAAAAGGCAAAAGCGGAAGTGGTGTTCCAGGTGGGCATGGTGGTCCGGGACGCCGAGGCGAAGGTGGCGGCCCTGGTCCGGTGCTTTGACATCGACGAGAGCACCATTGTCCGCAAAAACACCAAGGACATGGCAGAAGCCGGCAGCTTTTCCGACTGCAGATACCTGGGCAGACCGGCGGAGTTTTACATCAAAACGATCCGTCTCAGCTTCGGCGGCATCGACTTTGAATACGTGGAGCCGCTGAACAAGGATGGCGGAGATCCCTTCTCCAACTGGCTGCTGGAACACGGCGAGGGTATCCACCACATCAATGTCAAATTTGCCGACAACGGCGTCCTCCGGGAAAATCTGACCGAGCTGGGCATCCCCGAGCTCCACAGCGCCAAGATGCGGGACAAGGGCTACGCCTTTTACGACCTGCGGGAAACCTTCGGCTTCCTGGCAGAGGTGGGAGAAATGGTGGTGGGCCCCATGGCGGAAGCCTACTACGCCAGCAAAGAGCATCCCTGACGATCCCTCATTAAGGAACCACTGAATAACTCAACGCTTCCGCAAAAAGAAAGGAAACTGAACTATGGATCGTTTAAACGGAAAAACCGCCGTTATTGCCGGCGGCAGCAAAGGCATCGGCTATGCCGTCTCCGTCACCTTCGCCCGGGAGGGCGCGTCAGTGGCCGTGGTAGGCAGCAGCGCAGAGGCCGCGGAGCGCACTGCCGGAGAGATTACGGCCGCGGGCGGAAGGGCCATCTCTATCGCCGCCGACCTGACAGAGGAGGCCGGCAGGGCCCTTGTGTGGGAGAAGGCTCTGAGCGCCTTCGGGCAGATCGACATCCTAGTGAACAACGCCGGATGGGGCTGCAAGAAGCCCCTCATTGAAACCGACTTGGAGTCTTTCGACCGCTCCATCAACCTGAACCTGAAGGCCAGCTACTTTATGACCCAGCTGGCCGCCCGGCAGATGATTCTCCAGGGCCAGGGGGGCAGCATTATCAACATCTCCTCCACCGCCGCCCTTCAGGGGGAGCGGAACTCCAGCATCTACGCTGCCACCAAGGCCGGGATCATCGCCTTCTCCAAGGCCGCCGCCCTGGAGCTGGGCGGGGCGGGCATCACGGTGAATTGCGTCCTCCCCGGCTTCACCCGGACCAACAACAACGGCCACGTCCCCCCCTCTGCGGACGAGAATTTCAAACGGATCACCCCCACCGGCCGCGTCACTGTGGCGCAGGACATCGCCAACGCCTGTCTCTTTCTCTGTACCGAGGAGGCCCGGCAGATCACGGCCCAGGTCCTGCCGGTGGACGGCGGCTACAGCGGCACCCGGGCCATGGACTTTGTGGGCGACGCGTCCATGCAGCGAAAATAAGAGGAGGTATTCATACGATGCAAGGAAAGATCGCCTATTTCAGCAAGGATGGAAAAATCGGCTTCACCCGGCGGGAGCTTCCGGAGCCGGAGCCCGGTGCTCTGCTGGTCCGCGTGCTGAGGAGCAACATCTGCGGCTCGGACGTGAAAAATTGGAAGAACGGCGTCTCCCTGGGAGCGGGCGGGGACAAGACCTGCCAGGGCCACGAGTTCGTGGGACGCATCCTCCGCCTGGGGGAGGGCGTCGCCGCCGACTCCGCCGGGCGGCCCGTTCAGGTGGGAGACCGCATCGTCGCCGCCTATTATATTACCTGCGGAGAGTGCCGCGCCTGCCGAAAGCGCCGTTATGACCAGTGTGAGAATGCGTACATCCACTTGGGCCAGTCCCCGGAGGACAGCCCCCATTTCTCCGGCACCTTCGCCACACACTACTACATCTACCCCAAGCAATGGTTCTACAAGGTCCCGGACTCCCTGTCCGACTCCCTGGCCGCCGGGACCAACTGCCGCTTCTCCCAGATCTATTACGGCCTGGAGCGCCTGGATATTCAGACCGGGGAAACGCTGCTGATCCAGGGCGCGGGACCCATGGGCCTCTACGCCGTCGCCCTGGCCCGGGAGAAAGGTGTGCGGACCATCGTGGTGGACGGCATCCCCCAGCGGCTGAAGCTGGCCAGGCGCTTCGGGGCAGACCATATCGTCAGCATGCAGGAATACACCACCGTGGAAGCCCGGGTACAGGCCGTCAAGGACCTGACCAAAGGCCGGGGCCCGGATGCAGCTGTGGAGGTCACAGGCTTCGCCGGAGCCTTTGAGGAGGGCATCCAATGCCTGGCGCCCCTTGGGCGCTACGTCATTATCGGCATCAATGTGGTCAGTGCCTCCGCCGCCGTCTCCCCGGGCTATATCACCCGAAAGGCCCTGACCGTCTCCGGCGTGGCCCGGTACCTGCCGGAATACCTGAATAAATCCCTGGAATTCCTGGAAAAATTTCAGGACAAGTACCCCTTCCAGGAGTTCACCGAGCAGTCCTTCGGCCTGGAGGAGCTGGAGGATGCTCTGCGGATCACCGCCGACCGCAGGGTCGAACAGGCGTTCATCGTCCCCGAAGAAGACTGACACATCAGACCCTCCCACGGAAAAAACCGGTGGCCAGCGGCGGGCCGCACTCAATTCGGGGCTGCCCGCCGGGTCCGGGGCACGCATAGCAGCAACGGAGGCAGGCATGGCCTGATTCACGGAATATTGTATCACAAGCATCTTATGCCTGCCGATCTCATGAAGTGAATTAAGCGGATACACTTACAACATCATCTGCAAATCTTACTATACGAGGAGAACAAGGCATGTCCAAATACAAATTCGGCGTCTGCGAGTTCAGTTTCCCCTGCTGGGGCCCTCTGGCGCTACAGATGGCCCAAGAGGCCGGATTCACCGGGATGCAGCTGGCGGACGCCGGCGGCTCCACCAACTCCTATCCCCTGAACAACAAACGGGTTCAGGACAGCTATCTGGAGGCCTCCACCAAATACGGTATAGAGCTCCAGTCCATCCACCTCTTTACGCTGGTGCGCCAGAATTTCATCCACTTCAGCCAAAGCTCCCCGGAGGGACAGGAGTGTATGGAAAGCATCAAAAAGGGGATCATCGCCGCTAGTGAAATGCGCATCCCAACCGTCATGATCGAGGGGATGCGCATGTACGGCGCGGCCCAGTACAAACATGTCTACCAGATGTACCAGTACGCCGTAAAGACAGCGGAGGACTACGGCGTCCAGATCGCTATGGAGACCGATATCCGCCTGGAGGACCACTTCCAGTTCCTGGACCGATTCGAGGGAAAGCTGAAGCTGTGCTTTGACACCCACAACCCCGTCATGTACGGAACGGGATATCCCCCGGACATGATCCGGGCCCTGGGAAAGGAGCGCATCGACCATTTCCACGTGAAAGAGTCCCGAGCCGACGCGGAGGGTTTCGTCACCAAGGAGACCTCCCCCATCGTGCTTCTGGGAGAGGGCACTACCCATTTCCGGGAGTCCGTCCAAGCTATCAAGGACATCGGCTATGAGGGCTGGATTATCTCCGAGACCTTTTACAACCGCCGCAACCTGAATGAGGGCGGAGAGGATTACGTCTCCTCCGCGAAAAAAGACGTCGAAGCCTTAAAAGCCGCCTTCGGCGAAGACTGACCACAAAAAGGCCCCGGCTCTCCCGAGCCGGGGCCTTCCCATACGCGGCAACCCCGCATACAAAGTCCGGCCGGATTGAAACAATCCGGCCGGAGGTCTCTTGGTCTCTTGTTATACGTTACACGATGGAATACCCCAGCAGGGCGGGCAGCCACTCGCACATCTGCGGGAACACCACCAGCAGAGCCAGGCCCACAAAATCGGCAACCAGGAAGGGCACCACACCCCTGAACACATCTGCCAGGCGGTCTTTGGAAAGGCCCTTCAGGAAGAAGGCCGTCATGCCCATGGGCGGAGTCAGGCCGCCGATGTCGCCCATGCGGACCAGGATCACGCCGAACCAGATAGCGGAGAAGCCGCAGCTCTGGATAACCGGCAGGAAAATGCCCACCGTCAGCAGCACCATGGACATGCAGTCCACGAACATGCCCAAGATGATGTAGACAATCAAGATCACGATGATCAGAACAATGTTGGGCAGATGCAGACTCAGCACCGCCTCCGACATGGCAAAGGGCAGCCCAGACTGGGCAATCATCTGCTTCATCAGCATGGCGCAGGAGATGACCATGTAGATCATGCCCACCATGCTGCCAGCAGAGAGGAGGATGCGCTTGAACACCTTCAGGCTCATCTTCTTCTGGAAACAGGCGATCAGAAACGCCAGCACAGCACCCATGGCACCCGCCTCCGTGGGCGTGCAGATGCCGATGAGGATGCCGCCCATGACGAACACGATCACCACCAGCAGGGCCCACACGTCCTTGAAGGCCAGAAGCTTTTCCTTCATCGTGCTCTGAGGGCCCCGGGGGCCCGCCCCAGGCTTCAGCTTGCACCAGCCGAAAATCACAATGCAGTACAGCCCCGCCATCAGCAGGCCGGGAATAATGCCGGAAATCAGCAGCGTGCCGATGGAGGTCCCGGTCATCATGCCGTAGGTGATGAACATGGACGACGGCGGGATCAGATCCCCCAGCTCGGAGCCAGCGGCAATCGCACCCAGGGACATCTTCTTGTCGTACTTATAGCGGGCCATCTCTGGCAGGGCGATGGCACCCACCGCCATAATGGAGGCCCAGGGGAACGCCGTCACCGCCGCAAACACGGCGCAGGCGATGATGGTGGCGATACACAGGCCGCCGGGCAGATGCCCCAGCCAGGTCCGGCAGGAGGCATACAGGGATGTCCCCATGCCGCTTTCTGTGATAATCGTGGCCATGAGTATGAACATGGGCAGGACCGCATAGTCAAAGCTGGAAACCATGGAGAACAAGGCCGTGCTGACCACCGCCATGGCGCCTTTCAGGCCGCTGAGCAACAGAATGCCCACAATGCCGCTGGCAAGCATGCTGTAGCAGATCTTCACACCCATCAGGGACAGGACGAAGAAGAGGGCGATGCATCCCACGCCGATCCAACAGGCTGTTGTCATACCGTTTCCCCCCCATCTCCGCCGTCCGGTTTTCCGGAGTCCCCGGACTCCTCCAGTGCGGCGGCCACGTCTTTTCCGGCGGCGGTCCGGAACCGGTCCACCGTTTCAACGATCACTGCGGCCGTCGTCAGCAGCATCCCCAGAGCGTAAACCCAGCGGAACATGTAGGTAGGCAGCTTCGAGGTCGTGGTGGTCTCCAGTACCAGGGTCCGCTGGTAGGCATAGGTCGAGAGGATATACACCGTAAAGGACATGACCACGATCGTGACCAAACCGGAGACCGCCTCCAGCGCCGCCCGAGCCCGGGGTTTGAGATGACTGGTGATGATATCCATAGTGGAATGAGCCGATTTCAGTGTGGCGTAGGGGATAGCGAAGGACGCTACCCCTGCGGCGCAAAGGCCGCACAGCTCATAGACAAAGCGGATATTGACGTCCGCCACGGTCCGCGTCACCATGTTCAGGAACATGAAGACCGTGGAAATGCAGAGGAATACGCCGGAGATAAGCGCAAACGCGCTACCCGCTTTGTCCGCTGCCTTTAGCTTTTTCTCGTCATATTTGTTCATAAGAGTGCCCGCCTTTGTATCTCACTTGTATTCCTCGCTGTGTCTCACAATGGCCTCCACCAGTTCCGTGCCGGGCAGTCCCTGGGCGTCGAAGGCCTCGGCCATGCTGGCCTTGGACTGGTTCAGCACGTCCACGAATTCCTGCTGCGCTTCCTCGGTCAGCTCGATGATGGTTGTGCCCCGGTTCTCTACCGCCCAGGCGATGCCCTCGGCCTCGGAGGTGTGGGAGCTCTCCTCCAAGGCGTTTTCGATGAAGCCAACCACTTCAGGGTCGTCAAAAACGGCCTTGATGTCGTCGGGGAAGCTGTTCCAGGTATCCAGATTCATCAGATGTCCGGGAGCGGCCAAGTAATTCAGGTTCACCATGGTGCAGTACTTGCACACCTCGGCGAAGTTGACGGACTGAAGGGTCTCCGCCGCGATGAACAGACCGTCGTACATGTTCTTCTGGAGGGAGGAGTAGACCTCCGACCAGGGGGTGTTGACGGGCGTGGCGCCCAGAGCGGTGAAGTAGTCGTTAAAGTCGGCCTCGCACCAGATCACCAGGCCCTTCATGTCGGCCACGGAAGAAACGGGCTTGTTGACGGTCAGGAGCTGATAAGAGCCACCGTCAAAGGCATGCGCCAGGACCTTCACGCCGGAGACCTCCTCCTGCAGAACGGGGAACTCCTCAAACAGGGTCTTGCCCATCTTGCTCTGGGCGGGAATAGGGGTCCCTAAGGTCAGGCCCTTCCACTTCTCCAGGATGACGAAGCCGTCGGCGGCGTATTTGTGCATGTCCGCAATGTCCGCAATGCCGGCCCGCAGCTGCTCATACTCACCGTTGGGGTCCAGCAGGGTGCTGTCATAATAAAAGGTGAACTGAACGCGGCCGCCGGTCTTTTCGGTGACCATATCCGCCCACTGCCGCCAGAGCTGGCTCATGCGGATGGACTCACTGCCCTCGATGCTGAATTTCAGGTTGTAGGTCTCCTGTGCGTCCCCGCCGCCGCTGTTTCCGGGAACTGCTTCGCCGCTTCCTCCGCTTCCGTTGTTTCCGCCGCCGCAGGCGGCCAGGGCCAGCGCAAGAGCCAGGGCCAGCAGTACAGACCAAACTCTTTTCTTCATCTCAATGCTCCTCCTGAACTTTTTCAAAGCTCTAGAAAACGCGGCCCATCTGAAACCACAGAAAACGCCGGTTTCCTATCCCCTTCTTTGTTAAAAGTATACCAATTCTTTGCGGTCCTATCAAATACCAAACGGGAATACAGCCGTATAGCCAACTTTCATATCTTCCGCCCGGCGTCATTCCGCGCTGGGGAACACTCGCCGCATGGTCTCCAGGTCCGCCGCCGCCAAGGCCAGGAAATCCTTCCCGCCGCCGTTCATCGGCGGGAGATAGTAGTAGTTCTCCGTGATGAGCCAGCCTGAAAACTCCAGCGCTCGAATGTGCTCCGCCGTCTCCCAAAAGCCGCCGTCTCCCTGGCCCAGGGGCACACAGCCCCGCTGTCCCCGGCGGAACAGAACCGCCGCGCTGTCCTTCAGGTGGAAATGGGCGATCCTCTCCCCGCCCAGAAGCCGTATCTCCTCCCGGGGGTCCCCGGTGCCGAAGCGCAGAGGGTTCAGGATGTCCATGCAGACTCGGAACCCCTCTCCCGCCCGGTCCAGCAGCTCCAGGAATCTCCCCAGGGGCAGACCGGATTCCAGCGCAATCTCTATACCGCTCTCCTCCGCCAGCTCCCGGGCGAACGCCAGATGTGCCAGAACATTCTCGAAGGCTGCGTCCGTCTTCGAGTCCACCGTGATTACCACCGTGCCCTCGCCCAGGGCCCGGCAGGCGGCAAAGCCCTTCTCCAGGCTTTCCCGGGCCCATTGACCCCTGACGCTCCCTGGGGGGTGGTCCATGGTCCCCTCCGCCAGCAGGGCCCCCAGATTCAGGGAGTGCAGCTTCAGGTCCCAGCGCTCCGCCTCCTCCCGATAGGCCGCCTGGACACGGGGGTGATTCAAGGGCCAGCCGTTTCCGCGGCCCCCCAGCTCCCCCAGCTGGATGCCCTCATAGCCCGCCTCCGCAGCCAGCCGGATGGCCAGGGGGCCCGAGACTGGCAGCGCCCATTCACAGATCCCAAAATGCCGCCCCATGGTCCCCTCAAAGTCCCTGAGAGGGGCTGTTGGGCTCGAAGAGGACCTTGATGGTATCCGGGTCGTTCCACACCTTGTCCATCCCCGTGAAGAACTCCTCCAGGGGCAGCACGTCGGTAATGGCAAGCTCCGGGTTCACCTTTCCCTCCGACATAGCTTTCAGAACCTGGGCGAAGCGGTTGTGCTGAAAGGTGGAGCCGATGTAATTCACCTGCCGTGTGGCAAAGAATCGGGGGTCCAGCTCCACCTTCTTGGTGTAGTCCGAGTTGTTTTGAAAGGAGTAGTTGATGAACGTGCCGCCCTTTTTCAGCAGGGCGACACTGCGGGTAATGAGCTCCGCGTCCGCCGTGGCGTCGATGATATAGTCAAAGCCATAGGGGAAGCGGTTCCGGAGGACCGCCTCGTGGGCATCATAATTTTCTCGGTCCACCAACACCGTATCCACGCCGATTCCCCGGATATTGTCCAGCTTGCTCTGTACGGAGTCGATCACAGTAACGCTTCCGGCGGAGGAGCTCTTCGCCAGCTGCGCCAGGATGGTGCCGCTGGCGCCGCAGCCCAGGATCAGCACGTCGGCGGCATAGCGGAAATCGCAGCGCTCCATACAGTTGAAGGCGCAGCCCACCAGCTCGGTCATCGCCGCCGCCCGCATGGACACGTTGTCCGGAATCCGGTAGACCAGGTCCTGCCGCACGGCCACCAACTGGGCGAAGCCGCCGTTCCTGGTCTGCCCGTAAGCCTCGGAATGCTCACAGAACACAAACTCCCCCCGCTCACAAAAATAGCAAACGCCGCAGGGAATGTTGGCGTCAGCGGTCACCCGGTCCCCCACTTGACAGCGGGTCACGTCCTCTCCCACGGCCTCCACTATACCGGAATATTCGTGTCCCGGGATCAGGGGATAGCGCCCGAAGACGGAGTAGCCGCCGTCATGGGCCAGGTCCGCCGGGCGGCAGACGCAGGTGGCAAACACCCGAATAAGCACCTCGTCCCGGCCGCACACGGGCTCCGGGACCTCCGTCAGCGCGGCGTTGGCCCGCCCGCCCTTGCGATATAAAACTGCTTTCATTTCACACCTCTCTCCGCCCATAGGCGGTCAGCGTCCGAATATCCTCCTCCGTCATGGCGGCCCGAGGGCCCACCACCCGGCTGCCGATCTCGATCACCATCCCAAGCTCCCGGCGCAGGTCAAAATAGGCGCAGTTCCTACCCAGGTGGTCCAAGTCGAAAAAGGGCGGGATATTCAGCTCATGCTTCAAAAAAGCGATACCCTCCCGGCGGTTTGCCAGGCGGATATTCAAGTGGTGAATGCCCGGCCCGTGCTCCCGGAGAAAATCCGTAAAGGGATTGGCCTCCTCCGGGTCCTCCGGCGCGAACAGCTCGATGTCCATCCCGCCCAGAGAAAAATTGTACTGGCGGTAATGGAAGCACTCCACAGCCTCCCCCCGGTAGACGACGTTCCGCAGCCGCCCGGACCTGACCGCCTCATCGGAAGACGAGGCGGTCAGGCTCTCCTCATCAAAGCCCAGAAGCTCCCGGAAGGCAGCAAGGCTCTCCTCCAGGTCCCATACCGCCACTGCGGCCTGGCACACCAGATCCAGCTTCAATTTTGTCATGGGCCCCTTCATTCCGTGCCGTACACCGCATGGAGCGACTCCACGTCTCGCCGGGCGGCGGACACATAGTCCAGGCCCTGCTCCATGATATTGGGCCGGAAGTAGAAGTTCTCCGAAACGATCCAGCCCTCGAACCCGATCTCCTTGACGGCTTGGGCGGACTCCCGGAAGTAGGTGCATCCCTGTCCCATCAGGACGATGGGGGTCTCCACGCTTAGGTATCCGTCCTCATTGGCCTGGGACTCCTTAATATGGAAATGGTCGAAGCGCTCCCTGCCCAGGGTCCGGATCATGTCCGGCGGATGGCCGGTGCCGTACATCACCGGATTGTGGGCGTCAAAGCACAGCTTCAGCTTGCCGTCCAGTGCGTCCAGAAAGCGGATATGGTCCTCCAGGGACATGTCGGTCTCCATGCCGATCTGAACGCCGTATTCCTCGCCGGTGCGCACCGCATACTGGGCCACTTGAAACACATGGAGCTTCTTGGCCTCGTCATTCATCCGCATCCCGTCTATGATGACGCTGGGAACGCCCATCTCCGAAGCGGCGATGATTCCCTGCCGGATGCTCTCCAGGCAGAGCTTTCCCTCCAGGCTGTCCAGGCGGCTCCGGTAGTAGCCCTGGTGACCCAGGGTGTAGAGATGAATCTGGGGAAAGGCCACGCCATACCTGGCACCGGCCTCCATGTAATGCTCCTGGACCCGTTTGTCCCGCAGAGGAAAGTTGTGCATGGAGCCGCCGGCATCCCCCAGCTGCATCCCGTCAAAGCCGGCCTCCCCGGCCATCTTCACTGCCAAGGAGCCCCAGCAGGGAAAGCTCCATTCACACACCGCGAACCTGAATCTGGCCATTCTCAGTTCCTCCCCTCTTTCCCGCTGAACAGCTGCCGCAGTGCCTCCAAGTCCCGCTGCACCATGGTCAGGAAATCCCCGCCTTCCTCCGCCAGAACGGCGCTGTAATAGGGCATCTCCGACAGAATCCAGCCGTCAAAACCCGTGTCCAAAACCGCCTCTGCGCAGTCGGAAAGCCCGATGCCCTGCCCCAGCTGCACCGGGCGCATCGTAGAACTTGCCAAAAGGCCCTCTTCATCCACTTTCAGGTCCCGCATCCGGACCTGAGCCAGGCGCTCCCGGCCCAGGGTCCGAATCACCTCCGGGGCCCGGCCATAGGCGTACAGCGCCGGGTCCAGGACCCCATGGTCCAGAGTCACCTTCCCGTCCAGGCGCTCCAGGACCTCCAGCTGCCGCTCCAGCCCCGCGTCCATTGCCGCAGCAATCCGCACACCGTGGTCCTCACCCAGCCTTGCGGCATAGCGCAGCTTCTCCAAGGCATAGGCGTACTGTCCCACACCGAAGAGCCCCCGACAGGGCACGGTCACTAGGGGAATCCGCATCTGCTCCGCCGCCAGGACAGCGTTTTGGATGGTCTCCAGGCACTGCTGTCCCTGGGGGGTTCGGTCCGAGAATTTCATAAAGCCCTGGTGGTCCAGCAAATAGAGGCAGATCCCCGTCAGCCGGACGCCGGTGGCCTCCGCCGCCTCCAGATAATCCTCCTGCACCCGCCGGTCCGTCAGGGGAAAAGAGTCCTTCCGCCGCAGGTCCAGCCCGAAGCGCTCGTATTCCACAAAGCCGTTGTTCAGGGGATGGGGCTGGAGATATCCGCCGCCGTCGGTGATCTGGATGCCCTGAAAGCCCGCTTCCCCGGCCATCTCAACAGCAAAGCGCCCCCATACGGGAAAGCTTTGCTCCATGGTTCCAAACCGCATATCGAACCTCCACCTCACTTTCCGTCTGACGAGCCGTTGGGCTCAATCAGGACCTTGACCACGCCGCTGTCACTGAGATTCTTATCCAGGGCCTCAAAATAATTCTCCAGCGGGTACACATGCGTCACAATATACTCCGGGTCCACCCGTCCTTTGGCCATGGAGCGCAGCACCTGGTCGAAATTGTGGTGCTGGAATGTGCTGCCCATATAGTGGAGCTCCTTCCGAGCAAAGAGAGACATATCCACCGAAACGCTCTTCCGATCCGTGCTGGCAAAGGAGTAGTTCAGGAAGCGGCCTTTGGCCTTTAGCAGAGGCAGACTCCGCTCGATCAGCTCCGCGTCCCCGGTGGCGTCGATGACAACATCGAAGCCATGGGGGAAGCGCTCCTTCTGCAGGGCCTCCAGCGCGCCGTAATTTCCCCTTTCCACCAGGACCGTCCCCACGCCCTTGGCCGCGATGCGCTCCAGCTTGCCAGGGTCCAAGTCCACCGCCGTCACTGTCCCGGCGGCAGTGCTCTTCGCCAGCATGGCCAGAAGCATCCCGCTGGCGCCGCAGCCCAGGATCAGCACATCCCCCGCCTGAGGAATCTGGGCGTTGTCGATGCAGTGGTAGGCGCATCCCACTAGCTCCGACAGGGCGGCGGCCCGGATGGACACACCCTCCGGCACCGCGTAAACGTGGCTCTCCGGCGCCACGGCCAGCTGGGCGAAGCCGCCGTTAAGACTCTGGCCCATGGCCTTGTAATTCTCGCAGAAGGCAAACTCTCCCCGCCGGCAGTAATAGCAGACCCAGCAGGGCGCACCGTTGTCCACCGCCACCCGGTCCCCCAAGCGGAAGCGGGTGATGTCTTTCCCGACCTGTTCCACCACCCCAGCGAACTCATGGCCGGGGATTACCGGATATCGGCCCAGCATAGAAGTCCCCCTGTCATGACCGGAGTCCGCGGGCTTGCAGATGCCGCAGGCCAGTACCCGGACCAGCACCTGCCCGTCTCCGCAGACCGGCTCCGGCACATCCCGGATGCCAGCGTGGGCCCTTCCGCCCTGTTCATATACGACCGCTCTCATCATTTCACTCCTCTCCTTTCCGCTCCTCCCGCGCCAGCCTGGCGCAGGGTCCGAATGCCCGGTCCCAGGGGACGAAGGACATACCCAGACGGCTGTCCAGCTCATAAAGGGGGGCGGGACCCGCCTCCGTCTCCTCCTTAAAAATGGGGAAAAGACCCATGGCCTCGTACCGCTCCGTCAGTTCGTCGCGGGACCGGACGGAGAGTCCCAAGTGGTGAAAGCCCGGGCCGCTCCGCCGCAAAGCGGCGGCATAGGGGTCCGGTCCCCCCTTGTCCAGGGGCTCCACCAGGCGAATCTGCACACCCCCCAGGTCGAAGCGGGCGCAGCGAGAGGCCGTCCGCTCCCCCAGCCGTCCGGTCCCGGCATCCTCGCTCAGGTGGATGGAGCTTTGGTCAAACTCCACCAGCCGTTTCCAGTTTTCCAGAGTCTTCTCCAGGTCCTCCACTACACAGACCACCTGAAAGATTTCCCTGACCCATTCCTCTTTTTTCAACGCGCATTCCTCCTGAAAGCAGACGAAGGGGCGGGACTTTCACCCGCCCCTTCACTTGCGCCCTGCCTGGGCGCCGCGTTACGCTTCAAAAAACCGCTTGGGATTCTCAATGGTCATCCGCCAAAGGAGATCAGGGTCCACGCCCATCTCCGCCAGCTGGGGGAAAATGTGGTTTTTCAGAAACAGGAACCGCTCCGGACACTGCTTCTGCACGTCCTTCTGTACCTCCTCCGGCTGGTTGTCATACAAGGTGGACACGCTCATAAAATCGTGGGAGAAGAGCATCCGGTCTCCCATCCCCGCATCCAGCAGGGTCTTGATGAACTTGATCCGCGTCTGTGTCGCCACCGCATAGGAACCGGGCAACAGCACGATGGGCAGCCGGTCCATGCCCAGCCAGGCCCCTTGATCGTAAATCCATTTGACGAAATCCAAGTCGGTGGTCTCCGGGATATGTCCCACGGACACGCTGTTCATATCTACGCCCACTTCCCGCAGGGCCGCCAGCTGGAACCGGGGGCTCTCCGTGGGGCAGTAGGTGTGCAGCATTATCTTTGCCCCCGTCTCCCGCTGGGCCAGGCCCACGGCATGGTGGACCTTCACCTTCCACTCCGTCGGACCCTCCCGGTCCATGGCCGCTTTCAGGATTCCGGCTTTGATGTCCGTTCCGTCGCAGCCCTTGGTGATGTCGTCCGCAAAGCACCGCGCCCATTGTTCGTCCGTAGTGGGGCCCACATAGGGCGGCTCACAGCCCCACCAACCGGTGGTGGCCACGATGTTGACGCCCGTCTGCTCACTGGCCCGCTTCAGGACACGCACATCCCGCCCCAGGCACACTGGCGTGGCGTCCACCACGGTGGAGATGCCGTTGTCCCGCATTTTCTCCAGGTCCCGAACAATCCTGGCCTCATAGTCCGCCGCGTAGAGCTGCGGATAGTGGGTGGCAACGCCCATGCTGGAGGTGCAGATATGCTCGTGCATCAGCGTGGAGCCCAGCGCATCCGTCGAAACGGGGCCTTGCACGGTTTGTACTGTTTTCATATTCTGACCATCCTCTCGATCATTTAGCCCGCGGCATATCCAGCGATGGCCTCCACCATATCGGTGCCCGGCAAGCCCAGCTTATCCAGGTCTTCGGCCAGAGACTGCTTGGACAGGGTCAGCTTGTCCAGGAACGCTTCCTTTGCCTCGACGGTGGGATAGATGACCTCCGTACCGTAAGTCTCCTTGGCCCATTCGATGGAGGACGTCTCCAGCGCGACGCCGTCGTCATAGTTCGCCTGTTCCAGCTCCGACCGGAGAGCCTCGTCGTCAATGATAGCCTTCAGGTCATCCGGCAAGCCCTCATAAGTGTCTTTGTTCATATAGTAGCCGGGGCCGCTGAGATACCAGAAATCGATATAGGTCACATATTTGCAGACCTCGGCGAAGTTGCAGGACTTCAAGGTTTCCGCCGCGATCATCAGGCCGTCGTACATATTCTTCTGGAGGGAAGAATAGACCTCGGACCAGGGGGTATTCACAGGCGTGGCGCCGCACTCCTCCACAAACTGATTCCAGTCCGGCTCACACCAAATCGTCAGGCCCGCCATTTCATCGGGGGAATGTACGGCTTTCTTGGTCGTCAGCAGCTGATAACCGCCGCCGCCGGTATAGGACTGCGCCAGCACCTTGACGCCGCTGAACTCCTCCAGGACCTGGGGGAACTTTTCGCAAAAATCATAGGACAGGGAAATCTGTCCCTCCGCAGGGATACCGGCGGTCAGCAGCTTCCACTTTTCGCTGATGTTGTAGCCGTCGCTGGCCAGGCGTTTCGCATCCGCAATGTCGGCGATGCCCGCCATGAGCTGCTGCATCTCCGCGTTAGAATCCAGCAGAGTACAGCTATAATAGGGCTTGAAGGTCAGACGGCCGCCTGACTTTTCCGAAACCTTGCCGCACCACTCATCCCAGTTCATGGTCATGAAGTTATCGGCGGCATTTTCCCAATTTACTTTCAGCTCATAGGTTTTCTCTCCGCCGCTCTCGGTTCCTGCGGCGGCTCCGCCGCCCGCACTGCCGCCCTTGCCGCCGCTGTTTTCACCACCGCAGGCCGCCAGACTGCACACCATTGCCAGTGCCATAACCAGTGCTAAAAACTTTCGCATGCCTTTTCCTCCATCCATCTTTTGTCCGATTTCGCACCCGGGCCCCGCCCGAAAATATCCGCCGTCCAGGCACTTTGACATTATCCAAGCAAGGGTTGGCGTGCGCCGCTGAATATCCGTCAAATGGAACAATTTCCACCGGATATTGACAATAAAAATAGTATCATTTTCCCCTCCATCCGTCAAATAAAGGAAATGAATACGCCTCTATAACCAGCTCTTATATCGCCGCCGTCAGATCTTCCCCATTTGTGTTGACAAGCCGCCCCGGTTTGTGGTAAAGCTTTTATGGCAGGGGGAGGCGCGTCATGAAGCTCTTCCCCCGTCCTTGAATCAAAGGGAGGGCAGACGATGCGTATTCAGGTTTTCCACTCGGTAAACTCCGCCTTGTATTTCTGGACCGGAACGACCGGCCTTTTGGTGGACGGCATCCACGGCGGGCCGGACGGCTTCTCCCCGATGCCGGAGTCCATGACCGCCCAGCTGAAAACCCGCGGGGGCATCTTTGCCCATTTGGACGGCGTACTCTTCACCCATACCCACAGCGACCACTTCTGCCGCGAGGCGTTCAATGCGGTACTCCGCTGGAAAAATCCCCCCGGCGTCTATGGCCCCGGCGTGCCCGAGTCCAGTATTCCCGTTCATCCCCTCCGCCCAGGCATGGTGCGGCTGGAGTTCCCGGGATTGAGGGTCATAGCCCGGAATACCGTCCACGACGGGAAGGACAAGGGGCATCCTCATCAGTCTTACCTGCTGGAGACGGAGGAGGAGACGGTCTTCATTGCCGGAGACGCCTTTCTTTCTCCGGAGGACGCCGACGCCTTTCTCTCCTGCGGCACGCGGGGAATCGACGCCGCGTTTTTCAACCCCTATCAGCTGAACCCCCGCTTCGGTGCGGCCCATATTCGCCGTCTTCGTCCCCGCCGGGTGTTCGTGATTCATCTTCCCCTTCCCCAAGACGACATATATTATCATCATCTGCTGGCGGCCCAGCTTCTCAAGCGCTATCCCACGGATCTCCCCTCGCCGGAGATACTGCCCCACATGGCCTGGCTTGACGGCAATGCCCCGCAGTGGTGAAGCACTTCAAGGGCAATTTGCCGGACGGTGCGCAGAGGCGGCACAATATCCACCGCTGTGAGATCATTAACATGCCCGGCAGCAGCTACAGGCCCGGGTACCACCAGTCCATTCAAAACCAACCTTTTCCGCTGGCATACTCTTGGCGTAATTTGGCCTATTTTCTTGACTGCTTACACTGCCAGCTTATTTGACGCTCATGAAAGGACGGCAATCGTAGCCGATTGCCGCCCTTTTGCCGTGCTCTAACCGGTTATTTGGTTGTTGTCCCTGCGGGGAGGGAGCCTTGGCGATGAACTTCTGGATCTGGCCAGCATCGTCCAGCAGGGAGGCATCGACCCGCTGACCCTTCGCAACCGGCTGGATGCGCTGACTGCCCAGCAGGCGGAGCTGCTGGACAAGGTGCTGGAGGACATGGAGAATGAGGAACTGAACGCCCAGCTCAAGGCGATCATGGAGGAGAAGCAGGCCATCCTGGGGCGGCTTGGAGCAATCCAGCAGGATGAGGAACAGCGGGCCGGTCAGGAGGCCAGACTGCGGGAGCTGGCGGAGTGGCTGAAGCAGCAGAAGTCCGAATTTGCCGAGTACGATGATTCTATCACCCGCAGGTATGTGGAGAGGATCACCGTTGTGGATGCCGAAACCATCCGCATCAAGTTCCGATATACCGATGTTGAGATCGACAGGGCTGTCAGGACATAATCAGGAGAATACACCATGGAAATTTACATCACGGGAGACCTCCACGGAGATCTCCGGCGCTTCCAACCGGAAATCTTCTACGAGCAGGAGGGCCTTACAAAAGAGGACCTCGTACTGGTGGCAGGTGACTTCGGCTGTGTGTGGCACGGCGATGAGCGGGATGACGAGGGCCTGGACTGGCTGGAGGGACGGCCCTTCACCACGGCCTTTGTGACCGGGAACCACGAAAACTACGATGCCCTGCGGAAATATCCGCTGGCGGAGTGGCGAGGCGGAAGCATCCGGCGAATCCGCCCCTCGGTGATCTTGCTGGAGCGGGGCCAAATATTTGACCTGGGTGGAAAACGATTCTTCACCATAGGCGGGGCCAGCATCCATGACATCCAGGATGGCATCCTGGAGCCAGACGATCCTCTGTTTAAGAAAAAATGCAGGGAGCTGGACGCCAGGGGCGAGATGTACCGTGTAAACCACCTGGCCTGGCGGAAAGAGGAACTGCCCAGTGAGGAGGAGTACCAAACTGCCAGGACCAATCTGGACAGAGCGGGCTGGGAGGTGGACTACATCATCACCCACTGCTGTCCCTCCAGTGTGCAGGACATATTCAGCGGCGGGCTTTACCAGAGGGATGACCTGACAGAGTTCTTTGACGAAATACGCCAGCGGTGTCAATTCAAATACTGGTTTTTGGGACACTACCATGAAAATATGGTCATAGAAAAGAAATATGCGATGCTGTACGAACAGATTATCCGATTGAAGCTGTGAAAAACGTCCGGCAGGGCGGGAACAAGATAAGTTCCCACCCTGCCGGAGGTTTTTCCGTTGTAGCCACAATTTCTCCCAGGTGGGGCAATATGTGTCCGAAACCCTTGCGCCGTAACGCTTACCCAGGTGCATCTTTTTTATCTACAGAAGGAAACGGTATCAATATTAAGAGGGCCTCCTGAACCGCCCATCGCAGGGTTCCTTTTGTCGCCGTTGAGATGTATCTTCCCTTCTTATTTCCCTGCAAGAATCATGTGCCCTTACCTTATATCCGGCGAGGCGGCAGCCGCTTTGCTCTTTATAAAACAGCTGCCGCCGCCTCCCTAGATTTTCCATCCATAAGGTAAATCTTGTCATCTGAATGAGACTATGATAGAATAGCATGGGTTAGTAAAAACAAGCAGGCAAAAACCTGCCCCGAAGCGGCGCGGAGCACCCTCGGGACGGACTATGGAGGTAGAATTTTGATATGAAAAAACCTTTAAGACTTATTGCAGCCTTATTGGCGTTCTGTGTTGCCGCCGCCACGTTTCCACCGGTGGGGCTGGCGCTGGAGGAGGACGATTTGCGATCCGGCGGCAGCACTTTAAATGAAATGATTGAACAAGCCAATCCAGGAGACACTATCACTCTGACAGACAATGTCTCCTCAGCCGCTCAGAACGATCAAGCCCCTTGGGTCATCAACAAAAACATCACTATCGACGGCCAAAATCACAGCATCAATGTTCGGGCAACCGGCATTCTGCTGGGCGCGGACGTAACGTTTCGAAATGTACAATTGGACCTTACAAGCGCCGATTGCCGCAACGCGATTATAGCAAACGGATACACGTTGACTCTGGACAGTGTGACCGCCACAAGTTTCTCTGCCAATGTTTTCTGCGGCACGCTGCTGCCGGCAAGCCACGAAACTTATGTTACGGTCCCTACGCCCGGCGACTCCCACACCGTCAATATCCTGGGGAATACGAATCTTCAAGGCCGAACTACCAACAGCCTGGGTGCAGCCAACATCTTCGCGGGCAGCCTGGCCATGGGCGGCCTTGATGGCAACCATAACGGAGCGGACGACAACGGAGCCGAAAACACATTTCCCGGAGATGTTACCATCAACATTGAAAACAGCGCCGGCAGCGCCGCCTTGGGAACCGTATACGCCGGCGGCGGACAGCAGAGGATTCCGGTTGGCGAACAGAGCGGCAAAGTGACCATTCCGGACCCTGACAAATACAGAGTCGGCGGTACCGTCACCATCACCGGAGCGGCCATCCCCACCGTGAGCGGCGCAGGCTCCGGCGCGACAAATGTGGTATATCAGGGCAGCGGCAATCAGGCCACGAAAACCTTCGGGGATATCTCCAGCCTGTCTGTGGAATCGGGCAACCTGGTTCTGCAAAACGGAAGCAGTTTCCAGACCCAGCCGTCCCTTTCTGTTTCCAATGGCGCATTTTTAAACATAAAGGACCTGGGAAATCTTTCGGTTTCCAATTTTCAAGGCGGCGGTTCCCTGATTTTAGGCCAAAATCAGACCCTGACCATTGAGAACGGGGTGACCGGAACCACCAAGATCGGCATTGGCTCTATTTTTAATAACGCTTCGCAGACGCTCCCCTTGGAAAACCACACCTACATCAAGGCCCCCCAATCCCAGGCCGGCGACTTTGTACTGGTACCCTACGGCAGCAACCCCAATATGACGCTGGTGCGGGACGGCAGCGGCAGCTGGACAGCTTCCAGCAGTTCCTCCGGCGGGGACGAAAACCGGGTGCAGAATTTCAGCTTTGACACATTGGAAGTAAGCGCGGGTCCCGGCAAAGAGGCCGAATTTCCCTTAACCGTAACCAGCAGTACCGAAGGCGCTCTGTATCTGGATTTCATTCCTCTGAACATCACGATCAATGACAGACCGGCCAACCGGAGCTCCGAAGTTATAGATGGTGAAACTTACTACAAATATACAGACCGCAACGGATATCTGTCGTCCCTGAAGATTATTGCAAACTCCCTTTATGTCATTTCTGATGCCGAATACGGCACTGCCGATAGCCCGTACACCATAGGGATCACGGTTCCCGCAGCATATACCATTGACAATAAAAATATGACCCGAACCGCCGTGCTGAAAGTTGAAGACGGCGGCACGACAGACCCGGAAGTCAAAACCATCCCCGTCCCCACGGCAAACACCGGCCTGAAATGGACGGGAGCGGAGCAGACCGGCGTAAACGAGGGAACCGGCTACACCCTCTCCGGAGATTTCAAGGCCACCGCTGTAGGCAATTACACCGCCACCGCCGCACTGGAGCCCGGCTATCAGTGGACCGGCGGCTCCACGGACCCGCAGACCATCTCCTGGAGCATTGCCAAGGCCGATGGTCCCGCCGCCCCCACCGGCCTTGCAGGGGTTGCCCCTGCCGCGGCGGGCGGCGCGGACGGAAAAATTACCGGAACCACCTCCGCCATGGAGTACGCGGCGGACCCGAGCTTTACGAATTCGCAGGAATGCGGCGGCGGCGAGACGGTCGGACTTTCTGCCGGAATCTATTATGTGCGGATGAAGGAAACCGCCACCCATGAGGCGGGCACGTCTACCTCCATCACCGTCCCGGCCCCTGGCGCGGCAACGGTAACCGGCATTTCCGTCAGCAGCACTGCCCACAAAACCGAGTATACCGCCGGCGAGAGCCTGGATGTGACGGGCCTGACCATTGAGGCCGTGTACTCCAACGGCGACCGGCGGACCGTTCCGGTCACGGCGGATATGGTCAGCGGCTTTGACTCCAGCGCCCCGGCGGAGAGCCAGACCCTCACCATTACTTACGAAGGCAAATCCACTTCTTACGCCGTCCGGATTACCCCCACCCAGCAGCCCGGCGGAACGAAACACCAGGTGACGGTCAGCAACACCGGAGAAGGAGGAACCGAGGCCGGGGCCTATGACTACGAGGAAGGGGCCAGCGTCACCATCCGCGCAGGCAATAAGAGCGGCTATACTTTCGCGGCCTGGGAGGCAACCGGGGTAACGCTCGCCAACCGCAGCGTTCCGGAGGTGAGCTTTCAGATGCCCGCAAACAACGTAAGCCTTCACGCCATCTGGACGCCGGACAGCGTCACCCCGCCTGACGGTCACACCCACGCCTGGAGCCCGGCCTGGCAGTCTAATGAAACCCATCACTGGCACGACTGCACGGCTTCCGGCTGTTCCATCACCCAGGACAGCCTGAAGAGCGGCTATGCCGCCCATGCTGCCGGGGACTGGGTGGTGGACCGGCCCGCCACCTCCTCCCAGAGCGGAACCCGCCACCGGTCCTGCACCGTCTGCGGCTATGAGATGATTCGGGAGACCATTCCCGCCACCGGCGGCGGCTCCTCCGGCGGAGGTTCTTCCTCCGGCGGCAGTTCCTCCTCTGGAGGGAACTCTTCCTCCGGAGGTTCTTCCGGCGGCACAACGGTGAAAAATCCCGACGGCTCTACAACCTCCACCAGCACCAACAAAACCACCGGCACGGTGACAGAAACTACAAGGAGGCCCGACGGCTCCAAAACGGTGGTGGAAACCAAAAAAGACGGCACAGTCACCACCACCGGCACAACAAAAGACGGCTCCACCGTCAAAACCGTGGCACGGCCCGACGGCTCTACGGAAACCACCGTAAAACAGGCCAGCGGCCTCACCGCCTCCGTCCAGGCCAACCAGTACAGCGCCAAAGCCGATGTCCGGATTCCCTCCAACGTGTTTGAGGAGAACCCGCGAGGCAGCGTGGCCCTCCCCATCCCGGCCCTGCCTGGGAAAAACGCTTCCGTTACCGTCCACACCAGCAGCGTCCGGACGGCAGCGGTGGAAATTCCCGTCTACGGAACCGGCAATACCACGATTGCCTGTCTGGTCAACCCGGACGGCTCGGAAACCATACTCAAAACAGCCATTTTCTCCGGGGGACAGATAACCGTCAACGTTTCCGACGGGGCCACAATCCGCATCCGGGAGAACGGAAAGAACTTCCAGGACACCCGGAGCCACTGGGCCAGGAACGCCATCGACTTTGTCTCCGCCCGGGAGCTGTTTTCCGGCAAAACCCCCAGCATTTTTGCCCCGGACGCCTCCATGTCCCGCACTATGCTGATGACGGTGCTGGCCCGGCTGGACGGTGTGGATACTGCCGCAGGATCCGCCTATGAAACGGGCATGGCATGGGCAGTGGCGCAGGGAATCAGCGACGGACGGAATCCCGACAGCCAGGTAACCCGGGAGCAGTTCGTGGCCATGCTGCACCGCTATACGGGCAGTCCCGCCGCCACGGATCAGGAGCTGCATTTCAGCGACATAGAAAAAATCAGCGCCTATGCCCAGGAGGCGGTGCGCTGGGCCGTGGAAAACGGTATTCTCAGCGGCTATGGGGACGGTTCTTTCCTTCCCGAGGGAAGAGCTACCCGCGCTCAGGCGGCAGTAATGCTGGAGCGGTATGTGAACTATTTGAACCAGCAATAAACATTCCGGCCGGGGCCGGCGGATTCTGTAAGGTCCGCTGGCCCCGGCCATGTCCCGGGAAATCCTCTTCTCCCCTTCGCCAGCTGCCGCAGGGGATTGGAAACGGCGCCTTCTTTCCCTCAAGATCCGGAAAAAAGGGGCCGCTCTTTTCTTGTCCGTTTGCGCCGGGCGCTCTGCCGCCATTCTCCGCCGCTTTTGAAACCCGGAATCCTGCCCGCGTATTTCTTCTACAACCGCCGCAAGTGCAGAAAGCCGCACCAAGCCTTACGGCCGGTGCGGCTCCCCGAAGATTCTTTGAACGGCGGTTTATTCCTTCAGCCGGAACTTGGCAACCATTTCTCTCAGCATGGCCGCCTGGCCGGACAGCTCCTCGCTGGCGGCGGCGCTGGCCTCCGCTGTCGCCACGTTGCTCTGCACTACGTCGGCAATCTGCTCGATTCCATGGGTAATTTCCTCCGCGTTGACGGTCTGCTGCTTGGTATACTCCGCGATGCCGCTGATCAGACTGCTCATTTGGTCAGCCTGCGTCACTACCGACAGCATGGATTCTGACGTATCCTGGGCCGCCTGCACGCCTTCATCCATGGACTCCACCGTCTGACTCAGCAGCGCCGTGGTCTCCTGGGCGGCCTGAGAGGATTTCCCGGCCAGGTTGCGGACCTCGTCCGCCACCACCGCGAAGCCATTTCCGGCGGCTCCGGCCCGGGCCGCCTCCACGGCGGCGTTCAAGGCCAGGATGTTGGTTTGGAAGGCGATGTCCTCAATGGTCTTGACAATTCGGTTGATCTCGCTGGACCTGTCGCTGATCTTCTGGATGGCCTCGGTCAGGTTCCGCATCTTTTCGCTGCTCTCCAAAAGGCCGCCCTTCACGGCTTGGGCAATGCGGTCCGCCTCCAGAGCGCCCTGGGCGACCTTGTGCACGCTGTCGGATACGGCGTCAATATGACCGGCCAGGGTTTCCACCTCGGCGGACTGCTCGCTGGACCCCTGGGAAAGGGTCATGGCCCCGCTGGAGACCTGCTCCGCGCCAGCCGCCACATCCCGGGAGGCGGACCGCAGCTGGCCCATGGTACCGTTCAAGGCCCGGGAGATTTCCTCCAGAGAGTTCTTGATCTTGGCGAATTCCCCGGCGTACTCGTTTTGCAGCGTAAAGGTCAGGTTTCCCTCCGCAATCTCGTACAGCGTCCGGGATATCTCGTCGATGTACCGCACATAGTCCCGAAGCCGGAGGGTAACCCGGTTGAAATCGTCCGCCAGCACGCCCAGCTCATCCTTGGACTGATAGTGAATCTCCTGGTTCAGATCGCCCTCGGCGATTCGCGTGGCCGCGCGGCTCAGTTCCGCCACCGGCCGTCCGATGACGCGGCGAACCTGGATGATGACCAGAACCAGCATGGCCGCCACCGCCAGAAGCGCCAGAAGCACCACCGTCACCGCCAGCTGATAGAGCTCCTCCAGAACCTCGGCCCGGGACACATAGGCCACGGCCTTCCAGTCGCTGCCCGGTATGTCCGCCACCTGAATGTATGTATTGTCGCGGATGGTCAGCCCGGTGTTCCCCTGGCGGATCTGCTCCGTGGCGTAACCGTAGACCCCGGAGCCGATCTCACTCAGCTTCTTTCCGGTTATGGAGGGGTCCTGATGGCCAATGATAGTGTCCGTGCGGGTGTCCACCAGGAAGATGCCGCCGGTCTTCTCCAAGCGAATCTCGCTGACAATTTCAGAGATGGAATCCAGATAGACGTCCGCCGCCGCCACACCGCGGACGCTGCCGCCCCGGGTCTTCAGCACGCCGGAGGCGCCCACCACATAGGACTGGCTGTCCTCATCAAAATAGACGTCGCCCAGAATGAAGTCCTCCGACTGGACGCCGTTTTGGTACCAGGACTTGGTCAAGGCGTCAAAGTCCGGTCCCGGCACAAAGGAGGCGTGATACAAAGAGCCGTCCGTCAGGGCAATGTACAGCCCCGCCGGATAGGAGCTGTCCGGGTCCACGGTGTGCTTGATATATGTCTCCATAGAGGGGATGTCCATGTCCTCATATTGGATGGTATCCCGCTGGAGCTCCAGCGCAGTCAGGGTCTTGTTCATCCAGGCCCGGGTCTCCTGAACCGTTTTTTCCGTTGTGGCCTGAATCAGATTCTCGCTCTTTTCAAGCAGCGCGCGGGACATCTGGACGTAGACAACTGCCAGCAGAAGCGCCACCGCGATGACGACGCTGCCGATAATCGCGGCCACGAGCTTTCCGGTGATACCCCAGCGCCCGCGGGCGGCGGACGCGTTCCCTTTATTCTTGGCTCCCTTTTTCATAGGCTCATTTCCCCTCACAGATTCTGTTTTTTCTGTCCAACCCAAATGAAAAACAGCGGAATGCGGTCCCGCAGGCTTCTGGCCCGCCGTTCCTCACGGAGGTTGCCGCGCATAGGCGAATAAGCACCGTTATTATATCAGGCGACGCGGGAAAGCGCAAGTCATCCTGGAAGAAATTATGCGGAAACAGTCAATGGGAGGGCTCTTGACCGAAACGGATTGCGCCTTCCTGAAACAAAAATTTATTCGGCGGCTCTGGAGTTGTCCGCCTGGATGACGAGGAAGATTTGGAGATTCTGCGGCGCGGCCCTCTTTCCCTCTCGGATTCCCGCCTCCTTGAAAGACCAGGTCCTCTGCCGGATGGCAGAGGACCTGAGTCTCGTTATGTGTTTTGCAGGCTCCGCTGAAGCAGTCCCATCAGCTCCTCAGCGTGGCGGTAAGCGTCCTCGCTGAGCTCCCGAAAGAGCTTGGCGAGACAGGGGTCCAGGGTGTCCTCGGCGGAGCGGGCATAGTTCATGCCGCTGCACGCGGCGGCGTGGTAGCGCTCCCTCAGGGCGGGGCACCAGCGGCCTACGTAGATGCGCTCCGTGCTGACGCTGGGGCGATAGCAGCGTCCGGTGATGAGATAGTGGGCCGCCATCAGCTTTCGGGCGTGGTCCTGGAGGTCCGCCGCTATGTCCCGCAGCCGCTGCCGGGCCCAGGAGGGGGCCTGCCGGGTCAGAGCCTGCATAGCGCGGCGGTCCGACAGCGCCGCCTCAATATAGCCGGTGAGCACCTCCAGCATCTCCGCCGCCTCTGTGCCCATGCAGCAGGGGTTCCGCTCCGCGCCGGGGAGCTGGCTCTCCTGCTGAAAGGCCGGCCCGGGCTCCGCCGGAATGGGGACGGCGGGCGTCTCCGGAACGGCGGGAACCGGGGCCGCAGGACGGGCGGCGGCCTCCGACCGCGCCGCCGCGGCGGGATAAGGCTCCAGATTCGGGGCTACCCGCTGCCAAATCCGGTCATACTGGCGAAAATCATAAACTTCCGGTGTGTGTATCGTCTGATCCATGAGGGTCCCTCCTTTTCTTCCCAGTCTATGCCGGCGGGAAAAAACGGTTACTGTCGTATATGCAACAGATATAAGAACCGTTTTTGGGTAAAATAAGAGGGAAAATCCAGGGCAATGCGTTGCATTCTGCTGTCATATCTGCTAGAATGCTGTCGGATACAGCAAGCAAAGGAGGACCCCTCATGCTGGAACTGAAACACCTCAGCTACGCCGTCCATGAAGACGGCGGAGAGCTGGGCATATTGAACGATATCTCCCTCACCGTCGGCGACGGGCGGCTGGTGGTCTTCACCGGCCCCAACGGCGGCGGCAAAACCACCCTGGCCAAGAGCATCATGGGCCTGGTGAAGCCCACCAGCGGGCAGATTTTCTGGAACGGACAGGACATTACGGACCTCGGCATCACCCAGCGGGCAAAGCTCGGCATCAGCTACGGCTTTCAGCAGCCCCCCCGGTTCAAGGGGCTGACGGTCCGGGACCTGCTGACCCTGGCCAGCGGAGACGAAACGCTCTCCAAGGACCGCTGCTGCCAATACCTCACCCGGGTGGGCCTCTGCGCCAACGACTATCTGGACCGGGAGGTGGACGCCTCCCTCTCCGGCGGCGAGGTCAAGCGCATTGAGATTGCCAGCATTCTGGCCCGGAACGGGTCGCTGATGATCTTCGACGAGCCGGAGGCGGGCATCGACCTGTGGTCCTTCGCCCGGCTGACGGAGACCTTCGAACAGCTTCACGCCGCCGGGGGCGCCACCATGATTATCATCTCCCACCAGGAGCGGATCATCTCCCTGGCGGACGAGGTCATCGTGGTGGGAGACGGGCGGCTCCGCCACCGGGGGACCCCGGCGGAAATTCTGCCTCAAATTTTGGCGGACACACTGGGCGTCTGCCCGGTACTGAAGAAGGAGGCGATGGCCTAATGATGGATACAGAGATCGACCGCGGCCTGCTGGAAAAGATCGCGGACCTCATCGGGAAGCCCGTGGGGGCCTTCAACATCCGCAAGGACAGCGGCTGCGACGGCCGCCAGTCCACGGAGCATATCGAAATCACCTCCAAGGAGGACAAGCCCGGCATTGACATCCGCATCAAGCCCGGCACCGTGGGCGAGACCTGCCACATCCCGGTGATCATTACCAAGCCCGGCATTCGGGAGACGGTGTACAACGACTTTTTCATTGGCGAGAACTGCGACGTGGACATCGTGGCCGGCTGCGGCATCCACAACTGCGGAGACCAGGAGTCCCGTCACGACGGCGTGCATACCTTCTATGTGGGCAGAGGCTCCAAGGTCCGTTACACAGAGAAGCACTACGGGGAAGGCAGCGGCAAGGGCGGCAGGATCATGAATCCGGAGACGGTGGTCTATCTGGAGGAGGGCGCCTCCATCCAGATGGAGACGGTCCAGATCCGGGGTATTGACTCCACCAAACGCACCACCAAGATCGTCTGCGGCAAGGGAGCGGAGGCGGTGGTGACCGAGCGTCTTCTGACCCATGGGGAGCAGACGGCGGAGAGCGACATGGAGATCATTCTGAACGGGGAGGATTCCAAGGGCCGCGTCATCTCCCGCTCCGTGGCTCAGGACCGCTCGGAGCAGGTGTTCTATCCCCGGATGGTGGGCAACGCTCAGTGCTTCGGCCATGTGCAGTGCGACTCCATCATCATGGGGGAGGCAAAGATCAAGTCCATTCCCGCCATCACCGCCAACTGCACCGAGGCCCAGCTGGTCCACGAGGCGGCTATCGGCAAAATTGCCGGAGACCAGCTCTTGAAGCTGGAGACCCTGGGCCTCACCGAGGAGGAAGCGGAGGACTGCATTCTCAAGGGCTTTCTGGCGTAAAGCGCCCGAAGCGGCTTTGGGCGCCGGTTTCCTCCGCTGCGGATGCAAAAAACAGCGCCGCCAGAACATTTGGTTCCTGGCGGCGCTTTCGTATTAGTTCATAGGATTCTCACTTCAAGAAGATTCTGCTGTCCTCGACGTGGATGTTGCACTCCTCTTCTATCGTGGTAATTTCTTCCGTCAATCTGCCTATCTGGACATCCAGGTAGGGGTACAGCTTTTCGCACCGGATTCTCCCCTTGCTCTTTTTGTCCAGCGCTCTTTGCACGGTCTTCAGTTCCTCCGTCAGTACTTTTTGCCTTTCAAAATAGAGGTCCCGCTGTTCCACGAGCTGGTCCAGAATTGTTTTTTCGCCCTCCGTAATCCGGACGCCTTTTCTCCGCAGGCCGGTGATCGACTCCCACAGCACGTCCAAGGTCGACTGCACCTTCGCCAACTCGCCCTTGATGCGCTCCCAGGACTCCGGAACATGGGGCGGATAGCCTATGGAAAACCGGCTGCGGCCCCCGGCCAGATTGCCGATCCGCTGGCACAGGACGCTGTCTCCCGCCCGAATCTGGCTGTCCACAATCATCCCGCGCCCGCTCATGGCATAGACCATGCCGCCGCAGCGAATGACGCTGTTTGAGATCGTCTCCGCAATGACGCTGGTTCCGGCGTTGATTTCCGCCCATTCCGCCACCGGGGCCTGCACCTGACCGGCCGCGCTTAAAAAGGTCTTGCCGTTCGTCCCATAAATCCCCTGCTGGACCCGGATGGTTCCGCCTGTGGAGATCACCCGCGCCTGCCCCATCTTTCCGTTGATTACAATTTCGCCGGAGGCCTCCACCTCCACTCCGCCGTCCACATTTCCACCTATATAGAGGTTGCCCGAAATCCGGAGCGCCCCTTGAAATTGGTCCAAATCCCCGTCAATGATCTTCTGCTCATGGATACAGAACTGGTCGTTCTCAATGTACAAAATTCCATCTGCGCCGGCTGTCAGCGCCTGCCCGCCCCGGCCAATGACGGTGTTCTTTCCCTTGGGCACATGAGCGCTGGCGGCCTGCGGACCGGGGAGACACTGCCCCGTCACATCCGTGCCGTCCGCCCCCGCCCTCGGGGGCCGTATCAGACAGATGACCGCCCCCTTCCGAATGGGCTGGAGCTGGATGTCCTGTCCAAAATCCACCTCGCTCCCATTCTGCACTTCCAGGCGCATATTTTTCCGCCGCTGGAACAGCTCCGTCACCTTGCCGTCTTCCCCCGCCTGGGGCAGCTTCCCCCGCGCCACGGGAAAAATATGAAGGTAGCCAAGGGCAAACTCCTCCTGGATTTCCTGTTGCAGGACGCCATAGTGGATCCCCTCGTAGTGCATGTCCCCCAAAAACTCCTCCAGGGTAATCCCACTCCCGTCGTTCTCCGGCGGAAGCAGACACGCAAAGGCGCTCATCCGGTCCCTTGACAGAAAAAACTTCGCTTCCGCCCTCATGGGCTGCATGTCGCCGTCCAGCGCCTTCTTATACCGGGCTCTGCACGCTTCCTTCAGCGCCCAGACAAAATCGTCCACCGTCTTGGCATCATCCGGATACTGCGCTTTCACCTCTTTGCTCGATGCGTCCAGCTCTGAAAACATCTTTCTGTAAGAAGTAGGGTGAAACGACTTTCTTTCCTGTTCGCCCGTCTCCCCTGAGACAAAACGATCAAAGATGGACACCCTCATCCCCTGCCTTTTCTCACTTCAAATTGATGATTTTGTTCCGCATGCCGGAAATCCCATTTTTTGCTCAACAATTTATATTGTACCATTCCTATGAAAAATTATCAAGTATTATTCTACCCATTTGCGAAACATATTCCAGATAAATGAAGCCCTCCGAAAATCATTTCATGACAAATTCGCGGCATTTGACGGCAAGCGGATTGCCTCCCCGCCCCATATCTGCTAACCTGGTAAAAAAGCGTGGTGATGAGCATGATAAAATTCGCGGTCTGTGATGACGAGCCCCAGATGTCCCAAGAAATCGCCGGGCTTCTGGCCGCCTATCTGGAAGAAAACCGGATCGCCTCCTATGAGATCAGCCGCTTTTCCAGCGGCCGCTCCCTACTGGAAAGCGGCGGCGGCTTCGATCTGACGCTTCTGGACATCCAGATGGAACCGCCGGACGGAATGGAGACCGCCAGGCGGCTGCGCCAGCAGGGAGACCGGACCCTGCTGATCTTTGTGACAGTTCTGGAGGAGTGCGTCTTCGACGCCTTTGAGGTGGAAGCCTGCGGTTATCTTGTCAAGCCGCTGGAGGCCGCCCGTTTCAAGCGCACCATGGACCGGGCCCTCAGACAGCTGGAGAGGCGGAGCGCGAAAACCATGGTCGTCCGGCGGGGAACCGCCTGCGAGGTTGTCCCGCTGGAGGAAATCGTATACTGCGAGGTACAGGGCCGGAAACTCTACCTGCACCGAAGCGGCGGGGCGGTCATCGACTATTACAGCCGCCTGGAGGAGCTGGAACGCTGCGTCGACAGGCGCTTTTTCCGATGCCACAGGAGCTATCTCGTCAATCTTGACTACGTGCGCGGCTGTCACGGCGGACAGGTTCTGCTGCCCCGGGGGGAGGCCATCCCCGTCTCCCGGCTGCGGGAGCAGGACCTGACGCGGGCCCTCCTGCGCCATATGAAGGAGAGGGATTTTTGATATGGGCGCTTTCAGCTTGTGGCTCAACGGCCTGTGCCTGGCGGGACAGGCTGTGCTGCACCTCCTCTTTTCCTGCCTTCTGACCGGAAAAAAGCGGCGGGTTTGGCACTTTGCCGCGTATCTCGGCCTTCTTTGCGCCGTGGACGCCGTCTCCGTCAGGCTGGCTCTTGACGGCATGCTGTCCGCCGGCATCTGCGTGCTTCTTCTATACAGCGTGAACCGTCTTGCCCTGGGGAATCCCCGGTTCGTGTCCTGGACCGCCGCGGTCCTGAGCGTCTACATTTCCCAGCTTTCCTTCGGCGTTATTAATTCAATAGAGTCCGCCGTCTTCCCCGGCTTTATCGGAAGTCCCCTGCTCTATCCTCTGCTCCTGGCGGCGCTGGCGGCGTCCTTCGCTGTCTGCGCCTGCTGCTACGCCGCCGTGCTGAAGCTTTTGTCCCTGAAGGAGGACCCGTACCTGGGGCTGCTTTTGTTCCCGGGCCTGTTTTTCCTTGCCGCGGAGCTGTATATCCTGCATACCTCTTACAGTTTTTCCGTCTCCTCTCTCTCCCAGGAAAACGCCGGGAAGCACGGCGCGCTGCTGTTTTTGCAGGTCATGGGACTGGCGGCGCTGCTTTGCACCTTGTACGCGTACCGCCACCTCTGCCGGGGATTCCAGGCCCAGGCGGCCCTGCGGTCCCTCACCCAGGCGGCTGAGGCGCAGAGAGTTTATATCGCCGAGGCCCAGAAACGCTATGAACAGACCCGGGCTTTCCGGCATGACATCAAAAACCATCTGTCCGTCCTGAGCGGCCTGCTGAACGGCGGAAAGCCGGAGGAGAGCAAAACCTATCTGAAGAAACTGGAAACCGTTTCCGAGGCGCTGTCCTTCCCCTATCAGACCGGAAATCCTGTGGTGGACATCCTTCTGGGAGAAAAACTGGGTCTGGCGCAGGGGATTACAGCGGAGGTCTCTCTGCACCTGCCCCAGTCCTGCGGGATGGATGACTTTGACCTGTGCGTGATTTTTGCCAACGCCTTGGACAACGCCATCCAGGCTTGTCAGTCCGGCGGCGGAACGCCGTCCATCCGCATCACCGGAAAGCGGCAGGGGGATTTCTACATGCTGACCTTTGAGAACACTTGCTCCGACGGCCCCCTGCCCCCGGCGGGAACCGGGCTTTCCAATATCCGAGCGGCGGCGGAAAAATACCGCGGAGCGGTGCTGACGGAAAAGGCGGACGGACGTTTTTCTTTAAACGTGCTGCTGAACATTTCATGACGTTCAAACGGCATTTCAATTCGAACGTATTGAAACTCTCCTCCCGGTTTTGTAAACTGGTGAACGGTAAAAGCCGCTCCATCCGTCTGTTTACCAAAAAAATGTAAGGAGGAATGCTCCATGACGCCTGTTTCCGGCGTAAGCACCGGCGCTGTCCGGCCTTTAACGGCAGCGGAAAAAGGAAAGGAAGCTCTTGACGTCCGGCGGACCGGGGAAACCACCCAAAACCGAAAGCCCGCAACAGACGAATACGTACCGGAGGAAAAGCGGGAACCCTTTGGCCGCTACTGGCTGGGCAGGGACGAAGACGGCCGGCCTAAGATTTATTTTGACAATCCGGAGCGGACGGCGGAAAGTCCCAAACCGCCGGAGGACGCCCCCGGAGCGGAGAAGCCCGAGCCGGACAAGGGCCCGGAGGGTCCGGAAAAACCGGGCCGAAAAAAAGAGGAGCGCTGCGTCTGCAACACCGACCAGGTTGACCGCGAGATTGAACAGCTGAAAAGGAAGAAAGCGGAACTGGAACAGCGCGCCAGCGCCGAGACCGACGCGGCCAGGGTCAAGGACCTGGAGCGGCAGCTGGCGCAGACAGAACGGGAACTAAGCGAAAAGGACAACGACGCTTACCGAAAGCAGCACAGCACCTTCACGCCGCTCGCCTGATTTCCGCCCCGAGGCGCTGCGCGGCAGGACCCCTTCAGAATATGAAATCTCAAAAAGCGGCAGCGGCCCGGGAAACCCTCCAGTTTCCCGGGCCGCTGCCGAAGCCTTCGCCCCGCGCCATTCCCCGGCTCCGCGTTTCTCCGCAGAACCGTTCAACTCCCGCGCTCTCCCGTGTCCAGCCTGCAAAAGGCCTTCCGGGAATAGGCCGCCGTCAGCGCAGCCGCTGCCGCCGCCCCCAGCAGCACGGCCCAGGCGGGACGCCGCTCAAACAGCGCTCCATAGAGGGCCTGCCCCAGAGGCGACGCGCAGTTGGACACCGCCATGATGAAGGCCATCACCTTCCCCAGGAGCTCCGGCGGCGTCTGCCCCTGAACGGCGGCGCTGAGCACCACCACTAACATCGTGGACAGGATCATGATGGCAAAACTCATGGCCGTCACCCCCCAGTAGCCAACGGAGGCCGGGACTCCCGGCAGCAGAGCCAGACCCATGCCCGCCGCCGTCAGACTGGCGGCCAGCAGCAAAACGCCGCCCCGCCGGAGCCGCAGCCGTTTCCCCAGGCACGCCGCCAGAAGCCCGCCGGCCAGTCCCCCCAGACCCATGCCTCCCTGGGTGAGCCCCAGGCGGCCGTCGCTCATGCCCAGCACCTGAACCACCGCCACGGGAATGCCCACAATCAGCGCTGCGGACAGCACCAGGTTGAACAGCGCCAGCACCAGCACCACGGACAAAAACACCGGCCGCTCCCGGCGGATAAACCGCCAGCTCTCCCCCAGGTCCCGCCGCACCGTGGACAGCACGCCGCCCCCCGCGCCGAGGGGCCGGTGGGGAATGCGGATGAACAGCTCCATCACGGCGGAAAGGGCGAAGCACCCAATGCTGACCCACAGAATGGGCCGGATGCCAAACGCCCCGAAGAGCACGCCGCCAATCACCGGCCCCAGCAGGCCGGAGAGCGTATTGACCATGTTGATGACGGCGTTGGCCCCGGTCAATTGCTCCGGCCCCGCCAGAAGCGGAATGCTGGCCTGCACCGCCGGCTGATAGGCCCCCGCGATGCCGTACAGCAGCATGAGGCAGACGACCATCAGCGGCGCCAGCGGCACCTTCCCCAGCAGGAAGGTGAACGCCAGCATCAGCGCCGCAGTGAAAAAGTCCAGGGAAACCATGACATTCCGCTTGTTCACCCGGTCCGCCACCACGCCGCCCACGGGAGAACACAGCACGGCTGGAATGAACGCCGCCGCCCCCACCGCTCCAAACAGCTGGGCGGATCCGGTCTGCCGCAGCAGATAGAGGGGCAGGGCGAAGCGCAGGATGGCGCTGCCGAAGAGGGATATAATCTGCCCAATGACCACCAGGGTGAAGTCCCGGCGGAACAGAGACGTCTCGTTTGCTTTCATCATCATTCTCCTTTTATAAACCGACCGTCGGTTTTTATATGTTGAAAAAGAAACTGCCCGGCCGCGGCAGTTCCCTTTCCGACCTCTATTTCTCCAACGCGCGGGCCAGCTCCGCATAGCCCACCAACGTGTTCAGAATCTCCTCGTCAATCAAGTCCGTGATGCCGAATCCCTCAAAGAGCTGGTTGTATATGGCGCACCGGGCCCGGATTTCCTCCGGCGTGGAGGCCTGGACAATGGGGTTGATCCAGACGTCTGACAGCATCATCATGGCCTCCGCCAGCTCTCGGGGATGCTCCGTATGAATCGAGCCGTCCGCCATGCCCTGGCGGATAATGGGCTCCACAAACTCCGGCACTACCTCCACAAAAATGCTCTGCATCTCCGTGGCCAGAAACTTGGCGTTGTCCAGAAGATACGGCATCATGCAGAACATCTTGGCCTGCCGCTCCGGATGGAGGGAGGTTTTGAAGATGGTCCGCAGCTTTTCCAGGCCGTTCAGCGCGCCGTCGTCCCGTACTTTGGAGAGAACCTCGGCGTTCCGCTGCCCGATGCGGTCACAGACGAAGTAAAAAATGTCCTCTTTCGACGTAAAATGATGGTAAATCGCGCCCTTGGACAGGCCGGTGGCGTCGATGATATTCTGAAGGGAGGTCTTGTCATAGCCCTTTTCAATAAACAGCCGCTCCGCCGTGTCCAGAATCTTCCGCACGGTTTCCTCCGGATATTTATTCCGCGCCACGAGGCCGCCCCTCCCCTCAAACAGACCATCAGTCTGTTTGTATCATAGCACCGCCGCCCGCCGGTGTCAAGAGAAATTTCCGGCGCGGCAGACCAATGGAAAATTTCATCAGGCGTATTTTTGCACCAGAAGGGAAACCTTAGAGAAAACGTTCCCCTTTTCAGGGACGCCGGGCCGCCGCCTCGGGGCGGCCCCGCCGGATTTCCGGATTCACTTGATTTGTTCACACTTTTCCTGTATGATGAAATATGAATAAATTTCCAGCAGAGACAAAGAAAGGAGCATCCCATGCCGTTTACATTTCAATTCGGCGGCTTTGACCCCGGCGCTTTCGGAGGCGGCTTTAACCCTGAGGGCTTTCAGGGCGGGGGCGCGAATCCCCGCCCCCGCAAGGCCCGCAAGCCCCGCCGCGCCATGGGCAGCGCGTTCAGCCGCACCCTGACCAACCTGGCGGTCACCCTGGTTTTCGGTCTGGTCTATTTCTATCTGGAGCTTCCCGCCCTGAACCTCCACGCCGAGGAGTTTTATGTCTTCGTCTTCCTCCTCTGCGCTGTGTACTGCGTCTGCGCCGTCTTCACCTCCGGCTTTCAGGGCGACGGCAGCATCAAGGGTTATTTCCATTTTGTGCGCAAGCAGTGCGCCGTTCCCTTCCTGGCGGTGGTGGTCCTGATCGTTATCCTGGCCCTGGGCGCTGTGGCCAGCTGGGTGGTACTGCGGGCGGGGAGCTATTCCAAGCTCCTCCCTATTCAGGCCGGGGACTTTACCGCCGAGGTGGAGGAAATTTCCTATGACCAGATTCCCATGCTGGACGCGGACTCCGCCACTCAGCTGGGCACCCGGAAACTGGGCGAGCTGGCGGACATGGTTTCCCAGTTTGAAATCCTGCCCACCTATACCCAGATCAACTACCAGGGCCGCCCGGTGCGGGTGACCTCCCTGCGCTATGGGGACCTCATCAAATGGTTCACCAACCGGGGAGACGGCCTTCCCGCCTATCTCATCATCGACATGGTGAGCCAGGAGGCGGAGGTGGTCCGCTTGTCGGAAGGCATGAAATACACCACCGCCGAGCATTTCGGGCGAAACCTCTACCGGCACCTCCGCTTCAACTATCCCACCATGATGTTCGACGATCCTGTCTTTGAGATTGACGAGGAGGGGACCCCCTTCTGGGTGTGCTCCCGGATCGTGCGGACCATCGGTCTCTTCGGCGGCGTGGACGTCAAGGGCGCCGTGCTGGTGAACGCCGTCACCGGCGAGAGCCAGTACTATGAGCAGGTCCCCAACTGGGTGGACCGGGTGTACTCTTATGACATCATCATGCAGCAGTACGATTTTTACGGCATGTATCACAACGGCTTTTTGAACTCCATGTTCGGCCAGCGGGATGTGACGGTCACCACCGACGGCTGGAACTATATCGCCATAGACGACGACGTGTATATGTACACCGGCGTCACCTCCGTCACCTCCGACCAGTCCAACATCGGCTTCATCCTCTCCAACCAGCGGACCAAGGAGACCAAGTTCTATCCCTGCGCCGGCGCTACAGAGCAGTCCGCCCAGGTGTCCGCCCAGAGCCGGGTCCAGCAGATGAGCTATGAGGCCACCTTCCCCCTGCTGCTGAATATCGCGGGCCAGCCCACGTATTTCATGTCCCTGAAGGGCAACGACGGCCTTGTGAAAATGTACGCCATGGTCAATGTCCAGCAGTACCAGCTGGTGGAAACCGGACAGACGCTGGCGGAGTGCGAAAACAATTACCGTCAGGCCCTGGCCCACGCGGGCCTCATCGCCGCAGGAGAGCAGAGGCCCGCCGCCGGGGACGCCCAGGAGCAGGAGGGCATCGTGGCCGAAATCCGCAGCGCGGTCATCGGCGGCGACACCCACTTCTATGTTCGCATGGAGGACAGTCTGGGTTATCTGGACTTCAATACGGCACAGGTGCCTCTGGCGGTGCTGCTGGACGTCCGGGATCATATCCGCTACACCTTCGTGCTGGAGAGCGCGGAATTCCCCGCCCACGGCATCGTTCCGGCCACGGGCTTTGAATACGTGGACTGGGATAACTGATTCCAAAGAAGCGAAGATCAATTTAAAACGGCGGGCCGTAAGGCCCGCCGTTTCCCATTCATTCATTTTCTCAGAAGAACCAGCCCCAGGGTATTGGGACCGCAGTGACAGAAGATGGTGCAGCCCGCCTTGGCCTCCAGAATCTCGCCAAAACGGCCGTCCTCCTGGATAATCTCCCGGGCGATGCCCGCCAGCTCGTCCCCCGGGCAGGTGTCCACCAGGAAAACGCGGCTGAAATCCAGGTCCGTCCGGTCCCGGATCCGCTCGCGAATGTAGTCCGCCACCACCTTGGCGATGTTCCCCCGGTACTTTTTCGTCACGGACATCCTGCCGTCGATGACCTCCACACAGGGATGGAATTTCAGCAGGTTCGCTCCCAGGGCCGTGACGGCGGAACAGCGCCCGCCCTTTTTCATATAGTCCAGCCGGTCCAGCACAAAGCTGGTCTCCAGTCTGGAAACCATGCCCTCCAGCAGCGCCAGAATCTCCGTGACGGACTTTCCCTTCCGGGCCTCGTCCGCCGCCGCCAGAACCATCATGCCATGGCCCACGGTCAGGTTCCCGGAGTCCACCACGTAAACCTCCGGCACCTCCTCCGCCGCCAGCTTGGCATTCTGGCAGCAGCAGGAAAAGCCGCTGCCGATGTTGATGTGGACAACAGCGTCGTACCGCTCCGTCAGCGCCCGGAAGACGTCCTCATAGTCCGCCGCGTTGACGGCGTTGGTGGTGGTGATCTCCCCGCCGGCGTCCACATGGGCGGCGATGTCCGCCGTGCGGATGTCCACCCCGTCGTGATACAGCTTTCCTCCCTTCACGATGCCAAGAGGGAACACAGTGATGTCATATTCCTCCAGCAGCCGTTCCGGCAGATCGCAGGTGCTGTCGGTGGTAATTTTAATCATGGGAACTCCTTCCAGGTCCGAGACCGCCGCCGGAGCGGGCGTTTCAGGCCATGTCCTCTCGAATTTCCGCCCAAGGCGGTGTTGCGCATATGTGGCTAGTATAGCACAGCCCCCCTGGGAAATCCATAGTGAAATCTGGCCAAATCGCTTTGGCTTATCTTTCCTGGCGATGTGCCGATAGTTTATATAGAGAAACCAAATCAGAGAATTGGAAGGAGGCGCGCTGAAATGGGCGAGCTGGCAATCCGCCGGAGCAGGGGCACCGCCCCCGCCCGGTATCAAGCGGTGGAAAAGGCGGAAAAACAGGCCGGCGCCGGACAAAGCACGGTCCGGACGGCGGGATTCACCGTCTCGGAGACCTTGCAGCATCTGATGTCCCGGCTCAGCCAGGCGGAGAACCACACCCGGGAAAGTCACCGGACGCTCCAGACGGGAGAAGTCGTGCTGGCGGAGGTACAGGACAGCCTGGAGCGCATGGCGGAGCTGGCGCAAGCCGCCGCCGGGGACGGAGCGCCTGACCGCGCCGCCCTTCAGGCGGAGCTGGAGCGGCTGCGGGACGGGATTGACCGGATGCTCCGTGCCGCCTCCAGCGGCGGCACGCCGCTGTTTCTGGATGGGGACGAGGGCGTGGACGCCGGGTCGGACGCCCTTTTGTACGCCATAGCGGGGGAATCCCCTCCGGACGGCGGGGGAACGCTTCCCGACTGGCTGACGAAAGGGCTCGCCCAAACCGCCCTGACGCCGGAGCGCCTCCTCGCGGCCCTGGGACTGGACAAAACCGCCAGCGGACAGGAGCTGCTGACCGCCATCACAGGCCGCCTCCCGGGAGACAGCCCCGCCTTGAGCCGCCTGGCCGTCTTATATCTGGGCGCGGTCATTGCCTGCGGCGGCTCCGCCGGGGCAATCGACCCGGACCAGGCCATGGAGGGCCTGCGGCAGCTGCTGGAGACGATGGCCCAGGGCGTTTCGCCGGACGAGGCCCTGGAGACGCTGACAAACGGCGCGTTTACCAGCTTTCAGGACTTCCAGGAACAGTTCGGCAGCGGCACGGCTCCGGGGCTGGAGGACTTCCTCACCGGGCTGCTGCTGTCGGAGGGGGATTCCGTCCCGCTGCCCGGCGTATCCCTGTCCGTCCTTCTCGGGGAAATTGAGGATTTGAATCTGGACTTGATGACGGGACTTTTGACAGCTCTACAAAGCTCCGAAGTCCCGCCCGCGGAACCGGAGGCCGGCGCGGACGCCGGGGAGGGGACCGCCGCCCCCCAGGCCGCCGTCATGCAGCTGGAGCACGGACAGGCAACGGGCCGGGACCTCTCCGGCGTGCGCTTCGACCCCGCCTCCGGCGCATGGGAGATCGGCGGCACGGAGGATGTCTCCATCCTCGGAACCAGCCAGGGCGGACAGGCGCTTCTCCTCACCGGCTCCGGAACCGTCACGCTCCGGGATATGACCGTCACCACGCTGACCATTCGCGGCGACGTCCGGATATTCAGCGCGGGGGAACTTCTGATGGAAGAAGTCCGCCTGGAGCAGGGCGCTTCCCTCACCCTGGACGGTGGGGGAACCGTCCGGCTTGGCCGGGTTTACGCCGGGGAAGCCACCTCTCTGCGCCTCGCCGGAGGAACCATCGTGCTGGAGCCCCGAGCGGACGGCACGCCGGAGGAACTGGCGCTTCCCGTGATTTTGGACGGCCCCGCCTTTTTGCCGGCCAGAGCGGTCAGCGTTCAAACGCCGGAGGGCAAACCCCTCACCCCCCTCGACATCATCTGGAAGACCCTGCTCCCCGGCTGGAGCGCCGTCACCGCCATGTCAGTGGACGGAAAGCACGCCAGACCCGCCTTTCCGGGAGGCGTCCTCGCCGGCTCCGCCCGTCTGTGGCTGGAAAAGGGGAACCCCTCCCTTCACGGATATCCCATTCACACCGCCGTCATCCGGGGCCGGGACCGCTTTGGGCGGCCCAGAACCCGATACATTTACCTGCGCTGGGACCAGCCTGCGGAGTCCTTCCAGGAGATTTCCATGTACCCCAATCCCTTTACCGTCACCGGCGGCGAGCCGGAACAGGACTGGGTTTACGAGGAGGAGTCCCACACCCTTCACATCCTCACGGACCAGGTAACCGCCGTCGCCGGCGGCGCGGGAACAGACGCCAATCAGCTCCCCTTCAGCGGCAGAATCGCCCTGGCCGACGGCATCGGCGCCGTGGAGCTGTCTCTTGACGGCGTAAGCTGCCGGGTGTCCCAGGGCCGGGCCTTCCGCCTGGGGCGGGAAAACCAGGTGACGCTTCTGCTGCAAAGCGGAAGCAGCAACATCTTTGAAAGCGGTCCGGGCTGCGCGGGCATCTCCTTGGGAGACGGCGCCTCCCTGTGCATCGACCGGGGCCACCCCGCGGAAAACGGGAGAATCCCCGCCGGAACCCTGACGGCCTCCGGAAACGGCGGCGGCGCGGGCATCGGACGGGACAGCGGCGCGGGCCGGGACCGGCGCAGCCGCATTCTGATTCGCGGCGGCTTGATCACCGCCTCCGGAGCCGGCGGCGGCGCGGGTATCGGCGCGGGGAAGCATGGATTCATGGGCTCCATCACCATCTCCGGCGGAACAATCCGCTCCACCGGAGGGACCGGCGGCGGGGCCGGCATCGGCGGAGCCTTGGGCGCGCCGGCAGGAGATATCCGCATTCAGGGGGGAGCCATCTCCGCGGTGGCCGTCTACCACGCCGCCGCCATCGGCGCCGGTATCCAGGGGGCCTGCGGGGACATTCTCATCACTGGAACCGCCCGGATCGTCCAGGCACAGGGCGGGAACCCCGGCGCGGACATCGGAGCCTGCCTCTTCGGCGGCTGCGGGGAGGTCCGCGTCTCCGGAGCGGCGGACATCGGAAGCGCCGGACTCCGGACGCAGACCGGCGTCCCCCTGCAAATGGGAGAGGACACCGTCACCCTGCCCCGGTTCCGCCTCTCCTCCAAGGTTCTGCGGCTGGACACGCTGCGCGTGTCGGACCAGTCCTGCGCCCAGGCCGCCAAGGACATCGTCGAAGCGGACCGCCGCTGGGTGGCCCAGATTCAGGCCGCCTACGGCGCGCTGTACACCCGGCTGGAACAGAGCTTCAACGGTCTTTTCCGCGCCCAGAGGTATTTCGGAAATCCGGTGCGGGACCCCTCCGCCGCCGGGGTCCTGCTGGAGGGCACCCGCCAGTCCATTCTCCCCGACGCCCAGGCTCTGCGCACCCATGGCCGGCGGGGCACGGAGGACCTGCGGCAGCTGCTGCGGTAGCGGCAGCTCCCTCCCGCCTGGTCCGAACCGGGACAAATTCACCGTTCTCGGCGGCTAGTACAAAATTGGGCTTGCATTTATTTCCATTTTCGGTTATAATAGATAAAAGTCCATTTTGCGGCAAGGGTCAAAGAACCCGCCGCAAGTCTCGGGAGGGCCGTCCGGCATATTATATGAACATCGTTTGAGAGGTCTTGTTTATTGAGATAAGAACAACGTTTATGTAAAGCGCGGGAGCCGGATGGTCAGGACCGGGCCCGCGCTTTTTCGCGCTTTTTTTACAATCTTTAGAAAGGTGGTAGCGGCATATGAGCTGGCAGAACGAATGGAGAAACGGATTCCGAACCGCAGAACAGCTGGCGCCCATCCTGGGATGGACGCCGGAGGAAACCGCCCGGTACAGCGAGGTCATCCGGCGGTATCCCATGCTGATTCCGCCCTATTACCTGTCCCTGGTGGACCCAACGAACCCGGAAGACCCCATTGCCCGGATGTGCGTTCCCTCCCTGGCCGAGCTGGAGGCCGGGGGTTCCCAGGACACCAGCGGCGAGGCGGACAACACCAAGATCGAGGGCTTGCAGCACAAATACGCCCAGACGGCCCTGCTGCTATCCACCAATCAGTGCGCCATGTACTGCCGCCACTGCTTCCGCAAGCGTATGGTGGGCCTCTCCGACGCGGAGCTGAACAAACGGGTGGATGAGGCGGTGGCCTACGTGTCGGAACACCGGGAGATCAACAACGTTCTGGTCTCCGGAGGCGACGCCTTTATGAATCCCAACCATATTCTGGAACGCTATCTCCGGGAACTCACCGCCATCGATCACCTGGACTTCATCCGCTTTGGCTCTCGGGTGCCGGTGACGCTGCCGGAGCGTATTTACGGCGACGAGGAATTCCTGGACCTGTTCGAAAAGTACGGAAAGCGGAAAGCCCTCTTCCTCGTCACCCACTTCAACCACCCCAGAGAGCTGACGGAGCAGGCGGCTCGGGCCATCCGGGCCATGATTGAGCGAGGCGTCCCCGTGCGGAACCAGACCGTTTTGACCCGGGGCGTCAACGACAGCGGCGAGATCTTGGCCGCTCTTCTCTCCGGCCTGACCCGGCTGGGAGTCATGCCCTACTACATCTTCCAGTGCCGCCCGGTCACCGGCGTCAAGGGCCGCTTCCAGGTTCCCCTGGCCAACGGCCTGCGGATTGTGGACGAGGCCAAGTCCCGCCTGAACGGCATCGGCAAGGCGGTGCGCTATGCCATGAGCCACCCCCGGGGCAAGATCGAGGTGGTTTGCCGGATGCCGGACGGGGAGACGCTGTTCAAATTCCACCAGAGCAAGTACGCGGAGGACAGCGCCCGGCCCTTCTCCGTCCGCCTGTCCCCCACGGACACCTGGCTGGACAAGGAGCTCCGGGGCGTATAAAATAGGAACGAGGGAGAATGTAAACGTGCGGCAGGGTTCAAGCCCTGCCGTGCGTTCGCGCGAAACGCCGAAGTCTTCCGCCCTGCGCCGCGGGGCCCTCACGTCCTCCGCCGCCCATGCCATTGCCGGCGTGGTGGAATTCACTGGAAAAAAACGGAGCCAAAAGCCCTTTGGGGGATTGACTTTTTCCGGAAGTCCCACTATAATAAATCCTGCCTTCCAAAGACAGCTGGTGGGGCTCCGCCCGTAAATCCCGCCGAGGACAGCAATCAGCATCCCCCATTTCTGCTGTTTTTCGTCTCCAATTGTCTTTGGACATGGAGACGTTTTTTATTTTGTCCGTCGGCAAAAAATGCATGAAAAATTCCATTCCCTGCAAAACCGTTTTTCTCGCCCGGTCTGGTATATCTCCGGCGGACACGCATTCTAAGAGACGGCGGCGCGTAAAATAGCGTGGGGCCTCCTCACTCCAAAAGACCGTTTTCTATCCAGGCGCCATCCGGAAAAACACGCTATATCTGGGGAAATTTATCTCCTTGAGCACCTCTTCTTTTTTCCGCTCTTGCCACAATTTTTAGAGTCCCGGCCCCGGAAATATATACGATTTTCACTTAGCCGCTTGCTAAACCGGCAAATTCGTGTTAGAATAGAGACAGGAGGAAGAACATGAATCGAAGAGAGGGTATTCCTGCAAAAAGGAGAGAGGGGGCGAACCGTTATGTGCTTTGCGATTGACGCGGCAATGGACATGGTCAACATGTCCATTGAGTTGGCGGAAAAAACGGAAGACTCGCGCTATTATATGGACTCTATGAAGCTTCACAAGCTTTTATATTTGAGTCAATGCGCTATGCTGAAAACCCACAAGCGCAGTTTGTTCAGAGACAAAATCTGGGCCTGCCGCTGTGGTCCCTATGTGGACGGCATAAAGAGTATTCCCGCCAAACGCGGCTTTGGTCTGATTAAAAACCGCTTTTCCCGGGAGGCTGACGATTTCGTCCCCCCCTCTGTCGCGCGGAGAGATATTCTGAATCGCACATTAGAGGAATTTGGGAAAAAATCCACGGAGGAACTCATCCAGCTTACGAAGAATTCAACTCCGTACCTTAAGGCGAGGAGGGAATCCGCCCAGACCAAAGACCCCGAAATTACCCGAGAAAGCATGACAAACGACCGCTCCCTGCCGCAGGCCGGATAACGCCGCAGTTTTATAAAAAGGTAGGATAGAGAGAGAATGGATACGAATGCGCTCACGAGCTTGATGGGAGCCGCATGGCTGGATTTGAATGGAGAACCGTTTTCCACCATAGACCGTTTCCTCACCCTCAGCTATGAGATTTACGAAGGGCGCCAATCCCTGGCAGATCAAATTATCTGGAGCGACCTAAACAGCAATCATATTCAGGAAGAATTCGGGCGCAACTGCAGTCTCGCAAGCGATATGCTGGAGCGTTTGGAACACCGGGACGGCTCCTTGGAAGATACCGCTTCTTTCTCCGGCATTCAAGCCTTCCTGTCCAATGCGGAATTTCAGAATTTTTGCCGCCGGTCGCTGACAGAGCTCCAGGAAAAAGTCCGGCAGATGCTGAATGAAAAACCGGAGGAAACCCGCTCCATAGAGGCCCGCAGAATGGAGGCTGAACAGGAATCCTACGAAGATATACAGGAAGCGTTGAAGCAGTCAAAACAATACGCGGAAGCAGCCAACACCCTTCGGAAAAAAATGGCGCAGCTGAAGATCGAGACTGTGAACGCCCAGCACGCCGCCGAGGGCATTATTCCCAACATGCTCACTACGTTAGGCGTGTTCATCGCCATTGTGGTGGCGGTAGTGGGCTGCTATCTGAGCCTGATTTTCAACAAGCACCAAAACCCTGATTTCCCGACGCTGAATCTATCCGTGTGTCTGCTGATGGGGCACATTCTGCTGAATGTCATTTTCCTGCTGATGTATCTCATTTCCAAATTGACCAACTACACGCTGGCCTGTCACTGTCACTTCAGCCGTCAAATGGATTGCGGCTCGTGTCCCAATGCCTTCCGGCAGCATTGCCGGCTGCCGAATCGAATCTGGCTTCGTTATCCCTATGTCGTGCTTTTGAATCTGGTATTTTTCTCCGCGTATTTCATCCTGGGACTATGGTATTTTTTCTGTAGTTACCTGGGATGCCGGATCGACCAGTTCTTTTTGAACCACCACTTCCGGGTTTTTAGCGCCATGTTCCTCATGGCCGCGCTGTTCGTTGGTTTTCTCTTTGCCGCACTCGTTCTCATGTCCCGGAATTCCAAATTGAAGGCGGCGGCAGCGGCGGAGCCAAACGGCGGCAGCTCCACGGAGGAGGATCTGGAACTCCGCCGGCAGATTTCCGCGCTCAGCGATCGGGTGGAAATGGTGGAAGCCCTGTACGAGGGACGTAAGGACGCCGCTGTAAAACCCTGATTTCCCAAAACGGACGCAAGCGGGACGGTGCAGCCGCCCCGCTTTTCTCGTTCTCCCCCTTTTCCCGGCTTTCATTTTGCCCCTAATATAAAAAAATTCGCACTTGAAATAACATCTTCTTCCTTTTCTCTTGCGCTTTTCTCCATTTTGCTATATGCTATATGTAATATGCTAAAAATATAACAATCAGCGACGCCGTCATGTCATTAGGAGGGAGCGTGCGATGAAAGCGAAGCTGGAAGATACAGTGGAACTGACCCGCCAAATTACCAGAAGCTACTATGCCGGCGACCCGAAACCCTGGCTCTCTCACCTTTGCGCCAAGAGCATATGGATGGGTACCGGAGACCGTCTGATCATCGGCGGAGACGCCATTCGCTCTTATTTTCAAAATATTACCCCGCGTCTTCCGTGCTATCTCTATACGGAGGAATATCTCCCCCTGTCTCTCACGCCCCGCTGTTCCGCGGTGGTCTCTCAGCTGGACGTGGGTGTGCCCGGCAGGGAACGGGGGGAATTCTCCGCCATGAACACCTTCCTGTACCAGCTTATCGGCACGGAGACCAAATTGGTGCTGCTTCAGACTCATTTTAAATCCTGCCATCCCTCTCCGGAGGAGGAGAAGGCCCCGGTGATGGAACTGTCTGCCTATCAATTTATCCGGGACCTGCTGCTGGACGCGCGGCAGGAAAAGCGGCTGTCCATTCCATGCAGGAACACCTCCCTTTTCGTCCAGCCCCACATGATTCTCTACATCCAAAGCAAAAACCGGCGGACGGAGCTGTTCTGCGTGGACAAACTGATTCAGTGCGACCTGTCCATCAACGAGATCAACGCCATCCTGCCGGAGGACTTCTGTCCCATACACCGCTGCTACACGGTGAACACCCGGTATGTCATCTCCATCCGGCGCTATGAGGTCACGCTGATCACCGGAGAAATCCTCCCTGTTCCTTTCCACTCCTATATGCAGGTGAAATCCGACCTGGAGCGGAAAATTACCAATTGGAAAAACACCTTTTAGCAAAGCGTTCTTTCATGCAAATTCTGGTTTTTTCAAAACAGGGCTTGTCAGACGAGGAAAAATATCTTAAAATAGGGCGTAGAATATTTGAAAGCGAGGTGCCCAAGATGAAACGAACTCTGGCCGTCCTGATCCTGTCTTTGTCCCTGCTTACGGGTTCGGTCTCCGCCTTCTCGGATGTGGACGAGGGACTGTATTACGCCGCGCCCATCGCTTGGGCTGTGGAGAGGGGCATCACCACCGGCACCACGGAGGATACCTTCTCCCCCGACGCGCTTTGCACGCAGGGGCAGATTCTCACCTTCCTATGGCGGGCCGCCGGCTCTCCCGAGGCGGAGACGGAAAACCCGGACACCTCCTCTTCCCTCAACCCGGACTTTCTGAAGGCCATCCGCTGGGCCTATGAGGCGGGCATTCTGGAGGGCAAAACCGCCTCTGGCGTTCTCTATTTCGACCCCTCCGCGCCCTGTGACCGGGGCACCGCCATGGGCTTCCTGTGGCGCTATGCCGGGTCCCCCGCCGCCAGCGCTCCCGGCGCTTTCACCGACGTATCCCCCAGCGCGGACTATGCCCAGGCCGTGGCCTGGGCCGTGGAGCAGGGCATTACCTCCGGCACTGCGGAGGCCACCTTTTCTCCCGGCGAGGCCTGTACCCGGGGGCAGATTGCCACGTTTCTTTACCGCTGTCTGAACGAGACCTGCCAGCCGGAACATTTCCAGACGCCGGTAGAGGTGGATATTCCTTTGGAGCAGCCTTCCCAGGAGCCGGAGGAAGACGTTCGCCCCCTGCGGACCCTCACCGGCCAGGGGAAAGCCTATTCCTTGGGGCTGGACGGCAGTGAGTTCACCAGCGACGGCGTATATCCCGCAAGCGTCACAGTGGACATCTACTCCTCTTATGAGGCGGTCTTCACCGTCAAGGTTCCCTTCCCCCTCTTTCAGGCGTGCAGCTATTCCGTCCGGTTTGACGACCCGGAAAAACCCGGCGCGGGCTATATGTTCACCCGCCTTCGCTGGGACGAGGCTTTTGCCGACATCATCCCCTGGGAGGGCGAGCATCAGGATTACCGCTTCTCTGACACCAGCGGCGATCTGACGGAGCCCGTTTTCGAAGCGCAGGAGGAAGAGGACAACCGGATGGACGGCGTGGTCTCCTGGAGAATGAAATTTGCGGAGACAAAAGGCGGCTTTACCTATGAGCGGCTGGAAGACTATCAACTCAGCTGCGAGGTCAGCTACAATCTGTAAAGCAAAAAGAAGATGAAACGGGCTGTGCCGCACTGGCACAGCCCGTCTTGCTTCTGCTCAGTTTTCCGCCTGATAGACCGCCTTCATGCCTCGATAGGTCTCATAGCAGTCCAGCTTCGCCACCGTCTCGAAGGGGGCGTGCATGCTCAGCACCGGCACCCCGGCGTCCAGGGTGTTGATGTTCCGGTTGGCCATATACATGGCCACGGTGCCGCCGCCCCCGGCGTCCACCTTTCCAAGCTCGGAAATCTGCCAGATGACCCCCGCCCCGTCAAAGAGCCGCCGGACATAGGCCACAGTTTCCGCGTCAGCGTCGGAGGCCCCGGACTTCCCCCGGGCTCCCGTGTACTTGCAAAGGCCCACGCCATAGTTCAGCTGAGCGCCGTTGCGCTTATCAAAGACGTCGGCGAAATTGGGGTCGTAGGCCGCCGTCACATCGGCGCTGAGGCAGAAGGAGTTGGCGAAACAGGTCCGCAAAGTCGTGCCCTGGACAGCGCAGAGGTCCTCCACAAATGTGTCGAAGGCGCTGGACTGCATCCCCGTCACGCCGTCGGAGCCGATCTCCTCTTTGTCCGCCAGAATGCAGACGGCGGTCTTCACCGGCGTATCCTCCAAGTCCAGCAGGGCCCGCAGCGCGGCATAGGCGCAGACCCGGTCGTCATGGCCGTAAGCGCCGATGAGGGAGCGGTCCAGGCCGATGTCACAGGCCTTTACCGCCGGGACGGCCTCCAGCTCGGCAGAGGTCAAATCGTCTTCCACAATGCCGTACTTCTCATGAAGCAGCTGCATCACCGCCAGCTTCACCCTTCCGGATTCCTCCTCTCCGGGAAGGGGGCGGCTGCCCAAAAGCAGATTCAGCGTCTCGCCGGGGATGGCCTCCGCCAAAGGCTTTTTATTCTGGGCGGCTCCCAGGTGCGGCAGGAGGTCCGTGATGACCAGCCGGGGCTCTCCCTCATCCTCGCCGATACGGACCGTCACCTTCCTTCCGTCCTTCAGCACCGCCACGCCGTGGAGGGCCAGGGGAATCGTCACCCACTGGTACTTGCGGATGCCGCCGTAATAGTGGGTCTTGAAATAGGCCAGCTCGCTGTCCTCGTAAAGGGGATTGGGCTTCAGGTCCAGACGGGGCGAGTCGATGTGGGCCGCCGCCAGCTGGATACCCTGGGCCATGGACTTCTGACCGATGTGGGCCAGCATGACCGCCTTGCCCCGGTTGCAGACGTAGACCTTGTCTCCCGCCTTGACCTCCATGTCGGCGCTGTAAGGCCGGTAGCCCCTGGCCTCCGCCAGGCGGACGGCCTCGGCGGCGCAGAGCCGCTCTGTCTTGCCCGCGTCCAGAAACGCCTTATACCCGGCGCAGTACTCCTCCATGGCCGCCTTGCCGGCGTCGGAGAGAAGATCATAGCCATTCTTCTTACTGGACAGAAGCTGCTCTTTCAGCTCCTTGTACGGGGATTTTTCCATAAAATCCTGCCTCCTTATTGATGATGAAACAACATCGCAGTATGCGGACCTTCCCCTTTCGGGGAGGTCTTCGCGGCAAACGCACAGGGGGAAGCCTCTATCCGCGCCGCTTCTCCTCCATAATAGACTCCACCAGACGCTCGAAGAAGAGATGGGACTCCTTGCGGAACTCCTCTGGGGACTCGGTGGCGTTGTTCAGCTCGCAGTCGCACTTTCCCCGGTAGTACTCGTCCTGCTTCTGGGCGTTGATGCGCAGGCGGGCGTACTGCTCGGAGATGCCGTCCCTGGCCATAATGCGCTTCACCCGCAGCTCCGTGGGGGCCGTCACGGCTATCGTACGGTCGCAGAGGCGGTCCAGCCCGCTCTCAAAGAGATTCACGGCGTCCAGGGCGCAGAGTCCGTCGACGGACTCCACCAAACGCTCCAGCACCGGCACCAGGAAGCGGAACACAATGGCGTTGAGCTGGTCCAGGCGGTCCCGCTTGGCGAAAACCTCCTCCCCCAGCTTCCGGCGGTTCAGCTCCCCGGCGGCGTTGAATACACCGGGGAATTTCTCGTTGATGGCGTTTTTAAACTCGTCGCTGCCGTTGAGAATCTTGTGATACACCGCGTCACAGTCAATCACCGAGCCCCCCAGGTCCCGCAGGGCGTTCAGGGCGCTGGTCTTTCCCGCGCCGGTGCCGCCGGTGAGCCCCAGAATGACCCGCTTGCTGTCCGCGTCAATGACGTGGAAGCCCGCCGCCTTTTTCAGCCGGTTTCCGATGGCCAGCCCCAGGCCCCGGTTATCCGGGCACTGGGCGAAAATTTCCGTCACCTCGCTGCTGTCAAAGCTCCGCAGCGCCTCAAATACCCGCTGAGCCTGAAGAGTCTTGTCGCTGCTGGGTCCCAGGGAGCGGACCAGCTGCTTGGGAAAGAGGTGGGCGTACTCGTCGAAGCAGATGACGCCGGAAGTGGGCCCCACCCGCCGCTCGATCTCCTTGGCGGAGGCTAGGGGCGCGCCGGTGATCACCGTCACCGATGCCTTGGGCGCATAATGGCGGTATTTCATGCCCGGGGCGCCGGGACGCTCCTCCGGCCGCAGGGAGGACGTCACCGCCCGGTCCACATCAATGTGGCCGATCAGCTGCTCGATGTCCTCCACCGGCAGTCCGCCGGGCCGGAGAAGCCGGGGAGGCTCCCGAGTCAGGTCCAGTACGGTGGACTCCACCCCCACCATGCAGGGCCCTCCGTCCACGATCATGTCCACCCGGTCTCCCACGTCCTCCAACACGTCCTGGGCCGTGGTGCAGCTGGGGCGGCCGGAGGTGTTGGCGCTGGGGGCGGCGATGGCCATGCCCGCCTCCCGGATGATGGCCAGGGTGACGGGATGGTTGGGACAGCGGACGCCTACGGTGTCCAGTCCCGCTGTGGTCTCATCGGGAACGGTGGGCTGGCGCTTGAGCACCATGGTCAGAGGGCCCGGCCAGAACTTCCGCGCCAGGGTATAGGCCACCGGGGGGATATCCGCACAGTACCGGGGCAGCCACTGCGCTCCGGTGACATGAAGAATCAGGGGATTGTCCTGGGGCCGCCCCTTCACCTCAAAGATGCGCCGGACAGCAGCGGGATTGGTCCCGTCGGCCCCCAGGCCGTAAACCGTCTCTGTGGGGATGCCCACCAGACCCCCTTCCCGAAGGATTTTGGCCGCAGCGGAAATCTTGTCCTCGATCTCCTTCTGCTGTCCCTTAGTGTCCCGCAAGTCATAATAAATTGTCTGCATGTTCTTCGCCTCTATCTCTTCCGGCGGGCTACCGCCCGCGTTTTCCACCACAAAACCATTTCATACGCCGCCCAGGCCAGAGCTCCCACGCACAGCGGCAAAAGGACCAGGGCGCAGATTCCCGCGACTTCCGCGTCCTCTGCGGCATAGGGATTCTCCGCTCTGCCGTACCGCGCCACATACAGCGTCCCCCGCAGCCAGCTCCAGGCCAGCAGCGTCTCCAGCCCGGTCAGGACCGCCGTCAGAACCGCGCCCGCCGCCCGGGCCAGACGCCGCACAATCTTGCTCACTCCCCACCGCCTTTCAGACGCTCCGCCTGATCCGCCGCCGCCAGCGCGTCCACAATCTCATCCAAATCGCCGTCCAGCACGGCGTTCAGCCGGTACACCGTCAGGCCAATTCGGTGTTCCACCACCTGACTTTGCAGGAAGCGGTAGGTCCGCACCTTCTCGCTGCGCCACGCGCCGCCCACCTGACTCCGGCGCTGGGACGCGGCGGCGGCGTCCTGCTTCTCCCGCTCTTGTTGATAGAGCCGGGACCGGAGAACCCGCAGAGCCTTATCCTTATTCTTATACTGGCTCCGCTCGTCCTGGCAGGTCACCACCGTGCCCGTGGGCAGGTGCGTAATGCGGATCGCGGACTCCGTCTTGTTCACATGCTGACCCCCCGCGCCAGAGGAGCGGTAGGTGTCAATCTGCAAATCCCGGAGGTCGATCTCCACGTCCACCTCCTCCGCCTCCGGCATCACGGCCACGGTGGCGGTACTGGTCTGGATGCGTCCGCTGGACTCCGTCTCCGGCACCCGCTTCACCTGATGGACGCCGCTTTCAAACTTCAAGCGGGAGTAGACACCCTCCCCCTCGATCAGCACGCCGCACTCCTTCACGCCCCCCAGCTCCGTCTCGTTGGCGCTGAGGACCTCCGTCCGCCAGCCCCGGCGCTGGGCGTACATGGTGTACATCCGCAGAAGCTCCCCGGCGAAGAGAGCCGCCTCCTCGCCGCCCACGCCGGCGCGGATTTCCAGGATGACGTTCCGGTCATCGTTGGGGTCCCGGGGCAGAAGCAGGCGCTTCAGCTCCTCCCGAAGGCGCTCCGCCTCCGCCTTGGCGGCGGCCAGCTCCTCCTGGGCCAGGGACTTCAGCTCCGGGTCCCGGAGCAGGGCCTCCGCCTCCTCCCGGCGGCGCTCCGCCGCCTCCAGAGCCCGGGCGGCTTCCGCTACCGGCGTCAGCTCCTTCAGCTCCCGCCGGATGGCTGCCAGCCGTCCGTCCCCGGCGTATACGGCGGGGTCCGACAGCTGGGCCTCCAGGTCCTCCTGCCGCAGAACCACTTCTTTTAGTCTTTCCAGCATAGAGCCACTCCTAGACAAAAATCCAGCCGGTTTGGAAGAAACGCGTCATCTTCCCGCCGTCCGCAAAAATTCCTGGGTCTGCCGCAGAAACTCCTCCTGCCAGAAGGCATAGCCTACGGACCCGGCCCGCAGAGACACCGCCGTCCGGTGCCCGCAGGGGGTATAGCGGTCCATCTGCTCGAAAATCTCCTCATTCTTGTCTTCACAGCCCCGGGTCAGCACGTAGGACGCGTTCCGGATATCCTTCCCGTTCTGCTTCAAAAAGCTCCGCACCACGGAGCAGCACCGGCCCGCCCACACCGGCGAGCCCACAATCACCAGCCGGTAATCCGTCAGCGGAAAGCGGGACGCGCACTTCACCGGCGGCAGCGTGCGGCGCATCGCGTCCACGCCGCACCGCAGCCATCCGCCCCAGCCGCTGCGGTCCACGCTGTCCTCCAGCTCCGCAAGCTCCGCTCCCAGGGATTTGGCAATCTCCTCCATGGCCTTCCGGGTGTTTCCCGTCCGGGAGTAGTACACACACAGCACATTGTTCCATGCCACTTGGCGTTCATCTCCTTCGTATCAGTCGAACAATGCCGTCTTCACCACGGCAAAGGCCTCTCTCAAATAGTAATTGGCGGTAAGCCACCACCAGGGCAGCTCCGCCGGGACGTCGATGATGTGCAGTCCCTGCTTCTGGGCGATCATATGGGCGCGGAAACAGTGAAAATCGTTGGTCACCACGGCCACCACCGCCGTCTCCGTGTCCAGGCCGTACTCCTCCAGCAGCTCCTTGGAAAAGGCGAAGTTCTGGGCGGTGTTGGTGGAGCGGTCCTCCAGAAGGAAGCGGGTTTCTTCCTCCCCGTCCGGCCCCTGGAGGCAGCGGCGCATGGCCTCCGCCTCAGAAATCTCCTCCCCGGGGCCCTGGCCGCCGGAGAGAACCACCGGCACCCCCGAATGGGTTTCCAGATAGGCCTCCGCCGCTCGGATGCGGCTCCACAGGGCGGCCGACGGCTCCTCGCCGTTGACCCCGGCCCCCAGGACGATGACCGCGTCCACCGGCAGGGCGGAGTTGTCCGCCTCTCCCCGGCGGAGAAGGGCGAACTCGATGGCAATCAGGCACGCCAGTCCCAGCGCCAGCCCCGTGAAGAAGAGCCGCTTGCAGACCCTCCCGGCCCGCGACCGCTCCGCCCAGCGGCAGAGCAGCCGCCCCGCCGTCCAGGCCGCCGCCGCTCCCAGCAGCAGCCAGCCGGTGAAGCGCATCCCGTTTGGAATCACCGCCACTCCCAGGCCCAGCAGCGCCAGAACGCCGTTGGCCGCCCATTGAATCCCGTTTTTCTTTGACATACGTTTGTCCCCTGAGCGCTTCATGCCTCCCCGGCCTCCTGGGTCAGCTGCTCCCACTTTTCATAGAGGGTGTCCAGCTCTCCCTGCGCGGCCTCCTGCTGCGCCGTCAGCTCCGTCAGCTTTTCATAGTCGCAGGCGGCGGCTTCCATGTCCGCAGACAGAGCCGCGATCCGCTCCTCCGCCCGGGCAATGTCCCGCTCGCAGATGGTCAGCTGCCGCTTGGCGTTCTGCTGGGCCCGGTTTCCCCGGACGGGGCGCTCTGCTTTCTCCTTCCGGGGCTGCGGCGGCTCCAGTTTCGCCGCCTCCTCCTGGGCCTTCATCTGGCGGTACTGAGCAAAGCCCATGGGATAGTCCGTAATGGTTTCGTCCGCCAGCTCCCAGATTCGGGTGGCAAAGCGGTTGATGAAATAACGGTCGTGACTGACGAAGAGCAGCGTCCCGTCATATCCCTCCACCGCCTCCTCAATCCACTCCCGGGAGGCGATGTCCAAATGGTTCGTCGGCTCGTCCAGGATGAGGAAGTTGACCTCTCCGTCCATCAGCATGCACAGGCGCAGGCGGCTCTGCTCTCCGCCGGAGAGAACGGAGACGGGCTTGAACACATCCTCCCCCCGGAAGTCATAAGCCGCCAGGCGGTTCCGGGCGCTCTGAGCCGAGAGGCCCCGCTTCGCCGCCATCATATTCTCCACCAGATTCCAGTCCGGGTGCTCAAAGCGGATGATCTGGGGCAGATAGGCGGGCTTTGTCTGGGGCCCCAGCTTGATCCGCCCCTCGTCGGGGTACAGCTCTCCCATAATCATCTTGATGAGGGTGGACTTTCCCGTGCCGTTGTCGCCGATGAGGGCGATCCGCTCGCCCCCCTCCACCTTCAGAGTGATGCCGTCGAAGAGGTGTTTGTCCCCATAGGACTTGGCCAGGTTCCGGATACCCAGCACCTCGTCGCCATGGAACTCGGCGGTGGAGAAGCGGGCGTCCATCTTTCGGGCTTTGGCGGGCTTGGCGGTGGTGCGCATGCGCTCAATCCGCCGCTCGATGTTGACCGCCCGGCGGTAGGTTTTGTCCATGCCCATAAAGGCCCAGACGCGCAGCTGCTCCGCCGCCTTCTCCAGCTGCTGAATCTTCGCCTGCTCCTTCTGATACTGTTTCAGCCGCTCCTGATAGCGGCGCTCCTTCTCCACAGCGTAAAAGCTGTAGTTCCCACTGTAAAACTCCGCCTTCCCGTTCTCGATCTCAATGACCCGGGTCACCACCCGGTCCAGGAAATAGCGGTCGTGGGAGATGGCCACGACGGTGCCCCGAAAGCCCCGGATATACTCCTCCAGCCACTCGGTGGCGTGGAGGTCCAGGTGGTTCGTGGGCTCGTCCAGCAGTAAAATGTCCGTATCCTCCAGGATGAGCCGCCCCAGGTTCACCCGGGTCTTCTCTCCGCCGGAGAGGCTGTCAAACAGCTGCCCCCTCTGCTCCTGGGAGATGGAGAGGCCGTTCGCAATCTTGTTGACCGCTACGTCCGTGTCATAGCCGCCAAACACCTCAAATCGTTCGCTGAGGGCCCCGTAGCGCCGCAGCAGGGCGGGATCGCTCTCCCCCGCCGCCATGCGGCCGGCCAGGGTCTCCATCTCCCCCGCCAGCCCCTCCAGGCGCTGGAAGGCGGAACGGAGAACGTCCTCCACCGTGTAGCCCGCCGGGTAGACGGGAATCTGGGAAATCAGCCCCAGCCGCCGCCCCTGGCCGATGGTAACCTGTCCCTCATCGGCCTCCAGCTCCTGGGTCAGTATGCGAAACAGGGTGGTCTTGCCCGCGCCGTTGCGGCCCAGCAGACCCACCCGCTCCCCCTGGTCAATCTGGAAAGTCAGGCCGTCCAAAACGCTGCGGCCCACCTCGAAAGACTTGACCAGGGAGTTTACTTGAATCTCTATCATAACCTGTAATCCTTAACGTGTAAGGGAGCGGAGGGCAAAGCGCCTGCGGCGCCCTCCCTGCTCCCATGATTCGCTGTCAATGCTCCGCCGTCAATTGGTCCACCAGCCAGCCGAATCTCATGGCGTGGGAGGCCTTCACCAGCATTACCGTGTCCGGTTCCAGCTGGCGCCGGAGCTCCGCCAGGGCCTCCTCCTTCGTGGGGCAATACTGGACGGAGCCGCCGCTCTGGGCCACGCCGTCGGCAATCCGCCCAGCCCGGTCCCCGCTGCCGATGGCAAACACCATGTCGATGCCCAGCATGGCCGCCAGGGCCCCCATGTTGTAGTGCGCCCGGCTCTCCAGGTTCCCCAGCTCTCCCATGTCCCCCAGGACAGCGACCCGTTTCCCGCACTCCGTCCGGGCCAGAATCTCCAGCGCCGCCGCCACAGACTGGGGGTTCGCGTTGTAGCAGTCGTCCAGCAGCATCCGCCGCTCCGGCAGACGAAGGACCCGCATCCGGCTTCCCGCAGGGACATAGGCCCCCGCTCCCCGGACGATTTCCTCCCGGCTCAGCCCCAGAGCCTCCCCCGCCGCCGCCGCGATGGCGGCGGCATAGGCCATATGCTCCCCAGGGGCGGGGATATTCAGCCTGTAGCGGTTCTTCTCCGTAACAACGGTACAGCAGACGCCCTCCACACCATAATCGGCAATCTCGGTAATCTGGGCCTGGCAGTGCTGGGACTTGCCGCAGCGAACGGTCCGGAAGGGAACCGCCACGGTGTCCAGCAGCGCGTCGTCGCCGTTGAGAATGACCAGGCCGTCCTTCTTCAGGTGCTGGAAAATCTCACACTTGGCCTTTAAAATGCCCTCCCGGCTGCCCAGGTGCTCGATGTGCGCGTCGCCGATGTTGGAGATGACGGCGATATCCGGCTTCACCATGGCGGTGAGGTACTCGATCTCGCCGAAGTGGTTCATGCCGGTCTCAATCACCGCCGCCTCATGCTCATGGGTCAGTCCCAGCAGAGTCAGCGGCGTTCCCACGTCGTTGTTGTAGTTCTCCGGCGTCTTCCAGACCTTCCGCTTCGCCCCCAGGACGGCGGCGATCATCTCCTTGGTCGTGGTCTTCCCCACGCTGCCGGTGATTTGAATGACCGGAATGCGGAACTGATCCCGGTAGGCGGAGGCCAGGGCCCGGAGGGCAATCCGGGTGTCTGCCACCTGGATGTAAAATTTGTCTCTTCGCAGGGTCTCCGGCAGGCGGGCGCAAAGACACCCCGCAGCCCCGGCATCCAGGGCCGCGTCTATAAAATCATGCCCGTCGAACCGCTCTCCCACCCAGGGCAGAAACAGACAGCCGGGCTCCAGCCTGCGGCTGTCCGTGCAGACTGCGGTAACAGCAGGGGCCTGTTTACTGGGATTCAGCCATACGCCGTCCACGGCGGAAGTGATCTGACCAACCGTCATGGGCTCCATTCCATCGTCCTCCTCGCGCCCCTGGGGGCCTTCATCATTATTTGTATAGATTGTGCGGTATGTATCCGGCGCTCAGTCCCTCCGCTTCAGGCCGCGGGACAGCCGGACGATCTCCTCGCACAGCTCTCCATAGCTCATGCCCACGGCGGCGGCCTCCTGGGGCACAAAGCTGGTGGGGGTCATCCCAGGCAGGGTGTTGGCCTCCAGGCACCAGAGCGTTCCCTCTTTGTCCAGAATCATATCCGTCCGGGAATAAACCTCCAGCCCCAGGGCCTTGTGAACCCGGAGGGCAAGTTCCCCGGCGGCGGCGGCCTCCGCCTCCGTCAGGTCCGCGGGGCAGGTCTCCGCCGCGCCGCCCTTTTGATACTTGGCGGTGTAATCAAAGTCCTTCCCGGCGGGAACGGTCTCCACAGCGGGGAGGGCCCGGTCCCCCAGGACCGCCACCGTCAGCTCCCGGCCGGAAATCCGCTCCTCCCAGATCACCCTGCCGCCGTACTGCCGGACTTGAATCAGGGCCTCCCGCAGCTCCTCCCGGTCCTCCGGCAGAAAGACCCCCAGAGAGGACCCGCCGGTGGTGCATTTGATCACACAGGGCATGGACAGCTCCCGGGCCAGGCGCTCCGCCTCCTCCGGGGCGTACTCCAGCGCGCCCCACTTCGGCGTGGGAATGCCTCCGGCGTCCATAATCCGCTTGGCCACCGCCTTATCCATAGCCACGCCGGAGGCCAGATACCCGGACCCGGTGTAGGGCACGCCCAGCAGCTCCAGGGCGGCCTGGACCCTTCCGTCCTCCCCGTCCCGGCCATGGAGGCCCAAAAACACGATGTCCGCCAGCTGGCACAGCTCCAGCACATTGGGCCCGAACACCCGGGGACTCTGGTCCCGCCGGCTCCGCCGGACAGCCTCCAGGTCCGGGGCCACGGTCTCAATCCGCGCGTCGGGGCACAGGCCGTCCGCCGCGTCAAACAGGGTCTCCGGATTCTCCGGGACCTCCTCCACTCCCAGGAACAAATCCACCAGGATGGCCCGGTGCCCTCTCTCCCGCAGGGCGCGGCAGATGCCGGTCCCCGTCACCAGGGACACCGCCCGCTCTGGAGAAAGGCCCCCGGCCAAAACTACGATCTTCATATAATATCCTCCAAACAATGGATGCGGCGGGAATGTTTCCATCTTATTATAATCCGTTATAGTTTAGCACAAGCCGGAAGTGAATACAACCGCCAAAACGCTTTTTTTCATTCCCGCCTCAAATCCAGGAAAGGGCTTGACATGGACCCCACTCCATGTGATACACTGTTCAGCAAACAATTGTCCCGATCCAATCCGGGAGGAAAAGGAGAAATCACACCATGTCTGAAACGTCCAAGGTCTATTTTGCGGACTTCCGCTGCCCCAGCTGGCGGGAGAATCTGCCCCAGAAGCTGGCCCGCCTGATGATGACCGCCGGCTTCGGCAACATCGACATGGAGGATAAGTTTGTCGCCATTAAGATGCACTTCGGCGAGCCGGGAAACCTGGCCTACCTCCGGCCCAACTGGGCCAAGGCGGTGGCGGACCTGGTGAAGTCTCAGGGAGGCAAGCCCTTCCTGACAGACTGCAACACCCTGTACGTGGGCGGGCGGAAGAACGCCCTGGACCACCTGGAGTCCGCCTATGTCAACGGCTTCAACCCCTTCTCCACCGGCTGCCACGTCATCATTGCCGACGGTTTGAAGGGCACGGACGAGGTCTCCGTCCCCGTGGAGGGCGGCGAATACGTCCAGGAGGCCAAGATCGGCCGGGCCGTCATGGACGCCGACGTCTTCGTTAGCCTCACCCACTTCAAGGGCCACGAGCAGGCGGGCATGGGCGGCGCGCTGAAGAATATCGGCATGGGCTGCGGCTCCCGGGCGGGCAAGATGGAGCAGCACAACTCCGGCAAGCCCTTTGTGAAGGAGAAAAAGTGTGTTGGCTGTAAGGCCTGCGCCAAAATCTGCGCCCACGGCGCGCCCCAGTTTGGCCCCGACGGCAAGGCCAGCATCGATACGGACAAATGCGTGGGCTGCGGCCGGTGCCTGGCCGTCTGCCCCAAGGACGCCATCGACTGCCTTTATGACGAGGCCCCCACCATCCTGAACCGGAAAATCGCCGAGTACACCAAGGCCGTGGTGGACGGACGGCCCTGCTTCCATGTCTCCCTGGTGCTGGACATCTCCCCCAACTGCGACTGCCACGGGGAAAACGACGTGCCCATCGCCGCCGACGTGGGCATGTTCGCCTCCTTCGACCCCGTGGCCCTGGACCAGGCCTGCGCGGACGCGGTGGTCTCCCAGCCCGCCATGCCGGGCTCCGTGCTGTTTGACGAGGGCTTCGACTGCACCTGCGGCGACGTCTTCCAGGCAGCCCATCCGGACACCCACTGGCAGTCCTGCCTGGAGCACGCGGAGAAGCTGGGACTTGGAAGCCGGAAGTACCAACTGATCAAAATCTGAACAGCGGATTCCCCCTGCAGGAGGCGCGGCATACTGCCGCGCCTCCTTTTCCGGTTCTATCCCCCCGGTCCCCCTCATACAATTCGGTATCACGACCGAAGAGGTGGACAACATGACGACGAAAAACGAAGTGCTGCTGGAGGGCTTGGCCCTGGGAGAGCCGGAGTGGTCCCACGAGAACCACGGCACACAATTTTACCGCGTATATCTCCAGGTGCCCCGGCTCAGCGGCCAAGTGGACGTGCTGCCGGTGCTGCTGCCCGGAGCCCTGGCCGCCCAGGCGGCGGAAGGCCGGCTGCTCCGGGTGCGGGGACAGCTCCGCTCCTTCAACAACCGCAGCGGCGTGGGCAGCCGTCTGGTGCTGACGGTGTACGCCCAGGAACTCCAGACGGGACTGGACGAGCCCTGCAACCAGATCATCCTCTCCGGCGCGCTGTGCAAGCCGCCGGTATTCCGCCGGACACCCCTGGGACGCAGCATTTGCGACCTGATGCTTGCCGTCCCCCGGCGCTATGGCCGGGCAGACTATCTTCCGGTTATCGCCTGGGGCCAGCTGGCGGTGAAAGCCAGCCGTCTCCGGGTCGGGGATGCCCTGGCCCTGGAGGGCCGGGTCCAAAGCCGTACATACCACAAGGTGACGGAATCCGGCGAAACCGAGGAACGGGTGGCCTATGAAGTCTCCATGATGCGCCTGCCGGACCCGAACGAACTGGAGCAGGCGGCTCTATCCCCATAAAGCCCGCAAAACCGGCGAGGCCCTCCGCTTTTTGCGGAGGGCCTCGCCGGTTAGAAAGGAAAAGAAGAAAAGAAGCTGTGAACGCAACATGGGAGCTTACAGGAAGCTCATCAGGTTGACGGCCAGAATCAGGCCGGAGAACACGATGGACACGGTGGAGCAGAGCTTGATCAGGATGTTCAGGGAGGGGCCGGAGGTGTCCTTGAAGGGATCGCCCACGGTATCGCCCACTACAGCCGCCTTGTGCTGGTCAGAGCCCTTGCCGCCGTGGTGGCCGGTTTCGATGTACTTCTTGGCGTTGTCCCAGGCGCCGCCGGCGTTGGACATGAACACCGCCATGGCAAAGCCGGAGACGGACACGCCGCCCAGCAGTCCCACCACGCCGGTGGGTCCAAGAATCAATCCGGTGACGATGGGCACCACGATGGCCAGCACGGCGGGAGAGACCATCTCGCGGAGAGCACCCTTGGTGCAAAGGCCCACGCAGGAGGCATAGTCCGGCTCGGCCTTGTACTGCATGATGCCGGGAATTTCCTTAAACTGGCGGCGAACCTCCACCACGATGGACTGCGCCGCCTTCTGTACGGCGTTCATGGTCGCGGCGGTGAAGACAAAGGTCAGCATCGCTCCGATGAAGAGGCCGACCAGAACCGTGGGGCTGGTGAGGGTGAAGTTCAGAATCTCGTCGGTATTCTCCTGAACGATGTTGACATAGCTGACCAGCAGGGCCAGGGCGGTGAGGGAGGCGGAACCGATGGCGAAGCCCTTGCCGGTGGCGGCGGTGGTGTTGCCCAGGGAGTCCAGGGCGTCCGTCCGCTGGCGGACCTTCTCAGGCAGGCCGCTCATCTCGGCGATGCCGCCGGCATTGTCGGCCACGGGGCCGTAAGCGTCCGTCGCCAGGGTAATGCCCAGGGTGGAGAGCATGCCTACGCCGGCAATGCCGATGCCGTAGAGCCCCTGGTTGAAGGCGGCGGTGAAGTGGCCCGCGCCGTCCACGATCTGAACGGAGCCTCCGGCGGAGAAGTAGCTCACCAGCACGGCTGCGGCCACGATGACGATGGAGACAAAGGTGGACTTGAGACCCAGGGAGATGCCGCCGATAATGATGGTGGCGGAGCCGGTCTCGGAGGCAGCCGCCAGCTCCTGGGTGGGCTTATAGGTATCGGAGGTGTAGTACTCTGTGAAGTAGCCAATGGCGCAGCCGCCGATCAGGCCGCAGAGAATAGCGATATAGACGCCCCAGCTTCCCAGAATCCAGTAGGTCAGGGGAGCCGCCAGAGCCGCGGCCAGGATGGCGGCGGTGTAGGTGCCGGTGCGCAGGCTCTTGAGCAGGGACTCCTGGGTCGCGTTCTCCTTGGTCTTCACCAGGAAGGAACCGATGATCGAGCAGAGGATGCCGCAGACCGCCAGGGCCACGGGCAGCAGCATGCCGTTCCAGCCGTAGCCGCCCACAGCGCCCAGGGCGAAGGTGGCCAGAATGGAGCCCACATAGGACTCGTACAAGTCCGCGCCCATGCCGGCCACGTCGCCCACGTTGTCGCCCACGTTGTCGGCGATGGTGGCGGGGTTGCGGGGGTCGTCCTCGGGGATGCCGGCCTCCACCTTGCCCACCAGGTCCGCGCCCACGTCGGCGGCCTTGGTGTAGATGCCGCCGCCCACCCGGGCGAAGAGGGCCATGAAGCTGGCGCCCATGCCGTTCATGACCATGATGTTGCCCAGGGCCACGGGGTCGTTCACGCCGAAGGCGTAGCGCAGAAGGAAGAACCACATGGTGATGTCCAGCATACCCAGCCCCACCACGGTGAAGCCCATGACGGAACCAGAGGAGAACGCCACCCGCAGGCCCTTGTTCAGGCTCTCGGAGGCGGCCTGGGCGGTGCGGGCGTTGGAGTTGGTGGCAATCTTCATGCCGATGAAGCCCGCCAGCATGGAGAAGATTCCGCCGGTCACAAACGCAAAGGGTGTGAACTTGGAGAGCATTTTGCCGTTGGTGGCAAAAGCGAGGATGAGGAGAATGACGAAAACGACAACGAAAACCTTAAACACCGTCGTATACTGCTGTCTAAGGTAAGCGTTTGCGCCAGAGCGGATATTTGCCGCGATTTTTCGCATTTTTTCATTGCCTTCTGAGTAAGTAAGCACTTTTTTTGCCTGTATTACGGCAAAAAGTCCAGCGACCAAGGCGCCTATGAAACCGATCCAAAACAAGTTTTCCATAGTTTTCTCTCCTTCTTCTGGTCTCACACAGTTGAACTGTGTAGCCTTATTGTAACATGCCCGAACATTTTTGCAATAGAATATTCTAATTTTTATTACGCAAACGTTGTATTTCTTATATTCTAACAAAAATCTATCTCTAAATCTGGTTATATCGCTTTAATATCCAGGAAAATTTTCGTAAAACTGCCCAGCTGCGGCTCCAAAAATTGACATTTTTATAACAATCTTGGCAGCTACTGTAAAAAGAATTGGAGGCGCTCGCAAAAGGTTACGCAAATAAATTATTTTTTGCGTGATTTTTTGCGTTCACATGCCACTCACGCCTCTTTTAACTACGCACCTGTTTGCGAAAAAATCCCCCCGGACACTTTTGTCCAGGGGGAATCCCATTATCTTTTTAATACACCAGCTGGAAATCCGTAAACACCCAGCGCTCCTCCTCCAGGGCGAGGGGGAAGGACCAGCTCCCCAGGCCCACTACGGCCGCGCCGTCCTCGTCCAGCAAATCCACCATCACATTGACGCAATAGGTGGTCTCATCCAGCTGCTCCGTCTCAATCTGCGCCGCGCCCTTTCCGGCGTCCCGGTTCCGGCGGCCTCCGGAGGTATAGAGAACGCCGTCCACATCCCGGTACTGAATGCGAACACCCTCCCCCTCCAGCAGCCGCTCCGTCAGCTCCCGGGAGAACACGCTTTTCAAATAAGCCCGCAGGTCCTCCAGGTCCTCGATGCCGTCCGCCTCTACCCGGTAGTAGAGCCGTCCGTCCACCAGGGCGCTCTCCTCCGACGTGGGCAGGGCCGCAAGGTCAAACCAGCCATAGATTCTCTGGGCCCGCTCATAGGCGGACACAATCTCCGTCTCCAGCAGCGGGCGGGGCGCGGACTCCACCATGGAGGAGCTCATCTTCTCCACCGGCGGCGACGGGGCGGCGGAATCCGAGGCGGAAACCTCCGCCGTCTTGGAGGGTGAGGCGCAGCCCGCCAGCAGCAGTGCCAGCAGCAGCACAGCCATCTTTTCCCGCATAACGACGCCCCCTCTCTTAGCATCCACACATACCGGCGCCCAGAGCGAAAGCCGTCCGTTCCGGGGGCCTCTTTTCTCTTTCAGCATACCATAAATTTTGCCGGAATGCCACGACTTTTTTCCATAAAATCCACGATTTTTCACCGGCTTTTTTGACAGGGCCCCCTCAAGCCACTCCGCCGGGCTCCCCTTTTCCAAGAAAAAGAACCCCCGAGGGGGTCCTGTTTTCGCGGTCTTTCTTTCCTGTTCAGTGAGGCAATATATGGCGGCCGCCATCCGGCGGCGAGTCCGGGATCATATCGTCAACGGGCGTTCGCCCGATACGCGAAAAAGAAAAATCCACGCCGACGGCGTGGCTTCCGGTTTTTCAGCGTTCGCTGTGAGTCCAAGGCTCATCCAGAAAGATCATGTCGTCCAAATCATCAGGCAAAGCAGTCGCATACATTCTCATAGCAGTAGTCTCCTTTCTTGGAATTTCTGTTAATAGAATATCACACCGCGTTCCAGAATGCAAGAGGAATTTTCTGTTTTTCATAAAATTTCTAAAACTCATCCGACAAGATTCGTCACCCCGCCCTAAGATCGGCCTTTTCGCGGCATGGCGCACGAAGTTTTCTGTATCCTTTTCTCTTTCTTTGTGTATTTTTCCTCTCGTCAGAGAAAGACTGGTTATGCTATACTACTTTATAAGGCAATACCGCACAATGAGGTTTGCCTAAAAATAAGACATCCTCAACTGA
>ERZ777306.662-NODE-662-length-66945-cov-13.675064_pt1 | contig 66945 bp, 50 predicted proteins | sample MGYA00374966_ERZ777306 | MGnify/ENA primary metagenome ERZ777306 (study PRJEB29329, sample SAMN06343882) | mouse gut metagenome | isolation source: Mouse cecum | place: Austria: Vienna | collected 2014-11-15 ...
TGAGTATTGTTCCATAACTCTAATTGATTGACACTCATAAAGCTACAAATAAATCCCCAATTAACCTACTGATTTACAATATATTATTCATTGCAATAACGTTTATCTTCAATAAATTTTAAACAGCTTCTTAATCTATAACTGAAATGATTATGAATACAATAGAAATCCCCGTATTACTGCTGACCGGTTATCTGGGCAGTGGCAAAACAACTTTGGTAAACCACATCCTTTCCAATGAACGCGGCATCAAGTTTGCTGTTATCGTCAATGATATAGGTGAAGTGAACATTGATGCAGACCTTATACAGAAAGGTGGCATAGTAGGAAAGAAAGAGGAAAGTCTGGTAGCTCTGCAGAATGGCTGTATCTGCTGTACGCTGAAGACAGACTTGATAGAGCAGATGTTCGAAATCATGAAGATGCAACGCTTCGACTACATCGTGATTGAGGCGAGTGGCATTTGCGAACCGGAACCTATTGCCCAAACACTCTGCTCCATTCCTCATATGGGAGGAGCGTATACCAAATACGGCATTTGCCGCTTAGACTGTATTACCACCGTGGTGGATGCCTTACGTCTGCAAAGTGAATTTTCTTGTGGAGGCGACCTAACCCGCAAAGACATTGACGACGAAGATATCGAAAACCTCATTGTCCAGCAGATTGAGTTCTGCAACATCATCCTGCTGAACAAAGTCGCAGAAGTGCAACCGGAAGAGCTGAAACGCATCAAACAGATTATCCGCACCCTGCAACCCGGTGCCGAAATCATAGAATGCAATTACGCCGACGTGAATCTGGACAAGATTATCCGCACCGGCCTTTTCAACTTTGAACGTGCTGCCACCTCCGCCGGATGGATTCGGGGAATAGAGCGGCAAGTCACCGAGGAAGAAGAGAGGGAAGCACACCACCATCATCACCATGATGAAGAGAAACATCAGCACGAAGAGTGCCATGCCCACCATCATCACCACCATACCGAAAGCGGTGAAGTGGAAGAATATGGCATCGGCACTTTTGTCTATTACCGCCGTCCGGCATTCGACATCCACAAGTTCGACCATTTCGTCGCCACCAAATGGCCTCGCAGCATTATCCGTGCCAAAGGTGTCTGTTACTTCAGCCATAACCGTGACATGTCATTCCTCTTTGAGCAGGCAGGGGTACAGAAGAAAATAACCGAAGCCGGACAATGGTATGCTACCGCCCCCGAAGAAGACCTGATAGAACTGATGCGACAAGAACCGGGACTGCTGAGAGATTGGGATGAAAAGTACGGTGACCGCATGCAGAAGATTGTATTCATCGGTCAACATATAGACAAGGAACAACTGATACACGACTTGGACGAGTGTCTGGAGTAAACCCAAACACCAAAGCCTATTGGCATACAATAAATGAACATAATTCAGCCGGAGACTGAAAGGCATTCGGTCTCCGGCTCATCGTAAGGCTACCTGCTCAGCTCCTCATAAACCGCCGGATGCAGGAAATAGCGTACATCTTTCCCTTCTTCCATTGCCTGACGAATAAAAGTAGAGCTGATTTCGAACACCGGAGAAGAAACTGTCCGCACATTTTGCGACAAAGATGCGGTTTCCACCGGATAACCGGGACGAGGATAAACAAGAATACGGTTTTCGGCAAGAATACGCTCCGACTCATACCAACGGGAGAAAATTCTCCAATTGTCAGAACCGATGATAAGATGGAAAACATGTTGTGGATAAGTTTGTTTTAGTGCATCCAGCGTATGAACAGTATAAGAAGGCCGAGGCAGATGGAATTCAAAATCGGAAGCGCGAAACTTGGGATAACCCTCAGTGGCTAGCTGCACCAGCTTCAAACGTAACTTGTCATCCATCAGTTCGTTTTCTTCCTTCAGCGGATTGTGGGGGGTGACCATAAACCACACTTCGTCCAGGTCCCCGTATTCGCAAAGATAGTTGGCGAGGGCCAAATGTCCGATGTGTATCGGGTTGAATGAGCCGCTAAAGATTCCTATATTCATTTATTCTTATTCATATACAACCTTACAAAGGACGTCTTTGCAACGTACGCCAGGCAGCCCAAGCATTGAAAATCGTCACTACAGAGATAAGAAACATTGAAATACTGGAACGAGGCTCGCCATGCTGTATATACAATACACCCACAACAAGGGAGCAGACGAACAGAATGCTATTAATAATCAGCAATGCCTTGTTCAGTTTCGGGCTGTTCTTCCTCCTCGGCGCCAACTGGTTGTGCACTCCTCCACGTTGTTTCATTCGTTCAAGAATTGAGAGATTACTTTCAATGCTTCCGCTTTGGCTGTCTCCAGGTCATCGTTCACAATCACGGTATCGAACTTCGGTACAAAGCCCAGTTCGTATTCGGCTTTCGCCACGCGGCTCTCTATCACTTCGGGAACATCTGTTCCGCGCCCCACCAAGCGTTTGCGCAATTCCTCCACTGAAGGTGGCTGAATGAAAACAGACAAAGCACGCTCACCATAGAATTTCTTGATATTGCAACCACCCACTACATCCACATCGAACACTACATTCTGTCCGGCAGCCAATTGCTTTTCCACCTGCTCCTTCAGTGTTCCGTAAAAACGGTCCTGATAGACCTCTTCATACTCCAGGAATTCATCATTGGCTATGCGACGACGGAACTCGTCAGGAGTCAGAAAGAAATACTCCACTCCATCTTTCTCCGTTCCGCGGGGCGGGCGGCTGGTCGCTGAGATGGAGAATGCCAAGTTCAGATTTTGAGTCAGCAGATAGTTGATAATCGTTGACTTGCCGGAGCCCGAAGGGGCTGAAAATATGATAAGTTTTGCCATCCTGCTTAGTTATGATTTAACCATTTACAAATTGCTATCCGATACTACATGACGTTCAGCACCTGTTCCTTGATTTGTTCCAGTTCGTCCTTCATCTGGACAACAATCTTCTGCATCTCTGCATGATTGGACTTACTGCCCAAAGTATTGATTTCACGTCCCATTTCCTGGGCAATGAACCCTAACTTCTTACCTTGTCCGGTTCCGGTTTCCAGCGTATTGATAAAGTATTTCAGATGATTGCCAAGACGCTGCTTCTCTTCGTTCACATCCAGCTTTTCGATATAGTAGATGAGTTCCTGCTCCAGGCGGTTCTTGTCATAATCCACACTCAAGGTCTTTTCCAGTGCATCAGTAATGCGTTCCTTCACTTTGGCGACGCGTTCTTTCTCGTAGGGAGCGATGGCCTCCAGCAAATGGAAGATGTTGGCAATCTTTTCGCGAAACTTCTTTTCGAGGGCAGCGCCTTCCTGCCTGCGGAAATCGACCAGCGCATTGACAGCTTGTTCCACAGCCGAATAAACCACAGTCCATTCCTCCTCACTCAGTTCCTGCACATCATTCTTAGTCATCACATCCGGCATACGGAGCAACGTGGCAAACCAGTCCGTCGCATCCGGTACAGGTATTCCTAGATTTTCTGATATAGCACAAATCTGCTTGTAATATCCCTCCACCAACGTCTGGTTGATGGGAGTGGCGTTTTCCGCACTCTCTTTCTTTTCTATCCAAAGACTGAAATCCACTTTTCCGCGTTCCAGTTTCCGTGATATTTCATTACGGATTTCCATCTCCTTCTCACGATAAAGCGGGGCAATGCGAGCAGATAAGTCCATTGCCTTACTATTGAGCGACTTTATTTCAACGTTGATTTTCTTATCAGGCAGTTCGACGGTTGCTTTGCCGTAGCCTGTCATAGATTGTATCATAATGTTATAGTTTTGCGCAAAATTACACGATTATTTTAATTAGTGAAAATAATCACGTAAATTTGCACTACTAAAATCAAGAATAAAAGTTATGTCATGTATCTTGCATATTGAAACGTCCACTTCAGCCTGCTCCGTAGCCTTGAGCGAAGACGGACAGAACGTTTTCAAGAAAGAGGACCTGAATGGCCCTTCACACGCCGTTTCATTGGGAGTCTTTGTGGACGAGGCGCTATCCTTTGCCGATAGCCATGCCATGCTGTTGGATGCAGTCGCCGTGAGCTGCGGTCCTGGTTCGTATACCGGGTTGCGTATCGGTGTGTCGATGGCAAAAGGTATCTGCTATGGACGTAACCTACCGCTTATCGGACTGGAAACCCTGAAAGTCCAGTGTGTACCTGTATTGCTCTACCACGATGAGTTACCCGACGACGCACTGCTCTGCCCCATGATTGACGCTCGCCGCATGGAAGTCTATGCTGCCATCTACGACCGTGCCTTGAAACCGGTGCGCAACATTGCAGCCGATATTGTGGACGAAAGTTCCTACCTGGAATTCTTAGAGCAACATCCGGTCTACTTCTTCGGAGATGGCGCAGCCAAATGCAAAGAGAAAATCACGCATCCCAATGCACACTTTATCGACGGCATTCGTCCGCTTGCCGGCATGATGTTCCCGTTGGCAGAGAAGGCAATAGCCGAACAAGACTTCAAGGATGTAGCCTATTTCGAGCCCTTCTATTTGAAGGAATTCGTAGCCGGCACGCCAAAGAAACTTATTTAAATAATCATCCATTTTTAAATAATCATCCATTGTCAATTATCCTTTAAAGAAATGCAATATAACACTCAACAAAAGCGGATGCCTCTGCCCGAATACGGTCGTAGCATCCAGAATATGGTAAACCACGCGCTGACAATCGAAGACCGTGCAGAACGACAGCGTTGCGCAAACACAATCATCAACATCATGGGAAACATGTTTCCCCATCTGCGCGATGTGCCCGACTTCAAACATAAATTGTGGGACCACCTTGCCATCATGGCCAACTTTCAATTGGATATAGATTATCCGTATGAAATTATCCGCAAGGACAATCTGAATACCAAGCCAGAGAGCATCCCCTACCCCAGTACCAAAATCCGCTACCGCCACTACGGCCGTACATTGGAAGTACTGATAAAGAAAGCCATCGAATTCCCGGAAGGAGACGAGAAACAAAACCTGATAGCCCTCATCTGCAACCACATGAAGAAAGACTACATGGCATGGAACAAAGATACCGTCGACGACCGTAAGATTTCAGACGACCTTACCGAACTCTCTGACGGAAAACTGCAAATGACAGACAGCATCGTCCGACTCATGGCCGAACGTATCGACCTGAACTACCGTCCGAAGGTGAACAACCAAAATAACCGGAATAACAATCGGAACAATAAACGGAAATACTAAATTGGAGTTATAATTCAATATGGCATCATTTGTAATCGAAGGAGGACACAGACTTTCCGGCGACATTTCCCCCCAAGGAGCGAAAAACGAGGTGTTGCAAATTATCTGCGCCACATTGCTCACTGCCGAAGAGGTGACTGTGCACAATATCCCGGACATACTGGACGTCAATAACCTTATCCAATTGATGCGGGATATGGGAGTCAGCGTATCAAAAAAGGGCATTGACACTTACAGCTTCCAAGCTGCCGACATTGATTGCGCCTATCTGGAAAGTGATGCGTTCCTGAAAAAATGTTCCAGCCTACGCGGTTCCGTCATGCTGGTAGGGCCCATGGTGGCACGTTTCGGCAAGGCTATGATTTCCAAGCCGGGTGGAGACAAGATAGGACGCCGCCGTCTGGATACACACTTTATCGGCATCCGGAATTTAGGAGCCGACTTCGTCTATAATGAGGAGCGTGGCATCTACGAAATATCAGCCAAACAATTGCATGGCAGTTATATGCTACTCGATGAGGCATCTGTAACGGGCACCGCCAATATCGTAATGGCAGCCGTCCTTGCCAAAGGAAAGACCACCATCTACAATGCCGCCTGCGAACCCTACGTACAGCAACTTTGTAAAATGCTGAACCGGATGGGAGCCAAAATAACGGGAATCGCCTCCAATCTCCTGACCATCGAAGGAGTGGACGAGTTGCATGGTACCGAGCACACCATCCTTCCCGACATGATTGAAGTGGGCAGCTTCATCGGCATGGCAGCTATGACCCGTAGCGAACTGACGATCAAGAACGTCTCCTACGAAAACTTGGGAATCATTCCCGACAGTTTCCGCCGCCTCGGCATCAAGATGGAGCAGCAGGGAGACGACATTTACGTGCCTACACAAGAGACGTACCAGATAGAGTCCTTTATCGACGGCTCCATCATGACTATTGCCGACGCGCCCTGGCCCGGACTGACACCGGACTTACTCAGTGTGCTGCTGGTGGTTGCCACTCAGGCAAAAGGCAGTGTACTCATTCACCAGAAAATGTTCGAAAGCCGCCTGTTCTTTGTGGACAAGCTGATAGATATGGGAGCGCAAATTATTCTCTGCGACCCGCACCGTGCCGTTGTCATCGGTCATGACCACGGCTTCAAACTACGTGGCGGCAACATGACCTCGCCCGATATCCGTGCAGGCATCGCCCTGCTGATAGCTGCCATGAGTGCAGACGGAATCAGCCGCATCCACAACATAGAGCAGATAGACCGTGGGTATCAGAACATCGAAGGACGACTGAATGCGCTCGGAGCAAGAATAACAAGGATAGAATAAAATGATAAAGAGAGAAGAAGTATATAAGATAGGTATATTCAACAAACCTCACGGCATTCACGGAGAACTGTCATTCACTTTTGCAGACGACATCTTTGACCGAGTAGAAGCAGAATACCTAATCTGTCTGCTGGACGGTATACTGGTGCCTTTCTTCTTGGAAGAATACCGTTTCCGCTCCGACACCACCGCCCTTGTCAAACTGGAAGGCGTGGACACGGCAGAACGCGCCCGCATGTTCACCAATATTGAGGTTTACTTTCCCGTAAAGCATGCGGAAGAGGCAAGACCGGGTGAACTGAGCTGGGACTTCTTCGTCGGTTTCCGTATGAAGGAAGTACACCACGGCATACTGGGAGAAGTGACGGACGTGGATACATCGACCATCAATACGCTGTTTGTGGTGGATCGTCAGGGAGAAGAACTGCTGGTTCCGGCACAGGAAGAGTTTATTATAGACATTGACCAAAAGCACAAGGTCATAACCGTAGACCTACCGGAAGGTTTGATAGCTTTGGACGAAACAGAAGAGGTATGAAAAAGAAACGGAGAAAAGCATTTTGGAATAACATTAAGTTCAAGTACAGACTGACGATTACGAACGAGAATACCCTTGAGGATATCATCACGTTGCGCGTATCCAAACTGAACGGATTGTCCGTATTGCTCTCCGTGTTGTTCGTATTGTTTCTCATCGCCTCCTTGATTGTAGCCTTCACCCCGCTGCGCAACTACCTGCCCGGATATATGAACAGTGAAATTCGTGCCCAAGTAGTGGAAAATGCCTTACGCGTAGATTCCCTCCAGCAACTGGTGAACAGACAGAACCTTTATATCATGAATATCCAAGACATCTTCCAGGGCAAGATAAAGGCAGACACCATACACTCCATCGACTCGCTGACCAACCTGCGCGAAGATTCGCTCATGGAACGCACACAACGGGAAACCGAATTCCGCAAGCAGTACGAGGAAACAGAGAAATACAATCTGACAGGCATTACCGCCCGCCCCGAAATAGACGGACTGATTTTCTACCGCCCCACGCGCGGCATGATTTCATCTCCCTTCAATGCCGAAACAAAACACTTCGGCACAGACATCGCCGCCAATCCGGGCGAAAGTGTATTAGCCACCTTAGACGGTACCGTCATACTGAGTACCTACACTGCCGAAACGGGGTATCTGATAGAAATACAACACAATCAGGACTTCGTGTCAGTCTACAAGCATTGCGGCTCTCTGCTGAAGCGGGAAGGCGACGCAGTGAAAGGAGGAGAAGCCATCGCACTGGTAGGAAACACCGGTGAGATGTCCACCGGTCCCCACCTCCACTTCGAGCTTTGGCATAAGGGCAGGGCCGTAAATCCCGAGCTTTACATCGTATTTTAGTCTTCAAATAGTAAATTGTAAATAGCATAATAGTAAATGAAACAGATTGCCATACTCGGTTCTACCGGTTCCATCGGTACACAAGCATTGCAGGTCATCGAAGAACATCCCGACCAGTACGAAGCATACGTATTGACCGCCAACAACCGCGTAGAGGAACTCATTGCCCAAGCACGCAAATTCAAGCCTGAGGCAGTGGTAATAGCCAACGAATCGAAATACACGCAACTGAAAGAAGCGCTTGCCGACCTGCCTATCAAGGTATATGCCGGCTCAGATGCTCTCTGCCAGATTGTGACCGAAAATCCCATTGACATGGTATTGACCGCCATGGTGGGATATGCAGGGCTGAAGCCTACCATGAATGCCATCCGCGCCCGCAAGCCGATAGCCCTTGCCAACAAAGAGACACTGGTGGTAGCGGGAGAGCTCGTCAATGACCTGGCGCGCTTCAGCGGTGTCCCCATCCTGCCCGTCGACTCCGAACACTCTGCCGTTTTTCAGTGCCTGGCCGGTGAGATAGGCAACCAAATAGAAAAAGTGATACTGACTGCCTCCGGAGGTCCGTTCCGCACCTGCACCATGGAGCAACTGGCAACCGTCACCAAAGTGCAAGCACTGAAACACCCCAACTGGGACATGGGCGCCAAAATCACGATAGACTCTGCTTCCATGATGAACAAAGGGTTCGAGGTAATCGAAGCCAAATGGCTGTTTGGTGTACGTCCCGACCAGATAGAGGTCGTGGTACATCCGCAATCCGTCATCCACTCCATGGTACAGTTTGAGGACGGTGCTGTGAAAGCACAGCTGGGAATGCCGGACATGCGTCTGCCCATCCAGTACGCTTTCTCCTACCCCGACCGGTTGAAAGCCTCTTTCCCGCGCCTGGACTTCAAGCTGTGCACGGAACTGACGTTCGAGCAACCGGACACCACCCGTTTCCGCAACCTCGCCCTGGCCTACGAAGCTCTGCATCGTGCAGGCAACATGCCTTGCATTGTCAATGCCGCCAATGAAGTGGTGGTAGCCGCCTTCCTGCAAGACAAAATTTCGTTCCTTGGCATGAGTGACGTAATAGAAAAGACCATGTCGCGCGTATCCTACTTGCAGAAGCCCACCTATGAAGACTATGTGGCTACGGATACCGAAGCCCGACGGATAGCAGAAGAACTGATTTGACAGATACACTGGAATGAAAAGAATTATAAAAAACATCTACTCATTTGATACGTTAAATAAGAAAACGTACCTTTGCGAAAATTATAAAAATCGTAAAACAGCAAATAATTGATGGAAACATTCTTGATTCGTGCCCTGCAACTCATTATGAGCCTTTCGTTGCTCGTTATTATTCATGAGGGAGGGCACTTTCTTTTTGCGCGTCTATTCAAGACGCGGGTAGAAAAGTTCTGCTTATTCTTTGACCCTTGGTTCACATTATTCAAGTTCAAGCCCAAACACAGTGATACGGAATATGGTATCGGGTGGCTACCCTTAGGCGGCTATGTAAAAATAGCAGGCATGATAGACGAATCTATGGATACCGAACAGATGAAGCAACCCATGCAACCATGGGAGTTTCGTGCCAAGCCGGCATGGCAGCGCCTGCTGATTATGGTGGGCGGTGTATTGTTCAACTTCCTGCTCGCATTGTTCATCTATTCCATGATACTTTTTACTTGGGGCGACGAATATATACCAGTACAAAAAGCCCCATTGGGTATGGATTTTAACGAAACAGCCAAAGCCATAGGCTTCCGCGACGGCGATATCCTAATATCTGCCGACGGGGTACCGTTCGAACGCTATGATGGCGACCTGCTGACCAGTATTGTCGATGCTCGCCAGGTAAGCGTATTGCGTGACGGGGAAGCTGCTTCAGTCTACATCCCCGAAGACATGATGAACCGCTTGCTGGCAGACAGTGTGCGTTTCGCCAGTTTCCGTTTCCCTTATGTAGTCGACAGCCTGATTGTAGGATACCCTGCCGCTTCCGCCGGTCTGCAAGTAGGTGACAGCATCACCCACTTGGATGGAAAGTCAATAGCCTACTACGACTTCAAAGAAGAGATGCTGAAGCGCAAGAAAGCCAACGCATCCCATGAGGTAACCTTGACATACGTCCGTAACGGTGTGACAGACACCTTGAGCATGATGACCAATGCCGACTATGAAATAGGCGTAGCAGCACGTACGGCAACCGACAAACTGCTGCCCGTTGTCCGCAAGGAATACAGTTTCCTTTCCTCTTTCCCTGCCGGCGTATCTTTGGGGGTAAAGACTCTGAAAGGCTACGTGGGCCAGATGAAATATCTATTCTCCAAGGAAGGAGCCAAGCAACTCGGAGGTTTCGGAACCATCGGCAGCATTTTCCCCGCCACGTGGGACTGGCACCAGTTCTGGTACATGACGGCATTCCTCTCTATCATCCTTGCCTTTATGAATATTCTGCCCATCCCCGCACTGGACGGCGGACACGTTTTATTCCTCATTTACGAAATCATTGCACGCCGCAAGCCCAGCGACAAGTTTATGGAACGCGCACAGATGGCAGGCATGTTCCTCTTGTTCGGTTTGCTGATTTGGGCAAACTTCAATGATATACTAAGGTATTTCTTCTAAAAAAAAGGACTGCCGAGCGTACTAAAAAACGCATCATCCATTCGCAGTAGAACGGATGATGCGTTTGCATCAAACAGATGATGTATTCGGGACAAGCCGACGATGCGTTTGAACCAAACACGTCATCTGCTTTTTTCGTATCCTTATACCAAGTGAGCAATCCACTCTTCACGGTCGCCCGGAAGCAGGTCTATTACCGGAACTTCAACCATTGTATAGCAACCCGGCTGCTGACGCATAGCGGCACGCGCCACACATACCAGCACTTGTGCCGTGAGGGCAGGATTATTGATGCGCATGTTGAACTCAAATAGCTGGTTCTGCGTCTTGCCGGACACCCCTTTACGGGTCAGGTTTACCCCATGTCCCATATCGAGCAGTGCATCCACGCTCGGAACCAATTTCACATGTGTCTCGTCATTCACGAAGTACGGGTCGGCTTTGATGGCGGCAGCCACCTGGTCAAATTCGTAACCATCCTTCAGCTCGATGTACACCATACGGCGGTGAATGCCGGTTCCCGTGGGAATAGTCATGGAAAGGGCGGCTTTCACCCCTTCGATGGCCTTCACAGCCACGGTGTGTCCCATGCTCATGCCCGGACCAAAATTAGTATAGGTAATGCCCTTCGGAGCAATAGCTTCCAGCATGGTGCGGACGATAGAGTCACTACCCGGATCCCAGCCGGCAGAAATGATGGATACCGTATTATGCTTTTTAGCCTCTGCATCCAGTGTACGGCGCAAGGCAGTGATACCCGTATGGATATCGAAACTGTCCACAGTATGAATGCCTAAAGCAAGAATCTCCTTTGCATACTCTTCCACCTTGCGGGTAGGCGTACAAAGGATAGCCACATCCACATCTTTCAACTCCTTGATATTCTTCACAACGGGATATCCGCCCAGCTCCGCAGGACAGTTTTCAGCTCCGGCACGGCGCACTACACCGGCAATTTCAAAATCGGGAGCTACTTGCAGGGCTTCGAACACATAGTGCCCGATATTACCATAGCCAACAATGGCTGCTCTTACTTTTTTCATTCTTTTTATGAATTTATTTATCAGTTTTCTACTTTATCGGCGCAAAAGTAATCATTTTAATTTATTATATCGGCAAAAGTCTCTGCTGTTTCACACAGTTTTTCTTTTTTTAGTGTGTGAAAGTCCAATAATAATTCATACATTCGCAGATGATATGTGCGCAAGGCGCATTTTAGGCCAACAAGCAAAAAAATTATGATAGAATACATCAAAGGCGGGATTGCCGAACTAAGTCCGGCAACCGCAGTAATAGATTGCAACGGACTGGGATACGGTGTCAATATTTCATTGAACACGTATGCCGCCATCCAAGGCAAAAAAGAATGCAAGCTATATATATACGAAGCTATCCGTGAAGACGCCTATGTCCTCTACGGCTTCGCCGACAAGCAGGAACGCGAACTATTCCTGCTGCTCATCTCCGTGTCAGGAATCGGCGGAAACACAGCCCGCATGATTCTCTCGGCACTCTCGCCATCCGAACTGATAAATGTCATCAGCACGGAAAACGCCAATCTGCTGAAAACAGTCAAGGGCATCGGACTGAAAACTGCCCAACGGGTGATTGTGGACTTGAAAGACAAAATCAAGACCGGCAGTGTGGCAGCCGACAATACCGGAACCATAGGTACTCTCATATCGGCCGCCAATACGCAAGTGCAGGAAGAAGCCGTAGCAGCCCTTACCATGCTGGGATTTGCACAAGCCTCCTCACAAAAAGTGGTACTTGCCATTTTGAAGGAAGAGCCAAGCGCACCGGTAGAACAAGTCATCAAACTGGCATTAAAGAGATTATGACAACAATCCACATACAACATTGGTTAAAGGCCAATCAACGTACTCGTGTATTGCCAACGGATAAATGGTATCTGAACTTTGCCACAAGTATCCTACCCTCCGTCAAAGCCTCTCCCCTATTCTGCAAGGAAGACTGCCGCACGCAAGCAAATACGGCCATTGCTCTCAGCATGTACTTTCAAGATGCTATTGCCCAAAACGGAGGATGGAAACTTTTCACCGAAGCACACCGGAAAGTATACGGAAACCATCTGCCGTTTTATCTGCCGGCTGATAATTATGTGCCCGATGAAATAAATCCGGAAGACATAGCATTCGTACTATGGACCTTGAAATCACAGCCTGGCTCTCCCAACCAGAACTACACCCTGTTCAGCCCTTATGACAAAGAGCTACTTGCGCTGAGCCAAACTGTGTACAAACTGATGGACGCACATTTTGAAGAAGCTCCCATCCGAGAAGAAGCATCCTCCTGTCTTTGGGTGACGGGAACCGACTTGCCGGACATGCCCATTACTCCGCTTCCGGAAGTCACTCCGGAAACCAAGTTGAGCAACCTAGCTTCCCGCTGCCTGGAATACAGCAAAGGGAAACCGTTGCTATATTTCACCAACTATAAAGAGCTATGCGTCTTCTTTGTCGATATACTGAAATGGGAAAATAAACCATCGGCACTGCTACCCGACTTGGAGCATAAAAAGGAATTCGTAATCTATGCCAACACCAAAGGTATGCTCATAGCCCACAACGTAGCTGCCTGCTTCCGTGAAGCGCATAACCCGATGTATGATGCCAAGCGTGCGGCAGCGGAAGGATATGATATGTTCTGCCAACCCGGCTATTGCCCCTTCGACCTGCTGAAATACGGAATGGCAAAAGGAATTCTACCCGACGTGGAACTCCCCTTCCCGAAAGGAAAAGAAATACTGCAACAAAACTGGGACTTCATAGCCCGCTATTATCTACGTGAATATTATGAAGGCGAATAATCATTTTGGAATAAAACCCAAACGAAACAACAAAACCAAGCCAACCGGTAAACGAATTGGTAAATCAAAACCTTCGAAAGCGAACAATCAGCTTAACAGAAGGGTCAAATAATAAAAAATGGATTATTGATAATTGCCATGCGGTTTCACGAAACACACTGCACAGTTCAATTATCAGTTATCCATTTTCCCATTATCAAAGTTCCACAATCTCTTCCTTGCACAACGTCAGTTTCTCTACTCCATCTGCCGTTACGACCCAAGAGTTTTCGATACCGACGGGACCGATGCCCGGCAAAACAATCTTTGGCTCCAATGCAAAGACCATGCCCGGTTCCAGTTCCTGTTTCACGCGCGGAGCCAATACCGGCATTTCATTTATTTCCAGACCGACGCCATGTCCGATGAACTTAGCCTTTTGAGTGGTTCCCATAAAGTTATCGGCAAAGCCTGCTTTGGTGACAATATTGACAGCAAGATTGTAAAGGTCCTCACAAACGGCTCCCGGTTTCACCTTTGCTACAACAGCCTCTTGTATGTCCAGACAAACCTGATGGGCAACGTATGCCTTTTCCGGCAACTTTCCGATGGAAAATACGCGGCTCATGTCGCCCATATAACCATAAAAGTTTCCTCCCATATCGACCATAAAGCTATGACCGGGCTTCAACAGTGCACCGTTTACGCTAATAGGCAGTGACGGGTCAAGTCCCTCGCCTCCCAAAGCAAAGTCATAGGGGGCAGGCACAGTGGCATTGTCTCCTGCCAACAGACTTCCCATAAAAATTTCCATGCTTTGCCCGAATGTACGAAAAATGCCCAGACAACCTTCCAAACGCATCAAGCGCTCTATTTCTATGGATAACCGGCAATCTGTCATTCCCGGTCTGTAAACCGAAGGTATTTGTTCATAAGCCTTGGCATGTGCAATGCCGGAACGACGGAACATCTCAATCTCCATCCCAGTCTTGACACTTCGGGCCTTCCGGATAAGGGACGTACCACAAGGAAGCACCTCCGTCTCAGGGAAACAAGCAGCCAAACGGTTATATTCCGTAAAAGACAACTCGTCCCCCTCCAGCATCAATCTAGCAGGTATGGACAAGCCGCATTCCTTCAACAAATCAGGGAGTTGTTCTGGTTTACGGATAAGATGTATATGTTCCCCTTTGATATTGTTGGGACGTTTGATAAATAAACGGGCAGGAGCATTCAACGGCAAATACAGATAACCACTGACAACACGTCCGTACGTATAGATTAAATTTACATTACAAGCGATAAGAGCGGCATCAATCTCTTGTTGAGCCATGAGAGAGCGTATTTTATCACGTCTCAGTTTCAATTCAGGTAGTAACATCTCTTTGTCATTTATGATTTCGTGCGACAAAGATACAATTTTTTCATTGAGAATGGAAAGTTAAGAATAGCACTGCATTATATAAACATGCCATAAGGCCAATTTTCCATTCTCAATAAAAAAAGTACTGCCCCATACCTTCACAGGCGTAGGGCAGCACAAACCACAAATACAAATACAACTAAACAAAGTTTTTCTCTTAGATAATTCCCTGACCCATCATGGCATGAGCCACCTTCATGAAGCCGGCGATATTCGCTCCTTTCACGTAGTTGATGTAGCCGTCAGGTTCTGTCCCATATTTTACGCATTGAGTATGAACTCCATGCATGATGGCGTGGAGTTTTTCGTCCACTTCGGCTGCACTCCAGCTGAGGTGCATGGCATTCTGTGACATTTCCAGTCCGCTGGTAGCCACACCACCTGCATTGACAGCCTTGCCCGGTGCATACATAATCTTGTTTTCAATGAAAAGGTCGATAGCTTCGGGCGTACATCCCATATTGGATATTTCGCCTACACATGTCACCTTGTTGTCAATGAGGCGTTGTGCATCTTCGCCGTTCAGCTCGTTCTGGGTAGCGCAAGGCAGAGCGATGTCCGCTTTCACTTCCCACGGGCGTTTGCCTGCCACGAAAGTAGAGCCGGGGAATTCGTCGGCATACGGTGCCACGATATCATTGCCCGATGACCGAAGTTCCAGCATATAATCTATCTTTTCGCCACTGATGCCATTCGGGTCGTATATGTAACCGTCGGGACCGGAGATGGTAACCACCTTGGCACCCAGTTCGGTAGCCTTGGTAGCAGCGCCCCAAGCCACGTTTCCGAAACCGGAGATGGCAACGGTCTTGCCCTTGATATCAATACCTTTAGTTTCTAACATCTGGTTCACGAAGTACAAGCCACCGAATCCTGTTGCTTCAGGACGAATCAACGAACCGCCAAATTCCAGTCCTTTACCGGTAAATGTGCCCGTAAATTCGCGAGTCAGCTTCTTATACATACCGAACATATATCCCACTTCACGACCACCTACGCCAATATCACCGGCAGGCACATCCATATCCGGGCCAAGGTGACGCCATAATTCCAGCATGAAAGCCTGACAGAAGCGCATGATTTCAGCATCGCTCTTTCCGCGCGGAGAGAAGTCGGAACCACCCTTACCGCCACCCATAGGCAATGTAGTCAAAGCATTCTTGAAAGTCTGCTCAAAGCCCAAGAACTTGAGAATGGAGAGATTTACGGAAGCATGGAAACGAATGCCACCTTTGTACGGGCCAATGGCATTGTTGAACTGTACACGATAGCCAAGGTTCGTCTGAACTTCACCCTTATCATCCACCCACGTAACGCGGAAAGTAAAGATACGGTCAGGTTCGACCAGACGTTCTATAATTTTTGCTTTCTCGAACTCAGGATGTTGGTTATAGATATCTTCGATGGAAAGAAGAACTTCCTTTACGGCTTGAAGATATTCAGACTCGCCGGGGTGCTTTGCCTCTAAAGAGGCCATGATACGTTCGATATTCATAATATTACGTTTTAAAGGTTATTACCTTGTTAACTAAACGTTATTCAAGCAAAGTGTCAACGAATAACACCGCAAATATAGGAAAACTTTTCAAAACAGCTAAACTTTACGGTTAGATTTTGATTAAAGAATGATAAAATGTCACTCCGACATCCTCTATTCATACCTAAACGGTCTATTCTTCTCGTACCCTGTCTACAGTTCGCTATAATGGTATAAATATAGAAGAATTGCAATAAAGGAAACAAGAGATAAAGAATAATTTACGAGAAAAGACACAATCCTCACGGACTATGCCTTTCCAATTGCTAACTTCAACTGACTCTATGTCATTCTAATTATCACTACACCCCATACAAGAATGTAGCATCGTAAAGAGCAATGTAGCAATTATTACTTTTTTCATATTTCTACTTTTTATCTATACTTATACTCATTGGCGGAACTGATATCTGCAAAAAGAGAATCCAAACTCTCCAGTGATGGACATTGGCAAAAAAGATACTAAGACTTAGTACTAAAAATCCCGGAAGCCAATACTAAAAAACAGAAGAGCTAAGAGATAACTCCTTCCCAAGGCTTGGTTTTTCTATCCCAAGACTTGGGATAGAAAAACCAAGCCTTGGGACATATATCCGCAAGATTGAAAAGAGATATCCCCAATCTCATTCCGCCAATAGGTCATTTAACATCTTTATTACTATACGCAACTCATTTCAAGTAATTATTCCGATTAGAGACAAAAGCCATCGGCAAGTGTCTTTACATTAACAAAATCTTCCGGATAGAGATATATGCCCCATTTAACATCATTGCTTGCAGCTTTCCTTGTAAATATCGTTAGAAAGTTTGGTCAATTTAGTCTTTCCATAAGAATAATTGATTCCGCTCGTCCACTCCACTGCTGTCTTAGTAAGGATATCACCATCCAGAGATACTTCTATACCGGTATTTTTCGTTGTTCCAACGTTAACCAAAATAGTGGAACAGACAAAAGGCTATCTATTACAGATGCATACACACCAAGCGAACATGGCAACAACATTATTATTAAAATCAAGATACGCATCATAGGGATTGTACATCTACCGAAATTCATATTTCCTCTACTTCAGATAGCTTTTAAAGCTTTTATGACAGTTTTCAAACCTTGTTTTGCCTAATAATGGCTAACATTGCAACCGAAACCAAAGGTTGACATCAACATGAGAAAGACATTATTATTTTTATACCTTTTATCTCTCGGCAATATTGCCGCATACGGTCAGACACGTTTGACCCAAGACCCCAAACTGGAACGGCAACTCCACGAAAGCGGACTGATACATCACCCCCTACCCTTGGATATTGAAAACTCTTTCGAAGCCAACGGCTGGAAAAAGGAGGTCCTGCAAAGCGCTCCCCTCACCTGCTCGGCAGGTACAGAGGGATGGAGTCATTCCGGCGCAGGAAGCATGTCCTTCAGTACGGAAAAGAGCATTTCCGGAAAAGGCAGCATCAAGCTGCAATTCCCTACCTCTACCGGAAAAAGAGCGACCGGATCTCCTTCCGACCCCGACTATGCCACCTATGGAAACAGCAGTGTCACCTACCATCTGGATGGTGCCAATCTGGAGAAGTACAACCGCATTGTATTCTCCATCTACCCCGACTGCGACGGGGCACGTATCGTCAACATGAACCTCACATTCCATAATGCAGATACTCCTGCCAAGAAAGGGTACAATCCACCTTCGGGTTCGCATCTTATCAACCTTGTCAACAAGGAGTGGAACCAATGTTTCCTCGAAATAGACGAGTATCAACGCGATAAAGTAATGTCCATAAGCTTCAGCACAGCCCTCAAAGGCAAGGACCGGACAACGGGAGATTCAGCAACCTACTACTTAGACAACCTCCAGTTGCAAACAGTGAAAGCCCCCGAGAAAGTCAGCGGATGGATACCCGCCGATGGAAAAATCTCCTATTCGACAACCGGCTATGCCATCAATCACCCTAAAACCGCCCTTATCAACACAAACGTCACCATAGATGCCGGTAAACGCTTCCAACTGCTTACCACGGACGGAAAAGTGGCTTACGAAGGAGACATCCGGGAAGAGACAACCACCCTCGGACGATTCGGTCTCATCGACTTCACCTCCTTCGACCTTCCCGGAGAGTATCGGCTGAAAGCCGGCAATTCATTGACCCCTGCCTTTCGGATTGGAGAACGGCTTTGGGAAGATTCACAATGGAAAGTGCTGAATTTCATCTTTTGCCAACGCTGCGGGCATCCGGTTCCCGGCAAGCATGCCTCCTGCCACGCAGACTTGATGTCCCGGCATGACGGACGCAGTATCTCCTACTCCGGTGGATGGCACGATGCGGGCGATTTGTCCCAGCAGACCCTGCAGACGGGAGATGTGGCTTTTGCCCTGCTCGAAGCCTATAATAAACAAAGAAACATCAATCCCGCCCTCGCCGCCCGCCTGCGTGAAGAAGCGGAATGGGGAATAGAGTTTATCCTAAAGAACCGCTACGGTGATGGCTATCGTGCCAGCAGCATGGGATTGCTAATCTGGCAAGACGGTGTGTTCAACACACTGGATGACATCTCTTCCGTACGTGTACAGAACATGGCATTCGACAACTTCCTCTATGCCGGATACGAAGCTTACGCCGCCATGACGCTGAACAACGACCCGATGCTACAGGAATATCTGCTGCGCGTGGCCGAAGAAGATTTCGCTTTTGCCATGGAGAAGTTCAAAAAAGACGGCTTCGACAAGTTCATCCAGCCTTACGAACACAGCTACAATACTTCGAAAAGCCAGTACATGGCTACCATCTCCTGGTCGGCAAGCCAATTATACAAGCTGACCGGAAATCCTTCTTATGCGGACATCGCTACCGAATACATCCGCTACACCCTCGACTGCCAGCGTACGGAACCGCTGAAAGACAAAGACAAGACACGCGGATTCTTCTACCGGGACAAATCCCGCAAATCCATCGTACATTACATACACCAGTCGCGCGAGCAGGTCTATATGCAGGCCATGGTGATGCTTTGCGAAACCCAGAAGGAGCACCCCGATTACCCTAAATGGGTGAATTCCATACAACTATATGGAGACTATCTGAAAGGAATAATGAAGTATACCCATCCCTACGGCATGATTCCAAGCGGTGTTTACCATGCGGAGGAATATAAAGATACCACCAACTTCTATGCTCTCCATCTGTTTCCGCCTGCCAATGCCAAGGAACTGTACACGGAACAGATTAAACAAGGAGTGCAATTGGACAAGGAGCACTACATGAAACGCTTCCCAGTGTGGTTCAACATTTTCAACGGCAATACAGCTATCCACCTTTCCAACGGAAAGTCTGCCGCCATCTGCGGAAACTTCCTAAAGGACAAGGAATTGCTCGACATCGGTCTGGAACAGTTGTACTGGACCGTAGGCAAGAATCCTTTCGGACAATCCTTGATTTATGGAGAAGGACACAACTATCCGCAACTGAACACCTTCTCTTCGGGCGAAATGACAGGAGAGATGCCCGTCGGTATCCGTACCTTAGGTAACGACGATGTCCCCTACTGGCCGCAAACCAACAATGCTTGTTATAAAGAGGTATGGGTTACCTCGGCAGGCAAATGGCTGTCTCTGATTGCGGAATATTAGATAATGGAAAATTAATAACTTACAAATTACAAATTATGAAACATCTGCTTATTTTATTGTTCACGGCTTGCACCCTTCTGACGTATGCACAAGCTCCCGAAGGTTATCCCGCAAACTATGCCAAGGCTCCCCGCTTCAAGGCCTTGATTTACTACACGCAACATGCGGAAGAAGCACACATACAATTTGCAGAACAAGCAACCACTTTCTTCAAGAAGCTCAATTACGGTGACGGCTTTATTCTGGATATTACTACCGATTTTTCAAAATACCCATACGAGAAACTGAAAGAATACAATGTCATTATCATGCTTAACACATCCCCCAACACCAAGGCCGAACGCGATGCTTTTGAGCAATACATGGAAAACGGAGGCGGTTGGGTAGGTTTCCACGCAGCTGCCTACAACGACAAAAACACGCATTGGCCCTGGTTCGTTAAGTTTCTTGGTGGTGGGGTGTTCTATTGCAACAACTGGCCTCCCCAGCCGGTATTGGTCGAAGTCGACAACGAAGAACATCCCGTTACCAAGAACCTGCCTGCATCGTTTGTGGCTCCTGCCAGCGAATGGTACCAATGGACTCCCAGCCCCCGCCAGAACAAGGACGTAGAAGTACTCTTGTCCCTATCTCCCAAGAACTATCCACTGGGTATCAAGGATGTAGTGAATTTTGGCGACTTCCCCATCGTATGGTCCAACAAGAATTACAGAATGATTTACCTGAATATGGGACATGGTGACGAAGAGTTTATCGACGGTACACAGAACCTGCTATTGGTTAATGCTTTCCGCTGGGTAGTGAGCAAAGACAAGAACGGTGACCCGTTCCTCAAATGAAACAGTTCCCATAACAGTAATCAAAAGAATAAAATAGGATAGTATTCTTCAAATCTTCTCCAAAATATAACACTTTTATGTCGAAACAGATACTTTTCGAAGGAAAAGATATCTGTTTCGGTTGTTTTAAGTAAATACCCTTGCTAGTCCCGACAAGTTGGAATGATAGTTTCCCATAGTCGAAACCAAGAGTTTTAACCTTTGAAACGAATGGTTTCATCGCAAGGAACTTTTGGTTTTGCTTGTTGAAACCAATAGTCTTACTCGTCAAAACTTTCCGTATTTAATCTTGAAACTAAAAGTTTCATACTGAGAACTAAGATTATAACTATTTCAACGACCCACGAAACAAGTATGCATACCATCTTTTATAAAAGTTGGAAAGCGTGATGGATGGTTGTAGTGTTTTTTATCCATCACGCTTTAATCAACTTATAATCAAAAAGAATAATCTCTTCGCGTAACAGCATGACAGATGTTTTGCCGAAATAAACTCTGTGAAAGATACCACCACTGCCCACATATAAAAATCCCAGTATTCCCAAAGGAAATACCGGGACTCTTCAGAAAGAAAACCAATCTAAACTTATAACCAGCCTGGGTTCTGCGTCAAACCGCCTTTAGCCCTATCCATTTCCGACTGGTCAATTGGAAAATACCTGAACTTCTCCGTCCAACCTTTGTTACCTAAAATCTCTGTTCCTTTATCGAAACGCAGAATATCAAACCAACGCTGCATTTCATCCATAAACTCATACCCACGCTCTTCAAAAAGAATATCCAACAACTCCTGCTTGCTCTTTCCGGACAAATTGATACGATGCTCTTTGTCTTTGAAAGCGCGATCTCTGACTTGGTCGAACCAACCTTGCGCATCGGCACTGGCAGTTCCGTTGATGCGCACATCAAGCTCCACAGCCAGCAGCAAAACATCAGCATACCGGTAAATACGCCAAGAATTATAATAGTTATCCGTAGGATTCACCGTAGACGTCGTCTCCTTTCTCGGATGAATCTTATAGTGCCCCAGACCTTCGTAATTTTCCTGCTGGTCACTGACTTGGAAAACACTTCCTGCCGGTAGTTCACCTTTGGCCACCATTTCTGCCACTTTCTTAGCCTCGTCCGCATAGACAATGACTGTTCCCTCGCGGCGCGTATCGCCTTCCTTAAACATATTGTAAACAGTACTCGGCATAGTGTTCTGCCCATAACCTTCGCCCAATCCGCCCTGCTCGGCACTTCTCGGGTCAACAATGTTACGACCACCCAAAGAACGTGCAAGACCAAACCCTTCACCGGAGTTATTACCAGCATAACATACCTCAAAGACAGATTCCGCACACCATTCTCCATCTTTCACCCATAAGTTCTGATAATCAGGGTTCAACTGGTATCTTCCACTAGTGATTATTTCTTTCATGTCATTCAATGCCACCTGATATTTAGTCTCATCACGATGGAACAAAATAATTCTGGCACGAAGCAGCTTGGCAGCATCCCGGCAAACGCGTCCCTGCTGTGTAGCACTGCGCTGGGGCAGATACTTAGTCACTTCGTCATCCAAGTCACCCATCATAAACTCATAAATTTCTTCACGGGTTCCTTTGGCAACGCTATACATTTCACTGGCTGCCAGATAATGTTTGATAAGCGGGAATTGCTCATACCCCATAAACAGATGGTAATAGAAAATGGCACGGTAAAAGCGCGCTTCGGCAGAAATTGAATTGACAAAGTCTGCACTGAGATTGCATCCGGCCAATTTGTCAATCAACAGATTGGCAGCAATGACTCCATTGAACAAGCCAAAATCCCACTCATTCCACCAAGAACCATATCCCCATGCACCAAAACAAGAAGTCGCGTCATAGGTAAAAGTATCCCATTTCGTCTTGTAAGACCCCTCACCGATACCACCACCAGTTTCGGACTCATCACCCAGCAAAGAAGAGTAAGACCAAACCTCCGGCATACGGGTCTGCATTTCATTTATCACGGCATACAAGCCCTTCATCATATCCTCTTCCGTCTTGTAAAATTCAGTTTCCGACACCTGAGTTCTTGGATTCACTTCCAGAAAATCTGAACAAGCTGTGGTCGACAAAGCCATCGCACCCAAAGCCAATACCTTTAATATCTTATTCATTGTATCTATTTTTTAGGTCGTTAATCAAAATGTAATATTCGCACCGATAGTATAAGTACGTGCTTGCGGATATGTTCCCCCGTCAAATCCATCACGTGTTCCCACTTCAGGATCATAACCGCTGTAGTTGGTAATTGTAAACAGATTTTCGCCCTGCACAAAGAAACGCAGCCCCTTGATGCCGACACGCTGCAACATCTGTCCGGGCAGACTGTAACCTATCTGCAACACTTTCAAACGCATATACGATCCATCTTCTACAAAGAAGTTTGAAACCTGATAGTTATTGTTGTCACCATCTATGATACGTGGTACCCAATTGGAAGTTCCTTCACCGTGCCAACGGTTCAACCAGGATTTGTCGTAGTTACCAAAAGTCACATTGGAACGTCTGTACAGTTTATAAATATCGTTTCCGATACTTCCTTGAAAGAATGCACTGAAATCCAGCCCCTTCCAATCGGCAGAGAGCGTAAATCCATATGTCCAGTCGGGATTCGGCTTACCTATCATAGTACGGTCATCGCCATTAAGACCATTTTTACCGTCCAAATCTTTAAAACGGATATCTCCGGGCTTGGCATTCGGTTGTATCAACTGAGTCTTTCCGTTAGAATCTACGTAAGTATAGCTGTCTATCTCCTGCTGATTCTGGAAAATGCCATCATGCAAGTAACCGTAGAAGAAGCCGTACGGACGCCCGTTCTCTCTCCAACTGACCTGACCGCCCATACCACCACCGATATTATTGAGACCGACGCGGTCGGGGCCTTGGTCTGTTACGGTATTCTTCACATAAGAAGCATTTCCATTGATACCCAGATTCACTTCACCCACCTTAAAGCGATAGGACGCTTCGAACTCGATACCTTCGTTCTTCACTGTACCCGAATTGACCGTCATACTGCCATAACTGGTATAAAGAGGAATTGGCATGGAAAGCAGCATGTCCTTCGTCTTCTTCACGAAATAGTCGGCAGAGAATGTCAATGCACTGTTGAAGAAACGCAAGTCAATACCCAAGTCTGTCTGTTCGGAAGTCTCCCATTTCAAGTCTGCATTGGCATAGCCACTGGGCAGCATACCCGTATATACTTTTCCATTTATGACTGCATTCTTACCCTGACTCATCATACTTGTATAGGCAAAGGAGCCAATACGTTCGTTACCATTCTGTCCCCAACTCAGACGTATCTTGGCAAAATCCAACCAGGAAGGTCTGTTCTCCATGAACTTCTCACGGGTCAACACCCAACCCAAAGAAACCGAAGGGAATGTAGCATACTGGTGGTCACGACTGAAGTTTGACGAACCGTCCCGTCTCACTACCGCTTCGAACAAATACTTTTCATCATAATTATAATTGATACGTCCGAATACGGATGCAATGCGGTGGTCTTCCGCCCCACCCCATACTTTGGACTGCTCTTCGGGTGCTGTGGCCGTGTCTATATATCCCTTGTCTATATCCACCACCAGCAGATTATAATCTTCCGCTTCCAAATTGGAGTAATGGTAGGAAGACATACTCGTACCGAACAGTGCACCTATATTATGACGGCCGAAAGACTTTGTATACGACAGTACATTTTCCCACTGCCAATAGGAAGACTCCCTTTTCTTATCCTCTACCTTGGAAGTGGCATTCTTACTGGTAGCATTCAGCTCGTAGACTGGAGTCACATTCTTAATGGAATTGAACACCCATTCCGCACCATAGGTAGTCTTGAACTTCAAACCCGGTAACAAGTCCACATCAAGGTTAAAGTTCGCACCGAAATTCTGAGGCATAGTCCTCTGGTTATGACTGACCTGCATGGCTGCCAGCGGATTGGTTATTTCACGCATCTCGATGATATTGTATGCCAGGCCGTTGGGAGCAATGACATGATTTGGATAAGTTACGGCATATTGCTCCAGTATAGCAGGGTCGGTCTGATAAACCGGTTCGGTAGGAGGCAACATATTCATGGAAGTAATCAAGCCTGCTGCTTCACTGTTGCCAATAGTATTACCTGTCTGGATTGACTTGGAATAGCTTGCAATTGCACCAAAACTAATCTTATTCAACCAATTTCGTGATTTCGTGTCCAGTAATACATTATTGTAATTCAAGCGTACATTGTAGCGTTCATAATCAGCATGTCCTTTAGCATAAATACCTTCTTGCTTTACATAACCGAAAGAAGCATAATAGGTAGAGTTGTCCGTACCTCCACTCAACGAAACCTTGTGGTTCATAATAGGAGCATTCTTGTTCTGCAGTTCCTTTTGCCAGTCGGTATTGACGCTGGAAACAGTCGGGAAATAAGGGTCCTTACCTGCGTTGGCAGCCATTTCATTCATCAACATCTGATAATCCGCACTACCCAGCAAATCCACCTTCTTGGAAGGATTCTGAATACCGTACGTAAATTCATAGTTCAAAGTAGCCTTCCCTTTAGTACCCTTCTTCGTAGTTATTAGCACAACACCGTTAGCACCACGGGCTCCGTAAATAGCGGCGGAAGCTGCGTCTTTCAACACTTCAATAGACTCAATATCAGAAGGATTCAAATGGTTGATACCACTTTCAGACGGCATGCCGTCTACTATATAAAGCGGATCGGAGTTGTTGACCGTACCGGTACCCCGAATACGAATCTTTGATTCCGCACCGGGCTGACCTGAATTAGAGATAATCTGTACACCGGAAACTTTACCTTTCAAAGCATTCTGAATATTTGTAGGATTACCTTTATCCAACTCTTCACTGGTAACACGGCTCACAGCAGACGAAAGTACACTCTTCTTTTGTACACCATAGCCTACTACAACTACCTCGTCCAGCAACTCAGAAGAATCAGTAAAACGGACTTTCAGATTTGTATCTGCAGCAGTCAGTTTATACTCAATAGGCTCATAACCGATAAAGGTGAAGACCAACACATCACCCACAGAAGCTTTCAGACCGAAATTCCCATCAATATCCGTCACAGTACCCACAACCGGATTACTTTTCATACTAACATTAGCACCTGGAACCGTTTCTCCGGAAGGGTCATAAACGATACCCTGCACATTAATTTGTTGTGCGAAGAGCTGCAAAGTACAACTGAAAATGCAAAGCAGCAAAAGGACTCTTTTTCTTTTCATGATAATAGTATTAGTTTATAAAATAGAAAGTTATTCATATTGTATTGATACAAATTCCAATACTTCAATAAGCGAAATTACGTACTAAATAAGAGATAGAAGTTGAATATTTCTCATAAGAAGTTCATTTACTAACACATCCATAAAAAACGTTTTATTTTAAACTTAAAGTGATAAAGTTTAAACCCATAAAAAAACGGATACGTTTCTGTAACGTACCCGTTTTCTTCCAAATCCATTGATTATAAAAAGTATTACCTTTCTAAAGTCCAGTTAATGGCATTTCTGAACATGGTCGTAAACCCTTCCGTTTCGTACAACTTACTACTATGCCCTATCTGGAAATAAACATTGCGTGCCTTTTTGCTTTCATTGACCCAAACCACCGGATGATCGCCCATCTTGATGTCCGATGCAGGCGTGTAGCTCGATTCGTCTACATTGGCCAGTACATGTACATTGGGGCGTGGGCTCTTGTCATAAGTATACCACTCGTCATCGGGCACCACGAAAGAGGCCGGAACATCTTTCATTACCGGATGCTGTTTATCTTCCACAATCAGCGTACCGTCGGCCAGCGGAGCTATGTAGTTCTTGAAACGTACACCACCCATGAAATCAGAGAACCATTGCCACATGGGATAACCGTCAAACTCGCCCAGCAAAGTAGCATGATGGAAACCAATCCAGCCGCCACGGCCTTCTTCTATATACTTGACGAATGCATCTTCCGCTTCCTTCGGCCAAGTATAAGGCGGGAAATCCAATTGAATAACCAAGCTGAACTGCGACAAGTAAGCCTCCGTTATGTTCCTGGCATTGTTTATCTCGGTAATACTGAAATTCCCCTTTGCACCTTCGGCCGCCAACCACTTCAAGCCGGCATCCGTAAATCCTCCGTGCTGTCCACCACGTTCCGTCAACACCAGTACCTTCGCCTTGTGCGGCTTGCCCAATAGGTTTTCTGCTACCGTACGGCGCAAATCACCCTGCTCATTGTCTCCGCTATAATCCCAATACATGCCTCCCAGCAAATCTTTATCCAGAATATACTGACACTTGATGGCAAGTGAACGGGGATTCTCAAAACCAAATACCAACGTATCATTCTTATCGGCCAGATAAGGCACTTGAGCCACCTCATCCCACTTTTCAGTATATTGGGTATCCGTATTCCCTACCTTATTATAGTCTTGGAAGCTGGGATAACCGTCACCTCCACGACCATAGAAGGGCATACCCATCACCAGCTTGGAAGGCGGTACGCCCGCTTTCAAGTGTGCAGTAACGGCACCATCCGAAGTAATGTCACCGCTATGTCCCGACGAATAAAGCGCCGAATGGTGCTTGGGAGCGGAAGCCATGTCATAAGCCATGATATTCACAAAATCGACGGAAGACAAGATAGCCTTGAAGTCAATGTAACGGGCAGAAGCTACGGTGGCAAGCGTCAGCTCCTTTTCATTGCCGATGGCAGCTCTGATATCCTGCATCAGAAGTGTAAAATTCTCCGTATCGTCCGGTGACGAGGATATATTTGCCATAGAGCTGGTGGGATATTCCCAATCGATGTCAATGCCATCCAAAGCGAACTCCTTCACCACACGGTCACAGTCCGTGGCAAAAGCACGGCGATATTCATCATTGGCAGCCATCTCGCTGAAACGTCCACTTCCCCAGCCACCGATGGAAAGCAGTACTTTAAGCTTCGGTTTCTGTTTCTTCAAATCGACAATCTGTTTCAAACGTTCTTCATTATCAATCTTGACACCATTAAAACTTTCGTTTACATGGCCGAACGCATAGTTGATATGCGTCATATACTGTGGGTCAGGCATCACCTCACTCCACGAAGTGACATAAGCAACCACAACCTTTGAATCTCGGGAAGCCGCAATGGCCTCTTCTCCCGACTTAACGCTACCACATGAAACCAATACACCCAAAGCGGCAGCCATCATCATTTTAATTTTTTTCATAAGTACTATCTTTAATTACAAATTATCGCAGGTCTGACGGACTCGTGAACCTATCAATGCATAATACAGCATAAACGCTTCTCCAAAGAGGACGATGAACCATGACCATCTCCAGCCTCCAAGAACATCGGCAAGCACTCCTTGCAACAAGGGCAATATGGCACCGCCTACCACTCCAATCATGAACACACCCGAAGCCACCGAAGTGTATTTTCCCAAATGGGCAACAGACAAGGTAAAGATAGCCCCCCACATGACGGAATGGAACAGACCTACTGCCGTGAGCAGCCACGGATTATTCAGCAAAATGGCCAGTAAGGCGAGTACTCCTGCCGATACCGTAGTAACCGTCAACTGCACGCGGGGAGAAATCCTGCTCAGGCTGCTCCCCACCAGGCGGCCCACAAGCATACCACCCCAATAGAGCGTAGCCATCAGTGCCGGAGAAGCATAGTCCATCTCGATGGCATACAGATTGATATTGGCCCCAATACAGACTTCCACTCCTACATAAAAGAAGATAGCCACCACGCCCAATGTCAGATGACGGAAGGACCATACACTTTTTTCCAGCTTTTCTCCCTTCTCTACCCTGGTTCCTTGGATATCGGGCAAAGACAATTTCATCAACAACAATACAATCAAAGAAATAACAGCCATCAATGCCAGGAACGGAACCATCAGCTGGTCAATCTGAATGTCCTCCATAGACAGACCGCCAAACACGACACCGGTCACGAAATAAGGAGCAAGCGTAGTTCCCACAGAATTGGCAGAACCGCCTATAGCCAAACGCTGAATGGACTGGGTACCCTTGACATGGCAAGCCGTCAGATAAGGATTTATAACCACTTGCAGAATGGTGGCCGAAGCCCCTACCACGAAAGAACCCAGTAAGAAAATCAAGAACCCTCCAGGGATAACATTATTTCCTGCATGCCAATTCGCTTCAGGAAAGTGTACTGTGAAATAGGAAGAGGCAAAGAACAAACCAAGCCCCACAATCATCACCAGCAATCCACGCATCAATGTTCCTTTATATCCGTATTTGCTAATCCACGACGAGCCTACCCCTCCACAAACCGGATAAGCAAGGAACCAGGAGAAAGTAATCAAAGTAGCAAAAGTATTTTTCAACCCGCCCACTTCCGAAAGAAAAGTTTCTTTCAGAGGACCCTGAAACTGAGTATTGGCAGTCGTAAGGAAACCTACAATAAAGAACAAGAACACCATCGTGATGAATGGCCCCATATAGTTTATTTGTTTTTCTTGTTGTGTCATAGTATTTTGATTATTAATTCAAATAATTAGTTATCAGCCGCCTGCAAGGCGACTTAGCAGTTAAGCATGCTTGCCGCCGCCTCATCCAGCAGAAATTCACAGTTGGGATGAAGCTGAAGGATGGAAGCAGGAACATCTGTTGTCACAGGCCCTTCAAGCATCCGCTTGACAATATCCGCTTTATTAGTCCCTTTGGCAACCAGTACAATCCGGCGTGCCTGCATAATGTTCTTTATTCCCAAAGTAGCCCCTCTCAACTCTTTATCGGGAGGAGTACCCGTTTCTCTACGGATGCGTTCCTCCAGTTCCACATTCATCCGGGTCACCCATGCTTCACCGCCAAAGGGAGATTCCGGCTGGTTGAATCCCAGGTGTCCGTTCTCACCCAACCCTAAAATCAGCAAATCGATACCGCCACGGTTCGCAATTTCCTGCTGGAAATCCCTGCATGACTGTTCAAAATCACCAGAAATGGTAGGCAGCATCAAAAAATTCTCTTCCTTGATGCCCAATGTATCCATCAACTCCGTTTTCAGCATCGTGTAGCATGCTCCGGCATATTCGCGCGGCACATTCGTTACCTCATCCAATCCGAAGAAAGTAACGGTATCCACCTTAAACGGATATTTAGTATAGATTTCTCCCACCAACCGATGAAGATTGCCGGTAGTACGTCCCGTCGAAAGTCCTATCACACTCTCCGGTTCATTCAACATCTGCCCGATGATGCGCCATGCAGCCGTGCAGTCAAACTCCTTTTCATTCTTTGTTATTGTTATTTTCATATTCTTAATCGTTAATTCTTAATCACATATTCATCGCCACCGCTCCGGCTCCCAGAAGCCCGATAAATCCGGGATTCAGTTTCGTAATGACAACCCCGTTGCTGACAAAACGCATGGTCGTAGGATGAAGTTTTTCCAGAATCTTCTCGTGCATATATCCGTCGGCCACAATGCCTCCGCCTAACACCACCGTGTCCGGGTCAATCACACGTACCAGGTTCATGATAAGATTGGCAAGCGCCTCAGCTGCATTCTCCACCAGCACCGTACAGAGAGGGTCACCTTTCTGACAGAGTGCAAACACCTCACTCACAATCACCCGTTCCCCTTTTTCTGCCGGAATATGCAGGCCGGTCTCATACTGGTTGCGGAGCAGACGGGCACAATTGTCAAAACCTATGCCGGCAGCAATCGCCTCCACACAGTCCATCCGCCCACACCCGCATTTGATGCCTATGTTCACACCTACACGCACGTGTCCCACTTCGCCGGCATTGAAATGGCTGCCACGGATTTGTCTCCCATTTATCACCGTACCCACGGCAATGCCTGTACCTACATTTACGTATATGAAGTTTTTGGAAATTTGTCCGAATCCCCAGACGCGTTCGGCTCTTGTAGCGCTCTTCACATCATTGTCTATATGGCAAGGCATGCCATATATGTCCGACAGTTCCTTTGCCAACTCAATCCGCTGTGTCCTGCTCGGGTCAATCTGCAGCCAGACACCTTCGTTGGGATCTACACGCCCTATCAGGCCAACACCCATCGCTACCGGTTTCTGGTCATACCAGCCCACGGTACGGATATAATCATCGAGCGACGACTTGATGATTTCCAGCGCAGCCTGCTGATTAAAGTAACCGGAGTCATATTTCTTATACCTCAAAATGTTGCCACGGCTATCCATTTCGCCAATCAGCAACTTCGTGCCTCCTAAATCAAGACCTAAATACGTTTCCATTTTTTATATGCGTTTTTTAATATTGTTTACTGTCCACAATATTACGCACTATCAGGGAGACAAGGGTTTATTCTCTGACAAAAAAGGTTTAATACTTGTCAGCGGTGGTTCAAAAGCAGTCTTCATGGCTCTAAATTTTGCTGGGACTGGTGCCAAACTGCTTTTTGAAGCATGTACTAAAATATTTCGGGTCAGAAAATCCGACCATATTCGCCACTTCCCCTATCGAATATTTCCGGGAAACCAGCAGCTCTTTTGCCTTGTTCAAACGGATAATACGGATGAAGTCATTCGGTCCCTGCCCGGTCAGCGTCTTTATCTTATTGTAGACAGAAGTGCGGCTCATGCCCAGCATCCGGCAGAAGTCATTGATGGAGAACTCCGAATCGGACAACTCCTCCTCAATCACTTTCATAACCTTGTCCAGAAACTCCTTGTCCAACTGGCTGGTATAGTCTGTCTCTTCGGGCTGCGCATCCATCGCCAACACGGTTTCGCGCAAATGCTGCCTATTCTGAAGAATATTCCTGATACGCACTTTCAGCACAGACAAGTCGAAAGGCTTGATGATGTAGTCATTGGCACCGGCTTCCAGTCCGAAGATGATATTTTCCCTCTCACTCAGTGCGGTCAGTAATATAATAGGTATATGGCTTGTATCTACCGATGACTTCAGAATCCGGCACAATTCATCACCTTCCAGTACCGGCATCACAATGTCCGAGATAATGATATCAGGATTGATTTCCCTTGCCGTCTCCAATGCCTTTCCGCCGTCGGGCACGGCAACTACCTTATATTCGGAAGACAAGCTGTCCACCAGATACTCCCTCATATCCGCATCGTCCTCTGCCAGAAGAAGGACATTCTTCCCGGCACGTTCCGTTTCTTCATGCACAGCCCCGGTAGCGGCCTGAGGTTCTTCCTGGCCGTCTGCCTTCGCTTCCACCGCCACGCTCGCCTTTATCCTCTGCGGGAAAGTTACCGTAAACGTAGTTCCCTGCCCTTCCACGCTACTGAAAGAGATGGTGCCGTGATGCTGTTTCACAATGCGGCGCGTAATCATCAGACCAATACCCGAACCGGTTTCCTCAAAGTTCATGGCATTCTGGGCTCTATAATATTCGTGGAAGATATTGCCCTGCTCCTCTTTCGGAATGCCGATACCCGTATCCTTCACTTCAATAGTCCACTTCTTTCTTGCAGTCTTCACCAGTATGTGAATGACTCCCTTCTCTGTATACTTCAAGGCATTGGAGAGCAGATTGTCTATGATATGATCCATCTTCTCCCGGTCAATCCAAACCTTGGGCATATCCGGCTCCACCTCCAACTCTATCCCGACGCTCTTCTGCATGGCGGCTAAGTGAAACTCCGCCATTTTTTCCTCCAGATAAGCCTTAATGTCGTATGGAGAAACCTTCAGACACTCCTCGGCATGCAGTTCCGTTTTCTGCAACTCAAGCAGTTGAGTAATCATTCCCATCAGTTTTTCCACATTCTTCATTGCCACCGCAACGGTTTTCTTACCCTGCTCCGGAAGTCCCTCCTGCGCTTCGAGCTCGCTCAGCGGAGCCTTTATTAAAGTAACCGGTGTACGGATATCATGGGCTATACTGATAAAGGAACGTATCTTGTCCCTTATACGCCCCTCGTTCACCTTATGCCTTCTATACTGCACAAACATGCAGACAAAGACAGACAACAAGATGAAATAGATGAGCAGCGCCCACCACGAAACCCAGTAAGGGTTATGAATGACAATGTCCAGACTTCTTTCTCCCACCTGCTGCCCGGTGTACTTATCAAATGCCCGCAAGCGGAATACATACTTACCGGACGAGAGATTCATATAGCTCACGTCCCGCACTGAATTGGAGTGTTCCCACTCTTCATTGTGATTTTCGAGCCTATACTCATATCTGATACGATGCGGGACTGCAAAGTTGATGGCAGAGAAGGAAATTGAGAAGGAGTTTTGATTATACTTCAAATCTATTTTCCGGGTATCATTGATATTCGTTTGCAAAAGAGAGCCTTTCATTCCCGCTTTGACCGATTCGTAAAGCAGTTTAAAGTCTGTCAGAATCAGCTCAACAGACACATGGCGCCCTAAGTCCAAAGACGGGAGAAAGGAAAGAACCCCTTCTGCAGTACCGAAAGCAAGACATCCATTCTTCAACTTAAGGGCAGCATTCGGGTTGTAATATCCCCAGCTGACATCCAAAAAATCATTGGCACTGATGATAATATCCCGGGAACAATCCAAGCAATACAATTCCTTCTCCGTACTGAACCAGATACGCCCTTCGTTATCCTCCAGCAGACTATTGATGGAATTGGAAACCAGATTGTCATCTACGGTATATGCATGCGCCTCCTTCCCATCCGGTCTAACACGTATAAGACCTTCCCCGTCTGTAGCCAGCCAGATATCGCCGGATGAGGACTGCATCAGGCAACGGACAGGATAATGCAGAGAGATGTCTCCAAACGTCTGATGCCACTGCGTGTCTCCCGACATCTTATCAAAGACGGCCAACCCACTGCAACCAGCAATCAGTAATGAGCCCCCCCTACCCGGCTTTACGTCACCTATGCAATCAATCGGGTAATATGTATAAGTATCCGTCCGTATATCGTAACGGGTAAACTCTCCTTCAATACCCCCGAACCAAACATAATCCCCTTCCGCATAAATGGCATAAACATAGTCGGTGGCTATCCCCTTCTCCGGATGTACATCTCTTTTCTCTTTCTTCCGTACCCGTCCAGTCTGTTTATGAATACAATAGACACCGATACCATAGCCTCCTACCCAGATATTTCCTTCGGAGTCTTCGGCAAGTGCCAATACCACTTTGCCACTATGTTCCATATCGTCCAGATAGTGGGTCCATTTACGTGACCGGGATTGATAGAGGCTGACGCCGTTGTTTGTACCATACCAATAATCCCCCTCCGAGTCCTGAAATATCACATTTACGTGGTCTGACTTCAAGGAATTACCATTATTGCGTTCATGCCTGATTCTACAGACATCCGGCATCTCCGAATCCAGATAGCTGATACCATTCGTAGAAGTGCCAATCCACACAACTCCGGATTCATCCACGCAAATATCGGATACAGTATTACCACTCAAACTTTTGTCATCATCCCCATTATTCATGTAATGGTTCAAAAGTTCTCCCGTCGCAACATCCATGCAGAAAACGCCCGCACCGTCGGCTCCCACCAATAGCAAATTATCCTTTGTCTTTGCAAACGAACGGATAGGTACATGAGGAATCCGGTCATTCAACGAATGTATCCTCCCGTCGGGACCGTCAAGTACAAATACACCGTTTGAAAAGGTACCGATGAACAGCTTTGCTCCAAAGACGTGGAGCGATTCCACATGTATCTCCGTATACAGGTCAACCGGCCTCGTCTCAAAAGACGAAGAACCTGCCGTTCCTACCTTCGTCAGCCGGAAGACCCCCTTGTCTGTGCCTGCAAAGAACAATCCATCTTTCATTTGAGCCATGCAACGGACAGATTGCCCTTTCAATCCGGCAAAAGACAGCCCTGCACTTTCTTCCCAAGAATAAAGCCCCTTCGACATACACAACCACAAACGGTTTTCGTCATCAAACAGAATATTATACAATACCGGAGAAGACAGGTAACCGGCCAAGTCCACACGCAATTGAAAAGAGTCCGTCAGTTTGTTGTATGCATAAATTCGTCCATTCTTTAATGCAACCCAGACAACACCTTCCTTATCACAAATCATGGTAGTGGAAGACTGGATATTATCCCTTGAATCAACCATTCCGTCCAGCTTGTAATGCTTGATTTCATTCCCGTCATAACGGTCTATCCCGACATGAGTATACACCCAGACAAATCCGGATGAATCCTTGTCTATCTGGAATACTTGCCGGCTGCTCAATCCCTCCTTGATACCCAAAGTGCGAAATGAACCGGCAAACAAATTGACAGACCCAAAAACGGACATCCATAACAGCAGAAATATGCATGTGGCGAATTTATATAGAAACGAATATGGAGCAAACATAGATTATATATTGTTTTTCGGATGCAATATTACGCATAAACATAAAAAAAACGGTCGAAAAACTATCCGAATAGGTTCGATTTCTATTACTTTTGCCTTCCGAAACCAATAAATCATGAGAAGCCATGCTCAGTAAGTTCAAATTAAACCAGCTCTATTTCAAGGACACACAGTTTGCCAACCTCATGACACGGCGCATTTTCAACGTCCTTCTGATAGCCAATCCTTATGACGCCTTCATGCTGGAAGACGATGGCCGCATCGACGAAAAGATATTCAATGAATACACTTCGCTCTCCTTGCGCTACCCTCCCCGTTTCACACAAGTTTCCACTTGCGAAGAAGCACTGACACAACTGGCCTCCATCTCTTTCGACCTCATCATCTGCATGCCAGGTACGGGAGACAATGACAGCTTCGATGTGGCGCGATACATCAAAAGCCTTTATGAGCAAATTCCGATGGTGATACTTACCCCTTTCAGCCACGGCATCACCAAGCGCATTGCCAATGAAGACCTCAGCCCTTTTGAGTATGTATTCTGCTGGCTGGGAAACACTGACTTGCTGGTTTCCATCATCAAGTTGATAGAGGACAAGATGAACCTGGAGCACGACGTCAACGAAGTGGGCGTGCAGCTCATCCTACTGGTGGAAGACGGCATCCGCTTCTACTCCTCCATCCTGCCCAATCTGTATAAATTCGTATTGAAGCAGAGCCAGGAATTCTCTACCGAAGCACTGAATGCTCACCAGCGCACGCTGCGCATGAGGGGACGCCCCAAGATAGTCCTGGCACGTACGTATGAAGAAGCCTTCGGCATTTACGAGAAATACAAGAACAATATATTAGGTGTCATCACTGACGTACGCTTCCCCCGCATGGAACGGGGCGAAAAGGACGGACTGGCCGGTATCAAGCTCTGCGCCGCCATCCGCAAGGAAGACCCATTTGTACCCCTTATCATACAGTCCAGTGAATCGGACAACGTGGCATATGCAGCCAAATACGATGCAGCCTTCATCGACAAGAATTCCAAAAAGATGGACGTCGACCTGCGTCGTATCGTATCGGACAATTTCGGTTTCGGGGACTTTATTTTCCGCAACCCGGACACGTTGGAAGAGATTGCCCGCGTAAAAAATCTCAAAGAGCTTCAAAACATTCTTTTTGCCGTTCCGGCAGAATCGTTCCTTTACCACATCAGCCGCAACCACATTAGCCGCTGGCTCTACTCGCGTGCCATGTTCCCCGTGGCAGAGTTCCTGCGGCCCATCACCTGGAATAGCCTGCAAGACGTGGACGCCCACCGCAGAATCATCTTCGAGGCTATCGTAAAATACCGCAAGATGAAAAACCAGGGAGTGGTGGCAGTCTTCAAACGCGACCGCTTCGACCGCTATTCCAACTTTGCCCGCATCGGTGACGGTTCGCTGGGCGGCAAGGGACGCGGACTTGCTTTTATCGACAATCTGGTGAAACACCACCCCGAGTTCGAAGAGTTTGAGAATGCCCGTGTCGCCATCCCCAAGACCATTGTGCTCTGTACTGATGTGTTCGACGAGTTTATGGATACCAACAACCTGTATCAGATAGCCTTGTCAGATGTCAATGACGACGTCATCCTGCGTTACTTCCTCAAAGCCAAGCTACCCGACCGCCTGGTGGAAGATTTCTTCACCTTCTTCGATGTAGTGAAGTCTCCCATCGCCGTCCGTTCGTCTTCGCTGCTGGAAGACTCGCACTACCAACCCTTCGCCGGTATCTACAATACCTATATGATTCCCTATCTGGACGACAAGTACGAGATGCTGCGCATGCTGAGCGATGCCATCAAAGGAGTATATGCTTCGGTCTACTTCCGCGACTCGAAGGCATACATGCAGGCAACAAGCAATGTCATCGACCAGGAAAAGATGGCTGTTATCCTGCAAGAGGTGGTAGGCAACCAGTATGGCGACCGCTACTACCCCAGCATGTCCGGCGTGGCACGTTCGCTCAACTACTACCCCATCGGTGACGAGAAGGCAGAAGAAGGTATCGTCAATTTGGCACTCGGCTTAGGCAAATATATTGTGGATGGCGGCATGACGCTTCGCTTCTCGCCCTATCACCCCAGCAAGGTGCTGCAAACCAGCGAAATGGAAATTGCCCTCAAAGAGACCCAAACCCGCTTCTACGCCCTCGACCTGCGCAATGCCGGTCACAACTTCTCCATCGACGACGGCTTCAACCTGCTGAAACTGCACGTCAAGGAAGCGGAAAAAGATGGAGCGCTGAACTACATTGCCTCCACCTACGACCCCTACGACCAGATTATCCGCGATGGCCTTTATCCCGGCGGCCGCAAGGTCATCACTTTTGCCAATATCCTGCAACACGACGTATTCCCCCTGCCACGCATCCTGCAACTGGCTTTGAAACACGGAGAGCAGGAGATGCGCCGTCCAGTAGAGATAGAGTTTGCCGCCACCATGAGCCGCGAGAAGGACAAGACCGGTACCTTCTACCTGCTGCAGATCCGCCCGATAGTCGACACCAAGGAGATGCTGGATGAAGATCTTACCGCCATTCCCGACAACCGGGTGCTGCTCCGTTCCAACAACTCATTGGGACATGGCATCATGAACGAGATACATGACATCATCTACGTGAAGACAGACGACTATAGCGCCTCCCACAACCAGGAGATTGCCTGGGAAATAGAGAAACTGAACCAGCAGTTCCTGGACGAAAGCCGCAATTATGTCCTCGTAGGTCCCGGACGTTGGGGCAGCAGTGACACGTGGCTCGGTATTCCCGTGAAGTGGCCACATATCAGCGCTGCCCGCGTGATAGTAGAAGCCGGACTGACCAACTACCGGGTAGACCCCAGCCAGGGAACCCACTTCTTCCAGAACCTGACCTCCTTCGGAGTGGGATACTTTACCATCAACGCCTTTATGAACGACGGCATATACAATCAGGAATTCCTGAATGCACAGCCTGCCGTACACGAGACGAAATACCTGCGGCATGTACATTTCTGCCAGCCGATGGTAGTAAAGATGGATGGCAAGAAGAAACTGGGAGTGGTGCTGATGCCTGAAGAATAAATAAATCAATCCGTCAGTCGGTGCAATACAATCATCACCACCTCTGCAGGAGCAAACATGCGGATGGCCTTCTGCGAAGTGCCGATACCGTTGGTGATAATCATCGGGATGTGCTTTGAGTTGTACTTCAGCCCGGAGAGGAACCGCTGCCCATAGTGTGAGGGAACTATCGGCGCGTAGAGTCCGAACAATGTCACTTGTCCTCCATGTGTATGTCCGGCCAGAATGAGGTCTGAGTTTGTCACCGGAACGTCCTCGGCATAGTCCGGTGTATGCGTCAGCAGGATTACGAAATCGTCGGGCGCCAGGCCGAGCGTAGGCGATATGCCGTTCTTGGCCAAGTCGAAAGGATTGCGCACACCCGCCACAAAAATCTGCTCACCGCCACGCCGCAGGGTGTCCACCTTGTGTTCCAGCAAATGCATGCCATAATGCCTCATTTCGCGCACGATGTCGTCATAGCAAGCCTCGTAGTCGTTGTTGCCAAGCACGGCATAGGTTCCCAACGGCGTCTTTACTTGCGCCAAGGCAGCCATGACGGGTGGCACGTACTGGCAGCCTTCGTGAAAGTCGCCGCCAATCAGCAGCACGTCAGCCTTCTGGTCTATGAGCAGGTGGACCAAGTCCTTCAGCCCCTCCTCCTTCAGCAGGCTTTTGTAATGCAGGTCAGAGACAAAGGCGACGCGGAAGCCCTCGAAGGCGGCAGGCACGTCCCGATGCGTGAAGTCGTACGTCTTAATGCGGCTGACGCCCTTATAGGCCGAACCTACGTGGATAGTTGTCGATGTGATTCTTGTGCCTCGCCGTACAATTGCCTTTTGTGCCGGTGACGTTTTCTTTATCTGCCGTTTCTTTGCCTTGCTCTTCGTCGGCTGGCGACAGACATTACGCAAATCAGACTGGTCAAAGGTGAACATCGGCGAAAGGCGGGCAGGCAACCCGATAGTATCGCCAAGCAGTGTGCTGTCTGCATACACGGCTGGCCGTGGCAGCGACACGGTAATCATCCGCTTGGAACGGCAGGAAGACAAGAGTAGCAGAGAAAGAATGGATATATAGACTAAGTTCTTCATCATAAGTGGGTGCAAATATAGGGATTTTCAGTATTTTTGCCGGCAGATGCCGAACTAAATTGGAACTACGATGAACGAGATTAAACAGAACTCACCCTACGCATGGTTTCTCGCCGCCCGCCCCAAGACGTTGACGGGAGCCATCATCCCGGTATTGCTGGGCAGTGCCCTTGCCTTCAGCGACGGACAGTTCAAGACCGCACCCGCCCTGCTGTGCGCCCTCTTTGCCTGCGGCATGCAGATTGCCGCCAACTTTATCAACGACCTCTTCGACTTCCAGAAAGGGACCGACCGTCGGGAAGACCGCCTGGGTCCGCAGCGCGCCTGCGCTGAAGGCTGGATTACACCGGCGACCATGAAAATCGGTATCGTCATCGCACTGACACTGTCTTGTCTGGCAGGGCTGGCAGTGCTGTCCACCGTCTGGGGGCAGCTGCCCCACGGAGGCTGGGAACTGGTGGTGCTGGGCGTGGTATGCATACTGTTTGCTTTCCTCTATACCACGCTGCTCTCCTATCGGGGCTGGGGCGACGTACTGGTGCTGGTGTTCTTCGGCTTCGTGCCCGTATGCGGCACCTACTACGTGCAGGCCTATACGCTGAATATGGATGTGCTGGTGCTGTCGCTCGTCAGTGGCCTCGCCATAGACACCTTGCTGATGGTAAACAACTATCGCGACCGCGAGCAGGATGCCGTGAGCGGCAAGTGTACGCTGGTGGTGCGCTACGGCAAAAAGTTCGGTGAAAATATGTATCTGGCATTGGGCATCGCCGCCATGCTACTCTGCTTCCGGTTTGTCTATACAGGTAAGCTGACTCCGCTGGAATTTATCTGGGCTCCCTGCGTCTATCTATACATGCACGCACTGACGTGGCGCAAGATGGTGAACATAGGTAGCGGTAAAAAGCTGAACAGCATACTGGGCGAGACGTCGCGCAATATGCTGTTCCTAGGATTGCTGCTAGCTGTGGCGCTGAATTGAGAGGTTAGGGGTTAAGGATTAGCGGTTAGACCCTAATCCCTAAACCTTAACCCTTACCTCCATACATCTGTTCGTAATACTTCTGATAGTCACCGCTGGTCACTTCTTCCACCCACGGCTGGTTGTTCAGATACCATTCGATAGTTTTCACGATACCGACCTCGAACTTCGTCTCCGGATACCAGCCCAGGGCATTGGTAATCTTTGTGGGGTCTATGGCATAACGTTGGTCGTGGCCCAAACGGTCTTTGACGAAGGTGATAAGGCCTTCATTTATCCAGCTGGTATCAATCGTACCGTCGGCTGCTTTTACTTGCTTCTTCAATACTTCGCGGTAACGGGGAGTCTCTTCCATCAAGCGGCGGACAGTGGCAATGGTGAGCTTTACAATTTCAAGATTGGTCTTTTCGTTGTGACCGCCTACGTTGTACACCTCGCCTTCCACACCCTCGCGGACAACGAGGTCGATGGCTTTACAGTGGTCTTCTACGTAGAGCCAGTCACGCACGTTACTGCCGTCGCCATAGACAGGGAGGTTCTTGCCTTCGAGGATATTCTTGATGATGAGCGGAATCAATTTTTCCGGGAAGTGGTAAGGACCATAGTTATTAGAGCAGCGGGTAATGGTAACGGGCATCTTATAGGTGTCGTGATAGGCCATCACTACCATATCGGCACTCGTCTTGCTGGCGCTGTAGGGGCTGTGCGGACAAAGCGGAGTTTGCTCCGTGAAGTAACCTTCGGCACCAAGTGAACCGTAAACTTCGTCGGTAGATACCTGATGGTAACGGACGCCTTTACGCCAAGTAGGATAACCGGAATCGTCCTTACCCGTGACCCAGGCACGGCGGGCGGCGTCAAGCAGGTTCTGTGTACCCAGAATGTTGGTCATCAGGAAAAGTTGGGGATTCTCTATGCTACGGTCTACGTGGCTTTCGGCAGCAAAGTTCACCACGTAATCGAATTTATATTTAGCAAACAGTTCATCGGCAAGCACACGGTCGCAAATGTCGCCTTTTACAAAGAAGCAACGTTCGTCGTCAATGTCGTTGGCAATGGTACCCAGATTGCCTGCATATGTCAGGGCATCCAGTATCACCACTTCAATATCATTATGTTTTGCCAGAATGTATTTAATATAATTGGCACCGATAAATCCGGCAGCACCGGTTACAAGATAGGTTTTCATGAAAATGATTAGCGATTAATGATTAATGAAATAACTAAAGTAAATAATAATACCAGAATAAGGGGCGACAGAAACATATAGGCACATCCTCATTCCGTCAGCGTTTCGACTCGGCCAACTCCATCAGATATTTGCCATACTCGGTCTTGCCAAGCTGTTCGCCCAAACGATACAACTGGTCTACATCTATCCAGCCCTTGCGCCAAGCAATCTCTTCGATACAGCTGACACGGAAACCTTGGCGGTTCTGGATGGTAGCCACAAAATTACTGGCTTCCAGCAAGCTGTCGCAGTTGCCTGTATCAAGCCAGGCAAAACCACGGCCGAAGAGTTCCACTTTCAGCGTACCTTCATTCAGATAGAGACGGTTGAGGTCGGTAATTTCGTATTCGCCGCGGGCGGAGGGCTTCAAGGAAGCGGCTTTCTTTGTCACGGTGGAATCGTAGAAGTAAAGACCGGGGACGGCGTAGTTACTTTTAGGTTCTGCGGGTTTCTCTTCCAGCGAAATGGCTTTGCCGTTGGCATCAAACTCCACAACGCCGTAGGCACGGGGGTCCTTGACGTAATAACCGAAGATGCAGGCCCCTTTGTCGATGGAAGCGGCACGCTTCAGCATGGCCGAGAAGCCTTGCCCGTAGAACATGTTGTCGCCCAAGATGAGGCATCCCGGTCCGCCGTCCAAGAACTCTGCACCCAGCACAAAGGCTTGTGCCAGTCCATTGGGATTCTCTTGTATCTTATAGGAAAAGGACATGCCGAGTTCTTCGCCGGTTCCCAGCAGCTCGCGGAACATGGACAAGTCACGTGGAGTAGAGATGATAAGCACTTCGCGAATTCCCGCCAACATCAATGTAGAGAGCGGATAGTATATCATCGGTTTGTCATAGACAGGCATTATCTGCTTGGAGATAGCCTTGGACAACGGATAGAGACGAGTGGCACTGCCACCTGCAAGAATAATTCCTTTCATATTTCAGTTCTTTTTCGGTGATACTTCAAAATGGAGAATAAAATAAGAAGGAGGACGATGCCCCACGGCTCTACTTGCTATTCGGGCACAAAGATAATGGAAAAATTCGATTAAGTGAAGGCTTGGTTTCATCTTTTTGCTTCGTTGCTTTGCTTACTCCGGTACATTGTTTTGCTTATTTCAAAAAGATACGCCATTCACCCCAGCAGACAACGGACATTACTTCAGTGCGCAACAGCCATCACCCCTTGATGAAACGGTCTTTACCTTAGCACGTAACGGCATTTACCCTATAGTGTAACGAGATTTACCCTACAGTGTAACGAGATTTACATTAGAATGTAACGGCTTTTACACTGTAGAGTAAACAATCCGTAAATACAGTCTGCTGATAATAAACAAGCTACGTCATCGGTCAGCAAGTTCTATCACCTCCAAATCCTTGAACGTTCCCCCATCAACCGCAAAGCGTACCATCGTACGTACCTTATGGAAACCTTGAATGCCCGCAGCACCCGGATTGATGTGCAGCACGTCCAACGTCTTGTCATACTTCACCTTCAGTATATGTGAGTGCCCGCTGATGAACAATTTGGGTGGACGCACCAGAATGCTGCCTTTGATGGAAGGGTCGTAGTTGCCGGGATAACCGCCGATATGTTTCATCAGCACTTCTGCCCCATCTACCGTGAAACGGAGAATCTGCGGATAGAGCTGCCGTATCTCCTGCCCGTCAATATTGCCATACACGGCACGGAAGGGACGGAAAGCCGCCAGCTTCTGTGCCACTTCCAGCGAACCGATGTCACCGACGTGCCAGATTTCGTCACAAGACTCGAAATATTGCAGGTACTTTTCATCCCAGTAACCATGCGTATCTGATAACAAACCAACTTTTGTCATTTTTCCTTTGTTTATTAGGACAAAGGTAATTATATTTGGGGAGAATACAATGTGATTAACACATCAACACCATGGAGAACAGATATTTCAAACGTGACATCAGCTGGCTGTCTTTCAACTACCGCGTGCTGCTGGAAGCCGAAGACGATACACTGCCATTATACGAACGCATCAACTTTATTTCCATATACTCCTCCAATCTGGAAGAATTCTACAAGATACGTGTGGCCGACCATAAGGCCATAGCCACCGGAGCCTCGCAAAGCGACGAAGAGAGTGTGCAATCCGCTACCGAGCTGGTAGATGAAATCAACCGGGAAGTCAACCGCCAACTGGAGGAGCGTATCCGCATTTACGAACAGAAGATACTGCCCGCCCTGCGGAAACATCACATCATATTCTATCAAAGCCGCAACGTGGAACCGTTTCACCACGACTTCGTGCGCAGCTTCTTCCGTGAAGAGATATTCCCCTATCTGGCTCCGGTGCCCGTAAGCAAGGACAAGGTGATTTCATTCCTGCGCGACAACCGTCTCTATCTGGCCGTGCGGCTTCATCTGAAAGGAGCTCCCGTCGGTTCTCCAAACCGCATCCAGTATTTCGTGATGAAACTGCCGTACAGCAAAGTGCCGCGCTTCATCCAGTTGCCCAAGGTGGGGAAAGACTATTATCTGATGTTCATTGAAGACATCATCAAGGCCAATCTGGATACCATCTTCCCCGGTTACGAAGTGGACAGCAGTTATTGCATCAAGATTTCACGCGATGCGGATATTCTGATAGACGATGCCGCCAATACCTCCGAAATCATCGAACAGGTGAAGAAGAAGGTAAAGAAACGCAAGATAGGCGCCGTGTGCCGTTTTGTATACGACCGCGCCATGCCTCAGGACTTCCTCGACTTTCTGGTAGATGCCTACCGCATAGACCGCCGGGAGATGGTTCCGGGCGACAAGCACCTCAACATGGAAGATTTGCGGCATCTGCCCAATCCCAACCAGAGCGTGCGTCCCATCAAGAAACCCCAGCCCATGAAGCTGACCTGCCTGGACGAACGCGAATCCATCTTCCGCTACGTGGAGAAAAAAGACTTGCTGCTGCATTATCCCTACCACTCCTTCGACCACTTCATCCATTTCCTATATGAAGCCGTCCACGAACCCACCGTACGTGAAATCATGGTAACTCAATATCGTGTAGCCGAGAACTCCACCGTCATCAACACCCTGATAGCCGCCGCACAGAACGGAAAGAAAGTCACCGTCTTTGTAGAACTGAAAGCACGCTTCGATGAGGAGAACAACCTCGCCACCGCCGAAATGATGAAGGCCGCAGGCATCAATATCATCTACAGCATACCGGGACTGAAGGTACATGCCAAAGTAGCCCTCGTGCTCCGCCGCGACAAGGAAGGGCACAAAATGACAAGCTACGCCTACATCAGTACCGGTAACTTCAACGAGAAGACTGCCACCCTCTATGCCGACAGCGGACTATTCACCTGCAATCCGATGATTGTAAACGACTTGCATAACTTGTTCCGTACTCTGCAGGGAAAGGAAAATCCGGTGTTCCACCGCCTGCTTGTGGCCCGTTTCAACTTGATACCGGAACTGAACCGTCTCATCAGCCACGAGATGCAACTCGCCCAACAAGGCAAACGGGGACGGATTATCCTAAAGATGAATGCCCTGCAAGACCCCGCCATGATAGACCGCCTCTACGAAGCCTCGCAAGCCGGTGTAGAGATAGACCTCATTGTCCGCGGCATCTGCTGCCTCATCCCCGGAAAGGAGTACAGCCGCAACATCCGCGTGACACGCATTGTGGATACCTTTCTGGAACATGCCCGTGTGTGGTACTTCGGCAACGGCGGCGCACCCAAGCTCTTCCTCGGCTCGCCGGACTGGATGCGGCGTAACTTGTACCGCCGTATCGAAGCCGTCACCCCCATTCTGGACCCGGACTTGAAGCAAGAGCTCATCGATATGCTATCCATACAACTGTCGGACAAACGGAAAGCCTGCTTTGTGGACGACCAGTTGCGAAACCGCTGGAAGTCGTCACGACCGCAAAAGGAGAAGGTACGGTCGCAATATACCTTTTATGAATACTTGAGAGAGAAAATATAAACAACTCTGCCCCAATACACCTCCGGCTCAACTGTCTTTTATAGGACACAGACGTACGGCAGTTCCTCCACTACGTGCTTGCCGAATGGTGAGGGTATCACTATAAGTCACTTCGCGCTCTTCTATAAGTATAGCAGCAGGACATGTCTCATAATCGGCCTCAGGAGCATCACGATAAATAGTAGCCAGATATCTTTTATCTGTATCGAGAAAAGACAGACTGATATTAGCCGTTCGTTCCTCATCTCCCGTGATGCTGCCTATATACCAGCATCCCTCTCCTTTATCGCAACGGGCAATAGTAACATAACTGCCAATGCATGCTTCCGGCACCACTGTTCTGCTCCAATCTGTAGGACAAGATACTATAAAATTAAAAGGTTCCGGATTAGCCTCGTAATTCTCTATTTCATCCGAAGCCATTTGTAACGGTGAATAGAGCACCACAAACAGCGCCAATTGTTTGGCCAGTGTGGTATGTACACGTGTCTGTGGCATTACATCGTTAACAAACCGAAACGTCACCGGTGTAAAGTCCATCGGGCCTGCCAACCCACGAGTAAAAGGCAATATTACGGTATGAGAGGGAGGATTTCCACCATCTACATCCCAAGCGTCCCATTCTTGTCCACGTACTCCCTCTTGTGTCATCAGATTAGGAAAAGTACGCTGCAAACCTGTAGGAATCACCGGTTCATGATTATCAATACAGATACGGTGACGGGCAGCAGCCTCTATTACCTTGCGATAATGAAGTACACCAAACTGACTGCTATGATATTCTTTCCCATCAAGCAAATCGCCCACATAACCCGTTTTTACTTGATGCACACCATATTTCTCATAGAACTTGAAACCATCTTCCATCTGATTTTCATAATTGGAAACATTACCGCCAGTTTCATGATGTCCTATCAAAGCTACTCCTTTGCTACGCCCATAATCAGTAATACGTTGTATATCAAAATCGGTATAAGGTTTTGTGAAACTAAACTTCCAAGTAGCCCAGTCTTCATTCCACCCTTCCACCAGTACACCTCCCAGGTTATTGGCAGCAGCAAAATCGATGTGACGCATTGTATTCTCTGTTGTGGCCCCATGATGGGGACCGGCATGCCAGGTGTTATGCTTCATGTGATAAGTCCACCAAATTCCAATATAGCGCATAGGTTGTATCCAGGAAGTATCGGTTATACGACAAGGTTCATTAAGATTTAACATGAGACGGGAAAGAAGCAAATCACCGGCAGATTCAGCCACTATCATTGTACGCCAAGGAGATACACGAGTATCGGTAACACGTACTTTCTCACCTGTACTCCAAGGTGTAAGAGCCGCACGTAATGTAACCGTTTTATTATCTTCAGGTTGCTCAACCGACTTCAAGTTCATGGCAGCATAATCTGTAAGATTTGCTTCATGAATAGCCAAATAAAGGCTATCTGTTGTCTCAATCGTCACCGGAGTGCTTACCCATCCCATCTTACTAAGAGGTTTTTTCTCAAATAAGGCTTCGTAAAAACGAACTCCTTTCACTGGAATACTCCAAGCATCATAATCTGCAGGAAAAACGAATTCAGTCACTTCGTCATCAATAAGAAACTCTTGTAGCTGTTGCTGGCGCGGGAACTCATACCGGAATCCTATCCCATCATCAAAAAGACGAAAAATAATATTCAGTTCCCGCTCCAACGATGTTTCTTCCTTGAGGCATACCCTCAATTCATTATAATGATTTACAATTTCAGCCTCTTCCCCCCATACTGGTTGCCACACATCATTATGCGAATCATGCTTAACTTCTTTTAGAACGAAACCGGTCAAAAGATCTGGCGCATCCTTCAAAACCAATCCCAAACGTGAAGGAAGTAAAATATTCTTCCCCGCATGTCTTAAACAATATCGGGGAGCACCTTCTTCATCAAGTGTAAACTCTAAAGAAAGTTTTCCATTTGGAGAGGTCAACTTGATATGTTCCTGCTGGCATGAAATCATCCATAGGCCTAAACATAAAGCAAGTATAATCTGTAGCGTTTTTTTTAGTTTCATAGTCATTACCGAATTTAATTTTATATATCCAATTCTTATTTTATAAGTCTACTGACAAACAGTTCCTTCCCTTCCTCAGCCGGAATAACACAGAAGTTTACGAAACCACAGACAGACTCCGGTTCAAGCAACGTAGCAACCAAATTTCCTAAAGGTTGTGCCAAAGGTACCAACCAACTACCTATTGGAAGTTCTACATTATCTTCATAGACATCCGTTTCTACATTTACCGGATGAATCCCCTCCCATTCCTTCTCTGCACGATACAGACGGGTTACTTTGTAACGCTCAACTTTTGCTTTTTGTACACGGGTAACTTGCTCAATGTGTACACCCAACGCTCGAAGCTTACATACTGCTTCTGTACAGGGAGCATCGAGCAGATAAGCCTTATACTTATATTGTTACTCTTAAATGCTTAACATTAATGATTATTTTGGGAAATAAAAGCAATCGCTCTTAGCACAATACCATTCTATTCCAAAACATTTGTAACACTTCTGTAACATGTATGACATCTCCCTGCAACACCAAACTCTTTCCTTTGCAACTAGAAATAAAATACATAGTTTATGGAAACAATCTATTTGGGTATTGTTATCTTTCTGTTCGTACTCGCGATTTTCGACCTCGTGGTAGGTGTAAGCAACGATGCGGTCAACTTTCTGCAATCCGCTGTCGGGGCAAAGGCAGCATCCTTCAAAACCATACTCTTCATTGCAGGCGTAGGTATATTTATCGGAGCAGCCTTGTCCAACGGCATGATGGATATTGCACGGCATGGTATCTACCAACCGCAGCATTTCTATTTTGCCGAAATCATGTGCATCCTGCTTGCGGTCATGCTGACGGATGTTGTACTGCTTGACGTTTTCAACACGATGGGGATGCCGACCTCCACTACCGTATCAATGGTGTTCGAGCTACTGGGAGGTACGTTCGCACTGGCACTCATCAAGGTCTATAATAGCGATACACTGGGCCTGGGTGACCTCATCAATACCGACAAGGCACTGTCTGTCATCATGGGTATCTTCCTGTCCGTCGCTATCGCCTTCTTCTTCGGTATGTTGGTGCAATGGCTGGCACGTATCGTGTTCACCTTCAACTACAAGAAGAAAATGAAATACAGCATTGCACTGTTCGGCGGTATAGCTACCACCAGCATCATCTACTTCATGCTGATAAAGGGGCTGAAAGACAGTTCATTCATGACCCCTGAAAACAAGCAATGGATACACGACAATACCGCATTGCTGATAACCGGTTTCTTTGTATTCTTTACCATACTGATGCAGATACTGCATTGGTGCAGGGTAAATGTCTTCAAAGTAGTGGTTCTGATGGGTACTTTCGCCCTCGCCCTTGCCTTTGCCGGCAATGACTTGGTGAATTTTATCGGTATCCCCCTCGCAGGATATTCCTCATTTATTGACTATACAGCCAATGGTACGGCCGCCGGTCCCGACGGATTCCTGATGTCCTCACTCCTCGGTGCAGCCAAAACCCCATGGTATTTCCTTATCGGTGCAGGCACGATTATGGTCTATGCACTCTGCACATCCAAGAAAGCCCACAACGTCATCAAGACTTCCGTTGACCTTGCCCGCCAAGACGACGGCGAAGAGAACTTCGGAAGTACCCCGATAGCCCGTACGCTGGTACGCTTCAGCATGACCCTGGCTAACGGAATATCCAAAACAATGCCCGAAAGCAGCAAACAATGGATAAACACACGATTCCAGAAAGATGAAGCCATCATAGCCGACGGTGCCGCCTTCGACCTGGTTCGCGCCTCCGTCAATCTCGTATTGGCAGGTCTGCTCATCGCCTTGGGAACTTCCTTGAAATTACCCCTCTCCACTACTTACGTCACCTTCATGGTGGCAATGGGTACCTCGCTTGCCGACCGTGCCTGGGGACGTGACTCGGCTGTATTCCGCATTACGGGTGTGCTCAGTGTCATCGGCGGTTGGTTCATCACTGCCGGAGCAGCATTCACCATCTGTTTTTTCGTGGCATTGGTTATCCATTTCGGTGGTACGATTGCCATTCTGGCACTGATTGGTCTGGCAGTCTTCATGCTGATTCGCAGCCAAGTGATGTACAAGAAGCGCAAAGAGAAAGAAAAAGGCAGCGAGACTCTGAAACAATTGATGAAGAGTACGGACAATAACGAAGTAGTTGAATTGCTCCGCAAGCATACCCGCGAGGAACTGGTGAAGATAATGGAATTCACAGAAGAGAATTTCGAGCGCACCGTCACTTCCTTCCTGCACGAGAACTTGCGCGGACTGCGCCGTGCCATGGGAGCGGTAAAGTTCGAGAAACAACTCATCAAGCAGATGAAACGCACCGGAACACTTGCCATGTGCCGCCTCGACAATAATACCGTACTGGAGAAAGGACTCTATTACTACCAGGGCAATGACTTTGCCAGCGAACTGGTGTACAGCGTAGGCCGTCTTTGCGAGCCGTGTCTGGAGCACATCGACAACAACTTCAAGCCGCTGGATGCCATTCAAAAGGGAGAGTTCACAGATGTTGCAGAAGACATCTGCTACCTGCTGCAAGTATGCCGCCACAAATTGGAGACGAATGACTATAACGAACTTGAGACCGAGATTCGCAAAGCCAACCATCTAAACGGCGAGCTGTCGCACTTGAAACGCGAAGAACTGCAACGCATTCAGAGCCAGAATGGCAGCATCAAGGTGAGCATGGTCTATCTGACAATGATACAAGAAGCCCAGAACATAGTGACCTACACCATCAACCTGATGAAAGTAAGCCGCAAGTTCCAGGCCGAAGAATAATGTCACTTGATCTTTTTCAATCCCATCTTTTCCGCCCGTTGCAGCATAAATGCACGGGCGGCTTCGTATTCATTGGGAATGATGCCGTCCAAAATGGCATCCTTGATGGCACTCTTCAAGGCACCCACTTGCTGGCAGGGAGAGAGGCCGAAAGTACTCATGATTTCTTCACCACTGACCGGAGGCTGGAAATTACGGATACGGTCGCGTTCCTCCAAGTCCTTCAGCTTCTGGCGTACCAACTGAAAATTATTAAGGAAGCGTTTCTTACGCTCCATATTCTTGGAGGTAATATCGGCTTCGCACAAAGTCATCAAGTCGTCTATATCGTTGCTTGCCTCGAACAGCAGGCGGCGTACCGCCGAGTCGGTCACTACATCATCCGCTATCACAATGGGACGCATGTGCAGCCCCACCATCTTCTGCACATATTTCATCTTTTCGTTCATAGGAAGCTTCATCTTGCGGAAAATATCAGGTATCATCTTCTCGCCGATAAAGTTATGATTATGGAACGTCCAGCCCGCACGGGGTTCCCAACGCTTGGTGGCAGGCTTGGCTATGTCGTGCAGAAGAGCCGCCCAGCGCAGCCAGAGGTTGTCGGTCTTCTTGCTGATGTTGTCGAGCACTTCGAGCGTATGGTAGAAATTGTCCTTGTGGGCACGTCCGTTGCGCGTCTCCACACCTTGCAGCTTCACAAGTTCCGGGAATATCAGTTCCAACAAGCCGCACCGGTCCAACTCAATAAAGCCCTTGGAGGGGATAGGCGACAGAATGATTTTGTTGAGCTCGTCTGCAATACGCTCCTTGGATATGATGGAGATACGTTCCCGGTTCCGTTCCAGTGAATCGAATGTGTCATCATCGATATAGAATCCCAACTGGGTAGCAAAACGGACACAGCGCATCATCCGCAAAGGGTCGTCGCTGAAAGTTATATCAGGGTCAAGCGGTGTCCGGATGGTCTTTTCCTTCAAGTCTCCAATACCGCCAAAGGGGTCGACCAACTCGCCATAACGCACCCGGTTCAGGCAAACAGCCAGTGCATTGATGGTAAAATCACGGCGGTTCTGGTCATCCTCCAATGTACCGTCCTCTACAATCGGTTTGCGTGAATCGTGCGTATACGACTCTTTTCTTGCACCCACAAACTCAACTTCCGTACCATAGTACTTCAATTGTGCCGTACCGAAATTCTTGAAGACGGAAACATGCGCCCCACGCCCCAGACGCTTACCCAGCGCCTCGGCCATGGCAATGCCACTGCCTACCACCACCACATCAATATCCTTGGAAGGACGTTGCAGGAAAATATCACGTACATATCCACCGACTACGTAACATTCCAATCCTAATTCATCAGCCGTTTCGGATATCCGCTTGAATATATCATCACTAAAATATTGCTTCAGTTCTTCTGCCGTCAAATCTATCATAAATAATGCGCTAATGTAATGAATACGCAAATGTGTTAATGGCCTATCAGCACATTTGCACATTAAAATGCTGCAAAGATAAAGATATTATTTCTATTTTTGCGGACTCTAACTCCAAGAACAACAAATATGAAAAAAGTAATACTCCTTGCATGCCTATGCTGTACACTCTTCTCTTGCGAAGATGTGGAGAAGAAGGCCGGTGAAAAACTACAAGCTGCCCGCGAAGCTTTTGAACTCGGCAACTACAATGAAGCGAAGATTCTGATTGACAGTATCAAGATACTCTATCCCAAAGCGTTTGAAACTCGCCGTGCAGGTATCGGCCTGATGCAGGAAGTGGAACTGAAAGAGCAGGAAAAGAGTATGGCCTATCTTGACAGCATGCTTCAAGCCAAGCAAAAGGAATTCGCTGCAATCAAAGGGAAATATACCTTTGAGAAAGATGCCGAATACCAGAATATAGGCAATTACCTGTATCCGTCCCAAGTGATAGAAAAAAATCTGCACCGTTCTTTCCTCCGCTTCCAGGTAGACGAAAACGGTATAATGAGCATGACCTCTATCTATTGCGGAGCCCATAACATCCACCATGTGGCCGTCAAGGTTACCGCTCCCGACGGCAGTTTTGCCGAGACGCCCGCCGCCAAAGACAGCTATGAAACGACCAATCTCGGTGAAAAGATTGAAAAAGCTGATTTCAAACTGGGAGAAGACGGAAATGTCATGGGCTTTCTCTATCTGAACAAGGACAAGAACATTAAAGTCAACTATTTGGGAGAACGTCCCTACTCCGTCACCATGACTGCCACCGACCGCCAGGCGCTTGCAAGTATTTACGAGTTGGCACAACTGCTTTCTTCCATGACGGAAATAAAGAAAAACATGGAAGAGGCAAAACTGAAGATGGAATTTGTGAAGAAAAACCGGTCTCTTAACCATTAGGACGATTGTGATGAATGTATTATTCTACTGTATGCAATACAAATTGACATAGGGTTCACAGCATTCATCGGTATGCAGCAAGCACTTTATAGTAACACTTTACCTATAATACAGCAACACTTTATCGCCAATAAAGTACTACTTTATCGGGAATACAGCAACACTTTATCAGTAATAAAGTGATACTTTATTACTGATAAAAAAGAATAAAGCTAGAATAGATTGATTATCACTGCAATACAGATATTTTTTCTATTCTCATGGCCTATACGTATTGTTTATATAGGGGAAAAGATATAAAAATAAGATAATCGCACTATCTTTAAAATAAGATAAGCTGCATCTCGGCATAAGTTTTTCATGCAAGCATGAAAGTTCTGCACTCAATTTACACTATCTTTGCAGCTCATAAAAAAACATATAATGATTTCTATAGACGGATTGGCCGTAGAATTCGGCGGAACTACTTTATTCAGTGACATATCTTTCGTTATCAACGAAAAAGACCGTATCGCCCTGATGGGCAAAAACGGAGCGGGGAAAAGTACATTGTTGAAAATTCTGGCAGGTGCAAGACAACCTACCCGCGGAAAGATCTCAGCCCCCAAAGACAGTGTCATAGCTTACCTTCCACAGCACCTTATGACAGAAGACGGACGTACCGTATTCCAGGAAGCGGCGCAAGCCTTTGCCCATCTGCATGAAATGGAAGCCGAAATAGAGCGCCTCAACAAGGAACTGGAAACGCGTACCGACTACGAGAGTGATAGCTACATGGAACTTATCGAGAACGTCTCTGCCTTAAGCGAAAAGTTCTATGCCATCGACTCCACCAATTACGAGGAGGATGTGGAAAAAGCACTGCTCGGATTGGGCTTTGTACGCGAAGACTTCAACCGCCAGACCAGTGACTTCAGCGGTGGATGGCGCATGCGCATCGAACTTGCCAAACTGTTACTGCAGAAACCCGACGTACTATTGCTGGACGAGCCTACCAACCATCTGGACATAGAATCCATACAATGGCTGGAAGATTTTCTTATCAGTAGCGGAAAGGCTGTCATCGTCATCAGCCACGACCGAAAGTTCGTGGACAACATCACCACCCGTACCATTGAAGTGACCATGGGGCGGATATACGACTATAAAGTAAACTATTCCCAATACCTGGAACTCCGCAAGGAACGCCGCGAACAGCAGCAGAAAGCCTACGATGACCAGCAGAAGTTTATTGCCGAAACCAAGGAATTCATCGAACGGTTCAAAGGCACCTACTCCAAGACCCTGCAAGTGCAGAGCCGCGTAAAGATGCTGGAGAAACTGGAACTGCTGGAAGTGGACGAAGAAGACACTTCTGCGTTGCGCCTCAAATTCCCTCCCTCCCCCCGTTCGGGCAATTATCCCGTCATCATGGAAGGGGTAGGGAAAAGCTACGGCGACCACGTGGTCTTCAAGAATGCCAACCTCACCATAGAACGGGGAGACAAGGTTGCTTTCGTCGGCAAAAACGGCGAAGGAAAGTCAACGTTGGTAAAGTGTATCATGAAGGAAATAGAGCATGAAGGCACCCTTACCATAGGACACAATGTGCAGATTGGATATTTCGCACAGAATCAAGCCTCGCTGTTGGATGAGAACCTGACCGTGTTCCAGACTATCGACGATGTGGCAAAAGGGGAAATCCGTAATAAAATACGCGACCTGCTGGGCGCCTTCATGTTCGGTGGTCCCGAAGAGTCCATGAAAAAGGTCAAGGTGCTTTCGGGTGGAGAGCGCACACGCCTCGCCATGATAAAACTCTTGCTCGAACCGGTGAATCTGCTGATACTGGACGAACCGACCAACCATCTGGACATGAAAACCAAAGATATCCTGAAGCAGGCTCTTATGGATTTTGACGGAACCCTTATCCTCGTCAGCCACGACCGTGATTTCCTGGATGGACTGGTAAGCAAGGTATATGAATTCGGCAACAAACAAGTGAAAGAACACTTGAGCGGCATCTACGAATTCCTCGAAAAGAAGAAAATGGACTCCCTCCGCGAACTGGAACGATAAGTATCCGCTAAATCCAGCGTCCGAACAAATGGCTGATACATATGATTTTCATTTTATTAAACGCTCAACTAAGAGATATGAAAATGAAACAATATGATGTCACCATAATAGGATTTGGCAAGGGCGGGAAGTTATTGTCCTCCGAACTGGCCAAACGGAAGAGGAAGCGATGAAAGAATGAGGGATTGAATATGTTATTCACACCTTTTTAGCATTTTCCATTTGGCAATTAAGCCATTAACCTCTATCTTTGCATCCGTCCAAAGATAGAGGAATGAAAAAGAAACAGTACATAACCTATATTCTTTTTTTCATCAGCCTGATAATGCTGATGATACCCGTCATTCCCCACCATCATCATGCCGACGGAATAATATGCATGAAGAATGACATCACCGCCGATTGCTGCGGACAGCATCATAGCCCAGACAACGAACACTGCTGTCGCAACACGGGATGCATGACAACCCATTTTGTACAACAGACGCCCTGCTCCTCCGATGATGTATATTCACATCCGGATGCCTTATGGGCAGTAATCCTATTCATAGAGCCTTTTTCCAAGTTACTCACCCTACCCGAATTTGACATAAGCAGGCAGGAATGTATCTATCTGGAATCTCTTCATAGCACATTTATCGCATGTGCTACGGGGCTTCGTGCCCCTCCGTCTCTTCTTGCTTAACTGTTGTCGGGACATCACCGGGACAGATTTCTATCCGGCATAAGGAACAATGCAATTTGGTTGCATACCCTATGCCCTAACTTTGTATTCAAAATCAAAAAGTAAGAACAAATATCATCATGAAAAAAGTTATTTTCATGGGAGTCTTGGGGTTATTCCTTTTAGGCTCCTGCAACAGCAAGTCCGGAGACAGTCACGAAGGACATAATCACGAAACAGAAGAGCACAATCATGAGGGGCATGACCACGAACATGAAGGACATGACCACAAGCATGAGGGGCATGACCATGAGCATGAGGGACACGACCATGAGCATGAAAACCATGCCGGAGGAAGTGATGAAATCATTCTGCCACCGGCAAAGGCACAAGCTGCAGGCGTGGTAGTCAGCACTGTTGAACCGGGTACTTTCCATCAAGTCATCAAGACCAGCGGCCAGGTAATGGCAGCCCAAGGAGACGAGAGCGTAGCCGTAGCCACAGTAGCAGGCGTGGTTTCCTTCAAGGGAAAAGTTATCGAAGGAATGAGTGTCAGCAAAGGTACTCCTTTGGTGATATTGTCATCCAAAAACATGGCCGACGGAGACCCGGTGCAGAAAGCCCGGATAGCCTACGAGGTTTCCAAGAAAGAATATGAGCGTATGAAAGCGCTTGTAGGCAACAAAATCGTATCTGAAAAGGAGTTCGCACAAGCCGAACAGATTTATGAAAATGCCCGTATCAGTTACGAGGCAGTCGCAAAGAACCATTCGGCAAGCGGCCAGGCAGTTGTCTCTCCCATCAGCGGTTATGTAAAGAACCTGTTGGTGAAAGAAGGGGATTACGTCAGCATTGGCCAGCCACTGGTAAGCGTCACCCAGAACCGAAAGCTTTTCCTGCGTGCGGATGTATCCGAAAAGTACTATCCTTACCTAAACAGCATCGGTTCCGCCAACTTCTGTACTCCTTATAATAATAAGGTATATACATTGAAAGAACTAGGCGGGCGCATGCTTTCGTATGGAAAAGCTTCGGGCGAAAACGGATATTATGTACCGGTGACTTTTGAATTCGACAATAAGGGAGACGTTATTCCCGGCTCGTTTGTAGAAGTATTCTTATTATCCTCACCGATGGAAAATGTATTGTCTCTTCCTCACAGTGCACTGACCGAAGAGCAAGGCAGTTTCTTTGTTTACCTACAACTGGATGAAGAAGGTTACAAAAAACAGCTTGTCACCCTGGGTGCCGACAATGGCGAAAGTGTACAAATCCTTTCCGGCATAAAAGCAGGCAACCGTGTCGTAACTCAAGGAGCCTATCAAGTGAAACTGGCATCGGCAACAAACGCTATTCCGGCACATAGTCATGAACACTAATCTCATGTACAATTTGACAACTTACAAAGTATCATTCTGCAATGCTGTATCAAGGAGAAAAACAGCAATACGGTCTTTGTAGAAAGCAGATTGCCATGAGAAAAAAAGAATAATTCTACTAACAGAGCTGCAATCGTGTAGCCAAATTGTACATCGTACATTGTAAATAGTAAATAGAAAGATGTTAAACAAAATAATCGCTTTTTCTCTTCAAAACCGCATCTTGGTGCTGGTAGCATCGGTGCTGTTGCTGATTGGCGGCACTTATACCGCCATGCATACGGAAGTGGATGTATTTCCTGACCTCAATGCGCCGACAGTGGTCATCATGACCGAAGCAAACGGTATGGCGGCAGAGGAAGTGGAGCAACTGGTCACTTTTCCCGTAGAAACAGCTGTGAACGGTGCAACGGGTGTGCGCCGTGTACGCTCTTCCTCGACAAACGGATTCTCTGTTGTCTGGGTAGAATTCGACTGGGATACGGATATATACCTGGCACGGCAGATTGTCAGCGAGAAGCTGGCAGTCGTCAGTGAATCATTACCCGCCAATGTAGGCAAGCCGACACTGGGACCACAGTCTTCCATCTTAGGTGAGATGCTGATTATTGGTCTGACGGCAGATTCAACTTCCATGCTGGATTTGCGTACCATTGCCGACTGGACCATACGCCCCCGTCTGCTTTCTACGGGTGGCGTAGCACAAGTTGCCGTATTAGGTGGCGACATCAAGGAATATCAAATACAGTTGGATCCGGAACGGATGCGCCACTACGGTGTGACATTGAGCGAAGTGACGAACGCCACTCGCGAAATGAACCTGAATGCCAATGGCGGAGTGCTCTATGAATATGGCAATGAATATATCGTACGCGGCGTACTTTCTACCGACAAGGTAGACCAGATAGCCAAGGCTGTGGTACGGAGCAACGGAGCCTTCGGCGCCCCCATCCTGCTGGAAGACATTGCCGATGTTCAAATCGGAGCCAAACTTCCCAAACTGGGTACTGCATCGGAACGTGGCAAACATGCCGTACTACTGACGGTCACCAAGCAACCCGCTACAAGCACACTGGAGCTTACAGACAAACTGGAAGCCTCCCTGCAAGACTTGCAGAAGAACCTGCCTGCCGACATAAAAGTATCTACTGACATCTTCCGTCAAAGCCGTTTCATCGAAAGTTCCATCGGAAACGTTCAAAAGTCATTGTTGGAAGGAGGTATTTTCGTTGTTATCGTGCTTTTCCTATTCCTTGCCAACGTACGTACCACAGTCATCTCGCTGGTGACGCTACCGTTATCACTGATTGCCTCCATCCTTGCCCTACACTATATGGGCTTTACGATAAACACCATGAGCCTGGGAGGTATGGCTATCGCCATCGGTTCGTTGGTTGATGATGCCATCGTGGATGTGGAGAACGTCTACAAGCGCATGCGCGAAAATAGGCTGAAGCCTGCCGAAGAGCGGATGCCCATATTGGAGGTGGTGTTCAATGCATCGAAAGAAGTACGTATGCCTATCCTCAATTCAACGTTGATAATCATTGCCAGTTTCGTACCTCTATTCTTCCTGAGCGGTATGGAGGGTAGAATGTTGGTACCGCTGGGCATTGCGTTCATCGTGGCATTGATTGCCTCTACCGTTGTGGCGCTGACCGTAACGCCGGTACTTTGCTCCTACTTGTTGGGGAAAGAAAAAATAAAGGAGAAGAACAATGCCAACGGTGACTCTGTCGTGGCACGCAAAATGAAACAATGGTATGGCACAGCGCTGACTTTCGTATTGGGACATAAGAAAGGGGTGCTGGGAGGTACTATCAGCTTGTTTGTAGTGGCACTCGGCTGTTTCTTCACCCTGGGGCGCTCGTTCCTGCCACCATTCAATGAAGGTTCGTTCACCATCAATATCTCCTCGCTTCCGGGCATCTCTCTGGAAGAAAGCGATAAGATGGGGCATCGTGCCGAGGAACTGCTGCTCTCCATCCCCGAAATACAAACCGTGGCCCGTAAAACGGGACGTGCGGAGCTGGACGAACACGCTCTGGGAGTAAATGTCTCCGAGATTGAGGCACCGTTTGAGTTGAAAGACCGCTCACGCAGCGAGCTTGTGGCAGAAGTCCGCGAAAAACTGGGTACCATTGTAGGGGCAAACGTGGAAATAGGCCAGCCTATCAGCCACCGTATAGATGCCATGCTTTCCGGTACAAAGGCGAACATCGCCATCAAACTGTTCGGCGACGACCTGAACCGCATGTTCACTCTGGGCAATGAAATCAAGAACGCTATTCAGGGCATTCCCGGTATTGCCGACCTTAACGTGGAACAGCAAATTGAACGTCCGCAGCTTGTCATTTCGCCCAAACGGGAAATACTTGCCAAATATGGCATTTCACTGCCCGAATTTTCGGAGTTTGTCAATGTCTGCCTGGCCGGTGAAGCTGTTTCCCTAGTTTACGAAAAGGGAAAGAGTTTCGACCTGACCGTACGCGTGAAAGACAACCTACGCGACGAAACGGAAAAAATCCGTAACTTGATGATTGATACAAGTGACGGACAAAAGATTCCACTGAACTATGTAGCGGAAATCCGCTCAACCATGGGTCCGAACACCATCAGTCGCGAAAATGTAAAACGTAAAATCGTCATTTCCGCCAACGTGGCCGACCGCGACCTGCGAAGCGTAGTCAACGATATACAAGCCGAGATGGATGCACAAATCAAACTGCCGGAAGGGTACCACATCGAATATGGCGGACAATTCGAAAGCGAGCAAGCGGCAAGCCGCACGCTGGCACTTACTTCGTTCATGTCCATCGTGGTGATATTCCTGCTCCTCTACCATGAATTCCGCAGTGTGAAAGAGAGCTCCATCATCCTTATCAATCTGCCGCTGGCATTGATAGGCGGTGTGTTCGCCCTACTCATCACAACAGGCGAAGTGAGTATCCCCGCCATCATCGGTTTCATCTCACTGTTCGGTATCGCCACCCGAAACGGAATGTTGCTCATCAGCCATTACAACCACCTGCAGCAGGAAGAAGGCTATGACGTCTACGACAGCGTTATCCGCGGTTCACTCGACCGTCTGAATCCAATCCTGATGACCGCCCTATCCAGTGCATTGGCACTTATTCCACTGGCTCTCAGTGGCGATCTGCCGGGCAACGAAATACAAAGCCCGATGGCAAAGGTTATCTTGGGCGGTCTTTTAACATCCACGTTCCTGAACGGTTTCATCATTCCGATTGTTTACCTTATGATGCACCATAACCAACAATCTAAAACATCAGACAATGAATAAAAGATTTTTCATATTCAGCGCTGCCATCCTCGCTTTTGCGGGGATGAGCGCACAAACATCCGGCATTGATGCCGTACTCCAGCAGATAGAGGCCAACAACAAGGAGTTGCAGGCCAACTTCCACCTCATTTCCTCACAAAAGCTGGAGAGCAAGACCAACAACAACCTCCCCGACCCTACACTATCATACGCCCACCTTTGGGACTCCAAGAACAGTGACGAGACAGTCGGCGAAATGGTCATCTCGCAAAGCTTCGACTTCCCCACGCTTTACGCCACCCGAGGGAAGATGAACCGACTCAAGACAAATGCACTGGATGCACAAGCCACCGCCTTCCGCCAGCAGATATTGCTGCAAGCGAAGGAAGTATGCCTGGACATCATCATGCTGCAACGCCAGCAAGCCCTGCTCGACGAACGGTTAAAGAATGCGGAGGAGCTGTCGGCCATGTACACCCGACGTTTGGAAACGGGAGATGCCAATGCACTGGAAACCAACAAGATTAATCTGGAGTTGCTGAATGTACGCACGGAAGCCCGCATGAACCAGACGGCACTTAACAACAAACTGAAAGAGCTGCTTGTCCTCAACGGAAACCAGCCGTTCACACCGGGACGTCCCATGCCCGGTGTAACCCCTAACGCCCAGGCACTTGGACTGACAGAGTATCCGGCAGTGCCATTACCAACCGACTTCCGCCCACTGGCCGACGAACTGCTGGCTTCAGACCCCACCCTGCAATCCTTGCAAGGTGAAAGTTCTGCCGCCCGGAAACAGATTTCGGCAAGCAAGCAAGGCTGGCTGCCCAAACTGGAACTGGGTTACCGTAGAAATACCGAATCGGGGCATCCGCTGAACGGCGTAGTAGTAGGCTTCTCTTTCCCGCTTTTCGAAAACCGCAATAAGGTCAAGATAGCCAAGACACAAGCGCTCAACATTGACTACCAAAAGGAGAACGCCGCACTGCAAGCCAGCTCTGCCTTGTGGCAACTCTATGAAGAAGCCAAGAACCTGCACGCTTCCATGGAGGAATACGAACGCACCTTCCATCAGCAGCAAGACCTTTCTTTACTGAAGCAAGCACTTATGGGAGGACAAATCAGCATGATTGAATACTTTGTTGAAATATCGGTTGTCTATCAAAGCAAGACAAACCTCCTGCAACTGGAAAACCAGTATCAGAAGGCGATGGCACAGATATACAAGAGCCGGTTATAAATAGAAAGAGCTGTCTGCGGTTGGCAGACAGCTCTTTCTATTTCAATATATTGTAGTTATAGTTTTGTTACTTTACCCATAAACAGAATAACTCCCGTACTCTTCTCCTTTATCAGGAAGATAAAAGGACGGTCCACATAGAACGGAATTACCGTACTTGGTCCGGGAGCGGCCACGTCCATTCCTCCGACAGTTACAGCCGCAGCTTCCGTCCCCTCTTCATTCACTTTCACATAAGTGAACTGTTGCAGCAAACTGATAAACAAATCCTCATCCGCCATTCCGGAAAAATCGGCCGATGGAGTAAAAGCCTCCTGCATTCCCATTGCCATCATATCGTCAATGAGTTCTTTATCATATTCCATTTCAAACCGGGGTAACTTAAGGTTCAAGGCAGAGCTTGATAAACTACTGTTCCATTCCCCCCAGCGCTCGTCATTCAGCTGCGGCAGGCACTCATCCAACGATTTTCCCTCTGCCGGCAAGAGCACCACCATACTGAAAGCCTCATTGCCGTAAGGCAACTCTGCCATTGAGAAATACTCATTCTCGGCATAGTTGAATCTCTCGTCACGAAGATTCATCATGTGTACAGTCGATTTGCTTCCGTCAGCATTCGTAAAAGCCTCTTCTGCCATATCCGATTTTTTGAATTGATTCTTCCAAATTCCCTTGAAATAAAGCGCATTCAACAGATAAAGACGCGCCGTCTCCGGAATCTCATTCAAGACTTTGGGGATGCAATTATTCGTTTTCCCGGCACACCAGCCGTTTATAATGTCCGGAGCCTTGGGAGAGGCAAAATCCAGCTCCTGCACTTGCGCGTCATACATCTTTTTGTTCACGCTTACAAAGTCGTCATGAACACCGAACCCTTGCTTTATCCAGATGGAATTGGCAATTCCCAGCTGCGTGGTATTGTCCAAATCGAGCAACGCCTCCACCAGCTTCTTATTATAGTTGTTCATTTCCTCCAACGAATAGCCCGAAAAGCCCAGGACATCTGTCATCTCAGACAGTGTGTTTCCCGACGCTCCATTGGCAATCATAGACAGACAGAGCGAAGCGCTCAAAGGAGAAATGAACAGATTGGGCTTCTCCACCTCCGTTTTACAAACCTGATTAAAGAAACGGAAAGCAAAATCCGTTCCTAAATCCGTCATCTCCTGCTCGGCACGGGTCAAGGCAATGTCTTTGCGAGGCTTGGGTTGTGGTGAAGAGTTGTCGTCACTCTGGCAGGCTGCAAGGATACAAAGTAGGCTTAAGGCAGTAATCGTTTTTTTAAGCATAAGCAAATAGTATTAGTTTTAAAACAGTTATCTATATATAGAAAATGCTTGAACAAACAAAATACTGCATTGAAGAAACAATAAAAAAAATGATACACTCCTACTCAATTATTCCTCTACCAACATCAACCCCACCCCTCTGACTGTCTTTATGGACACCGTAGGATCGTCTTCCAAGCATTTGCGTAGTTTCACCAGATAGGTATCAAGGCTACGCGAGATAAAGTAGTCGTTTTCATCCTGAGTCTCCCAATTGTGGCTGACAATAGCACCCCGTTTCACTACTTGATTCTTGTTCTGTGCAAGAAGTCTGAGAATTCCGGCTTCGCGCCGACTTAACACTGTTTTCTCACCGTTTTTGTCATTCCTAAGGGTTGCGTGTGCGGCATCCAGTGTGTATTGCCCGAAGTGGTAGCAATCTGTTTCATTGCGCGAAGGCTGTCCTTTTCTCAATTTAAGCAAAGCATGTATATGTGCATCCAGTTCTTCAGCCACAAAAGGCTTCTTCACGTAGTTGTCGGCTCCTAACTTATATCCACTGGTCACATCTTTGGGCGAGCCCAACGCCGAAGCCAGTAGGATAGGTATATTTCCATCCACTTCACGGATGCGCTCCACCATCTGAAGACCATTCATCACCGGCATATCCACATCCGAGATAATAATATCCGGATGATACTCCTGATATGCTTTCAAGCCTTCTTGCCCATTAACAGCCGTAATAACCTCATATCCTCCAATCAGTCCTTCCAGACTGCTCTTTACGACATAGGTCAACATGGAATCATCTTCCACCAAAAGCAATTTAATTTTGTTTTCCATCTATCATTTTGTTTTCAGTATCCTCTTCCTCCGATGCTGACATATACAATGTAAATTCACTGAATTTTCCAACCACGCTGCTTGCCGTCACTGTCCCTCCATGTGCCTCCATCACCCGATACACATAGTTCAGTCCCAATCCAAACCCTGCGACCTTGCCCAAACGGGAGCTTTTGATGGCAGAACCACGCTCAAATTTATCAAATATCTTACGTTTATCTTCTTCAGAAAAACCGATACCGTTGTCGCGCACCTTGATGCAGGAATAACCTCCGCTGCACTCCGAAGTTATTTCTATCTCTACCTCCCCCTCGTCTTTAGAATATTTCACGGCATTGTCCACCAAGTTATAGACAGCCTCTTCCAGATATTCCTTGTCAGCATTCACTTCCTTGGCTTGCAGGTTTAACGTGAAATGCAACGGCTTGATAGATTTTGCCTTAAAGGTTTCCCTTATTCTTTCAAGCATCGGTTCTAGCTTCACTTTCTCTTTTACCATCGTTAGTTTATCGTTTTCCAGCTTCGAGATAGTCAACAGTCTGTTTATCAACTTCAGCAAATGCACGGTTTCAGACTTCACCACTCCCAGAAAGCTTTTTTTCAATTCCGGCATACTTTCTATCTTCTCGTCATTCAACGCATCAGAGCACATCATGATAGAGCTAAGCGGTGTCTTCATGTCATGAATCATAGCATATGAGAAGTCTTCACGAAGCTTGGCCACTTTCTTCTGATAGATGATTACTTTAATCTGATAGATAATGCAACCGATTACCAAAACCAGCATGATAAAGGAGGCTATCATCAACAAGCCCATACGTTCAAAAAATACTTTATAAGGATTGACAAGAACAAGTTGTACAGCTTCAGTGGAATCTGATTTTATAGCAAATGGGGCAGACTTTATGATGCCCCATAGAGGTAATTTTTCTTTCTTACTAACTTGCAAAATGCTATCATTCTGAGGATTCATGGTACAAACAACAAAATTACTTTCAATACTATATTCCTTCAGCAAAGCAGATGCTATGGAATCCACTTTTAACAGAGACATTTTATATCCCATATTAGACAAGTTCTCACAAAAATAAGTCAGCGGATTTATGGTACCATTCACTTCACCTCCTATGACTTGTGTTCCTTCTGGAGTACATGCCATTCTTATTTTCATTTCATTTTCAATAGCCTCTTCCAAAACCTCACAACAATCCTTCTGAATATTATACCTTATAAGCATATAAGTATTATATATCCATACTGTCTGCAATGACAGTACAGCAATCAAACCTAAAAAGGTAAACAAACGAATGTATTTATATTTTTGTTTCTTCATTAATTTCATTTACGTTGCAAAGATATTAATTAAATTAAAACTTTAACCTAAAACTGACATTTTTCTAACAGATTATAAAAATCTTCCCTTATATTTTTGCGGTATTAAAAGAAAGAAATAATGTATAACTTTAAATTATTAGAACAATGAAAGAACTTATTATTGAATTAACCAAGGAAGAAGAAATGCAAATTTTTGGAGGAAGAGTTGTATATGAAATAATAAATATCAACGGAAAAGACATCCTCATCGTAAAGAATATACCAGAATAGCTTTACGCCACCAAATGAGAACTACAAATCCTCAAAAAACAAAGACGTAAACTTTAACGTAGAACTGACATTGCTCTAACATTAGTCCCGAAACAAAGCCCATAACTTTGCAACATCAAACCAAGAGAACACTAACAATTAAAGACTAAAATCAATGAAAACGAAAAAGAAGTATTATAACCCGCAATATCCGCAGAACACACTAAAGTTTCTGCCCCTGCTCTGTTGAGGAACAATGAAAGTTTAACGTAAAACTAACATTACCCTAACAAAAGATACAAAGTGAAGCGCTTAACTTTGCAACATCAACTTAAAACAAATACAACAACAGCAAAAAACAAAGAACAATGAAAGACATCAAATTCATAAGAGCCGGCAGATGCAGCAGGCCTAATCTGTGGAAACCACCCCGATAGGGAAATAAAGGAGATTCTTGAAAAAGTCTGTGCTTGAACAAAAAGTCAAAACAACACAAACACAGCAGCAACACAAACACACTCTCTTAAAGACAGGAAAGGGGATTTCAAGACAGACTTTTTCAAGCAAACCTCCAATGATTATAAGACTGGAAGATTTAGTAGTATGTTGCCACAATATACCACCAATAAACATGCCAGGAGACATATGGAGCGACTTAATGTAATGTCTCCTTATTGGGGAAAAGAGTCAATCGAGCTATGAGAACCCTCACATTGGAAGAATGTATCAACACGTATGGCGGTTGTTGCATCTGCGATGCAGATATCGGTTTCAGCAATGTATTTGCAACACCGCTTACTATCAGAGATTCATTATTCAAACATTAACTTTAAAAAGAAAAACAATGGAAAAGAACATCGAACACAAGGTAAAGCCTTTAACAAAAAAAGAGCAGAGAGTTGTATCGGGAGGATATGCCCCCACCGATTCTCCCATTAAGCCCATAGACGACAACAATGGTATGCCGGATTTTAAGATACCAAGCAAAGAAGATTTCAAGTTCTATTAATCGCAATAGAAACGTTCTATTAACCCTTTTATTAATAATTAAAACATTTTGAGTTATGAAAAATTTAAAAGACAATGCAATGATGCAGGAAATGAGTTTGCAGGACATGAAGGATGTAAACGGTGGTAGCCCTTGGTGGGCACTCTATGAACTGATGTGTGAATATTTGATTGATAATCGTGAAGCGATTACCGGTGCATATGCACAAGTAAAGGCAGAAGGAGGTACTGTTGCTACAGATATGCCATTCAAATAAAGTCAAAAAAGCATAGTGAAACTTCATCGTGTCTCTGCCTCAACAGCAGAGACACAACTCCATTGCAATATTTACCATTTATTTTCAACACGCATGAGACGTATAATAATAGCTATATACAAATTACCGTTATGGAAATCCATCATAATATTAATATTATTATCCTATATAATTCCCATATTAATTCCACAAATAAGCAATACTCCACGCCCCAACATGCTTAATGAGACCTTATTCTTTGGTTTCTACGCTATACTATTAGCTCCATTGATGGAAACTTTTACCGGACAAATTCTTCCTTATTATATTCTCAAAGAAACGTTCGGATGTAAAGTGATAGGCATATCAATCTGCTCTGGAATCATATTCGGGCTATATCATTTATATTCGCCCGACTATGCTGTTCATGCAGGCATAGTAGGGTGTTTATATCAATTATGGTATATCGTTTACAAGAAACATTATTCCGATTTCAAAGCCTTTCTCATTATCTCGTCTGTTCATGCATTACATAATTCGGTAGCATTTCTATTAAACTATTTGCATTAGATAATTTCAATCAACGGAAAAGACATCCTCATCGTAAAGAATATACCAGAATAGCTTTACGCCA
>ERZ777306.674-NODE-674-length-66447-cov-7.794388_pt1 | contig 66447 bp, 70 predicted proteins | sample MGYA00374966_ERZ777306 | MGnify/ENA primary metagenome ERZ777306 (study PRJEB29329, sample SAMN06343882) | mouse gut metagenome | isolation source: Mouse cecum | place: Austria: Vienna | collected 2014-11-15 ...
TCCGGCTTTCCGCCTCTGTTGCTTTCAAGGTCTTCGCACTGATATTTTCATCCGGGTTTTCCATGCTCCATTTCCGGCTTTCCGCCTCTGTTGCTTTCAAGGTCTTCGCACTGATATTTTCATCCGGATTTTCCATATTCCATTTTCTGACTTCTGCCTTGGTTGCAGCTTCCGTTTTTGCGCTCCTCTGGCGTTTCCTGTATGTGCTGATTGGATTTTCCAAATCGTCAGCCGCATCTGTCCTCTTTTTATCCATGTACCAGAAACGCTGCTTCGGAAGCTCCGCTTCCAACCTTTTTGCACTTTTCACACGCAGCCGATTCGGGTTCTTCTTTTTTTCCTCCGAATCCTTCCTGCTCTCGTCCATGTACCAGAAGCGCTGCTCGGGAAGTTCCGCTTTCTCTCTTGCCGCGCTCATGCGGCGTTTCCTGTTCGGGTTGTCTTTGCCCGCCTCCGTATCGATTCTGGTCTCGTCCAGATACCAGAACCTTTGCGGCGGCTTTTCATCCTGATTTTCCCGCTCATAGCGCTTCGCGGAAAATACTTTGTTCCCATCTTTATTCTTCCCATCGAACGCCCAAAGCGGCCCATCGCTGCCAGGATGCACAGGAATCGTCACCTCAAGCATTTCGCGGTAACCGATAACGATGGTTTCCGTCAGCAGCCCGCTTTTCTCCGCGACCAGCTCCCCGAACGTCTTGCTCATGACCGTACAGCCGGTAAACACAAATGTCCGCTTGGAAATCCCAAAGCTGTTCGGTCTGGGAGAAACCATCAGAATGACCGGCAGCACAAGCTCCGCCCCCAGCGGCAGCGGCGGCACAAGGTCCGTTCCTACATAGCGCTCCACCGTAAAGGTAAAGGGTTTTGAAATCGGCTTGCGCAGCATATGGACATAGTCATTCAGCCCGCCTTCCTGTACAAATTCAAATTCATTTTCCTTCGTAAAGCTATGTACCGACCTGCAGGGAAGGTCATAAATCCCCTCTACCCGCAGCATAAAATTATAATTGACCAGTACGTTTTTCCCTTCGTTTGCTACAATGCTCAAACCGTTTCACCTCACTTTCTGGTCGGCTTCATTTCCAGAATGCTCTTTTCCTTTCCCTGCTTCGAGGGAGTCAGCTCCTGATTGATGGCGCTGATTTCGCTGCACCATCTCCGCCTTGACACATGGTCAAGGGCGAGCACCTCCTCGCTGCTCCAATGGAAATAATAGGAAATAAAGGACATTTCCCTGTACATTTCCTTCTCCGGATAAAGCGTTATCCCTCTTGCGTAAAATTTATCGGCACCTCATGCCTGTGGCCGCATTCCGGGCAGACCACCTGCATCACCGGCGGCGTAATATCATTGATTTTCTGGTACATATCCTGCAAAAATGCCAAATCAGCAGTAAACAGCCGCTCAATATGCGTCGGCGTAATGACCTCCAGCCCCTCAATGTCCGTAATGACCTTCGATAAAATAACGATTGTCAGGTAGGAAGGATTGCTCAGCACACGGGGGTCGCGCGTCGCGCTGATTTCATCGCCCGCCGTTGCCAGCCGCATTTTTCCCCTGCGGTGGACTTCCCCCATATTATCAACATAGCCTTTCGGCAGCGTAAATTCATAAATCGTTTCCATACCGTTCTCCTTTCTGTTCTGTTTTTTGACCTCATAAAACAACTGCAATTTTTAGATAGCTCAGCTTTGCCTGTAATCCTCCCGCTGCCGGGCAGCCCTTCCAGAGCAAAACTCAGCCATCTACCCATTCCGCCATTTTTGCCCCACCGCGCCCCGCCGCTTTCACGGCGGGGCAGGGCTGGGCGGAAACCGCCAGTATTATGGCGTCCTATTCGGTGTTAAAACGTCCATTAGTTCGGAATAATAAGTTCCTCATAAGCAAGCTCGACGGACTCAATCGCAACTTCGCTTGTGGAAGCATTCAAATCGGGCGCGTTATATTTTGTAACCCATGCGTTTGTCAGCACCCATACCCTTGTGCCGGATATGGATTCCACCAGCGTAGTGGGCGCGCCGCCGTTGATGTCAATCATTTCAATCTGCACACGGCTACGGGGCATCTCACCTCTTGTCTCACTGACACATTCCTGTATCCACGTCTTAAACGCACTGTCCAGTGTATAGCCAAATTTCAGCGTTACATTCCCATGCTTTACCAGCCCCGGAATCTTTACGGGAGCCAGGGAATGTGCATTGCCCTGCCGGAATTCGATCACATCAACGGAGGATTCAATGCCGCCTACCTCGCTGAAAGCCGCAGTCCCGCTCACGCCGTCTACGGTAACGAGGAAATTCATCTTGGTCAGCGGATAAGCCAACCCTGCTTCATTTGCGTATGTTCCCATAGTTCATCATTCTCCTTTTCTCATTACTTCCCGCTCACGCATCCTTATTCTGCCGCCGCTTCCCCGCCGCCGGCCTCAGCGGTCAGCTGGGATACACGGAAGATGACAAATTCAGCAGGGCGTGTCGGCGCAATGCCGATATTACAGATGAGCCTGCCGTTCATGATATCGTCCCTTGTCATCGTTGTATTGCCAATTTCCACGAAGTAGCCTTCGGAAGGGCTTGCGCCTGCCAGCATTCCGTTCCTCCACATATTGTCAAGGAATGTGGAAACCGTCAGGTTCACTCTGGACCACAGTGTAACGTCGTTCGGTTCAAATACAACCCAGTTCGTATTCGCCTTGATGCTTTCTTCTACATAGATGAACAGCCTGCGAACATTGACATAGCGGAACGTCGCGTTGCTGCTCGCCGTTCTTGCACCCCATACGCGGATGCCCTGGCCGGGAATCTGGCGGATGAGGTTCACGCCCTCGGGATTCAGGATATCCTGTTCACTCTTTGTGTAGTTTGTTTTCAGACCGGTGCAGTATACCGGTTCATTCGCGGGCGCCTTATGTACGCCGCGCGTCATATCCGTCCGCGCGTAAATGCCCATCACCGCGCCGGAGGGAGGGATAAAGCCGGGCTTTTTTGCCGCCCTGTCGTATACCTGTATCCAGGGATGGTACATTGCCGCGTATGTACTGTCAATCATGCCGCGGTATTCAATCAAATCCTTGGGCTTCGCCATATCCGCAGGCATATCCAGCACGGCAACGCGGTTCTTCATATTCTCACAGTGGCCTACCAGAGATACCACAACTTCGGGAATTGTTACGCCGGGCACCGCCAGCATGCTTACCTGATTATTCTCCACAAACGCCTGCAGACCTGTCCGCTGTCCGGGGCCATTGTCCTCACCGATAAACGTACCCGCTGTCACTTTGTCGATGGAACCATCTGCGCCGCCCTCCAGCGTAATCATGCCGCTCGTTTTGTTCCCGCCAAGGATTGCCGCAACGGGATTGCAGGCCTCCTCCAATTGCTTCGCTGTAATCTTCACCAGCTCGCTGGCGGACATTTTTGTTACGATATAGTTGCTTGCAACCGGATTGAAGCTCAAGCCGTTATATACCTCCGCTTCGTCATTGTAGCGCACCAGCACATCAGTTTCCACCAGATAAACCAGTACGCTGGGGATAATGCCTGCGTCCACAACTTCACCGGAGAATGGCTTTTCAAACGATACCGTATTGTCATAAATCATCTGGATGCGGTTGTATTCCTCCCCCGCCTTTATGATATCGCCTTCCCTGAACCCGTCAACGGATTTCGCGGTATATGTCGTTTCCCCCGTTTTCTCAATCAGCTGCATTTTCTTTTTCGCCACCATGGAAAATGTAATCTGTACACGGTTGCCCCATTTTCCCTCGTTCGCTGCCTCAAAGGAAAGGATACCTGCGTCCTTCTTCGCACAGACAGCGTCTTCAGGCGCAACGCGGCTGACATAGCAGCGTGTGCCGCCGTTTACGAAGAACTGCTCGACCGCGTATGCCAGATAGCGGTAACCCTCATGCGTAAATTCACTCAAAAAGCCGCCGAAACTCTTGCGGAACGCCGCAAAACTTGTAACCAGCACAGGCGCGCCGACAGTCTGTCCCTTTTCCGCAAGGCCGATAAAGCCCGCCGCGCTTGTGCCTACGCCCTCTATCGAACGCGGGGAATTATCATATTCCTCAACATATACACCGGGTGATAAATATTCTGCCATGCTGCTTCCTCCTTAATCTCTTTTCTTATCCAACTATAAGTTTCATTTGTCCCGGGGAAGTGATCGAAATCGTCCCCATACCCATGCTGCACAGCAGCATGGATTCCTGTGTCAAAATTGGTTTTCCGCCGACCATCAGCGTCGGTTTTACCGTCTGCCATGGCCCTGCCGGCGTCATCGTGCAGGGCTGGGGCGTCAGCACGCCCAGAGCCGCCGCCGTTGCCGCCGCGACCTGCGGGTTCGCAAGGGATATACACATTCCAAAGGGCGGAATGTTGCTCCCCGGCGCAATGTCCATAATTGTTGCGACCGGCTTGGATTCTCCCATAATCGTCACCTGAGATGTCACATTAAGCTGCGACGGTACCGACCCGAAGGGACACATCAGCGTCGCCCCGCTTACTACTGCCGCTCCCATTTAACCCTCCTTTTCCTCCGCCGGTTCCCGGCATTCCAAAAGGTTCCCTTCCGCATGGAAGTCCACCTTCTGATAGTATTCCTTTCCTTCTGCCTCAAATCGCACAAGATACAGGGCATTCGCCCCATTCGGGACTTTCAGGACATATTCTCCCTGTCCCGTTACCTGCCCGAAAATAACCCGTGCGACAGGCTGGTTTGCCTGAAATTCCCGCTCCAAAGCCTTTCTGCATTTAATCTCATACAGAGAAAGCTCCTCCTCCACCTCAAAGTGTTCATACGCAGTTCCTTCCCGGCTAATCAGTCCATAATGAATATGGTGGAACCGGCTGCTGCGCTGGTTCAAAACCACCATACTCCTTTTTCTGGCATCAAACGCTTTGATATAGCATTCTGCCTCTTTCAGCGAAACCGCTTCTATCGCCTTAATCCCCGGAAGCCTCCCCCGTAGGGTCAGGACATCGTCCCGTGCCGGGTTATCGAGCGGAAGCAGGTAAACCTCACGGATGGGCAGCCGTTCCTCCGGCTCCGGGTAATCCAGCATGAATTTCCGCGGTTCATATCCGTAGACATTAACCTCAATCTCATGCGCCTCCCGTCCGGTATTCAGAAACAGGAATATCCCGCCGCCCTTGCGCAGAGGCATCGCCTCAAAAGGCCTGGAGTAAAACCGCACATCCCTCTCCTCTATCGCCCTGCCGCTGACACTGTCAACCAGCCGCAGCGCAAGGTCCAGCCGATGGCGTATCTCCGCCTGCGCCTCCATAGGCATTCGCCTCCTTCCTTACTCGCCTGATTCGTCTGCACCTCTTGCGTATATTCCAAAGGTCGCGTCGGTAACTCTCGGTGTATCGACGACGATCTCGCTGGACAAAAACACCGGCCCTGCCTTATAAAACAGGCTGACCTGATACGGCTTATTGATTGCCTGCCAAACCCTGACTTTTTCCTCCAGACTGATTTTCGCCTGTGTCAGGGTAATCGGCGGTTCATTGCTCTCCAGCCATGTCTGAAGCTGGTTTGGCATGACGGAATTGTTGTCATTGACAATCTGTGCCGCCCGCCCCAATATCTTCTGTATATCCAACGCTTTCAGTCCCATCTGGGAGGAGCCGTTGATAAACACCATATAATACAAATCATACGGCCGCGGCGCCTTCTGGAGCCTGACCCTGCCTGTCGGCATATACGGCGGCGTGCTCATGCCCGCCGTTTCCCTGATATCGTAAAGATACAGCCCTAGGATATAGTCCACATCCTGGTCAGCCGGGGAGGATACCTGTATATTGTTCGCAGATGGAATAGGCTCCGGGCACATTTTTCCCCGCAGCGTCCGCACGATATAATTACTTACATCTGCAATAATTGGATAATCCGCCATTTACATTTCCCCTCCCGCCTCCAGCAAGTAATCCAGAAAAGCGACTGCCTCAGCCTTTATTTCCGCCGTCAGCAGGACGCCGCAGGAGCTTCCCTGCAAATACATGACTTCCAGCCCGAAATATTTTTCCGCCGCGTCCCATGGAATGTAGATGACGCCCTGAAACCCTGCCGGTCTGGTCATGTCCTCAATCGTCCCGCCTTTTTCCGCAATCATGTCAAACGCGCGGAATTTATAGTATTGGCTGCCCTGCTGGAGGGTAACCGCTTTCTGGCTGTCATTGAAAATATAACGGTATCTGCAAATCAGGGCAATCTTGTCCGTTGGCGCGAATTCTATTTCCGGCTCTGCCGAAAGCCTCTGGAACACATACATATTTTCATTTTCCAAGGCCGTCTTGCTGTAATTCAGTGCAACCTGCTTAGCCGCATCTGCACCGGTCTGTTCCGCATACATCTCAAGCCCCGCCAGCACAGCTGCCGTCTGCCCGTCCGTCAGCCCCTGCATGATGCTCTCCAGCGTCAGCGAATCCAAAAGCCCCTCTACGGGCAGTTCCGCACCGCCGCCGTTTTCCATCAGAAAGCCCTGTATCAGCTGTGCAATATCCGCTTTGGAAAAATCATTTGCAAAATTATTCATCTGCTCCGCCGTGACCTCCTCCACTCTGGAAGCCAAATCACGCACTGCTCCGGCATTTGCGCCTGCGCCCGTAAGTTCGTGATTGGAAAGTTCCTGATAGATGTCCTTCAGCGCGCCCAGCGCACCCTCCGGCTGTGTCGCCGCCAGCGCGCCGATGCCGTCAATGATGTTTTCCACACCTTCCAGATTGCCGTCCCGCAGGTCATCCAGAGCATTCTGCCGCATTGCCCTCAGCGCGGCGGAGGCACTCCTCTCGCCCAGCTGCGCCGCGGCGCGCGCCTTTTCCGATTCGGAAGTATTGTCCGACTGCAAAATCGCATTCAGGCTGTCTTCCAAATCCTCCATCTCCTGATCGACCGCCGCAATTTTCGCGTCCAGCTTTTTCGCAACGGAAAGCTGGTTCTTATCCAGCGCAGTCATGCGCTCCGTCTGCAAGTTTTCTTTCTGCTCCATCAGATGGTCCATCGTCCGGCCGCCAAGGGAATCCTGCAGGCTTGTCAGCGTCTGCCGCAGCCAGTCCAGATGCGCGTCCACAGAAGACTGCGCGTATTCCTCAAAGGCGTCGCTGCGGATTCCGTCCCTGAAACCATCGCAGTCCTCAATCCTCTGCGAAATATGCTCCATCGCCGTTTCCATCGCCATGCGGCTGGTATATGCCTGTATGATGAACTGCAATTCGTTGCGGACAATTTCTGTTTCGTTTTTCTGCTGCCGCAATACGTTCGCGCGCGTTGCCGCCGCCGCTGTGCTGGGCAGCATCTGGTAAAGCTCCCCGATGCCCGCAGATAAAGATGCGCGGTATGCGTTTTCCGCACGCGGGAGCAGCTCTGTTTCGATAAAATCCCGTTCCCTGTCTTCCTCCCGTATCGTACTGTTGTTGATACGGTCAAGGTAAATGAGCTGCATGACCGCCTCGTCACAGCCCGCGAAATTTTCCGCCGCCGCGCTGTCCACCAGACGCATGGAAAGCTCATATTTCACATTGCTCAGGACGGTCATTCCTTCCTCCAGCATATTGGAAGTTGCGTCAATATAACTTTCCTGCACATTGCTGACGGCCTCGCCGATTGCCGTCAGCAGGTCCGTATTCAGCGTAAAGCTTTCCAGCTTCGACCTGCCGGGTTCTTCTTCTCCGCCATCTTCTCCATCTTCCCCTTCATCTGCGTCCCCACCGCTTTCCTCCGGTTCCGCTTCATCCGCTTCTTCTTCCGCCTCCCGGCCGCCCGTAATTTCCCCCTCAAGGTAGGTGTAATCCCTGCCGACAGCACGGTTCATGTTTTCCAGTTCGCTGTCCTGAAGGGAAAAAAGCACTTCCGCGCGCCGCGCCGCGTCAATTTTCTCCATCACCGACATCACCATGTCGCTCATTGCGCTGTCCGCGCCGTCGCGTATCAAAATTTCATAATAAATCTGCAATTCGTAAAGTGCGGCGTCCAGTTCATCTGTTTTTTCGGTTTTCCGCTCCTTTTCGTAGATTTCCTCAATCAACTGCATATCACGTTCATTCGTTTCCGAGGGCTCCGGCGTCTGCGCCAAAACGTCATACTGCATCTTAATCGGCTCCAGCTCGGAAAGCCCTTCTAAATCATACGGGTTGTCAATATCAAACACGCATACCGATTTCCCTGTCCTCAGGTCATAGGTAATGCCGTCCGATTTGGTATGGTGCGTCATATAGAGGTCCTCAATCTCCCTGTCTGTCACAACCGTTCCCGCCGTCGTAATATCCGCCAGCGCGCCCGCCTCCGTCACATCGTACCATACACCGCCAGCCAGTTCGGATTTATAGTAGCGCTTAAACTGCGAAGCCTCCTGCGCCGATTCCATGGCAGCCTCGTATATCTGGTCATTCATCGCGCCAAGATAGATGAGGTGCGAGCCGATGATTAGCGTAGAATCCTCAATTTCATCTGCCCGGATGTGTACGGAATTAGTATTATCAATCATCGCAAAGGCAAGCGCTGAGCCGCCGACCACGACCAGTACCGCCGCTGCCGAAAGCAGCGCCCGAAGCAGCGGTTTCCCGCGCAGCGTTCCTTTCATTTCCGTTCCTCTCCTTCCCGCTATTCCTCAACCACATAGACCGTGTGCTCCGCCGTATCGAAATACGCTTCGTATTTCTGGCTTCCGTCCGCGCCATAACATTGTATACGCAGAAAATCCAAATCCTCCGATAAAAATTCCAGATATAAAAACGGCTGCGTAATGGGCGTCTGTTCCTCCCGCAGGAGGAACTTCCCTTCCTCATTTTGGAGGGTATAAAATTGTATCTCCTCCGCCCCGTTAATTGTCAGCGTGATTTCCACCGTGCCGCGCTCGTTCTGCTTTTGCACCTCATAGCTGCCGATGGCACGTTTTTTCGCTTCCTCCGTCTTTACTACCATATAGCCGGTGATTTCCAAAGGCCCCTGATAAGCGTAGGGGTCAATCTCACAGTCCTCCACAAATTCCTCGTCATTATACAGCCGGACAAACAGCCTTTCGTCCCCCGTCAGCGTCAGAGTCAGGTGGCGCAATAGCTTGTCCGTTTCTTTTTTCTCACCAATGATATAATCATCGCACCATAATTCATAATGCGTTATGTCCGTCTCAAAGTCCTCCGGCAGGTAGATGCCGAATTCAAACATATTGTCCTCTACGATGGACTGTATGAAATACCGTGCGCCATCTGCCGTTTCTTCGTCTACGATATAGCTGATGCCGCCGCTTGTGCCGTCCAGCGCAATGCCCATATCCTTGAAATATCTCGTCACGCCGCCGCAGGTCAGCCTGTCCAGCCCGAAAAGCAGGGAAGAATACAGTTCCAGTCCTTCCAGAACCTCTATCTGCTTTTCCTCATACTGCTTCTGGGATTCCGTGTATTCCTCAAATGTCAGTTCGCCCATGCGGTTCAGCACCTGCTCCTTTTGCAGCTGCTCCTTCATCTCGCCCGCTTCCGCCTTCAGCTTCAGGTATGCCCCCCGTGCCGTCACAACGGATTCAAAACTGTCGCGCACCTGTGTTTCCAATTCCTTCGCCAGCGCCTTTTGGTCAGCAAGGGCGTCCTGATACTCCAGCGCGTTTTCATAGAGCGTATAGGGCTCGTCCTCTATGTAGCGCACGCCGTCGATGGAGCCTTTCAGCCATTCCTTGGGAATGCGGATAAAAAGGATACGCCAGCTTCCCTGCCAGGGCTTGTCTATCTTCTCCAAAAATTTATCATAGCTCGCCTTAAATGCGTCACCGTCAATCTTCTGTCCATTTTTCACCTGCATAACATAAGAACTGATTAAACCAATGTTCCCACCATACTGCCCCTGCAAAAGGGAATAATTCTTGTCCAGCTGGAGCAGCGCAAGCTGTGTCGTCATCTTTGCCTCATAATAGGACTGGTCCTGTTCCAGCGTATACTCGACTAATCCATTCAGCGCAGTCCTTGGGATTTCCGCATCGACATAAGGGTTGCTGAAAACATACCGCGTCGTCACATCCAGCGTGAGCAGGTCACCCAGCTTTGTTTTGGCGGTTTCAAAATTTTTCATATCCTGCGCCAGCTTTTCCTTTGCCGCAGTAATGTTTTTTTCCATCGCCTCCACGTCGCCCCTGCCTGCCAGACCCAGAATCAGCCTCCCCTGATTTTTCGCCAGCGTATTCTGCAGCCCTTCCAGCTGCTCCTCCTCAAAAGCAATCTTTTCCTGATAGGTATATGCCTTCAGGAACGCCTGTTCTACGCTGTCATACACCGCGTAAACCTCATCTGTCAGGTCATGCCTGAGCTTTGTGATTTCGTTCTGTATCTGCGCCGGTTTATATACGAAATCGCTTTCGTCCTCAAAATTCAGCTTTTCAGGGAATTTGAAAGACAGCAGAGGCGACCAGCGGAACGTACGTTTGTTTTTAATCTTCAGCTGCACCGATTTGACCGCCTGCTTATAGGCGACCTCCTTTAAGGCAATCTTGCTCTTGATACGGCGGTAAGAATCGCTGTTTGCCAGAGCAATCGTCTTTGCCTGCGAAAGCAGGAGGGTATATGCTGCCGCCTGAACGGGCTGCGCGGGCTGTATCGTTACTGCCAGCAAAGCAGCTGCCACTGTTACCGCCATAAGCTTTTTCCAAAAACCGCGCATACCTCTCCTCCTTCCTTCTTCCTTAAAACGCCTTCCTTGACCCATTCCAGCATCTGCGAAACGCAGTTTCGCGAAATCTTCTTTGCTTCTTTCTTTGAAAGAAAGAAGCAGGGTTCGGGGCAGCGCCCCAAAGTTTTACTCCTGTTTCTCAATCAGATACATGGCGAATTTTCCGCCTCTGTCCTTGCAGAAGAACGTGTAGCGCATATCCTCCTGCACAAACGTGTAAATATACGCGCTGTAACTTCTGTCATAGCTGTTCACTGTAACCGCGTCCGCGAGATACTGCTCCCATTCCCCTCTGACGTCGCCATGCAGCACGGATTCCGTCCGATTCAAGACGTGTACCGCGACCGCGTCCGGCGTGGAAAGGTAAGTGTTACCCTCATAAATCTGCTCACCCAAAAGCTGCGCAATTTCCGCGATATGCGTATATTCCCTATCGCCGTAGGCAAAAGCATCCTTCAGCACATACACTCCTTCAATCATCACGGTATCCGCCAGATTCTCCTCCGACTGTTTCCCATAGTACAGCCCGTCAATGTCCGCCATATCCACAACGAAATATTCCTCATCCATATATGCCGTTTTCTTCCCCGTATAGATTCCGGCGGCCTCCGCCGTACTCTTGCCAAGGAAATCAGCGTAAAGCAGATGGTCTTTTGAGAAATTCCCCGTAAAGACCTTGTTGCTCCCGCTGTCATACAATACGCCCGCGCCGTCCTTCATCCCTTCCAGAAAACCGCCCTCATATTCCAGAGAGCCGTTCTCCCTGTAAAGCCGCCCGTTTCCGCTGAATACATTATGCTGAAAACTGCCAACATATTCAGTCTGCCCCGTCGGATAATAGGACGTACCCGTTCCGTTGAACTCATTATTCTCAAACTGCCCTTCGTATACCGTCGAGCCATCCTTCCGGTAAAGCACGCCCATGCCGTTCGCTGTGCCTTTGCTGACCAGCCCTTCATAAGCGATATATTTGGATTTTGCTAGTATCCGTACCTTCCCATCCGTAAACCGCAAGGGGATGGAGCGATAGGAATATGTCTTCACGCCGTCCGCGCTTGCCGTAAACGCCGACAAGGGCTGTACGACCGTTATGTAAAACGCTGAACACATCCCGATGGCAATTACAATCAGGAACGCCAGCCGTTTGCTGACCAGCCAGCCAAAAAAGCCGTAATAATCATTCTTGTCCTTCGGACGTACATCCGTCAGCTTACGGAAATACTGTATCAGACGCCGTAAGACCTCGCCCCGTAAATAGCTGGGGTTTGTAAACAGCCGAATTTTCGTCCAAAGCGGTACGACCCTTGCTTTCAGGGCGTTCAAAAAGCCTTGAAATAAACTGTTCACTTCCTATCCTCCTTTCCTTTCAAATTTTTACAGATTGTCGTATTCTTCAGCCAGAACCGTATTTTCAAACAGACCATAGGACACCGCCGCGCCCGTCTTGTTCAGGTGGTACTCACAGTGGAACAGGTACCATCTTGCAATACGGTCTTGCTCGTTTATCTTCAGCACTTCATTAAACGTATTCCGCGCAAGGTAGAAATCATCCGAATAGAACAGCTGCAACCCTTTTTGGAACAGCCTGTCCGTTTCCAGTATCGTTTTACGCTGCGTTTCCGGGTACGCGTCCAGACATTCATACAGCTTTAAGCTGCCCGTGTCCTCTCCATTTGTGACAAAGCCGATATACCGCGTAGAGAAGCCGGCGCCCAGCAGACGCACGGTCTGCTCCGTCATCGCCAGCTTTACCTTCGCCCTTGCCAGAGATTTCACATAAGGCTCCAGCGTCCGCTCCTCGCGGGCGTATATATACGGCATCGTCATATCCTTCACGCCGGAAATGCCATACTGGAAATCCGCCGCATAAAGCATCATAATTAAATTTTTATCTCCCAGAAGCTCATGTACCGCGAGGGCGTGGAGCAGTTCCACAGAAAACTGTGCCGCGTTCCGCGCGTTCTGTTCGAAAAACATCTTTCGCTCCAGCAAATCCGCCGTACCGCCCAGATAAATGCCGTCCCATTTCCGCCGCGCCTGATGCAGCAGTTCCATGCTCGCCGTCATCAGCTCCATATAATCCTCGCCATTTTCTTTTTTCAGGTCCTCCAGTACAAAATGCGCCATACAACCGCGGATCTTATTCCTGTCTCCAATCTCTATATCCACAATTTCCGGCTTGTTCAGCAGCCGCTCCATATCCTTCGGCACAAAGCGGTAATAACTGCGATAGAACCTGTCGCGCTCATAGTAGAGCTCGCTCAGGTTGTGGCCAATCCTGTCCAGGGGTACCCATGCGTTTTGCAGTCCGTCCCGCGCCGCTGGTGTTTCGGGGTAAGCCTTTTTCTCTGTTGCCACAAAGGAGATCCCCTTCACGAAATTCTCCCATTTCCTCGAAAAATACACATACAGCCCCAAATGCAGCAGCGTCAGCAGTACAAGCAGCCCCATCAGAGTCTGCCAGACCCGCCCTGTCTCACCGCTTACCGCACGCTCCAGACCGTTTTCGGAAAGCACCGCAAGCAGCACGGAATCCGGCTGCATTTCCGTCCAGTCCCGCATGGCGACAACATAAGGGCGGCTGCCTGTGTTTTTCAGCCTCGTCATCACCGTCCGGCGGCCCTCCGCGACCTGTCCTGTTATTTCATCAATATCCGCGCCGTAATATGCGGCGGCTTTCGTGCCCGCAGGCAGCGTCTTTGCCAAAACCACGCTCCCATCTTCTGGGCGCAGTATCATCAATTCCTCCAGCAGGGCCTTCCGTTCTTCCATCGCCGCCCGGTATGCGCTTCCATGAACCGTACCGTCCGCGTTCTGCCCCGCCTGCATCTCCCCAAGCAGGTGCCCCGCCTCTATGCCGATTTCCAGAACCTTCTGCCGTGTCAGCCCTTCGGAAATATACCAGCAGGCAAACACCATTGCCGCGCAGCAGAGCGCTTCCGTACAGCAGAGCAGCCGAAATACGATATGATTCCGTTTCCGCGCGCCGTAAATCAGGAACACAAGCGCAGCGCAGCCCGCCAGCACGGGGATGAGGAGAATTTTCGCAGTTTTCAGTATCCAGTAGGTTTTCCATGCGCCCATGCCGTCCTGCACAGGCTCCGTCCCCATGGCTCCGGCAAGAATGGTATCCTCCGCCGCTTCGTCCACAGGCTCCAGAACCGTCGTTCTGCGGTAGACCCGCCCGTCCTCCAACGCAAACCAGAATTCCTCCCCATCGTATGCGCCGCAGACCGCAAAATGGTCTTTCGGCAGGTCAAAGGACGCTTTTACGACCCATTCCTCCGGCTGCACCAGAGAAAGGCTGTATTCCGTTATCTTTGTGCTGCCCGCGTTTTGTACGCTGCAAAGGAACTCCCGTTCATTGCTGCTGAAAGCAAGCGCTTCACCCTCTGTTTCCAGCAGGGGCGGCTGCCATTCTTCCCCGCCCGCTCCCGCAAGGGCATCTATGCCGAAAAACTGCCTGCCTCCCTTTTCGCCGCGGTAGAGGTAATACACGCCGCCGCGGTATGACGTATCCAGCGTTTCAAGGCCATTTGCGGCTGTGCCCGTCCGGACGGCCTTAAACTTTTTCTGTTCCGGGTTCCGGTAAAGGATATAGCTTTCGTTTTTCGTCCGCACCACCTGACAGACACTCCCGCTTTCCTCCTTTGCCTTGCCGAAATCAGCCCGTCCCGCCGTAGCCGCGCCAAGCGCGCCGCTTAGTATGCACAGCGCCGCCGCACAGACTGCGATATATATGCCAAGCCATTTTCTCATCGCTTTTCCTCCCCAACCTACTGCAATAAGGATTCCGTTCCGATCCGCTTAAAGGTATTCACAAAAAGCCTCAGGAACGGAACATCCGAAAAAATCACCTGCGAAACAATCATGACCAGTGCAAGGAGCCCCAGCAGCACACATGCCACCAGCAGCAGCCGGAATATTCTATCCTGCTGATAGCGGAAAAAGCGTTTTATTTTATACCAGACGCTTTCCTTTTTCAGCGGCACAGATGCCATTTTCAAATCCTTATACAAATCCGTAAAGCGCTGGTAACCGCTTTTCTGCGCACGTTTTGCCAAAAGCTTATAGCTTGTCGCCCTGCCGGAATTAAAGCCCCCCAGCAGCGCAAAAATCTTCTGCGCGCAGAGCGTTGCACATTCCCTCTCCCCGGTCCCCGGGGAAAGCTGCTTCAAGTCGATGCAGTAGCCCAGATAAACGTTTTTGTCCCGCGCAATATGTATCTGGTCCTGCAAAAGCTGCAAATACAGCACAGGATACGGAATCCCGCTCGCAAGACATTCCACCGTCAGATTCTGGCAGAGCAGCTCACATTCATGAAGCGTGAAAATCTCCGAGGAAAAGAACGTATCCAACGGCCTTTCCCGCACATAGTCGAACACCATCAGGTAGGAATCCTTCCAAGTAAAATCCGCAACAAAGGTTTCCCTTGCCCGCTCCCCGCCCGCGTGGTAAAGCGCAAGCAGGCGCTTCGCCGTGCCGCGTTCATGCACCACCAAAACGGTATAATACGTTTTCCCGCCGTTCGCCATATCCTGGCAGACGATTACATCATTCACTTTTCCGCGGAAAACCTCCTGCGTTTCCTGCAGTGCCATATTTCCCACATGATAAACCATAGCGTCACCTCAGCTTCAAACGGGGGTTATTTTTTCTTTACAATGGCATATGCGTAGGTGCAGATATACGGGCGGTCGATACAGGTAATCTTGATTTCAAAAACGCCCTCCTTGTTAGGCGCAGTATACACGCCGTCCACGGAAATCTGGCCGCCGCCTTCCTCGGATACCTCGTATCCAATGCTGCATTTCTCCATCTCGTGGAACCGCACGCCGAAATAATAGCTTTCCCGTACACCCAGAACCACGGTAGGCGTTTCCGCCTCAATCCATTGCTTATCTGTCACGAGTTCTTCCTCACGCGTGTCGATACCGGCAAACTTCACGGCAATCCAGCGGTAAGAAAGCATCAGGCAGTCCGTATCTTCTGCAAATGTGACCGCCGCAACAAAGCTGCCCTTGTCATTCAGCACCTTGACGGCAGTTTCCGTTTTGGGAATCCTCCGTCCCGCCTCAGGGAACAGGTCGTTCCTGCCGAATACCGTGCTTTTCGTATTCGCGCCCTTTACCCTGTCTTCGTCCATAAATTCCTGCCCGATTTCCACATAGACCGCGCCCGCGCCCAGCCCATGCATAACCTCGCCGGAATAAAATACCTCTCCCGCTTTCGCCTTCCCGCCAACAGGGATTTCCAGCGTGCCCGTCGAAAGCTGGAGTTTATTTTCCGAAAAGAAATCGTTCTGTACGGAAAGGTCAAGCGGCATATCCTGCCGCATCCCCGAGCCGAGCCGCTCCGTTCCCCGGAAGAAATCCAGATATTCGCTCCGCTCCACGCTTTGCGCCGGTGCTTCGATATATTTCTTGACGCTTTTTTCCTCGATATTTTCAATAATATACGCGCCTTCCGTCCGCAGGAGGGAAATATCTGCAAGGCAGATGAAATCCTGCACGTTGCCCATGCTCTGCAGCTCCAGGCTGACCTTGCCCAGTTCCCTGTCCACCAGCGCGCGCGGCGATACATCGGAAATCAGTATCTTCATGGAGAAATCCGTTTCCAGCCGTTTTTCCTCCCCGCGTATCTTCATGGAGTCTTTTTTCAGAATCATGCTGGTTTCCGTCGTCATAGCTTCCTGTACAAACACCCAGTATTCCTGAGAGATGCTCTCCCGTTCCATCAGCCTCATGCTCGGCAGGCTGATTTCCAGTTCATGCGTACCGTCCGCAGAAAGGAAGGAGGGCACCTGCAGTTTCCCTTCAAAGGAAAACGGCACATCTGCCGCAGAAACCTTCGTTGCCTTCAGCTGTACCTTCGCGTATCTGTTCCGGCAGACCGTTGCCGGCATGATGAGCTGTATCTCATAATCTCCATCCTGATACAGCATACCGCGCGTCAAAAATTCCGATTCCATTTCGAAATAATTTTTCGCCTCCGCCGCGTCCATCAGGAACAGCTCATAGCCCTCCTGAATACGGTTGAACTCATATTCCGCCGCGCTCCCCTGCTGTTTCACGGAGTAAACGGGATGCACCTGCTCCTCCTTATATTTCAGGCAGAGCGTCAGCAGGTCGCTCCCGACGGTATCAAACCCGGGGATTGAAGACAGTTTCTTTACAACGGAAACATCAATCACAATCTCCCGCCCCAAACGGTCAATCGCAAGGCCGCTTTCCACGAATATGGACAGGTCATCCAGACTGTATACGTTGCACCCGCATACGATGCCGGAACCAAACATCAGGTTATTCAAAAATCTTCTTTTATTGTTTACATACCCCTGCTCCGCCGCAAAATCCGCAGAAGTCAGCATTTTGCCAGCATAATAACGGTTTCTCTCAAAAGGAAATAACGGGTTGCTGGTCATCTTCACACCTCCAAAGCAATCCAGGGAAACACCGGCGGCCTCCGCCGCCATTTTTCTCCGGCATATCCCCAAAATCCGACATTTTCTGCTATATATTTTACCACTTTTTTCCGCAAAAAAACTAAAGATTTATTAAAATCTTCCCGGAACCGCCCATTTTCTTCCCACCGCACTTGAAAATATACAAAATATCCTTTACACTGCAATCATGAGGTGATGATAATGAATGAAAATGGCTTCCAAAAAAAGCAGCTTCTGCTTGCCGCTCTTTCTGCGGCAGCATTCCTTGTGCTTGCTTTTCTCTGTTTCCGTCTGGGGCGGGGCGGCATTCCCCTTCTTGCCTGCCTGATTATCCATACCGCCGCCCTCCTTCTGCTCTGCCGGGACGCGCTTTTCCCGCCCGAGCCCGAGGAATGGGAGGAAGAACCCTTCTATGCGGAGCCCTCCCTGCCGGAATCCCCTGCGGAAAAAGAGGACACATGGGATATCGAAAACGACCCCTTCCGGCATATCTACGCGGAGATACGGGAAACGCTTGTAGATTCCCCATCCCGTGCCGTCCAGCCGGAAGAACCGCCCGCACCCATACCAGAGGAAGCATTTTCCCTTACAGAGGCAGAGGAGCCGGATTCCTCCCCTGATGCGGAGCCCCTTCTCCCTGTCGTGCATGCTTTCCTTGCGGAGACGAAAGCAAGCGTGGAAATGGATTTGATTGCCGCCGCGCATGACGCCATCGAAAGCCTTTCCGCCTTCGCGGACGCACAGAAAATCAAGCTGCATCTGACCTCCGCCTGCGAAACACTGATGATGCGCGCTGACCCGGAAAGCATACGTATCCTTTTCCGCAACATCATTGATAACTCTATCAAATACATGGGACGCCCGGGGCATATGATTATCACCATTTCCCTTTTGGGAGACGATATCTTTATCATACTGAAGGATACGGGCAACGGCCTGCCAGAGGAGGAAACGCTCCATGTGTTCGAGCTGAATTTCCAGGGCTCCAATCGCGTCAGCGGGAACGGCCTCGGTCTGACACAGACCAAAATGATTGTGGAAGCGTTCGGCGGCACCATTTACGCAAAAAGCAGCCCTGGCAACGGAATGGCGATCTATATCCAGCTGCCCGTTTCCGGAAAATCATAAAGTTTCCTCAACAAAAAACGGTACGGGCATCACTGCTCATACCGTTTTTTTATTATCCGAAAATATATATCCTGCACTGCGCACCGTATGGATAAGCTCCTTCCCGCTCTGCCCCATTTTTTTGCGCAGGTTGGAAACATGAACCATAACCGTCCGCACATCCCCGAGGTCCTCTGCCTGCCAGACCTGCTGGTAAAGATCCTGATACAGCACAAGTTCCCCCGCCCGCTCCGCCAGACACAGCAGAAGGGAATACTCTATCGGCGAAAGTTCCAGCAAACTGCCAAGACTGCCATCCTGCCCCAGAAGCCATGCCTCCCGCTTCTTTTTGCGCAGGAGCAGCCCCGGGAAACTCATATCCTGCGGGTTTTGTGCGCTGACACTATATTCCTTGACCCTGCGGATATTGACCTGTATCCGCGCGAGCATCTCCTCAAAATTGACCGGCTTTGTGATATAATCATCTCCGCCCATCTTAAGGGCGGAGATTTTGGAAATGTTGTCACTCAGGCAGCTCAGGAAAATGATAGGGCAGGTGGAATCCCGCCTGATTTCCTCACAAAGCTCCGTCCCCGTCCCATCCGGCAGCATCATGTCCAACAGGATAAGGTCAAAGGCAAACCTCTCCATCGCCTCCTTCGCAGCCGAAACCGCCGAAGCGGTGACAACGGCATATCCGCGGCTTTCCAAAAGGCGTTTTGTAATAAAGGTAAGCTGTTCGTCATCCTCAACAAGCAAAATATACTCCAACTGCGTTCACATCCCTTCCTCCCTGTATTTTGGGAACATCAGAAAAACCGAAAAGCCGCTGCTTTTTCCACTGGAAGCATCAATGCTCCCGCCATAGCGCTCCATAATCTGCTTTATCTCGGCAAGGCCGGAGCCGCTGCCCGCCCTGCCATTGCTGTTGCTGCCGCGGAAACCGCTTTCAAACACGCGGGATGCCTCTTTCTCCGAAATTCCCCTGCCATCGTTTTTGAACACGACAAGAATCTGTTCCTCCTCCACGCAATACGCCCGAACCGCAATCTGGCTCCCCCCGTCCATATATTTCATGGCATTTTCAAAAAGCTGATAAAACACCCGCATCAGCGCAAGCTGCGGCATGGAAACATACATTTTCGGTTTTTCCGTATACAGCACGATTTGTATGGAATCTTGTTTCGCCGCCTCGCAGACATACCGCTGCATCTGTTTCAGCTGCGCCCCCAGTTCGACCCGCTCCGCCGCTTCATTCTGCGTGCCGTCCTCCAGCACCAGACACAGCAGGTCATTGATATATGTAATATTTTCGCAAATATCCAATATCGCCTTTTTCTGCTCCTCCGGCGTCAGAAGCTCCTGCCGCAGCAGCTCCCCATAGCCCGAGATGACGGCACTCGGCATCCGCACGTTATGGGAAAGCATCCGTTTCATCCAGTTAAAATCCGAAATCATGGGATATCCCTCCGTGTCATTCCCGTCCCGTCCGGAAAACCGCCTGCCTGTCAAAAACACTCTCCGCAGTATTCAGCCCGCCATCGAAAGGGGTTGAAAATGCGCTTTCCGTCCGGTTCAGGCTCCAACGCCTCATTTCCCAGTCCTGATAGCGCAGGGTTTCCTCCTTTTCCTCCACCGGCGGCTTCTTCTTTTTTTGGTTATTCTGCCGCAGCAGCGCCTCCGTCACACGCATAAGTCCGCCTCCTTACAATCCTACCATATAGGCGTATGGCTCAAAATCCGCCCGGGTGAATACCTTGCCGACCTTTACAAATTCATACCGGATTGCCTGCAGGTAATGCCGCATGCAGACTTCTTTGCCGTCCCCGTCCGCCGCCGCAAGGAACGCCGCGTTCAGGATGCAGTTTTTGATATTGCCGCCCACAAACTCGAACCTTTCCGCAAGGAAATGGATATCCACATCCTCGCCCAGAGGCGTGCCCTTGGGTATAGTCGTCCGCCAGAGCATTTCCCGCGTTTCCACATCAGGGAACTGAAACTCTACAATATATTTCATCCGGCGGAAAAATGCCGGGTCAATGTTATGCTTATAGTTTGTCGCCAAAACGGATACGCCGTCATACGCCTCGACCTCCTGCAAAAGCAGGGCGGTTTTATTGTTGTTCGATGCCTGATTGCTGCCCCCGTCATCGGAACGCTTTGCAAACAGCGTATCACATTCGTCAAAGAACAGTACCACGTTGCATTTCTTTGCCTCTCGGAAAATCATGGAAATGGATTTCTCCGTTTCGCCGACGTATTTGTCAATGACCTTGGACAGGTCAACGCGATACAGTTCCAGATTCAGTTCATGTGCAATAACCTGTGCACACATGGATTTACCCGTACCAGGCGCACCGAACAGCAGTATGGAAAGCCCCCTGCCATAAGGATACTTCTGGTTGTAATTCCAATTATCATACACCTTTTTGCGGAAATTCATCTGGTCAATGGCGTGCTCCAGCGTTTCCCGCTGGTCGCTGTTCATGACGATGTCCTCAAAGCCAAAATTCGCCTTTACCTTCGTCGCCTTCTGCGTCAGCTCCGAGCTCATCTGGTTATAGCAGCCCTGAAAGAGAGTCTTTCTCGGAATTAAAATATCTTTGTCCATCACGGCAAGGCTGCGGGCATTTTTCAACGCCGCCTTAATCTTACCGGGCGTAAAGAGGAATTTCGTTGCCATCTCCGACAGTTCCACATCCTGCCCAAGTGAATAGCCCTCGGAAAAATATTTCCAGCAGTCCTCGCGCTCCTGATTGCCCGGCGTCGGCAGCTCCAGCTCTGTCGTTTCCTCCGATGTGATTTCCTTCATTTGCAGCTTTTCCCTGCTGATGGCAAACACTGTAATATCCTGCGCGGTCAGCTTCCCAAACGCCAAATCCATATAACCGTAAAATTTTTCTTTTTCCTCCTCGTGAAAAGACAGTTCGTCCAGACAGCAGCAGGCATTCATCAGGATACATTCCCGCGTTGCCGCCCAGATTGCCTTTTCCACAAACCGGAAATCATAAACAAACAGCTTCTTGCAGTTGATGGAAATGGCACGCATCCCCTTGTCACGGCAAAACTGTTTGACGAAAAACTTCCTTCCGCTGCCCTCGTCCCCGATATAAGAGAAAATGCGCACACCCTCCCCGTAAGAGATCCGCATAGCCTCCAAAATGTTCTCGTTCGCCAGAATGGGGTCAAGCTCCTTCTCATCCGTCAGCATCCGGAAAAAGCGGATATAATTTTCGTCCAGCTTTGTGGGCGTTTTCCCAAACAGGAAATCAATGATGCGCTTATCCGGTGAAATCACCGTAGAAAACGGCATATTTCCCTGCACCTGTAAATCCAGCACGAGCATCAGCCGCTCCAGGCAGACGGACATCTCGCCATACGCCCCCGCAATGGAAAAATCTTCTCCGAAGTATAGCTTTGCGGCAGATTCTATCGTCGGCGCGGACAGCCCTCCGCTTTCATTGATGACCTGAAACACACCCGCGTAATCTGTCTGTGTGGACGCAAGGATTCCGGCAGCAAAACAGAACATCGCGAAGGAATCCATTTCCAAAGTCCGGCAAAGCTCATAAAACGGGAGCGGAATCCCCGCCTCAAGCGTTTTTTCCGCGCGCCAGGCAATGGCATCCATGCACGCGGCAGCCGTCATGGGGCGCGCCTCCTCCTGCGGGGCGGCGTCCTCCGAAAAATCATCAAAAAGCGCAAGCAAATCCTCCGGAAACTCATCATCTTCCCCCGCGCCCTGATTGCCAGACGGTGTCCCGCCCATACGCTGAAACCCGCTGATCCGTTCCGCGCAGATATCTGCGGCAGTTTCCAGGTCCGGGTAAAGCACGTTCTTGTATCCGCCCTGCCCAGTTGCAAATACCCGTTTCATCTGGCTCAAATGCGCATCCATCGCCATATTGACACAAGCGAACATATATTCTATATATTCTCCTTGATTCAGGAAAGGTATCTGCGCGAAAGCATCGTCAAACCGGTTTATCATTCCGCATATCCTCCTATCACCGTATATTTACATTTCTCCGGCTTTTTCCGCAAAAAAGAACAAAAGCCCTCTTAGTTATTCATTATATGTACAAAATTTCAGCGCGTCAATATTATTGGCATCAATGATACGTTTTTGGGTACGAAAAGACCTGCTGCCCGCTTGCGCTTTTTTCACCGCGCTGGTAAAATGAAAGAAAACACAGAAAAGGGGGAGCCGCCTATGCCAAAGGGAAGGATTGACCTGGAAGAAATCGCCGCGCTGACAAAGGAACTGTTTCACGCGCATTTTGCCGGAAATCCGGAGCGTTGGTTCTCCTACCTCTGCAAGGACAGCGTTTACCTCGGCACAGGCGAGCCGATTCTGTTCGGCCGCGACGCAATACAGGCGCATTTCAAGCCATTCGGCGGCAAGCAGGCCTCTATCGTGCAGGAGGAATACTTCCCCGTTGCGCTGGGGGAGGACGCGGCGCAGGTCTGCGGGCAAATCGTCATAGAAAGCAAGATCAACCGGTTCCGCGTGATCACCCGTTTTACGCTTAACTACCGTATCATCGGCGGGGCGCTCAAACTGGTTCACCAGCATAATACCTATGAATATATCCGGCAGGGGGAAAACGCCGGTCTGAAAATGGACGTCAATACAACGCAGTTTATCCGCAGCCTGTTTCTGGAACTGCCCACAGCCAGACGCCTGCCCGTCCGCAGCGGCAGGCAGACGCTTTTCGTCAACCCGCGCACGATATTATATGTACAGAGCCAGCGCAAAAAAACGGATATCGTCTGCATTGACCGTATCATATCCTGCAACAGCCCAATCGGAGAACTCGCGAAGATACTGCCCGACGTCTTTTACCCGCTGCATCGCGGCTATCTGGTAAATACGCTGTATATCGTCGCCATCCGGCGCTTTGAGGCGGAGTTGATTTCGGGGATTTCCCTGCCCATTCCCGCGCTGCATTATAAGCAGGTGCAGCAGGACCTGCTGGAGCGGATGGAGAATACCGGGAACGTCTGAAGCGGCAAAAAATTCCTTTTACAGAAAAACCTTGCAAAATACGACGTTTTCCTTCATAATAAAACCAAAATCTGCCCTGCCGTATATACTGTGGCGAGAATGGCAGCTGCCGTATATCCGGCTGAAACCAAAACAAAAGGCGGCAACGCCATTTACGAAAGGAGCCATCCTAATATGAAAAAGAAACTGCTCTGCCGAATCCTTTCTGTCGTGCTACTGCTCTGCCTGCTGCCCGCCTGCGGGAGCAACGCGGTATCCGTTATGGATAAAAACGGTAAAATCGTTGAAGTCACCGCTGATGGCTCGGATACTTATTCCTTCCAGCTTTCCAACAACGGAAGCGGCAGCGAGGACAGCTGGGACAACCCTTTTGTGGACGTGACTGAGGGCGCATGGTATTACGATGCCATCCGTTACTGCTATATCCACGGCCTGATGCGCGGTACAACAAAGACCACGTTCAGCCCCTACCTTCCGACCAGCCGCGGCATGATTGCCGCAACACTCTGGCGTATGGAGGGCAGCCCCGCCGCATCCCGCCCCAATACATTTGCAGATGTCCCTGATTCTCAGTATTATACCGAAGCAATTGCCTGGGCAGCGGAAAAAGGCATTGTAGATGGATACAGTGATGAACTGTTCGGCCCCGAAGACGCAATCACACGGGAACAGATGGCAGCAGTTTTGTACCGTTATGCCTCCTACAACGATTATGATGACAGAAGGCAGGCATCTCTGAGCCGCTTCACCGATGCGCAGAATGCTTCCGCTTATGCCCAGCCCGCCCTTTCCTGGGCAGTGGCAAACGATATCATAAACGGCATGGAAGACCATACCATCGACCCTCGCGGCGATGCTACGCGCGCACAGGCTGCCTCCATTTTGATGTATTATCGGGAAAACATCGCAAAAAAAGCAAATGGCTGATATTTTAACGCCTCTTTCCAGAGGCGTTTTTTTTGCAGAAAAACCACGCAGGCATCACGCGGTTTTCTCTGCAAAAAAATGCTTGGATAATCCAGGCATTCTAGATAGTGTCTACATAAATTGAATGGGTTGTGATAAGGAATGAATGGCTATTCCAATCGGCTTTTTCTGCGAAAAAGCCTTGAAACACGCCATTCTCCTCGGCAGAGAGCGCAGTCTCTGCCTTGCGGATTCCAGTCGGGAAACGCTTCGTTTCCCGAACCCATCCGCAGCACAAAAGTAGGTTTTTTGACAGTCTGGAGCATCTGCCGCAAGTCAGGTGCTTTTCTGACGCCCACTTTTAGGAAAGAGCAGGATTCCCGCCTTAGAAACATTATGTATCCTTCCAACCGTTCCGCTCCGCCAGCTTCACCATCTCCTCATACAGCCTTTCCATAACTCCCAATGTTGTTTGTGGTGGGTCGCCCTCACGGATACGCAGTGTTCTGCGGATTTCCTTCGGGATAACCACCCGCCCTAAGTCGTCTGCTTGTGTCAAGTCCTCACAATAAAAAATTTTTCTATTCTGCAAACCCGCATTATTACTGCATTCTTCGACTTTTATTGCCAAACAATTCTACCCAAAAAGTTCTCACTCCTTGTGTTATTTTAGGACAAACTCCAGCTTTTCAACGTTTCCTCCATGAATAACCCAAATATCAAATCTACTTATACCATGCAAAATAGGGTAATGCAGATTGTCATTCAGATTTTTTCGGACTAGCCCAAAATCCCCAGCAAGGTTTCATTTCCTGCTGAGGATTTTGCATTTGCCTGGTATAAAATTTACGGTTCACACATATAATCGGGAGATATGTTTTAACCATACTCTATCGCTTTAAGAACATTTTCCTTATGCATCTCAAATTTTTTAACAATACATTTCCATGCCTGCTTTGTCCTGCCAAATCATATCTGCATCCCATTTTTATTTTGCTTCTCTTATCAGCCCTCGCCCTTTCTGGAATGGTGTATGAAATTTCCATTGTATTTCAATTTCTTCATTTCCATACACAACGACTTTTTCAATCGCGCCATACATGAGTGTGCGCAGCTCTTCGTCCGAAAACAACATCAACGACTGTGATTCATGCAATACTTGTGACTGCTCTTCCAATTCGCTTTGCAGCCTAACTGCTTCTTCCTCTTCCTCCTGAAGTTCTGACAGTCTGCGTTCCAGCTGATCCTTCCGCTGCAAATTTTGTTTCTTCTTCTCCATGAAAGCGTCTTTGCCAAAAACTCCGTCCCGATATTTCTCATATAGCAACAGGTTCTCCGCCTTACAGGCTTCAAGTTCGCTCAATACGCTTTTCTGCTTGTTCCTGCACGAAGCAACAGGATTTCCATTTACCCTTGCCTGTATCTTTTCATAAGCATCATTCATCAGTACCAAATGCGCCTTGTATGCAGCCAGCACCACTTTCTCAATTTCTGTACGGCTCCAGTGTATCTCCGAACACCGCGATGCTGGGCGGTACATCTTTGTCGCGCAGGAATAATATTCATCGCGTCCGTACGATTTCCTTAGCCGCCTCCCACAATGCGCACAGTAGTATACACAGTCTTTCCGATTAGAAGCCCTAAAACCTTTATACCTCACCTTGCGCAATGTTGCGTTTGCGGCTTCGTACTCCTTATGGCTTACAATCGGGGGATGCTGGTTCTCTACTACTACCCATTCCTCCGGTTTGCGCTTTCTCTGCGCTGAAGCCCGAACCGTTTCATTTTCACATTTGAAATTAACCATAGCACCCGTATATTTATAGTCCTTAATAATGCGAATAACTGCTTGGTGGCTCCACATAGCATCATTATGCAAATCTTTTCTGGAAAGATTTTTATAAACCATCGGGGTCGGTACAGCCTTATCATTCAGCATGGCCGCTATCTCTGTGGATTTCATGCCGGATACTGCGGACAGGAATATTTCCCGCACAATCGGAGCCGTAACAGGATCTGGTATCATCTCATGCTTGACTCCCGGCTTTTTCATGTAACCATACGGGCAATGATTGATATATTTCCCTTCCGCCATCTTCATATGCATCGCCGATTTAACCTTTTCTGACAAATCATGGCTGTACCTCTGGTAAACCAGGTTGCGGAACGCAACATCAATCCCCCCGGTAGTCCCGATATAACGGCTGCTGTCGTAATGGTCATTCACAGCGATAAACCGCACATTCAAAAACGGGAAAATATGTTCCAGATAATCTCCAACCTCCAAATAGTTCCTCCCGAAGCGGGACAAATCCTTTACTATAATGCAGCTAATCCTGCCCGAACGAACCAAGGAAAGCATTTCCTGTAATTGTGGCCTGTCAAAATTTGTTCCGGAGTATCCATCATCAGCAAATTCAAGGACAGGAAACCTGCACAAATCGGCTTGGCTGTCAATATAACGTTTCAGAAACAAACGCTGGTTATGGATACTGTCACTCTCATCTTTAAGGGCATTTGTTTTGACGTCGACGTCATCCTGTGACAAACGCAGATAAAGAGCCAGGCAATCCTTCACGCTACGCAACCTCCCCTCTGATTCTTCTGCATTCCTTCATCATTTCCTCAAATTCATCCATATATTTGAAATCAATGGAAATGCTGCCATCTGCATAAAGCTTTATTTCTTTTACTAGGGCTTTCAACATATCGGGAGTCAATTCCTTCGTTTTATAGTATCGGGAAATCAGCGAATCCCATTTCCTTACGCCTTTCCCCGTTTCTGATGCTTTTGCAAGGCTGCTTTGCAGTTCTGACAATTCTTCTTCCAGCATTTCCAGCTCGCCCATATATCTTTGCTTGGCATAGGAATATTCATCTTGGGATAAAATCCCATCTTTCAAATCTGTATATAACACTGTACAAAAATTCCTATGCCTCTTAATTTCCGCCTCAATTTCCTGAATGCGGGCAGTCGGCTTCGCACTCCTTGTTTTTTCCTTTTCCAGTGCAATCAATCCCCGAAGCACTTCCTGTGTATTCAAAAACATTTCCATCTGCTTTTGGATTGTACAAAGCACCGCCTTGTCCAGTGCTTCCGCCTTCATATTTTTCTTAGGGCATGCCATATCGCCAAGCTCAATATTTTCCGGGCACTTATAATTATAATAAATATTAGTGCCGCTTTTAGGAGAAGTATGGTAGGAATGCACCTGCTTGATGACACGTCCACAATCAGCGCAGCGAAGGAGGTTCCCATAAGGATTTTTTCTCTTTGGAATACCTGCATACCTTCCCTGCTCACTTTTTGCTTTCAGCGATTTCTCGCGATTTACTTCCTGCACCTTTGACCAGAGTTCCATGTTGATAATCGGCTCATGCGTATTTTCCACATAATCCCATTCTGATTTGTCTGTCCAATGGAACGGAATCCCCTTATACAGACAGCTTGAACTGCGCCCCTGCGCCAGGCTGCCGATATATACAACATTCGCCAGCATATCCGAAAGCACATGGCGGTTCCATAGCAGCTTGGAGCCTTTCTTATTATTGTTCGTAATAATGCCCCTTTCATAGCGCAGGCGTCCAGGGGACGGGACATTCCTTTCGTTCAATATCCTGCAAATCGTCCCAATTCCAGTTCCAGCAGCCCTCATTTCGAAAATATCTGCCACATGGGGAGATACTTCTGTATCAATAATCAGGTGGTTATGGTTTTGCGGGTCTTTCAAGTAGCCAAACGGGGCATAACAGCCGACATACTCCCCCCGTTTCCTCTTTGCCTTCATTGCTGTCCCAACTTTGCGGGAAATATCCTTGGCATAAACATCATTTACGACATTTTTCAACGACGCACCTAATTCGTCACTGGAAGTCAATGACGCGCTATCATAATGATCGTTCACGGCAATAAAACGGACTCCCAAAAACGGAAACACCTTCTCCAGAAATTCTCCCGCCTCCACATAATTTCTTCCCAAGCGGGATAAATCTTTGACAACGATGCAGTTGATTCTCCCCCGCCTTACATCTTCAAGCAGCCTGTCAAATTCCGGCCTTATGAAATCTGTCCCTGTATATCCGTTATCCGCATAGATGTCCTCCATGGTTAAAAAGTCCCTTGCATTTACATATTCCAAAAGAAGGCTCTTTTGGTTTTCAATGGAATCCGAATCTTTCCTGCCGTTATCCTCTACGGAAAGGCGCAAATAAATGCCTGTACGGAACACACCCGTATCCCCGCCCCCTGCCATTCCAGCAGACATATTCTTTCTGGATATGCGTGCCATTCAGACCACCTCCAGCCCATGGTAAGCAGCATCTTTCCCATCATTTTCCTGCGTTTTCAAAAACTCCATGATGCCGGCAAACTGGTTTTGATGCCGGAACACAACTTCAATCTCAGCGTTTTCGTAGATATTGACCCGCGCCACCAGGTTCACAATCAGGACACGCGATATTTCTGAAACATTTTCATATTCCCTAAACCGGGAAAGCCAGTTTTGCTGCTTGCCGAGCCCATCCATGATGCTGTTTTTATCCATCATTAACTGCTCTATGATTCCCTCGGCTTCCTCTATGCGGGCCGTAAACTCAGCCTTTAATGTCAAAAATTCGTCCTTTGACAATATGCCTTCCCGCAAATCCTCGTAAATGCCAAGCCGCAGAACATTATTTTTTTCAATTACCTGGTTCTGGTATTCAATATTTCCATCAATCTTTCTTAATTCCACTTTTTCCCAGTCAAAAGCATCTATCTGCTGCATGACGCGATCCAAATCCAACGCAACTTCTATCTGCCGCTGAATCGTCTTTAGCACAGCCTTGTCCAAGGCATCTTCCCGGATACTATGTTTGCTACAAATCGTCCGGTCAGCCTTATTGGCGCTGCATACATAGTAAACATACCGCTTCCCCCCACTGTTTGCCGTTTTCCGAACCATCGCCGCGCCACAATCCGCACAGTATATGCGCCCACAATAGGGATATACCGACGATTCTTTTGCCGCCGCGCGGGTATCCTCGCGTAGAACCTGCTGCACCAGGTCAAACTGGCTTTTTTCAATAATTGCCTCATGTTTCCCCTCTACACGCACCCATTCACTCTCATCTTTATAGATGGGCCGCTTTATTTTATAATTAGGAGTCGTGCGCCTGCCCTGAACCAAAACCCCGGCATATATCTCGTTTTGCAAAATACGGCGGACTGCAACATGGCTCCATAACGCCTTGCTCCCTGTCTTGAAAGCGGTTTTATATCTGCTCCCTTTGGATTTCTTGTATTCCATAGGTGACAAGATTCCCAGTTTATTTAGTCTGCCGGCAATCCTATCCGGGCTAAGCCCTTCCAGCTTCCACTTGAAAATATCCTTCACAACTCCAGCCGCGTAATCATCAATCACCAAATGGTTTTTGTCCTGCGGGTCTTTTGTATATCCGTATATGGCAAAATTGGAGATGAACTCCCCCTGCCGACGCTTCACATCTAAATTGCTGCGGACTTTGATGGATATGTCACGGCTGTAAGAATCGTTAATCAGGTTCTTAAACGGTATTACAATGCTGTCTGAGCTGCTCGCCGCAGCTGTATCAAATCCATCATTTACGGAAATGAACCTTACCCCAAGCTGGGGGAATATTTTTTCAATGTATTTCCCGCATTCGATATAATCCCTTCCGAACCTGGAAAGGTCTTTGACGATGATACAGTTTACCGCACCTGTGCGGACGTCCTCCATCATGCGCTTGAAATCAGGCCGGTCAAAATTCGTCCCGGTTCGCCCGTCATCCTTATACTCATCATAAAGCTCCATTTCGGGACGTTTCTCCAAAAAAGACAACAGGAGCTTCCGCTGGTTGTGAATGCTGTTGCTCTCGTTTTTCCCTTCCATACCAGAAGAAAAGTCGCCATCATCCTTCGACAAGCGTAGATAAATGGCGACCCTGAATAACTGATCCATAATGATGTCCAATATTGCCACCCCTATCTGTTATATTGTGGAAACCGGAGCCGGACATTTCCTATCCTGATCCGCGTGCAATCGCCAAAGGCAAATAAATCCGGCTAATACAAATATAACAGCAGAGTGTTCACTGATTTTGTCCACACACAGTATAACACAGTTGTTTCCATAAATCCAGCTATTTTCATGGATTTTACGCCGGAAATGATTCCCATCACAGGGACGCTATTGACGCTATCATCGTACAAAAGCTGTCATTCATTGTCCGCACCTCGTCAGAATAGGAGATATGGACTTTTACATCGCCAACCCTGAAGCAATACGGATTTTTAATCTGGTCAATATAAGATTTCATCCGTTCCTCAACCGGTAGCGTTCGGTCAATCTTCACATCCCTAATGTCAACAAGCTCTCCCATGTTATTGTCCTGCTTGATAGTCCCGTCTATATTCATTCGCCCACCTCCATGTATCATCTGAGGATATTCTTTCCATAATCTGGTCTGTTTATTCAAACACACCCCCTCCCACAACGAATCCGTTTTGCCAGAAATGTAAATACTTCTTACTTTTATTCTCTACACAGCAAAACTCCCTTTATCTTTTTCATCTATATTTTTCAGCATAATGCCTTGCGCTAAATTCCTTCATAGCAAAAATTGTGCCATATTCTCAGCGGCCAGGAACCGCCTGTTGCCCACCCCTGGCACAACGGGAATATCCAAGGCCGCTTTGGTTCAAAACGCTATCATACCACCGACAGGCTTCACCATGTTCGCAGTACGCCCCTTTACGCGGAGGAACGTGCCATAGTTTCTTTTCAAAATGTTTTCATCGCAAAATCCTTGTGAACCAATTAAGAATTGCAGGCAACGGTGTATCGCTCCGGCACTTGCTGTACCATCATGGCGGACGCTCCTGCTGTGCTTGCCTGTTACAGCCATTTTGAAAGAAATCCTTGGATACTGGATATTCTGTTTTCAAAGTTCGGGGGGCATTGAAAGTTTTGCCCTTCACTATATAGGTCACTTAGAGTACCATTTGACACCCATATTGCAAAAATTATTTTTTCTTTTGAATTTTCTTCATGACTGCCGCAACTGATTTCACAACGACATTTTTTGTGCAGCCCTCCAGCTTTGCTATTTCCGCACAGCTGTAACCATATATTTTGTTCAGGCAGAAACGCCTTCTCTGCGTAGGCGTACACAGAGCCAATATTTCTGCGATTGTTTCACGGTCAATATAAATTTCTTCCGTAGATTTTAATGTCTTAGGGCTTTCATATGCAATTATGTAATCCTCAACTCCTCGCTTATCATAGTGCCGCCGTGCTTCATTTCTCTGCCGTTCTTTGAGTTTTTTCTCATCTTCAAAAACTTCAAATATTTCCGCACTTACTTCCATGTCTACCTTTTTGCCATATTCATCTTTGATTGTTACGAAATATTTCATTTTCCTCATCTCCTAAAATTTTTTGAAATTTCAGAAGGTGAGGGAGGAGATCTGCAATGGCCAAAATGCGCGAAAAAAAGTAATATCCTGCGGTTCATATTTGGTATGACCGCAGGATAGTTGTAAGCAAATAGATATAACTTTTTCTGTTGCCACGGCTGCTTCATTTATTGCTCCTGCCAAAGAGAAATGAATACCATTTCTCATAATTGGCTTTCATCACTTATTTCCTTTGGAAAATCTTTTTCTATATAAATAAGTGTCTGAACAATAGGAATAAAAACAGGTAATCTGTAAAAACTTTTCTTGTCGCAAATGGTTGTGTTGTGATAGAAGGAAAACAAAATAGAGGTTTTCCAATTGCAAAAAAAAATTTAAGTCATAAAAAATAAGTATATATCTTTTTAGGATTTTTAAGCTATTCGTTTGGCGTAAAAAAGGATTTATAATTTCATTATGGTTTTATTTTTAAATTTGAAGCATTTCAAATATTTGCAGCGGGAGTACGCTATGGACATCAAAAAATCAAACTCTGTTGACTATATTTTGCTTGGAAAACAAATTCGAAAATTTAGAAAAGAAAAAGGCTGGACACAAGCATATCTCGGCGAAAAATGCGGAATTACTTCCACGAATCTTTCGCATATCGAACGGGGTAAGACAAAGCCCAGCATTGATACCCTTGTGAAAATTGCAAACTGCCTTGAGGTAAGTATTGATTCTCTTTTATGCGACAGTTTGACTACCGCTGCCATGCCCATCTTCAAAAACAAAATATCCATAGCTCTTGAAAGATATTCCGAACTGGAAATAAGGGTTTTATCTGATGTTTTAGACATTGCAAAGGAGATCATTCAAAAACATATCACCTAAGAATAAGAGAAACGGGGAATACTATGAGTCAAGAAGAAAAAATAGAGTTTCTTGAGCAAGTTTATCGTTCTGAGGTAAAGAATATGCTGCAGTTTACCAAAATCGCTATGGGCAATTGTTCCCAAGCGGAAGATATCGTCCAGACAACATTCAAAATTGCTATGGAAAAGATTGATGACTTTATTTATAGTCCCAGCCCAATCGGCTGGCTCAAAACTACACTAAAGAATGAAATAAAAAATAGGCGTCGGGAACAAGAAAAATGGCAAAAACTCATCATAGATTTTGAAGTAAATAATATTGCTTATCATGATGAATATTTCTTGGAAACTTTTTCTCATAGCGTAGATCAAGAAGCACTGGAACTCCTCAATAAAATATACATAGAAGGCGTTCCATATCTGGAATTAGCAAATCAAATGGGCATTTCGATAAACGCATTGAAAATGCGGGTATATCGCGCAAAAGATAAAATAAAGCGTCAAATCTCTTCCCAATAAAATAAATCTCAAAAAATTTCTAAAAACCGTTACTTTTTTGCAATTTCTGACATTTATATCATATAGGAGGTTTTCTCATGAGGGAAAAGCAACCCCAAACAACAAAGAAATCTATTCAATATGGCCTTTTGAATGATATGCCTACTGAAGCACTGAAAAGCTTGATTCAGCAGGATTGTTTTGGTTCAGAAGAAGACCAGCTTGATGACAATACCATTGAAATGATTGTAAATATCATTTCGCAAAGAGAGCCCGAGGAGAGTGATGTTGATATAGATGCTCTCTGGAATACTTTTGTAACGGAATATATGCCCACCGTTACATCGTCATATTCGGCTGTTTTATCGCCTGAATCCAATATCACAAGGCCAAAAACATTGATATCGAAAAAGCCTTTGCGCACTTTCCGGCATATTTTGGTTGCGATCCTCCTTTGCTTGCTGTTTGGAAACTGCGTAGCATTTGCATCGGGCGTAAATCTATTCGAGTATATTGCCCGCTGGACGGAAGATACCTTCCAATTTGAAAAGATTGAAGATGATTCGTCTAAAGAAAAGGATTTTTTCGATGTTGCGGAAATAAATACACCAAAATTCAAAAAATGTATTAAAGGAGATTGAAATCATGAAAAAATTGATTACAGCTGCAATGACTTTTATTTTTGCGTTCACTTGCCTTTTTTCCATTTCAGCATTTGCATCAGAGGAACAAATCCAGCCGCGTGCGAGCCTGTATTTTGACAAATATTCAGCTGAGGTTAAGTCCAAGGGAGGCGGGGATATTACTATTACAATGAGTGTGACTACGAAAAAAAACGCCAGCGAATTGGGTTTTACAAAAGTAATCGTTCAAGAAAAATCAGGCTCTAGCTGGACAGATGTTGCAACGTACACCAGCACTAAGAATTCGGAGTTTATTATTAAAAATGCTTTGGCTCATAGTGCTTCGGTTTCTTATAGCGGAACGGAAGGCAAGAGTTACCGTGCAAAGGTAACAGTATATGCAAAAGATGCAAACGGCAGCGATACAAAAACCTTTACATCTTATAGTGAAATTGCATAAACCAGCTTTTTGACAAACGATGAAAGATTGCCTATAATTGACAAATAGGCAATCTTTTATTTGATATGCGGTATATCTGCTATTTAGTATAGAGAGAAAGCGAGAGGGAGTCTTATGGATGAGATCACATTGGATTTGATCGATAGGCTATATCGTGAAAAATATGATTTTCTATTCAAATATGCGAAGTATGTATTTGGCAATCGTTCTATTGCGGAAGAAGCTGTCCATGAAACATTCATTGTCGCTTGTATTTATCATGAGAAATTGCAGGCCAGTTTGAATCCGGAAGGATGGATTGTCAACACACATAAGTTTGTGTGCAGGAATATACAAAAAAGCAGAAAGCGAGAGATACAAAAAATGCTTTTGCTAACGAATGAAAATGTATTAAAACCATGTGGTTACACGGAACCTGCATTTGAGAGCCAAATTAATTTTGAAGATTATGTTTCTTCTGACGATTTTGTAATATTGCGAAAATTCATTATTGAAGGATATTCACATAAGGACTTGGCGAAGGAGTTAAATATAACAATCGATGCGTGTAAAAAAAGGTTGCAGCGTGCAAAAGAAAAATTCCGAAAAAATTTCCACCCGCAATAAATTTCATTACGAAAGAGGTATTCCATATATGAAAAAACACGATTTATCCCGAGAAAGACTTACATACTTTTCGTCATTTAGTGAACAGAAATTAAAAAATCTTCTGATGGCAGATTTTCAATCTGTTGATGGGGAGATATTGACAGCCGAGGACATAGACATGATTTTAGGGATTATTTTGGAACGTGAGAAAATTGCAAGACTTCCTGCGGAGAGCGACATCGAAAAAAGCTGGGGATTTTTCGTTGAAAATTATCTTCCTTTGGCTGAACAGGGAATTACGTTATATGATTATCCTAAAGATCCATTCAAACCAAAACGCAAGGAAAAGAAGATATGCTTTTGCAGAAAAAATGTTGTTGTGGCTGTGTTGGTGTTTTGCTTTGTACTTGGCACATTTTCGACGACAACAAATGCGAAGGAATTATTTGCACATATCGCAAATTGGACGAAAGATACTTTTTGGTTTTCCTCTTTTGAAGAAACAGAAGATTTTAATATCTCTTTAAAAGCTGAATTTGATACTGTATTTTCGCCGATGGAAGTTCCGGAATATCTTTTGCCTACATGGCTACCAAAACATTTTATAAAGGTAGCAGAGGGAGGATATCAGTCAGAAACAGAAATATTTAAGAAGTTTTTATATGAAAGTGATTCCTCGTCTGAATTTTTTAATATCTCCGTTTCTTATCTTCTCTCAAATCCTGCTGTGATCTACGAAAAGGATTCAGAGGGTGTTGTAATTTATCAAAAAGATGGAATTGACTATTATATTATAAGCAATTTGAATACGATTTCGGCGGTATGGAAGTATAGTTCGTTTGAATGCCAGATATCCGGAAATATAGAAAAAGAGGATTTGATTAAAATGATAGATTCCATTCCTTCTTTATAATAAACAAAAAATTTCGTAATTTCACAAAATTGATATACGTTCGCTTGACAAGGGAATACACGTTTTTTCGGCAGTTATAAACAAAGCGAGCAACTGCGAAGCAACTGCCATTTGTGCATTTTCTGTGTTATCTGCCTATGACAAGCTGAAAAAGTCCTTCGATACTGAAAGCGGGGCTGTTTTGCGGATATGCAAGGCTTTCGAGTGCGGCGTGCCAACGGCACAGTAAACGAGAGTAACGCAGCAAATTCGCAAAACAGCCGCTTTTCAGCCGTATATACCCTTGTCAAGCGAAAGAAGCAAAATCGAAAAAAATATTACTTCTATAAATTAAGGCATCGGATACCATTTATAGTTATCGTAAACAAAGCCCTTTTCGCCAAGCAGGTTTTTTGTCTTTACATCCTCCATACCAATATACAACGTGTCTCCCGTAAGCAGACAATCTAAATCATTTCCATTCTGATCCTTTAATACAATTTTAAACACCCTCCCTTTATAATAATGCAAAGTCCCCAAAGGTTCCGGTTCTTGAACATAAATAGTCCGCTTCTCCCCGCGACCGCTTATGTATAAATCACCATTTTCCAATCTTGCCGAAAGCTTTAGAGCATCTAAGACTTTAGAAAAATTCATGTACTCCTCCATTAAGCCGATTAGTCGCATACCTCTAATTTCTCCTGCGAAAACTTTTTTCAGTGGAAATTCACCTTTTTTCGTTTTCAGGGTATCTCCAGTTTCCAATGTTTGCAACGATACAGATGTTTTCTTCTCCTCATTTGTAACTAAATAAGGGGAACAATTCTGAAATCCAAATGTTTCTTTGTTTTCTAATCCACCATCTAAAGTCAAATGAACAATTTGAGCCGTCTGAATGACCTTATCATCTAAAACTGTCTGGGTTCCTTCCTCATCGAAAAGTATAGTCATTTGCGAATCCGCTTCTTTTCTGTTCTTTATTGCTCCCTTGGGTAAGTCCGAAAATTCCTCTAAAGAAACCATCGGCTTCTCTCCCAATAAATAACAACCAATCTGCAAACCATTTATATAAATTTCTCCTTTTGTACCTGTCGGCACTTTGTCTATTCCTGTTTTTTCTATGCCTATAAATCCAAGATACGAGTCCTCTAACAAACTATCTGTCCATAATACATAGCGGTACACAGTATCATTCTCCTTGTATCCCCCGGAAACTGTATCCAATACAAAACCATTTTCCAAAATATCTTCCAAAAATAAATACACCTTTTCCTCTTGTAACACATAAGGAATTTTCGTCTGATTCAAAGAAAAACTGTAATCTTGCTTAAATTTGAAAAACCGGAAGTAGTTACATACAATAATAGCTGCTCCTAATATTAGCACTAATAAAATATTTTTTTTCATAAATTTCTTCCCTTCTGGTTGCTTTTTAGACAACCTATTTCTCCTTATCAATGTAACTTAAACTTATTTAACACTTGAAAGGAGTGGTTTTATGGCAAAACTTTTAGGTACTACTTACACACTCAATACATCCAATCCATGGATCTACTGCAATTATCCAGAAAATGTCACGGCAGAGCATTTAGGAGACAAAGGTTTTTTTATCAACCGTCAGTCCGTCCCTGCTGGTACCGGACAGATTTTCTATGAACATGCTACTCCATCATTGGAAACAGTTCATTATCATGGTATTCGCATTTATAACGGCAATAGTTCCAGCGTTACCTTCCAAATCCTGAACTATGGTCATGCAAACCGAACCTCTACAAATTTAAATTTAGAATCTGCCGATAGCTGGTACAAATTCTTCAAAAATGGAAATGCTGCAACTTACACCATTCCGGCTAAAAAAAGCATATGGATTTGCGAAGAAAAAATCCCTGCCAAAACAGGTCTTTTTACAGGTAACCTTCGATTCAAGACTTCTGCGACCGTAGTTATTGCAACATATATCTACAAAAACAAAGCGAATATTCCTGATACAACGACCTGCATTCCGTATAGTGCAACTCCTGTGGATAAGTATAAAGTATATTCCGGCTTGGGCGCGGGGTATTACTTTACCGCTAAACAACAGACCATAAACGTTAGTGATTTCACCTCTGATGGGATCGTTGAATTTATTTCTCATGCGAGAAACAACACTAACTACGTAATTAACGGAATTCCTGGCTCCATGCAGCATGAATATATCCCTTTGAAGCTGGTATCCGACAACAAACTGATTGCTGAGTATTTGGGAAATGCAAACAATAACCCTTTGCATAACCTGGGCAACTGGTGTGCCCAATATTATTTCCCTTTGGTATTCAACAATAATACAAGCAAAGCAGTTACCATTAAATGCAGGATTGTTTGCAGATCCAGTGCCGTTGGAAGTTATGCGATGCCGATTATCAACTGTAATGGCACAATCTTGAAAAATACATTATATGTTACTTCTACCCCTCCCTACTGGGATTGGAAGACAATCACGATTCCTGCCAATACAAGCCAGGCATTAAATTATCAGTTTATTTTAGGTGCAAACAGTACAACAAATATTGTACACCAATTTATTCTGCAAAAATAACAACATAGAGCGGAAATAGAGCAGTTTTATATGACCAACCAGAATGTAAATAGTTTTGGTTGGTCAATTTATCAAATCATCTTAATTTGAAATGAACAGTCTGTTTTCTACATCCCCGAACATCAGTATATCCCGACAGTACCGCAAATAAGGATTTGACCCCATTTTCGCCTGACAAAGAATCTCCCTAAATTTTTATAGTATCTCAGAAACCGCTGATGAGCATATGCTCGAATAACGCATCTGCATTACCATCCAAACTCTGGACGGTTTCCGAATAAGAGCCATGCCCGGCTTTTCCGTTTCCCGTCTTATAATAGACCTCCCCTGTGGACTTATCTATGAACAGCGGGCAAGGGCCTTTTATGATCCAGAAGCTGGCTGTTTCCCCTGTGTACTGCATGTGACTTATCCCATTTTGGATTTGCAGCATCATGTCATCCGTGAGTTTTTTGTCCTCGTAGATATGCCCAGGTTCAAATTTCTGATAATATTCCTGCATCTTCTGTTCCGCAGTCTGTAATGCCTGTTCTTTTGCAATGCCCTTTTCCCTGTTATCTATATTCACCAGAGGATTCAGCAGCGGCATCATGCCTGTCCTGCTGTACGTTACGTCAGCCTGAAATATTTCCGAAAAATCCCTTATTGGAACAAAAATCTTGTTATCAATGACCCTGCCTTTTATGCCGAGGTTTTCCTCTCCCTTTCGGAACAGAAGTGACTTTTTATCTAAAATAATACGGTTTCTGTGATTTTCTATGGTAATCATATCCTTCGTTTCTATTTGGGACAGATTCAATTCCCGGCAAATCCCATCTATTCCTATGTAAGCCCGTCCGTTTTCCATTACAATTTTTTCAGAGGATATGCCGCCGTTTATGATCAAAAATGTATGTCTTTCTCCTTCCTCGAGTATCACATTTTCTCCGGAAGAAGATGTAAACTTGTATTTCCATTCTCCTTCTCCAAAATTGCTGTTTTCCGTATCCACAACATTTTGATAGCAGGGATCATTGATATCTCCATTTGCCAAAACCTGTCCGCAAAATACCTGTGAAAGCAATATCCCGCAGATTGCCGCTTTTTCCCTTGATACTCTCATAAAAATGCTCCTTTCAAAAAATCTATTTTTCAGTTTACAAATTTCTCTGAAATTTATCTTTTCAAATATAGCAAGCAAAAACTTTAGATTCAAAAGGCTGACCGTCTAAAGTATGCCTAACTTGCGAAAAAACATATCACAATTTATTTTCTTAAGGAGGGTACAAATATGGATATCTCCAAAAAAAACTACAAAAGTGTAATTGATGACCTTAAAGTAGAAACCACATCTAAATACCAGCCTGACGGCAATAATACATACTGCAATATTTTTGCCCAGGATGTATGCAGCGATTATGGCATGCCGCTTCCCAGCGGATCATGCGCAACCATGCTGAATGCCTTGAAAGGGAATAATACTCCCCATTGGTATTCTGTCAATTATTCCGATGCGCAGGCTCGTGCAAATCAGGGATATCCCACAATCGGCATTACATCCGACCATGTGGTAGTCATTTATCCCAGCGGGAATACTCCGGCATCTGTTTCTGATTTGGATATGTCCATGTCAGGATATGCATGTTATAACAATAAAAAAATCACATGGGCATGGACAAAAGATGCTTTGCCGAATGTAAGGTTTTATTCCTGGTATGAAAAAGAATAAGAGCCTATTTATGATTTCAAAGTGCAGCAGATGTACTTGCATTTTGGCATCAGGTTAGGCGCGATGATGCAGGAATACTGGTGGTATTTCAAGGAGGAGCAACGCTGAATGATGCCAAAAGGCGGGTTCAGATGCTGTGCAGAGAGATTTTGAATAGGCTCTAAGAGCCTATTCAGAATCTTTTAAGAAGTAAAGCGATAAAGGCAAGAACAATCATTTGATTAGAAGTATGAAGATGTTGTTCACAATTTTTCCAAAGTCTGCGACATTTATCAAGCCAGCCAAAGGATCTCTCAACAATCCAGCGTTTTGGAAGAACCTGAAATTGGTGTAATTCGTTGCGTTTGACAACTTCAACATTTGCTCCGGTAGTTTCTTTGATACGGTCGGAGAACGGTTTGCCTGCATATCCGCCATCGCAAAGAAAGCTGATTACATGCGCCAAAGAAGATGAATTGTTTTTTGCCATTTCAAGAGCGCCGGCTTTGTCTGAAATATTGGCGGCTGTCACATGGATCGCGTGAGGCAGGCCCTTCGTATCTACTGCGATGTGCCGTTTGATCCCCGAAACTTTTTTGCCCGCATCATAGCCCTTTTCCCTGGCTGTATCAGCATTTTGGACGCTCTGGGCATCAATGATACAAAAGCTCGTCCATTCGCGCTTTCCATCGTCTATACGCTATAGGGCGACCAATTTTTTTTAAGACTCTGTCCAGTATAGTATTATCTTCTTCCTGATTCTCTGCGTCCTTGTTCGTCTTTGTCCAAATTTGGAAGTAATAAAACACCGTTGATTTTTTGGGAAAATCAGATGGCAGCATATCCCACTGGCAGCCGCTTTTGAGAACATACAAAATTGCGCAGAACACCTCATACAAATCTATTTTCCGGGGCTTTGTCCTCTTCCGTGCGTTTTCAAGGTCTTCTCGGATCAGCTCGAATTCTTCTCTTGTGATATTACTGGGATAATTTTTCATCTTTGCTCACTTCCATTACTTTTGTTATTCCTTATATTTTATCACATACAATACAAACTGAAAACATTGCTTTACTCCGCTAAAGATCTTGAATAGGCTCTAAAAGCCTATCCACCTGCCGGGCAATTTAATCAAACTGCTGCAAAAGCTATTGGGGGATTATGAGAACCCTGAAAACTGGCATGAGAACAGGGGAGCAGGATACTTTGAGGGTTCCGCTCCTCTGTTTTTACAACAGAGTCCCGTTCTGCAAATGCTGCCTCATTGCTGTTTCATACCGCCTATGCTATTTATGCGGTATCTGGAGCAAATCGTCCAGAACCGCCCTGTCCCTTACACCAATGCTGACATCTGTATCCTGCAAAGGGGAATCCCAGACAAAAACATCATTGTCAGGATTCCCATCTTTTACATAATACAAAAACATATTCTGCCCGGCATCTCCGGTAATCATTTTCCTCTTATATTCGCTGATATCTAATTCGGGAAAAAGCTCCTGAAGGTAGCCTTCCACTTTTTCAATACTTTCCGTATCATTTTCCTGAATATTCATTTTGCCGATATTATAGTGCCCAATCTGGACTCCATATGTCACACCTTTGCCGCGAAGGCCGTTCTCAGCTTCTTTGGTTGCCTTTGCCAGAAAATCTCTGGTACAGGTGATGCCATAAAAATCCTCAATCTGATAAACCTTAAAATCAGGCACATCCGGAGATAGGGCGTTCACATAGTAAAGCAGGCCTTCCGCATTTTCAGCAGCCTTTTCAAACGCATAATCGTCCAAAGAAAAATCAATGTCCATTCCCGTTAAATCATAATAAATATCTTCCTCCGTAGGAAGCACTCTGTTTTCAGTGTAATTCCCGCAAAGCAGCGTCTGCTCTTCCGTAATAAGGGAATGCAGATAGGAACGATCCTCCTTGCCTGCACAAGACGTCAAACATACCGCACAGGATAGTAAAATAGAACAAACATTTCTTATTTTCATTTCCTCCGCTCCTTTTCGTATCCAGGCAATATCCCTCAGGCAGTGCCGACACTGCCTAAAGCCTTTTGTCGCAGCGGATACATCGTCTTGCCGCAAATCCTACTTTCCACAGCTTGATGGATGAGGACTAAATGGAAATATCCGCACTCTTTGCCAATCCTTATATAGTGATATGTACCGAAAAGACAAAAACGTGACATATGCTCCGAAAATTTTTTTGTCACAAAGCAGCCAAAATTTGACATATATCTACAAAAATAAAGAAATTTAGATTTTCGGTTGCTAAATGGAAAATCCCTAACTCTTTACCAACAACGAACTTAGAAGGTTGGTGAAGAACTTGGGAGCAAACGCTAAAATATTCCAGCTTGTAAAACGGTGCCAGGAAAATGATGGCAATGCGTTTTCTGACATCATTACAATGTTTCAGCCTTTAATAAAGAAGTATGCTTTTTTATTGGGCGATATGGATGCGTATGCGGATATGTACGATAGTTTCATTGACTGCATCTATAAAATCCCAATCCAAGAACTTCGTTCTTCCTCTGAAGACGCCGTTATTTTAGCCTACATCAAAACAACGATGAAAAATAGCTATATCGCCTTAAGCAAACGTAACAGCATCAGAAAATCCCAAATCCCGTTGGATGATTGTGACATGGAAAATGAGAAAATAGGTGCTGTTGGGATTGATTTTGATAGTCAGGTGATAAGGGAAGATCTCCTGCGGTTCCTGAGCACGGAAGAAGAATTGCTGCTGGAAGCAAAAATATTTTATGGCTATTCTGATGCAGAAATCGCAAAAAGGCTCGGAATCAGCAGGCAGGCTGTAAATAAAAAGTATCGGAAAATTCTTGAAAAAGTAAAAAAACAATATGTCAGATAAAGGCGAAGCAATAGGAGGTACATATGCAGGGAGAAAGTGTAATCAATGAAATCATCGGAAAAACAGAAAATGAGGCAATTTTCATGTTTATTTTAATATTAGTAGCAATCGTCATCATTGCTCTGCCGATTTATAAATTAAGCATAGAAAGAAGCAAAGAGCGGCAAAAAATGGAAAACGACCGCTGGGACAGATACACGCAAAGAGAAAGCGCCCTGATAGACGTTATCACAAGGAATACAGAGGTAATTTCAGAGCTTAAAACGCTTTTTGAAACAACTCTGGATATATATCTTGACAAAATCACAGATTTGTCCACGGAAGTCACAGAAGTAAGACAAATCGTCAACGAAAAATTCGATAAGCTGATGGACAATAAATAGAAAGCAAGAGAGCATACAGACTATGCGAAATATCTGTTGACTGATATGTTGATACTCATTATGCGCATTACTGTGTGGATTGGATATACTGGGGATTTGGCAATTTATGCCCAGAGCAGGGAAGAATTTTTGACAAAAGAGTTCATCGTCAAAGTCAACATTTGCAAGAATTCTGAGCATGATAGAAGCAGGGATTTTCCGTGTTCAAAGGGATATATGAACAAAAGGCTGTAAATAAAGATATTCTTTGATACTATTGGGCAAAAGGCTTGAGAATAAGTTTTTCGCACTCGCTTTATTATAGAATGATATTTCGCACTTTGTCCAGCAAAAAACTATTACAATGCTTTGTACCAACCAAATTTCAATACAGTCATAAAATTTCTCCAAATGTAGCTGGTTTGTGCAGACAACTGGTTTACAAATATGATATATTCCTCTCCTTATACTTTGAATGGATCAGATATCAAAGTATTTAGATTTGAGTTACAAAACAAAAATCTGTTTTTGAAGAGGAATGCTATTATGGCAACATCTACTTTACGAGATACAAAGTGTGAAATTTTAACAGCCGACGAACTGAAGGAAGTGATTAAGGATCTGTGTCCCATTCAGGACATTACTGAATGGACGGTCAGTGATGCCTTGGAGGCGATTACAGAGGATTTGCAGGGGAGGGTTCTTGAAGCTCTAATCGAGCTGATTGCCCCGGCAGTTATGCCGGCTGCATCTCTGGCCTTTACGGTTTTAGATGTAATTGAACTTTTGCAGGACACACTGAAGTGGGCCGAAATGCGCTCTTATCTTGAAAAAATGACAGATAACAGCAAAAGATTCAAGATTACAATCTATTATTACGAATGGCTTTCCGGAAGCGAAAATCATACCGGTTACTATGCAGAAGAGAAATATTCCCATATTTCCGAAAAAATCAAGCCCCATCACTGGGAAAAACTCCCTTGGCGTTGGGTTGTGGAGCGCACTTTTGGTTGGATGAATTCTTTTCGCCGCTTGAGTAAAGATTATGAAATTTCTATTTCCTCCGAGGAAACTATGGTTAAAATTTCTCACTCCGCTACTCTGCTTAAACGCTTATGAGGACAGCTTCTTAAATTTTTGCAAATTCATTCTGAAACCTCCGTCATTTCGTTCATGCTTCCCCCTGGCAAATCGTATTGCAACAGACTTGCTTTACTTGGGTGCGTAGTTCGCTTGAACTGATAAAATCTCAATTCAACAGGTTTTGTACTTTCAGTAGCTGCAAACATAATGATTGGGGAAAAGGATTTGAGTTATCTGCGAATCTCCATATATATTTTATGTAACAAAAAATAAAAAAGTGACATCGACCGTGTCAGTCCTGTTTGGTTTCTATTATAATGTTGCATTCTCCTTACAGCTTTATGGCTTTCTTCCTGCTTTTGGCCTGTCAGGTTCCCTCCCCAAAAGGTTTGCTACAACGTCTGGAATGGCCGTTAAAATTTTACCGTTTTGTCTGTTCTCCCATAATGTTTTTGATCATTTGCGGCATAGAATGGGGGTTAGCTGACTCTGCCAGCCCTTTTCCCACTACAATCATTTTTTGATTCCTTTCACACACGCTCCCGTTATAATAATAACCATATGCTTCGGAAAATTCTGCCAAATTTATTTTTAATCGTCCCCTATCAATATAGGCGGAGATTTTCTGCCCATCTGCCGTGAATACTTCCACCGCTAAAACCGGGTATCCCAAAGCAGTATAGTTTGTTGTTTCATCTGGCAATGAAAATGTTATTTGCCGGAAATCCTCCTCATAGATATCCAAAACGTTATTCCGGAACGCATACTTTGCATTCATTTTCCGAAGGACGCTCTCTAAATCAAAATATTCCGCCATCTCTGATTTCTCTGCGTCTTCACAAATTTCTGTAAAACGGATTTCTCCTATATTACAGAGAACGCTTTCTTCCAGTGGCAAAAAAGAAACAGAGTTTGAAGAATCTTTTCTAAAGTAATATGCGGAGTATCCAAGCTGCCGGAATGCCGTATAATGTGCATCTGGATAGTGAATATCATTTTCTGCGTTACTGTCCAAATTACAGAAATCATCTATACAGAAAGCAATTTCCCCATGAATCATTTTGTAATCAATTTCTATCCCATTCAATGCTACATTCCCTTTTATGCGCAGATTTATGACAGGCAGGTTATTTTTTTCAGCTTCATCCGTCTTCCGGATTTTGTAGTTGAAAGAAAGCGTATCCGCTTCCCAGACACCTTCAAAACCCAAAGGAATCAAATCTTTCGCTAAAATGTATTCCTGTCCCCATCTATAATAGCTATCTACGGTAGCTCCACATAATTTTATTGAACTGCTTCTGTTGCAATATAAACTGATTATTCCAACAAATAGTAGTGGAACAATCAAAAGTTTCTTTTTAGGAAAAATTGTAATCATCTCCAGTCTATTCGCAATTTGAAGAACTGATTTTATACGACTTCTAAATTGTGTAATTTCATTATACATCAATTCAAAGGTCTTGTACCTCCCTTTGTATACAGTAAAATTTTTTACGCCGCCATATTCTCGTTTTCTTTCCCAGCCAGCAGCTTGACGTCAATGTCCTTATAATTGGGGTCACACTTTGTTGTAATGGTTTCATAATCTATTCCTGCGACAGTTATGCCGAGAATAATAATTCAAGAAAAAGGGTCAACAGTAATTTCGTTACCTTTGACCCTTTCAAATGTTTTTTTATCAAATCTTCCTGAACTACAATTGGAAAACTTAATTTTTATCGCTGGTTTCACTGCGACAATCAGCAGCTTCTTCCCTTATGTTTTATGTTCTTTCCTTATGGATTTCTCCTTTTTCTTGCCGTATTTTTCGGCTCTGATATCCTCTATCGGTAGGTTGCAAAAGCAACTATCTGTTTTGATGTTATCAAGTTCCCTCCTTCAGGCATAATACGGGTTTTCTCCACGTTCTACATTCTCGCCACAGAAGCATTTCCCGCAATACTCGAAAATCCCATTCGGCCATTTTCCGCCAACCTTTTTGAAAGTGAAAAACGTAAATCTCCATTCTCCAGTGTCTGGATCCCAGCGTTCGGAATACGGCTCTCCCATCTGCGAGCAGTCTGACCGCATACAGGCAGGCGGGAGAAGGTCAAGCATATCGTCAACGAACTCCTGCTCCACCAAATCGCCAATTTTAGCCTCGGCATATTTCCATTCTTCTGCTGTCAAAACTTTTCTGCCATTCCATTTCATCATCCATTCCTCCTCATAGCTTTTCCATTGCCAGAAACAACCCGCGAGCCAGCCTTTCATCGTTCACATTTGTTTTCATACAATATAACGCCTGGCCGCAGAAATTTTATGCCGCGAAGCCTACCTGCCTCTTTCCAGCCAGCAGCCTATCATCAATACCCTTATACACAGGGTTCCATTTCAAGGTTTGCACTGCAACGCCTATTTTCTCCATCAGTCCATAAAACCTCTTTACAGACATCTGCACTACTGGATTGCTCTCCTTATCCATATCAAACGCCTCCGTAATCTCCGAAATATTGAGCTTCTGAAGCAAGGAATCCAGTCCCTTCATGCTGCCGACGCCCGGCAGGGCGATAAAACACATATCCTGTTCCATCAGGTGACTGGCTGTATCCGCTTTCAGTGCGCCTTCTGTGACAAATATTTTTCTTCCCGGTTTCCAATTTACCACATGGAGGAACGCGGAACACTTTGTCCCTTCCGGGTAGCTGTTGCTGGAAAACCACTTATATTTCTGTGTTTCTCCGTTATCCAGCCTGACCTGCAAGCCCTGTATGCGTCCTTCCGCATCACGAACCGGAATAAAAAACCCGTCTGCCGCAGCCATATGCCACTGCCCGTTTTTCCGGTAAAAGCCCGGCACGCCTGACAAATCATATTTTTCAGAAAGCAGGTACATCGTCTTACTGTAAAGCCGCCCATATTTTTTCGGGACGGAACGGTAGCCGTTCCGCTCTATCGCAACCATGTCCAGCCCCCTGCATTGCAGGTTCAGCCTATGTTTGGGCTCAAGCTCCAGCATTCGCAGCATATCGCTGTAGATCCGGCTGCGTTCTTCCAACGGCTTTATCTCTTTTATTTCTTTTATCTCTTTCGTTTCCTTCTTATGGCAGGCAGGCAGGGGCGGGCAGCCATGGGCTGCCTGTTCCGCCAGTTCCCTGTATGCCGCCGCATTGCTGATGCCGTTTCTCTCCGCATACAGAGTGATGCTGTTGCCTGACTTTTTACAGTGCTGGCAATGGAACACGCCCTTTGCGGTGTTCAAATACAGCCGTTTTTTGCTGTCACCGCAAAACGGGCACTTTGCCTGCACCTCATCTCCGGCAGTATTCCGGTCGTATTCTATGCCGCAGAGATCGGCAGCCTGCAAAATCGGAACCTCTATAAACATCGCATCACGCCGCCTTCCTTCCATCGCCAGAGATATCCAGCTTCTTGTTCCAAACCGCCAGCGGCTGTTTCTTCACTACCTTCGCAATGATAAACTGCCCGGCAGGACGGACGTTGTCAATCACGGAAATGCTTTCGCCATTATCAAGGAACGTAGGGTAACGCCTGCCCGAAAGCCGTTTCAATAATTCCGCGACCTCAAGCCCTGCGCGTACTTTCTCCGACAGCGACAGCCTCGTATAGTCCTTTCCGTCATAGCCGATCTTGAATACGCCCTTCACTTCGCCCGTGGATTTCAATACTTCGGATAACTGGATCTGTGCCTTGTTCATCTGCAAAGGCTGGATCAACAGTTCGTTTTTCTTTTCCAGATAACGGACGGCATGGCTGGCTAACAGCTTTTTAGCGTCTATTTCTTTTTGCGTGCTTTGAAGCTGCGCCCTGATGTCAGGCTGATCCAGCGTTCCGGCGAGGCGTTGTATCTGGTTTTGCAATTCCCTGCATTCCCGCCGCAGGGTGTCCAGTTCTGCCGCCTGAGCCTGTGACAAACTGCCGTATTCCAGCTTTGTTTCCAGACGCCGCAGGCGCTTCCCGGTACTGCCCTCCGTTATGCTTTGGTACTCCTCTTCCATCTCTGCGATTATTTTTTCCAGATTAGCGGCTCCTGCCACCATTGTCTTTTGAAGTGCCTGCATTTCGGCTGTTTTTATCCGTTTCAACCGGTTCAGCTCCGCCTTGAGCGCTTTGCCTTTTGCGACACACTGCCCTACAAGGCGTTTCAACTCATCTTCTGCCGCCTGGACATCTTCGTCCGCCATTTCACGCTGGCAGAGCGGGCATTTTTGTCCCGCGTGGACTTGGTGCGTCATCTTAGTCGCCTTGCCATAACGGGCATATTCGGCTTTCAGCTTCGCTTCCATCTCGGAGATTTCCGGATCGCCTGATAAATCATATTTTGTGTTTTTTATTTTTTGCAGGTTCAGTTTCGTTTTGGATATATCATCAGCCAGCTTCCGCCTGCGTTCGTCACAACTTGCAGAATCCTGCTCTAACTGCGATATTTCCACCCGCAATCCGGCTTTTTGTTCCTCAGTCGGAAGAAGTTCTTCCAGCTTTTCTATCTGCGTAGTTTTCTCTGCCAGTTCTGCTTCTGCTGTTTCCAGAGCCGCCCTTGCCATATTCGCATTGCTTTCCAGCAAGTCAGCCTGTCCCTGCATATAGATCATATTTTCTTCTAACTCACGTATTTCGTTACGGCGGTTTTTGATATATGTTTCCGGTGACAGGATATTTTCATTTTCCAGGGCTTTCCGCACTTCTTCCGGCAGCTTCTCCAAAACAGCTTCGTGGCTGATGGCGGGAAGATGCTTTTCCAGCAGGTTCCTTCCGTCTGCCCCCAGCGTTTCAATGAAATACGTCGGGTTGAACATGGACAGGAACAAATCCCTGTCCCCGAACAGGTTATATAAATCCGTCTGCCGGATCGTATACCCGTCGTAAGCAATGCCGGTCGCGTTGTTTTTCCTCGTTTTGCAAAGCTCATGCACTTCTCCGCTTTCGTCCGTGAACTTGACGGAAACGGAAATTTCCCGTGCGTCTGGGTTTTGCAGCCTGTCCAGCGCCTTCTCGCCAAAAAAGCCCGTCCCCATAAACGCAAAGGAAATGGCGTCGGCGATGCTGGTCTTGCCTTTTCCGTTATCCCCAAGCACAAAATTAACGCCATAGTCAAAATGGAACGTTCTTGGCTCCGGAAAACATTTGAAACCCGAAACAGTAAGTTCTGTGATCCTGAAATCCTTTATTTTATCCATAAAGCGCCCGCCTTTCTTCAAAAAGTATCCTTCTTTTCCGCAAAACAGGACGAAGGAAGGCTGGTGCCTTCCTCCGCTGTGTTGGTTATCGTTATGTTGTGATTACAGCTATTTGTGGTATTGGGATTTCGCAATGTTCAGAAGGCTCCCAGCCTGAAAGCGCGCAATCTTCGAGTGCAAAAAATTCTTCCTTCATGATCCACTCGCTTAGGAACCGTGCGCCGTCTTCATTGCCCACGGCTGCATAGCCCCAGAAATCAACGAGGACTTTCTCCTCAAGCGTGCAGGGGGAACACCACTCGCCGCCGTCATCCCTAATTTCAAATACTGTGTATCCCAGCTTTTCCAGTTCTTCCTTCAACGCCTTGTCATGGGCGGTTTCAAAGAACAGGCTGTCTATTTTCCTGCCGTCAATTAGAAGCGTAGTCCTGTAAAAATCGTGTTTCATATCCTTCCTCCTCGTTACGCTGCAATATCATATTCGGGCATTGTGATGTACTCTCCGAAATCCGCTTTTCCTCTCTTAAACTTCACATTCGTCAGCTTTGCGCCGGAACGCAAGCCGCTGTCACCATTTCTAGCGTAAACAGAAACCTCCTTTCCTGCCTTGTCCGCCAGCGTCAGGCAGACACTGTTGCCGGTAACAGATGTGGTTTTTACGATATAGTCATAGTTCGCATCAGGAGTGCTACCCATATCAGGGGTATTGCCCGTGTCAGGGGTGTTTCCCGTATCATGTGCAATGTCCTTACGGGGCTCCGCCTGCCTGCTGCTCTGCTTCTGCGCCTGGTTTTGCGCAGGAACATTTCCAAACAGCGCGGCTACATTTTTGTCGTAGTGCCGGCGCAGCTTGTCATACTCGTCTTTTTTGATCCGGTAGCTTCTGCCGAACGGCTCGATCTCCACCCAGATACTTTCTATGTCATACAAATACCGACCGATACCCCAGAGCACAGCCGTGCGCTTGAAGGAATCGGATAGCCCGCCCTTGATGGGTTCAACATCGGTGTTCTCCGCGCCGTCGTATTTCGTGATCCACTGGTTTCGTTCTTCGTCATACAGGGAAATTCCGCAGACCTGCGATTTCTCCTGCCAGAGCAGGAATTCGTTCCGCCAGTTCATTGCGCCGGCTGCATCGTCCAGCCGTTTTTGGATCACGCGGCTGTCAAGATACGCAACTGCCATGCCTTGTGTCTTGTCCTTGTTCGTAACCTGTATTTTCCAGGAAATTTCATCATTGTGGAATGGCGCTTTCAAGCGTTTCATCATTTCTGCATTATTCATAACATCATGCTCCCTTCATATGTATTATTTGTATTATTTTCTGTTTTCCTGTTCCTCTGGCTGGAGGCGGGCAATGCGCCGCAGGGCGGAAACGCCATTTTCATTTAGCTGCCTCTGCCATGCGTTCTTGCTCGGCGCCCATTTGAAGCCGTTGGATTTCAATTCCCTGCGGATCTCATCATCAGGCTTTTCATCGAAAAGCACCTGTATGCGGTTTTCTTCCGCATTCATCACAACTGCTCCGCCTGGGAATGTCCAGCCTTCGCCGAAAGATGCATGGCTGCGTTCTTCCAGCTCCCGTATCCGTTCCTTCACCCGCCGTATATTGGCGTTGTTATTCTGGAGACGGTAAGAGGGGTATGGCTTGTGGCCGTAATAATTCAACATGATATAGCTGTCCATTTCCGCCGCGTCATCGGTAGGCAGGTTTTCAAAGCCATGCATTGTCCGATGCTTTTTATAATGGGCATTTGCCCGTTTCATGTATTCCTGGCGCGCCTGCAAGCCCTCCAATTTTTTTCGCAGCTTTTCCAGCGCGTTGGGGTCGTCAGACGAAATGATCTTGCTGTTTTCCCATTTTTCGCTTTTATCTTCCATGAAATTCTCCTTTCTAAGACCTTGGGGCGCTGCACTCAAACTCCCACAAGCCATTCAGTACTTTGCGTCATAAACGCCGCAAAGCCGCGCTGTGCGCGTCCGGACTTCTTTCCGGAACCTATTTGCTTGACCCTAAATTTGTACTCCGCCGCATAAAATGCGGCGGAAAATCAGGGTCTGGGGCATGATGCCCCAGCGGGGAGGTGGGGCGGCGCCCCACGGTCTTAATATTTTTAGATGTATCTGTTTATGCCGCCCTGCCTTCGCTTTGCGATCCTGCAAAATAGCTGTCGATTCCATTGATGATTTCAGCGGCAGCATGCTTTATCGTTTCCAGCGATTTTTTCAATTCCGGGAGCGTTTTTCCACTGCTCCATGAAGCAATATAGCCAAAAGAATATTCCGACGTGTCCAGCCCGTAATGCTGGCAGACTGTATACGCCACGCTTTCCGCCTGAAATGGATACATCAACATTTCAGGCGTTATACTCAGTATTCCAAAATGTTAATCATTTTAAAGAATGCTGAGAAATAAGACGTTTTACTGCTAAAAGATGGGCATTATTCGTTAGCGCAACCCGCAAAGTCTTGCCATTTCATCTTCGTTGCCCTCCCACATTGGCACCTCATCAGATGCGGGTGTTGGGACAGATTCCATTGCGTCTCTAAGCTGTTCTACCGATGGCTTTGCATAGTAGCTTTTGGTTGTATCAGTTCTGGCATGTCCTAACACTGTAGAAACTAGCTCAATGGCGATTCCATCCTGATAAAGATTTGTGGCTCTGGTCCGGCGGAACATATGACAGTGAACCGAATCCGGAAGGCTAATCCCTGATTCACTGACCAGAGCTGCATATTTTTTTATAATCCGCTGGACATTTCCAACGGATATCCTGTCTGTTACACCTTTTATGGTTGTGGAAAATAAGTATGCTTCTTTGGAAGAATTACTGTGATATACACGTATATATTCCCTAAGGTGTTCGACTGCTTTAGCTGTTAATTGTATGGTTCTCTCTTTATTACCTTTGCCGGTTATGAAAATGTTGGGATATTTTGATTCCATTGCGATATCACATAAGCGAATACTAAGTAGCTCACTGATTCTTACAGCTGTATCGTAGAGAAGAATCAAAATAGCACGGTCTCGTACACCGAATTTCGTATTCGGCGGTGCGGACAGTATTGCAGCAAGTGCATCATCGGACAGAATAGGCTTTTCCTTTTTTATGGTTTTGCATGGTGAGATCTGACTGATTGCCAGGGCAACCGACTGGATGGATATGTCCATATCCGAGGCATAGTTCAGATAGGCGCGGATAGCCGCGACTCTTACATTTACAGTTGATGGCTGGCTGCCATTTGCAAGCAGATATTCTCTAAAATTATAAATACATTCTTTGGTGCAATCGGAAAACTGAAAGGTGCTTATAGACTTGCCTAATTCACCTACAAGATAGTTTTTAAATATTGTAAGGGAATCTCTGTAGGATTCTGCTGTAGCCTGACTGCGTCCGGCCTGCTTTGCCAAATAAACATTTAGAAAGTTCCATGTCTGAGAAAAGAACAGCTGGTCAGTCGATATCTTTGCTGATTTATTCTTCATAGGGTATCACCTCCGGAATGACCTTTCCAGACACTGAATCTTTCTCTCGGATGGTATCAAATGCCTTTTCTACAAGATGATAGTAATAATACGTTTCATCAGGACTTTTGTGTCCAAGGTATCTGCTTAAATATGGGAGCATAGTGTTTGTATCAATTCCCTGGTGCATCCACTCATTAAACCTCTCCACTACAAAAGCGTGGCGTAAACAGTGGGGCGTCGGGTGTTTAGCAAGTGTCCCGGCAGCTGGAAGCATAGCCCAATGACGGTTAAAACTTGACTCTACTCCGGAACACGAAACAGGCTTATGCGGGTCTTTTCCTGGAAAAGCCCAGTCAATTCCGGGGAAAAGCTTTTCCTGGCATTCTTTATAGCTTTTAAGTACTGGAAGGCTGTCCTGCGGAAGGTATACAAGGCGGTCTTTGCTGCCTTTTGAGCCAAGGATAGTAAGGATCCCTTTTTCCAGGTCTATATGTTCCCACTTTAGCAGCCGCCCTTCTGACAGACGCAGCCCACAGCAAAAATACAGGAGAAAAAGAATCTTGCACTCCCTGTCGAGCCTTAGTTGCTCTGAATTATGGGATGTGCGGATATCCATTTTCCGCAGCAGCTCCTTAACCTCATCTTTTGACGGGATGTAAAGGGCCGGACGGTAAGCCTTGCAGAAAAAATTAGGGATGTATGCTTCCTGGCCGAGGGAAAGGATATATTCACCCAGCACTTTCACGACCGATATACGGCGGTTGTGATAGGCATCTCCTTCGCAAGGTCTGGCTTCGGACCATTTGGCTGCCATTTCATAAGTAACTGTTGTCAGTTCCGGATAATTCTGTACGCAAAAAGTATCAAAGCGTTTTAACAGCTTTTCTTCGGCATGATAGGCATATCCATCAGCCCGTTTTTGTTGTATAAGCCCTTCGATATGATGTGCCAGGCCGCTCTCAAAAATGTATGTCATGATAAGACACCTCCAAATTCCAGAGGGCAGAGCCTCATTTTATCTTCGTCACGTTCGAGGTATACCTCAGCAGTTTCCTGACGTGCATGCCCAAGGGCATTAGAAATATCATCAAGCCTGTTGCCTGCCCGGAGCATTCTTGTGGCAAATGTCTTCCGTGTCATATGGAAGCCCTGGCCGACAGACAGTTCAAAACCATATTCGGCAAGTATTCTTTTTAAAGCCTCGCGGCATGCCGTTGTAACTTTAAGCGGGATATATGGCGCCTGATGGCGGATAAATATATATCCGTTACCTGCGGCAGCCGATTCTGGACGCCCATCCATGATGTATTTATATACTGAATTACCTACGTCTGTCGGTACTGGAAGCGTGATTGCTTTTCTTGTTTTCTGCTGGATGAAGGAGACCGTTTTATTTTTCCAGTCGAAATCATTTACCTGGAGCTTTAGGATGTCTGCGCCCCTGATACCCATCCGGAGTCCGAGCATAACCATGGCTGTGTCCCTGAGTTCTATGGGGGTGGAGGCTTTCTCACGGTATTCATATATTTTCTTAACCATATCATCGCTCAGGACATCAACGATGCTGCGATGGAGAGCGCAGCCTGCGGATACCGCAAAAACAAGTGTCGGCAAAACCAGATCCTGGCCGGCCATGTACCGCAGAAGCTGGCGGAGTTTAGACCCATATGCATTTTTACTCTCCGGGGTCGAGTGGACATCCTGGTTATGGAATGCTTTCACCACATCCGGCGTTATGGACATTGGATGATCTATCCCGTTGTCTTCAAGATATTTGAAAAAACTGCATCCGGCAGCTCTGCACATGGTAAGTGTATTATTGGCCATCCCATCCCGCCTGCGGCTCTCTATAAAACCATCAAGAATGGTTTTGCTCCATGACGGGAGTTGGTCGGACGCACGCTTTTGGCCTGCAGTTATGTTAGATTCCATTGTGCCCTGGAGATACTTCCCAAACATTCTGATCGTGTGTGAACGGCGGGCCGATATGGAATTGCCGGCTTTGGCCTGATCCGGACAATCCGGAAGCATATCTATCCATAGGGTTACAGTTTCTGGTGAATGTTCCAGACGGTTAAGTTCCAAAAACATAAAATACCAGGTGAAATCATTGCGGTAAACAGCTTTTGATGACTCCATGTATTTCCAATCATTCAGAGCGTCAAGATATTCTTCCGCTTTATGTTCAAGGGGTACACTGGGATGAAATGCGACGCCTGTTTTTGGAAGCCTCATACCCGGCAGTATTTCAGCGTTCCCACCAAAAAGAACTAGCTGATAGCACTCCGGCACATCACCCCGGCGGTGAAGGTATTTCATAAGCGCCGTCATAGCGCATACGGCGTTTTGGCGTCTGCCGGAAGAACTGCAGGATTTGCAGTAAGTATTCCAGTATTCGATAAGAGTATCTATGGTTACTGCTTCCGGCTCTGTAATTCCAAGGGACGTCGTAAGCCGGAAAAACTCTTTTATGGCAACGGAATACGTATGGTAATAGCCAGGGGTTTGGCTGGCCGCATAGTATTCTTCCAGCTCATATGTCAGACGGAAAAAGGATTCCGACATTCCGCTACGGCAGAAAAAACTGTCTTCTGAGCGGCAGAAAGGACTTTCGATATCTCCAAAGAGCAGGTAATGCTCAAGGCGGAACAGGGCGTTTCTATATTGGGAACATGTCTCATAGGAAATTTCCTGTTTCTTAATCTCAAGCCAGTCCAGCGCGGCATCCACTGAAAAAGGAATGCCCTTTTCCATCAGGTGTTTGAAGAGCGTGGTGTAACAGGTTCTGTGCATGTCTATATTCTTACATGCACTGTCTGGCTGCTTCATCATATTGAGGACTGATGAAACAGCATCTAAATAGTTTATTTGCATATCAAATGCGCTCCTTTCCGGCTTCCCATTCGAGGGAAAACCTGAGAACAGCGTATCTGATAATGCTCATCTTTTGTACAAAAAAGTGAGGATTTATGGGAGATAATATAAAAAATCAACATTATAAAAACATGGGTATAACGCCTGCACTTCCCTGGTATTCCGGTCGATTTTCGCTTCCTTGGGGTCGTTCGAACCGACGTCATGCAGCTTTGCATGGGCGATTTCATGAATCGCAGTCTTTAGGTTGTGGAGTTTGCTCATGCCGTCGGCAACTACGATCTGCTTACTGGAATAGTCGCAGTATCCACGCGCGGTGCCGGGAATCTCCATAAACATGATTGGGAACGGAGAAACACGTTCCAGCGCAGCAAAGAAATCCCCGTACCGTTTCACGTTGCCGGCCAGCTCATCCATATCAATACCTGCCAATTTCCTGCCCTCGGTCTGGGAAATATCAAATACATAGACCACCCTGTAAAAAGGAATGGAAACCTCCTGTTCCTCCATAACAGGCTCGCCGTCCTCCCCTATGATGGGGAGTTTTGTTTTCGGATCGAGCTTCTTTTTCTCCTTTTTTATTTTGTAGGGTGTGGGGGCAAGAATCTGTATGCCTTTTTCGCCTTTTTTCACTGTCCGCCCGAACTTTTCCCTCCATGCGCGGAAGCCTGCGACCAGTGTAGCGTCCGGCCTCTGCATCGTGATCAGTGCAATATTGCTTGGGCTGTAACGATGAAATTGCGACATGACGCGCAAATATTCCATGTATCGCTCGCTGCTGAACAGTTTCAAAATGCCCTGTTCCAGCTGCTCCGTGATTTTTTCCAGTTGCTCATTCTGCTTCTTTCCCATTTCCGCACTCCCTTCATAAGACCTTGGGGCGCCGCCCTCAATGCCTTATCTTTCACTGCCATTCCAGAAAATCTTTCAGCGCAACGCCTTCCATTGGCAGAAGGATACCGGAATAGTAATACTCAGGTGTTTTGTCCTTCAGATGCTCAAACAGTTCCCGAAGAACCATGTTCTTTTGGTTGTATTCCTGACGGAAATAATCGTCGTTGTTCGGCATGGATAAGATCAGATGGGGGACGCTTGCCAGCGTATGCAGGCTGGCACACTGCGGCATCACGTTATTTCCCGTGCAGAGGTTGAATTTACTGACATTGGAAAAAGGATAGCGGTACATCTGCGATGACGGCTTTAGGCGTACATTCCTTTCCGTCACGCCAAGCCTGCTGCTGCGAATCCGCCCCTCCGCTGTTACGCGGAAACCGAACACCAGCTGCGGCAGGGGAAAAGCGGGATATTCCGTCTTATAATAACTGATGTCTGCCCGTTCCTGCTGGCACAGCAGCGTCACGCATTTATCGCCATTCTCATATTCGCTGTACGCAATGCAGCCCTCCGGCAGAAGCCCGCTGGAAATTTTCCATTCCGCGCTCCTGTATATGCAGTTTGCAAGTTCGTCCAGTGAGATAAATTTGATGCGTGTAATGCCGTTTTCCGTTTCCTCTATCCTGATCCTCTCGTCTGCCCCGATCCGTATCACCAGTTCGCTCATGCTGCAAGCGCCTCCTTTCCGGCAAGGGTTTCCTTCAACTCCTGCACATTCTCCTGAAAAAACCGGTACATCCGTAGCAACCCAATCGCCATGCCATAAATGTCCACATAGCCATCCTCATACGCAAACAGGGCAAAACGGCTCTGATATTTCCGTTTGGGCTGTGCATATCCTTTCAGCACCCAGTCAAGGGAATAGGAAAAGTTGAAATTCCGCTGCATTTCCTCCTCGGCTGCCTGAAAATAAGGATTCCGCTCCTCGCATACGCCGCTCGCTTCGCCATATTCCCCCGCCAGCCGGAAATAGTCCTCAATCAGCGGGTCGGAGAAAACAGTGATGCTGATTCCGCGCCGGTCATAATATTCCCCTGCCGTATAGGCAAACAGGCTGTCGGAAATTTCCAGCGCCGTTTCATACTGTGCGTCAAAATAGTAATCCTCGTTGGACGAAAAACAAAAAGTGTTCCAATCCACGATGTGGAAAAAGCGTTCCCGATCTATTTCATAGAGCAGTTTCAGCATATACATGATGTTCATAAATTCATCAAAGGTCATCGTTTCCCCCCTCCTCATAAAAAAGAAGCAGCAAACGGAAGGGGCGTTGCTTTCCAGAGGTTCTTCTTGATTTCTTCACTCCAGTCTAGCTGTCTCTTGTAGCTGGTATAGAAATCTCCGGACAGTTCCAGTACATCTTCTGAGGAAAAAGCGTCAAGCTCCAGGCTGCTCAGCGATATAGCCTGCCCGCATACAAAAGGCCTGTATAGCCTCTCATAAATATAGCCGTACCCTTTGCCTTTTTCCGGCTGCTTGTGTTCCGGCGCCATTTTCAGCGCTTCCTGAAACTGGGAAATATTGATTTTTTTCATGGTTCTCCTCCTTTACGACAGCGAACGGAAGCCATCAGGCGTCAGGATATTGAATACCATCTTGTTTGTCCGTGTTTCGTGGACTTCATTCACACATTCCCCCATGGAATTGAGGCTGGTTTCCTGCCGTACCCTTGTTTCCTTCACGACGCGCCCCTTTATGATATGCGGCGCGTCTCCTGCAATCAGCCCGTTGATCAGCCCTGAGCCGCCGATCAGCCCGATCTGTCCGATGCTCAGCGGCAGCAGGGGACGCCGTTCCGTCTCGTCGATTTTGTTCTTTTCAAATAGCTGCGTGAAGCTCTTGGAAGATGCCAGCTGTGCTGCCAATTCCGCTTCGTTAAACTCCGCGCCCTTGAATACGTTGACCGTTTTTTCTTCTTCCGGCAGGGCATACCGCCCGTCTGGCAATCCAGACAGCTCCGGAACGGAGCCTATGTCATAAACCGTCCTGCCCAATTCTTCTTCCCCTTCGCAGCATTGCCCGCGTTCCTTGCGTATGCCCATGACCGCGATTTGGCTGAAACGCGCAAATTCCTCGCCGTAAAACTTCCAGACCGTAATATCCTGGAAATTATCACAGAGGACTTTGCAGACGTCCTTTGTCAGCCGGTAATACGGTATGATGTAAATGAGCAGCCCGTCCATCATCAAATGCGGAATGCTTTCCACAAGGAACCGTTTTTCACTGCGGTACCGGCCGCCGCACTCCGAAAGTACGGATAAATAGGGCGGGTTCAGCAGCATGGCATGGAACACATTTTTGCTGATACGCGAATGAAAAAAACTTCCAAAGCCAACGCGCGTCAGGCAGCAAAGCGCCTCATCTGCACGCCCGTTGTCCAGTTCCACGCCATATGTGGCGCAGTTCGTTCCTTCGCCCAGCGCGGCAAGGGCAAGCCCTTTCCCGCAGCAGGGGTCAAACAGGTTGGCCGCGGCATTCTCCGGAAATGCGATCCCGCGCTTGATGTGTGCGAGATGCTCCAAATCCGTGGGATAATAACCCATTTTGACACGGTTCATCAGCCTGCCAATTACGGCGGCATTGACGGCGTTGTTGTTTTGGGGAAGTTGTTCGACCAGCTTGTTTACGGCACGTTCCAGTTTGGAATAGTCCGGCGTCATGATTTGGAACGCACGAATGGATGCGATCAGTTTCTGTGTGTATGTGGAAAGGCTGTCCATGCCGGACTCCATCAGCGGGAGGGGCAGTTCAGACAGTGTTTTGAGAAGCGTTTCCTTCTGCTTTTTTAGGGCAGTGTGGATATTTTTTGCGCGTTTGCGGTCAGTTTCCATGTATTTGTCCAGCTTTTTCCGCATCGCGGACATTTCACTGACGGCCTCCGCTGCCTTTTCACCTGCATTTTTCAGCAGGTCAAGGGCATAATACGTTTTTTCATGCGGCATAAGCATCTGCCTCCTTACGGAAACGTAGGAAACACCTGCACAGCCCCGCATAATCTGCTTTCGCAAAATCGGAAAGCATGTAATACTGGTTCTGCTTTCCGCGGTAGTCGTCCAGCCGGCTGATTTCCCGATATAAAAGCATTTGCTGCCGGAACGCAGACTGTTCCAGGACGAAACACAGCCCGTTGCCATCGCCCCACATACCGTAAAGCGACACGCTGCCAGATACTGCGATGCCCGCCGGATTTGTGCTGACTTTCATTTTTGCAAAGCCTAAGTCTTTTCCCAGCCGCCGTAAAAAAGCCGCCGAAGTCCTTAAAAACTCTGCTTTCGCGCCGTTTACACCGTTTTCCTTCTCCCCGCTGATGTAGCTGAGGTTCCCAGAAAGCAGTCTTGAAATTTGTTCCATTTTCTTTTCCTGCAAACTTTTTTTCATGCCGTTTCCTCCGTTTCTTCTTCCTTTTCTACATAAAACAAAAAACCTTCTTCCACTTCTACTGTATCCGCGTCCAGTTCTTCCATTGCCTTCGGGCCGCTCATCGTAAGCAGCATCGTTACATTCAGCAATGCCTCCCGCCTGTTCTGGCTGAATTGTTCCGGATAGAGCGCCTCATAGGATTTATAAAGCTGCCGCTGTATTTCCTTTGATATGCAGACTTTCCGGCAGTCATAATGGAGCCTTTCGTCTGTGCTGTCGTAGCCCATTTCTTCTGCAATTACTTGGTATAATCTGGGAAGATCCGCGCCTTTTATCTTTTCAAGTCCAATTTTTAATTTCATATGCCGCACTCCTTTCAGTTTTCATATAATCATATAAATAATTGGTAAAGTTCGCCGTCCTTCACCAGCCAGCCGTATCCCCCGCAGTCAAAACGAATAAAGTTCCAATCGGTCGAATCATAATAAGGCGTTCCGGCAATCTGTATTCTGCTCGCTTCAAAACCATATTCCATGCAAATGTACACGATCGCCCTTTCTTTTGAAATCTCCGTACTGGCCGTGTTCACCAGCCATTGATTGGAGGCATACTGATATGCGACGATTGCTTCAGGCGATTGCAAGCACCACTTATGGTGGGCGTACCAATAAATATCTTTCCCGTCAATCTGGCTCTTTTCGAGCATTTCTGCCAATACAGAATAGGCTTGCTTTGCGGTTTCGATTTTTTCGTCTCCCGTAATTCCAGCTTCGATAAGGAATTCCTCCTCCGAAAGCAATATGCCTTTCATCGACCTGCGCAGCCTGTCATATGCCGCATTTAGTTCTTTTTGCGTTGGGTATTTCCAGCCTTTATCCAAGATAAATTGCTCATAGCGATCTATCTTGGAGAAATCCTTTATCTCTGTCCGAAGCTCTGCGGCGCGCTGTTTTCCGTAGTGTATTTCAGTGTTAAAAGCATTTTGTTCGTTGTTGTTATTTTTTCCCATTCTCATGGCCTCCTGTAAATTTATGCTATCGTAGTTATGCCGGTTTCTTCCTGCTGTTCCGTTTCTTCGTGATCTCCGGCCTCATATGTATTGATTTTGTGGAAAACGTGACGTTCCGCACCGTAATGTCGCCCAAGACCAGTATGTCGTAAAGGTAAGAAAGTATCGCTGTTGCCGCCATGACGTTTGCGACAACGCTCTGCGGCGCGGACATCGCTGCCTCCGCGCAGGAAAGCTCCGTCGGGAATTTATCGGTATCCTCCAGAATATCGGGATACAGCGTTCCCACAGGTTTATAGTACGTCCGCCCGTTCCGGCGTATCCCGCACACGACCTGCCCGGTGTACTGCCCGTTGCCGCTGTCAATATAGACCAGGTCTTGCGCCCTTGCGAATACGTTATGGCACATACGGCGGCTCTTGTTGTTGTCCACCGCGCCGATCAGTATCACGAGTTCATTCAGCCTTGTCGCAGGCGTCAGCATTTCCGTTAGAGCCTCCTCGTTTTCGATAAACTCCGGCGAATAGGCAACCTCCATGCCGAACGCGGAGGCGTAGCGTTCCGCCAAAACAGCGGCTTTGTTCCGCCCCAGGTCTGCATGGATAAAGTTCTGCCGCACAAGGTTCTTTTCTTCCACAATATCGCCGTCCGCGATCATAAAGCAGACGTGGCGGCTCAACGTATGGGCAAGCCTGTAAATATGCGGCGCAGCATAGCCGCCTGTGCCGCCTGCGCCCAGCATGACGATCGTGGCCGGGCGTTCCAGTGAAAATTTCATAAGCCTTCACTCCCCGCAAGCTGTTTCATAAAATCCTCTTTGACACTTGAAAGGCTGTCGTCTATCAGTACAGCCGATTTCCATTCTTCCGGGAAACCGCTGACTGCAACAATGCCTTCAAAAACCACCGAAGGGTCTATCTCGACAAAGCTGCGGGAACTTGCGATCCGCGCCTTGATTTCGGGAAGAAAGCTGGAAACTTTGCCGACTACGGCATATACCCGTGCTGCTTTTTCGTCCTTGTCGTCCGTCCGTGAGAAGAACGCATTCATGTTGTTGTGGCTGTGGATATCTACATAATGAATATAGCGCTCACTGTCGAACTTCTCGCTGATCCTGCTGGATACGGATACCCTCGTGACCTTCTGCTCCGGGACGTCTAACACAAAGCGTGATTCCTGTTTGTCCCAATAGATGTTGACGAGAGCCTCAAAGTTTCCCTTACGCGCCATATGTTTGAAAAACCGCAGGATAGCCATTAGTTTTTCAGCAGGAATCAAAGGAAGAGCCGGGGTGAACCCGGCTTCTACCTTCCTGATCTCTTTTGTTTGGGATATTGGCGTAATAAAACGCCCTATCTCCGTTTTCCGCATTTCATATACCTTCCCGTCACCGGAGGGAAAGAGGGAAATCACTTTCCCTCCCGCATCGGCTTCATCATAGGACGTAAAAATGCCCTTGTATGCTGGCATTGTGCCTTTGCTCTGCGCCGTGACCTTCGGTATCAGTTTGCAAACCGGGGCTTTGTCTTTCGCTTTTTTCAGCGCGTCCAGAAAGTCCTTCGACGTTTCGATCTCCTTCTTGCATTCCGCGACCGTCTTTTTCTGCGGGGTAGGAACGGGCTTCTTGATCTTCCCGTATTCTATTGTCCACGAAACGCGTTTCCCGTCCTCAAGTTCTGGGAAATCGTCTTTCTTGGAGATCCGCAGCTCGTCAAACGTAATGGAAGGATCTTCGACCTCCTCCGTTACGCCTGCATAGGAAAACACTGGCGGCTTTGAGAACAGCCCGTCGCGCGCCGTTTCCGCGTCCTTTTCCTCTGCGGCTGAAATCTCGGCTGCCAAGGGGTTCTCCGGAGCCTTCTTTTTGCTTTCTTCCTTTTTCGGGGGCACCTTCTGCTCTGCCTTTTTTTCTTCTGCTTTCTGTTCCTCATAATTCTGGACTTCCACTTCAAAATCGTCGTCGCCAAACGGGTCAAAATCATTTCCATCCATTCCACCAATGTCCAGCATCTCATCTTCGTTCCATTTTTTCTCTTCACTCATCGCTGCTCCTCCTTTTTGTGCAAAAAAAGACCGCAGATCAATGCGCATAAACGCAATGTTTGCAGTCTTTTTTCTTTGAGATATTTTGTTCATGTCAAGCGTGATGCCTGATAATTCCTTTACAGGCTGCCAGTAAAAACTCGCCTCCTTTCCCAGCCGCTGTGCGGCTGTGCAGCAGGCAAAACCCGCCGCATTTACTCTGACCTGAAATACGCTGACCTAATTTACTCTTTTATTATAGCAGATTGCCGCAGCCTTTAACAGTTGCAGTTGTGCAAGAGGATTCACCTAAAAAAGAAGCCCATAAATACGGGCTTCTTGAGCAGCAATTTCGCCTTTTGCAATATTTTCTTTAAATCACCTCATATGTTACTTCAGTTGTGTATCCTGTATGATTACCGCTACCAGACAACCACAGATACGTTTCTGTGGTAACTCTTAGTGTATCATTTGCAACATCCATATTTTTAAGTACCTTTTCCAGTTTTTCCGCCTCAATATTATCCTGAATCATGGTAATAAACTGACTAACCGTGATCGCATAGCCAATAACTTCCAATATAGGACACAGTTTTTCAGCAATTTCCTTTGCAATCTTTTTTTTCACAACGGTGCCAGTAACACCAGTGCCTAAACCCACAATCGCCGTTGCAAAATCAGTATACGAATGTTTCTTTACACTGTTGAGATATAGCAGCAGGTCATTGCCTTCAAAATCGTCTTCTACTGTTTTAATCAATTCTTTTGTTGCCATGTGAAAATCCTCCTTTATTTATACAATTTTTGCTGCTCGTACATTAAAGAGAATTTAGATGGTCTCATGTAAACCACGAATCAAATAATAAATTCCCCACGCAATTTTTCCATTGATAGTCAATGAAACATTTGGTATAATGAATATAAAATAAAATGTGAATATTATAGAATAAAACATAGAAAAATGCGACTTGGATATACTAAATATATCCAAAGGTAGGGGTTTGGGCAGTTTTCATCGTGGAATACCCACATACAGGAGGTGTCGACTATGAAATTAAATAAAAAATTTTCATTTATTTGTGCTTTATTATCTCTGCCCTTTATCGGTGCTGCAATTTATATATCTATAACAAAAGTCCGATATACAAGCACAAGCACGATAACCGATATTTTAGTCCCCCTGCATTGGCATCGCATTGCGAGCAGTCTATATATTGTAGCTCTTATCATCCTTTTGATAGGCTATACAGTATATCTTTTTTCCAACAAAAAAAAATAACTTTCTAAATCTTTACTGAAGACCCATTTACTCTATTTTTGGGCAAAATAAGTTCTTCATCTTATATGTTGCCCAATAATTTCTTTACAAACCGCCCCCTCAACTTTTCTACGGGATTGCCGATAGATCGAGCCTCATAAGCAATTCCCGTATATTCCGCCATTTTGTGAGAGATTTTTCTGTTGCTATCCGGAGCGTTTTGAAATCTCCGACAGACGCAAGGATATGCCCAAATGCCACCAAATCTCCTTCCACTTTCCACAGGGCAATTTGTGCAAGATAGAGTTCCTTTTCCAATCCTGACGTGATGATAGAAAATTCCATATCTGCCTTTTCAAAGGTTTCCTTGCTGTACATCTCCCAAATACATACAGGAACTTTACCGTTTCTGTTGTCAATTTTTCGGTTTGCAATGTTATTCTCTCTCCAGTTTGTCCTTCGTGTCTTCGAGTAAAGTCATTTGCACACTTGCTAGCCAATATATGTGCTTTTACTGGTTTATCGTATCCATAGCTCATTTCCCTTTCTTCCATTTCATCTTGCCAATCGTTTCCTGTCATTTCGGCCGCTTTCATGCCTTCTTATGTGTTCCTCCTATGCGAAAACCTCTGCCGGCTCTGTATAACTTGTTTTATTCTCTGTTTCGAGCCATTGCTCCTCTGTGTACCAAAATGCACAGTTTACTGTACCTTCATTCCTGTCCGGGTATTTCTCCCTGAATTTCTTTATCGCCTCTTGTTCATTTTCCGCCAGGATAATGATATAACCATTCGGAAAGGGAAATCTTGAATCACTTCCAAAGGTGAAATAAAACTTCCCATGCGGTTTTCCTGTTTTAAGTTCCATAAACCGCGCAAGAATAGCGGTTTCCAATGCTGTAATGCCGTTATTCGGCCCTTCATAATCCTCAAAGCATAAGTCTCTGTATGGACACGAAAACGGTCTGCCATGCAAATATTTTACATAGCAATCGGTGTTTTTATTGCATATTTCTTCAATTTCCGGCAAAATACTATGATATGTGTACGTCATTTGCTTCTCCTCCTGTCCTGGTTAAAACAAAAGACTGCAAGCAGCATTCTAAGTGCCTTTTGCAGTCTTTCCCATGTTATGTCAGGCGCAAAGCCTGATGATTTTTTTTATTTGCGGTTATACAGTACACCGCAAGATTTTGCCGCAGTATTCCTTCAACGCAGGAATATCATTTTCCACCGTTTCCCATAAAATCTCGGCGTCTATGCTGCCATAATCATGTGCGACAACATTTCTCATTGCTTTCATTTGATTCCAAGGCATTTGTGTATAAGTTTCCTTAAATTCGGCGGTCAGCTTTGCGGCCAGCTCACCAATTTGCAGTACACAAAGCGCAGCCGCATTCCTGTATACGAAATCTTGTGAAAATGTTTCAAATGACCTGCCAAACCTTTCAACAGTGTATTCAATTTCAGTACAATACCGAAATATGTGTTTTAGGACATCAACATCTCTAGGATTCAGCATACAACAGCACCTCATCTTTTTTTATTTTCTCAAGGAAGCCGTCTTCAAGGCTTCCTGTCGTAAGCACATCAACGCTTCTTTCCAACGCGGATTCTACCTCCTCACAAAAACCTCCAAGGGCAAACAGCCCTTTCAAGCGGCCTTTTTCTATCCTCAAATCAATATCGCTGTTTTCATGATAATCCCTACGGGCAAATGAGCCAAAAAGATAGACCTTCGCGATACCATATTTCTTCGCAATCGGCATGATCCGCTCTCTCAGTTCATCTATTGTGTATACTGGATCGCTCACATTTTCGCCTCCTTTGTTCCATCAGAAAATACATTCGCTGAACATTCCCATTCGCTTTTATTATACCTTTTCCCAGCACAAAATAAAAGCCTCTTTTCTAACTCTGATACATTCGTTTCATAAATCGGAATTTACCGGTGTAAAACCTTGAGGGCGTTGCCCTCAAACTCCCACAAGCCCTTTGAAAAGGGCTTGACCCTAAACTTTGTTTCCACCGCGCATATGCGCGGTGGGTAAAGGGTCAAGGGACGAAGTCCCTTGCAGGGTTTGGGACAGCGTCCCAAGGTCTTTGATAAATTCCAGTTTATAGCAGCTTTATTCCGCAAACGGGTCGAATCCGTTGGAATACCCGCTGTCCGCCGGTGCTTCTGCCGCCACCTCCTTTTCCGGCGCGCTTTTTTTGCCTTCCGCGAAATAGATATTTTTCGCTTCTATGTAATGGTAAGAGCGTTTCTCCCCATCTCTGGTTTCCCATTCGTTGCGGTACAGGCTCCCCTGGATTGCTACCAGCTGTCCTTTTTTCAGGTATTTTTCA
>ERZ777306.686-NODE-686-length-65519-cov-48.434697_pt1 | contig 65519 bp, 69 predicted proteins | sample MGYA00374966_ERZ777306 | MGnify/ENA primary metagenome ERZ777306 (study PRJEB29329, sample SAMN06343882) | mouse gut metagenome | isolation source: Mouse cecum | place: Austria: Vienna | collected 2014-11-15 ...
AATCAGCAACTTGATGCGAAATTTAGGAAATTCATAAAAGTTCTGATAATGACATTCGTCCACAAAAATGTGGTCTATACCCATCGTGTGGAAATCCACAGCATCATCCTTGCGGTTGTTTATCTTCATCCGCAGTTCGGCGAGTTTGGCCGTAAGGTTCTGTTTCCTTTTCTCCAGCCCGTTTTGCATTCTGCCGCTTCGGTAACGCATGGTGGACTGTTCCAGCACCTCAAGGCTGTGCTCCGTGTCAGCGAGTTCTTCGGTGAAAATGTCTATCATGACCTCTTCCGACTGAGGTATTTTGCCGAACTGGTCGTGTGTCAGGATGATGCAGTCCCAGTTGTTATTTTTGATTTTAGAGAATATTTCCTTGCGGTTGGCAGGGGTGAAATCTTCATTACCCGGATAGAGAACCTTTGCCATAGGGTATGCTTTGCGGAATGTATCGGCAATTTCGTGAACATTGGCTTTCAGCCCGATAATGAGCGGTTTCTGTACCAGCCCGAGACGTTTCATCTCGTAGGCCGCCACACACATAATCATCGTCTTTCCCGTTCCGACGCCGTGCCAGCAGATGCCGCCACCGTTCTGCTTAATCATCCAGATAGCGTCCTTTTGCGAGGGGTAGAGTTCATCGTAAGGGAACTGTTCAAAGGTCAGGCCGGGGAATGTTTGCGCCGAGCCGTCATACGTGGGTCTCACATAGCAATTAAACCGCTCGTTGTAAATCCTTACCAATTCGTCCCGTACTTCCACGGGCCGGTTATCAAGCCACCGGTTGAAACGCTCCCTAATCTCCTGTATCTTGCCTGCGGCTTCCTGTATGGCTTCTTCATCCGGCACACGCACCGTGTCTCCGCTAAAGTAAATCTCTTTCGTGATTTCGGGCACGGTATCATGTAGTGCGTGTACAAACAAGTCTTCGCCATTGCAGGTACGCACGGAATAGATGTTGTAGGCCACGGGGGAATATCTTTTCAGACGTACCAGATAGGTGTCGTTCACATCGAAATACATCACCTCGGCTTCAGTCTCGAAAAGCTCCGAGGCGAAATCGGCGTACAATTTCGTGTCTATCCACCTTTCTCCCATATTGATGTCAAGCTCCTCGTAAGGTATCGCTTCGGGCGTGGCCTGTTCAAGAGCCTTTACGGAGGTTTCCACCCATTCTTTCTCGTTGTCCGGGAGGTCTTGCAGGCAGGTAATGATTTCCTTGCTCTTGGCTATGACGTTCCCTGCAAGGAACTTGCTTTTGTATTCCCACTCTCTACTGACGGGATTATAAAATATCTCGCCTTTCAGTGCGCCGATGATTTCTTCCTCGGTCATATCCGTAACCTGCCCGATATAGTCCATATCGACATGGCCGTAAAAGTTCAGGCTGCTTGCCAACGCTTCATTGGGTGTTAGCTTTTGGGTCGTGTCTATCTTCTTGAACGCCACAGGCTCATGCATGATGTCGGCTTTGAGAATGTCCCTGCCGAGCTGCATTTCAATCGTGAATACTTCCGCACCAAGGCTGTCAAGCATGATAAATTCCTTATTGTCGTTGTCGTGGAAGCAGCCCCATTTGGCAACAAAGGCATCGTACAGGGCGTTCAGTTCAGCCCGTAACCCTGTCTGCTCTTTTTGTTCTTCCCTCTCTTTGATTGATAAATCGAAATACGCTTTGCGTATGGGGAAGTAGTCGCTTGCCCTTTCCATATTCACCTTGCCCTCGTCCACCGGCACAAAGTCAATAGCCACCTCTCTGTAATAACTTGACTTGCGGAACTGCACCGTACCTACCTGTTCCTCAAACACGACCATTGTACCGTTTTTCATCCAGTTCTCCATCGTACCCGTGTAAGCCCGTTTTCCCTTGTCCGTCCGTTCAATGGCGACACCGCCGAAAAGGGATATCTGCGTGTGTCGGTCGTCCTGACCGCCGCCTGTGAAAAGGCTTTTGCGGAAAAAGCGGCTGAAGTCGTATTTCAGCAGTGCGGAGAGGTATTGCGACATGGCGGCTTCGTCTCCCAGCCACTGGTATTTGCGGACGTACTTTCCGAACTGGTTCATCGCTATGCGGCTGCCCGTGGCGAGCGTGGTCTTTGGCAGGGAGAAAAGTCTGTTCGTGGGTTCAGTCATGCTTCCTGCCGTATCGGCCTTTTCCTTGGCGACCTGCAAAAACATCTTCTCACGTAGCGAGAGTGCCGCCTTGTTCGTGTGTTTCTGGAATATGAGTAAATCACTGCCTACCTCGATACCGCTTGTCTGCATGAAAAGGGTGTCCGGCATACGGACGGCACTTATCAAATCGGCGTGGTTCACGAGGTATTCACGCAAGAACTTGTTGCCCGGCGTGTCGGCTACGCCTCTTGACGTGATGAACGCCAGCAGACCGCCCTCGTTTAACAACTCCATAGCCTTGACAAAAAAATAGTTGTGTATGGTCTTGGTGGCCTGTTCATAAATACCGCCTTTCTTCCACAAGTCGGCATCGAACACCTTGAAATTGCCGAACGGAATATTCGAGGCTATGACATCGAATTTCGAGTGTTCAAAGTCCTGTTCGCCTATCGTCTCAAATCCTGCCGTTAACGTGTCGGTATCGTCATGCAGGAGCGAGAGGATTAGTCCCGTGATACAATCCTTTTCAAAGGCATAGCTATGCGTGCCGGGCATGGCTACGGGCAGAAAACCGCCTATTCCTGCGCTCGGTTCAAGAAACGAGCGTATTTGCAGGCTATTGTCCTTGAATGTATCGTGCATCTGCCGTGCCACCGCTTCCACAATGAACTGCGGCGTGTAAAAAGCCGTAAGGACGGACGCTTTTATGTTCTCTACCAATGTGCGGTACATGGCTTCATCTTCGCCCGCCAATATTCGCAACGCCTTTTCCAGACGGTTCAGCGGTTCAGCCATGTTGTCCGCAGCGGGTCTGTCCGTCCCGATGTTATGCACATCCTTGATACCTCCAAAGCCGGAGTATCGGGATAATATCTCTTTCTCGTCTGCCGTGGCTGTCCTGCCCTGTACGTGGATGTTCACTGCTGTTTCTATTGCTTCCACGTTCGCCACTAATGATGTCAGTTTGTTGTAGTTCATAATTTAACCTTGTTTTTCTTTCCCTCTGTTCGGCCTGTTCGCGACCGTAGGGATTATTTTTCTGCTTGCGAAAGGTGGCGGGGACAATCGGCCAAGGCTGGACGGAAAAATACGCTCGACAAGGGAGAGGAAGATTTTTACGGACACTCGTGCGGCAGCCGGCATTGGCAGGATTGGAACAGCCGGTTTACCTTTGCGGAAAAATGCAATCCCCCACAGGTCGCACAGTGCGAATGGTCGGAATGGCAGCTAAAACAGGGAGATGTGAAAGGTGTAAACGGAGTGTACCGGGAGGTCGTAGAAAAGGTAAGATTGCTTTATAACAGGAATATGCCGTCGGCAGACCGAAATAAAAATCCGTATCGGGCAGAGACTCGATACGGATTCCTTTGACATCGTGCGATTAGTCAATGTCGTAGCCTATCATGTATTCATTATTGATAAGCAAATAATAGTAGCCGTTGCCACAATTCCGGAACTCCTTGCTGAAACCTGCCGCCATATCTCCATTCTCTCGTGGTTCACACCACAACGTGCCGTCATAGCCGCAAAAATCGAATCGAAAAGAGGAAAAACTTTTCTTCTCCTTCATGGCTTGTCGGAAAAGCTGTATATTCGCCATTCCGCAATATTTTCCGATTGTAGAAAGCCGGATGCACTTGCCGTCGATACGTGTACCGGTTGTAATACCGTTTTCGTAAAGGGATTTTTCCAAATCAGCATGGGCTATTTTACGTAACCAGTCGTTTGTATGCGTAGCAAGCCGAGCCAGTTTCTGGTATTTCAAGATTAGTTTACCGTCCGTGTCCGCTTCCTGTTTTTGAGACGGGTAATATATCTTTTCGATACTCGTCCAGTTCGTGAAGACATAACCTCTTTTCCGTTTTCCCAATGCGATAATGCCGATGACATTCTCGTTACGGTTGATAAACAAACGTCTGCGTTTTCCCTCAATCTTTACATACAATGACGAAGGGTTGTTCTCGTTGCGGAGATAGGCTTCCGCCGGATGAATAGTGTCAGTTTCCATATTTGTAAGTCATTAAATTATGTATTTCTATTTGTTGATTTTTAGGGGTCGTTTTACGGTTCAGAGTTTCGGTATTTCTCCCGCCCTTTGCAATATTCCGTCCCGGTAGAACTCGATTCGTCCGGATTTGAAACCCATTTCGCCGAGGGCTATGTTCCTGATATAGTCCCGATACTGTGTGCCCGAAAAGTTTTTTCCACACAGGTTGTTGAAGAACATAGGGATAGAAACCCCGTCCTCGCTTTTCAATACGACTTTGCCGTTCTGTCTGATTTCGTCTCTCATAACTGTTTATTTATCGTTGAACATTTTTTCTTTCCCTGCTTTCGTCTGGCCGAGCAGGTCTGTTTTCAGTTTTTCAAGGCAGGAAAAAGGATAAAGGAAAGCATGAGGAGCCAAAACCGGATAGGAAACCGACCATGCAACAGTCTGTTTCCGTTATCCGAATGGAATGCGGCTTGGCGGCAATGCGCTTTATTCCAACTTCGCCGACGAAAAGAGAAAGGCTGACCTGCCGACGGAGGAGAGAAAATTGCAGATATAACAGGGAAAAGCGGTGAGAGACAGGAGAAAATACCCCGAAAAATTTGCATCGCAGCAAGATTTATGTAATTTTGCAGTTGTATTTCAAAATTGCATAAATAAATATGGAGACAAAATATATCCGCAGGGAATTATCCGCCGTGATAGAAGAGGCGTACCGCTATTTCTCGGTCATAACCGTTACCGGTCCCCGTCAGTCCGGCAAGACAACGCTGATTCGTAATCTGTTCCCGCACCTGCCGTACTACTCTTTGGAGAACCTCGACGTGCGGAGCTTTGCCGAAAACGACCCGGTCGCTTTTCTGAACCAGCACGCGGAGGGCATGATTCTCGATGAAGTGCATAATGCCCCGAATCTCTTGTCGTATATACAAGGCATGGTGGACGATGACGCAGACCGGCGGTTCATCCTTTCGGGCAGTTCGCAGTTCGCCATGCTGAAAAAGGTTACGCAGTCCCTGGCGGGACGTACCGGTGTATTCGAGCTGCTGCCCATGTCTTACTCCGAGATACGGGAGATAGCCGCCGATACGCCGCTTGACAATCTGCTGCTGAACGGGTTCTATCCCGCGATTTATTCGGGGCGCAACGTGCCCAAATTCCTCTATCCGGCCTACATGAAAACCTATCTGGACAAGGACGTGCGCGATTTGCTGCAAATCAAGGACATGATGCAGTTCCACACGTTTATCCGTCTTTGCGCCGGGCGTATCGGCTCGCTGTTCAAAGCCTCCGAGCTGGCGAACGAAATCGGTATCAGTTCGCACACGGTCACGGCGTGGCTTTCCGTCTTGCAGGCATCCTATATCGTGGCCCTGCTGCCCCCGTATTTCGAGAATACGCGCAAACGGCTGACCAAAACCCCAAAGCTCTACTTTACGGACACTGGGCTTGCCTGCCATCTGCTCGGTATCGAATCTCCGGAACAACTTGCCCGGGATAAGATGCGGGGGGCGCTGTTCGAGAACTTCATCGTGATGGAAGCATTGAAACGGCGGTATAACCGGGGTAAGGAGAGCAACCTCTATTTCTACCGGGACTCGAACCAGAATGAGATAGACCTGCTGCTGAAAAAAGGTTTGGGATTTTACGGTATCGAAATCAAGTCGGCAATGACTTACCATGCGGACTTTGAAAAGGCGTTGAAACAGATGGACGGCTGGGTCAAAGGCCCTGTAGAGGGCAAGGCGGTTGTCTATGCGGGCACGCTCGAAAACACCGCCGGAGAAATCAGCCTGCTGAATTATGCCCATTTGGACAGTGTGTTGGAGTAAGCTGGCTGGGTTCGCGACGCTCGCCGCCGCGTAAAAATTCACAGTTCACCGCGTAAAATGTAACGGTATCTATAAAATATCAGAATATCAAACGATTAAAAGGCATGTCCTTTTGGTAAATGTGAGACAAACGCTTCGATAGCCATAAAACCTGAAATTAAACGGTGCGGCGGCAAGGTGGTGGCGGCCATCTTCTATGGAAAGACTATTACCATGCCGCCGTTGTTCCTCGTAAAACTGAACGTGTGGAGCGATTTCTATGCGGACACCATCCACCGAAAGAGAAAATCATAGCGCAGCCAATGCCGCCACGCATTCCTCCTGTATAGATTTGATGTAATCCAGTACCAGCAGCGGGTCGATGCTTTTGCCGTCGAGCTTGCAGGTGATATGCAGATGCTCGCCCGTGCTACGCCCCGTCGAGCCGCTGACGCCCACCACGTCGCGTGGGCGAACCGTCGTACCTTTGCCGACGAGTACCTTCGAGAGGTGGCAATAGCTGACGATGTAGTCGCCGTGCCGCAAGGTTACATATTTGCCGGATGTCTTGTCCTGTCCGACCTTCACGACCTCGCCCTCCATCATAGCCAGCACCTCGTCGCCCCGCGCGTGTAGGTCAATGCCGTTGTGGAACTTCCTTTTCCCGGTAAACGGGTCTTTCCGGTAGCCGTAAGATGAATTTATCTTTATCCGTTGCAACGGATAGCTCACGCTCAGGTAACGGCCTACCCATATTTCCTTGCGGCTTTTTTCCTTGTGGCTTTCAACAACGGGCAGCGCGGATGCGGGAATGTCCGCCAATGCGCCCTGTACCGGAACCGCACCTACGGATTTCGGTTCCACTTTATCCATACCCTTTCGCAACACCTCTACCTTGTACCGGCCGGGAACCGAAGCTATGGTGTTGAATTGTGCCTGCGCGGGCATCGCACAGAGTGAAACGCCCGACATGATTGTCAGTATCATTTTTTTCATAAGGGCAAAGATAACAAGCTCCGTCCAAGTTGTGTCGTTGCCTCTCCTTTTTCCGCATAAAGTACGATTAAATTTCTATTCAAAGTATGATATTTGCGCTAAAATCATACTTTGATTATAAAAAATATACCCTATAAACCACTAATATAGTTTGGTTTTATAGTGCAAAATAAAAACATTCTATCTTTGCGATGTATAATTCAAAACAAAATTAAAGTATGAATAAAGTACGATTTGAACTTACGGAATTACCTTATCAGACACTGGCCCGTTTCGGTCTCACACAGGAGATGATCGAAGACTTGCCGATGCGTGTTCTGGATGAAATCTGTGACGGGCGACACTCTCCCGTGCTTCCCGTCCGCATCAGCGATGAGAACGGCGAAACCGTCGAAAGCCGGACCCGCTTCGTCCTTGTCCGCATGGATAACGGACAGGCGGATGTGGTATTCTATCCCGTCTTGAAATCCTCGCCACTGGAACGGTACGACGAAGCGCAACAGAAACAGTTGCTCGCGGGCAAGGCGATTATCGCAGAGGTGGAGACAACGGACGGGCGCCACAGCCAGGCGTTCGTGCAGATAGACCCCGAGACGAACCAAGTGATGTCAGTACCTACGCCCATTATCGGGCGCAACTTGCAAGTGCTGGCCGATGAGTTGCACCTTGGTCCGGTGGAAGTCAAGGGACTACAGCACGGCGAGCCTTTGACGTTGGCGGTGGCAGGCGAGCCTGTCACAGTCGGCATAGACCTCCAGACCAAGACCGGCATCCGATTCTGTTCGGGCGACGAGCAGAAATGGAAGGAGCAGACCAAACGCGAGTGGGACAAATACACCTTCGGCTGTTATGGCTGCTGGATGATGGACGGTGACGGCAACCTTGACTACGTTCCCGAGGAAGAATACACCGAGGAGTTGTGGAATGAGCAGAAAAAGAGCGGAGAGCGTAACCGCGCTGCCGCAGCACTCCACAAGTAAAACCTTAACATCCGGAGAATATGGCACAACATCAATACTATCCCGAAGAGGTGCTTGTCGAGAAGATGGAGCGCGGCGAATACGGCTGGCTGGATTACGTCAATCACTTCTCGGCCGAGTGGCAGGAAGAGTACATCCACTACTGCAAGGAGAACAACCTCACTATCAGCGACGAGACGGCTGCCGAGTTCGTCCACCATAAGGATGAGCAGTTGGAGGCGGCTATGGAAGCCGGTGACGCGTAGATAACCTACAAACATCATTTCAGACTATGGCGATACGAACCAATACAAATCCCCGACAGATGGACCTGCAACCCGAAATGCACGACCTGTTAAGGCGTAACGGGATGCAGGCCCATGTGGTCAGCGACGGCATGGGCTACCGGCTTCTCGTGCAGGGACACGACTCGCCGCTGCTGACCTATCCGATTACAGAACGTCAGATGTTGGCCCTGACGGACTGGGGAACAAACGCGGCCAACAAGAAAGCCTATAACGTGTTCACGAGCATTGTAGGCAATGATTTCCATATGCCTAAGAACTTCGTTCACGCCCGCAATGCCAACGGACGTGTAGCTATGGGGCTGCACGGCTATCGCATAGGTATCGGCGAGTACGGATGTGTGGGACGACTGGGTATGCCGCCCCCTTTTTTGGGCTGGACGCCGCGCCACCAGTGGGGCTTCCACCTGCGCCGTGTGGGCGGGCAGCTCTTCTATCCGGGAGCACCCATCGTCCCTGAACGACCCGACGGACGCATGAAACCCGGCGAACTGCAATCGGGCGGTTACGGCTTCTACTACAAGGGTGGCCGGCAAACGCAGCCTGCCCTTATGCAGCAGACCGACGTGCTGCAGAACCTGCAGGCGGTCATCACGCCTATGGTCAGCCGTCCGCGCAGTCAGGACCCGGCACGCCCCTACAAGGAGCTGATAACCTCGCCGGTCTATTTCTCCGGTGAGAAATGGCAGGAATGCCTTGCCTCGCACGGCCTTATCGTGGACGCGGAGGCACGGACGCTGACCGTGCAGTCCGAACAGGTAGCCGCCGATATGGTTTACGACCTGAGGGACGATGAGATTGCCATCCTGACCGCTAACTCTCTTGAGGAGCATTCCGTAGAAAAGCGGCTGGAAGTGCTGAACGGAGTTGTCGGGGCGGACTTCGCCGGCAAAGTGACGATGGAGGCACTCAACAATGAGCGACGCATCTCGCTTGCCCTGCATCCCGAAGTGCAACAGGAACTGGCCGAGCGGCAACAGCAGGAGCAGGAAATCCTTGCGCCGCTGGAAACACGGCTTCCGGAAAAGGATATACGGGAGGGTATGACCGCTTCCGTGGACGGACGCGACCTGCAATACCTCAAAGATAACAAGGGATGGTACAGGGAGGAGAAGCACGGCAGAGAGGTCGAAGTGACCGAAATCGGCGTACACCCTTCCCCGGTGGAGGGCAAGTACAAAATGACAGCCGTCATTGACGGGCAAGTTATCAGCCACGAAATCAGTCAACGAGACTACGACAAATTCCTTGCCGTGGACGACTATCACCGCATGAAGCTCTTCTCGAAGATTTTCAGCGAGGTGGACATGAAGATGCGTCCGGAGGCGCAGCGTGGTCTCGGCGTGAAGATCTTCGCCGCCCTTACCGCCGGTACGGTGGTGACGGCAGGTGTCGTACACGGTCTGCATCACCATCATCACGGCCCGGAAATCTACGGCGAGCGTTTCGGCGGTCCGCCGCGCCCGTATTTCAAACCCGGCGTGGACACGCCGAGGGATGTGGCAATACGCGCTTTCGAGGCGGAGATGAACCGTGAGGTGAACGACATGAGAATGGGGAGGTAAGGCCATGAGAGAAGGAGACCTGACATACGACGACTTTCTGCAACGGCTGACCATTCAGGACGTGCTTATAGACGCGGGCTACCACCTGAACAAGCGTGACGGCCTGCGTTATCCCTCTTATGTCCGATTGGACAACGAGGGACGACGCATCCGTGGCGACAAGTTCATTGTCACGCAGAACGGGCGGTGCTGCTTCCATGCACAACAGCAGAAGGTGTACAACCTCATTTCGTTCATCAAGGAACATCCGCAGTTCTTCTCGGAGTACCATGCGGGAATGTCCGGCGACCGGCTGGTCAATCTCGTATGCAACCGACTGCTGAACCATCCCATCGAGAACCGCGAGACGCGTATCATCCAGCCCAAGCGGGATGTCAAGCCGTTCGACATCGCGGACTACGACATCCACAAGTTCAACCCGCAGAACCGTGAGACGCAGAAGAGGTTCTATCCCTACTTCAAGAACCGGGGTATCGACCTTTACACGCAATACGCCTTTCACCGGGATTTCTGTCTGGCGACGAAACACCGCCCGGACGGAGCAGCCTACACGAACTTGTCGTTTCCGCTTACCCTGCCCAAGGGCGACGGTACGGTCGTGGGTCTTGAGGAGCGCGGGCGTGCCCGCATGGACGGGAGCGGTAGCTACAAGGGCAAGGCCGAAGGCAGCAATTCGAGCGAGGGGCTATGGATAGCCAGCCCGGCCAAGACACCGCTCGCGGAAGCCAAACATATATATTGGTTCGAAAGTGCCTATGACGCGATGGCCTATTACCAGCTCCATCAGGCACAGAACAAGGAGTTGAGAAAGGCGGTTTTCGTCTCCACGGGCGGCTCTCCGACCGTAGCGCAGATGCGGGGTGTGCTTTCTGCCACTCTTCCTGCCCAGCATCATGTCTGTTTCGACACGGATTTGGCAGGGATGGAGTTCTACAAGAACTTTCAGGCGGAGAAGTACCGCGTAATGCATTCCACCATCGAAGAGACCCCCGAACGGAAACCTTACCTCGATACCGTGCGTGAGGACCTGGATTTGGACAGCGGTGAAATATACCTGCTTCCGGAAACCTTGCAGACCAGTTACGGACGATTCGAGAGCGAGTGGGAAGAAGCCATGTCGATGCGTTCGAGCGGGCTGTGCCACCCGGATGACATACAAGCTCAGGTGGATATCGTGAACAAGCATTACAAAGAGTTCCGTGATGGGTTGCGGGATTTTCTCGGTCTGGATAAAAAGAATGATGTCCCCGATATCCGAGAGCAGCCTGCCTATCCCAATAAAGACTGGAACGAGCAACTGCTGGCGGAACGTAAGATGGAAGAAGCCACTGAAAAAGAGCAGGCCAGAGAGGAAGAACCCGAACAGGAACGACAAACACGTTTTCACCGATGATGCCGTCACAACCCATAGCCCGGTTCCGGAACGTCGTGCTGCGGCCTCACGGGATGCAGTTCGTCATCGACGAGCTGCATTTGGTGTCGGTATGCGTGGCGGGACTGGTGTACGGCGGCATGGAGGCCATGCCGTTGTGCGGTATGGCGACGGCGGTTTCCCTGTTCCTGCTCCTTGTGCTGGCATACCGTTTCATTTACCTGCGGCTGATACGCTACCGTATCGGCGGGGAGCAGCTTGTCAGCGAACACGGGCTTCTGTTGCGCAAGGTCGATTACATGGAGCTATACCGTATTGTAGATTTTCAGGAACACCAAAGCCTGCTGCAACAGCTCTGCGGGCTGAAAACGGTCATTATCTTCTCGATGGACCGGAATACGCCGAGACTCGAACTTAGGGGTATCAGGCGGAACGACGACATCGTGCCGCTGATCCGCGAACGGGTGGAATACAATAAACGAAAAAAGGGAATATATGAAATCACGAATCATTAGCATATTTTTGGTCGCCGTCGCCCTCTGTCTGCTACCGCAACGTGGCAAAGCACAGATTGCCGCCTCGAATCCGTTGGAATGGGCGGCGTTGGTCGAGGGAAACGAACTGATAAACGGGCAGATAGAGAAGCAAATCAAGGGACAGACGCAGACAGCGTTGCTTCAGAACACCATTGCGGCGGAGTTCAACCAAATACACAAGTGGGAGAAGCAGTACAACAGTTACCTCAAGACAGCAGGCGGTTACGCTTCGTCTTTGAAAGCCTGCACCCACCTGTACAATGACGGTGTGCGTATCTTCCTCACGCTGGGGAAGCTGGGCAAGGCCATCTCTAACAATCCGCAGGGCATTGTCGCCGGCATGAGCATGAACAACCTCTATATTGAGACGGCCACGGAACTGGTCTCCGTGTTCACGCTGCTCAATGACGCCGTGGCCAAGGGCGGAACGGAGAATATGCTCACGGGCGCGGAACGGAGCAAGACCCTGTGGGAGTTGAACGACAAACTCTCGGCTTTCAGCCGGAAACTGCACCTGCTCTACCTGAGCATACGATATTATACCCTCAATGACGTGTGGGCCAATGTAACTGCCGGGATGCTCGACCGCAGCAACGGCGAGGCGGCTCGTATGGCCATGACACGCTGGCGCAGGGCTGCCGTTGTTTCACGTTAACCCCGATTGCTTATGAAACGGGCACTCACGATTTGTTTTATGCTGCTGTGCATCGGCATCTCCAAAGGGCGGGCACAGAATGACCCCGTGCTGGCCGGAATGATTCTGGCCTACACGGACAAAGCACAAAAGGAGCTGAAGAATCAGGAGAGAGTCATGCTGATGCAGACCACAGGGCATATATGGACCAAGGAGGAGGTGGAAGCCACGACCGATTTGCAAAGGGAGTTCAACAACTACCTGAACTCATTCCGGTCGATTGTCTGTTACGCGGCGCAGATTTATGGCTTCTATCACGAAATATCGCAGCTCACCGACAATATGGGAGACTTCACGAAACAGGTGAGCCGCCAGACGACCAACGCGCTGGCCGTCGCCCTCTCCACGCGGCGCAACCAGATTTACCGGGAGCTGATACTGAATAGTGTGGAGATTGTGAACGACATCCGAACGGCGTGCCTTTCGGACAACAAGATGACGGAACGGGAACGCATAGAGATTGTTTTCGGCATCCGTCCGAAACTCAAGATGATGAACAAGAAACTGCAACGGCTGACCAAAGCGGTGAAGTACACCACGATGGGCGCCATCTGGCGGGAGATTGACGAGGGGGCACGTCCCGTTACCGACAAACGCGACATTGTGGAAGCAGCCCGCAGGCGTTGGCGACAGATTGGAAAAAATGTAAGACCTTAAAACAAAGATATATGGGATTTTGGAATACGATATTGAAATATGGCGGCAAGGCCATGAGAGGTGCCAGACAGGCTACGACGGCTACCGGCAAGAGCATGGGCAATGCGGTACTGCATCCCTCGCAGACACTTCGCGGAGCCGGGCAAGCCGTCAAGACGGCAACCGTCGGCGGTGCATTCGGTTATGTGGGCTGGAAAAAGCTGACCACGGACGCAAGTGTCGCACGTATCGTCAGCGAGGCCGTGGTCGGCAAACCCGCCACAAACGTCCTTGCGGGTACGGTCGATGACACACGGGAATTGAAGGAGAAGACCGGTGAGACCGTTTCGGCGATAGGCAGTGCGGTAAGAGGTGCCGGTTCACAGTTGAACGGTGTGTCGAATTTTATGCAGGCAACCTCCGGGGGCGGTCTTCTGAATATGCTCGGCGGATTCTTCAGCAACCTTGGCCGTGGCAACGTGTCGGGGTTGAGTATCGCGGGGCTGGTCGCCGCAGCGTTCCTCGTGTTCGGACAACGCGGTTGGCTGGGCAAGATTGCCGGGTTGTTCCTGGGAATGCTGCTCGTCGGCAACAACGCGGGTGTTCTCCGCACGGCACCACAGGAGAGTGTATCGAGGGCACAGGCACCGGCACTCTCTCCGGAGGAGCAGACCCAGGGCGGCGGAATGAGAAGATAGAAGGACAAAATAATACAAAACAATGAAATATACAGAAGAAATGATCCTGCATTCCGATAGCGGCTACTGTATGCCGTTCGAGGAGCCGCAGGGAAAAGACGTGGAGCTGTCGCTCGGCTACGGCGAACAGACGCACCCGGAAACGGGCGAGAAATTCTTTCATCACGGCATTGATTTCAATGTACGGTGCCACATTTTGTCGGCAGTGGCCGGCGGTATCGTATCGGGTGTCGGCAACGACCCTGTGCATGGCATCTGCCAGACGATACGCTACGGTGAATACGAAATGACATACGGACATCTGTCGAATGTCTATGCTCAGTTCGGGCAGCGTGTCAAGGCCGGGCAGACGGTAGCTTTGAGCGGTGAGCGGCTGCATATCGAAGTCCGCTTCAAGGGCGAGGAACTGAACCCTATCGAATTTCTGACTATGCTATACGGAAATATCCGTGCGCTACAGGAGGCCGTCGGGGACGGAGCGTCCGGCTTCTACGGGCCGGAACCGGGGCCGGCGACCGATTATGAGAAAGACAGGCAGGAAATCGAGGAGCTGATGCTACGCTTCCTGCCGCACTACATGGAGGACTTGCAGCATGGGGCGTACCGCCTGCCAGAACACACGGAGCAGTCACTGCGCCATATCTTTACGATGGGTGCGGTGAAGGAGTATTTCTATGAGCAGATGCCGAGCATCGCCAATCCCCTCGGGCTGGGGCAAAAGGCCATGCCGCTGGCCTGCAAGGTACAGAACCTGCTGATAGCGGATTTCCTGAACTACCTTGCCCTGCGGCACGAGGTGTACCTCTCCACAACGGGCGGAGGCGGCGTAAAAAAAAACTTCATGACGAACCAGTAGCCTACGGCGGTGTCATCGACCCGCTGGCGGAGCTGGACATCGACATCCAGAGTTTTGACATACCGAGAATCGTCTCCGTCTATCCCGACCGTGCCGGAATCCGCTGGTGGACGAAGGCGTGGTTCAACAACCGGGAGGAAGGGGAAGCATCGGTGGAAATCGAACGGGAACAGGCCATACGCTTCATTCACGACCGTATCGAGAAGGACGCGTGGCTCGAAGAGTTCTTTCCTCGGCAGATGGAGGTGTACCACAACGCCATCGAGCAGACGAAAGAACAACTCCTGAAACAGATAAACATGATATAGACATACATATTTTATATGGACGGAATAAAGCAGAGCAAACGATTCGCGGAGATAGAGGCACTCATGGGCGACTATTTCCATAGCAATCTCGCGCCCGTCATGAGAGAGACGCAATCCTACCTGACCCGCAAGCAGGGCGAAGAGATGAAGGAATACTCCACGTCCCTGGGCGGCATCCTGAGCATGATGGCGTCATCGGTCCAACCGTTGTCAGACCCTTACCAGACACTCAAGGTAACGGGCGAATGGAACTCCAAGACAACCGAGGACTACATTGAAATGTGCAAGAGTAAGATTCTTGCATCGAAAGAGATACAGCATGACCTCGCCTACGTGGCCGGCGAGTGGCGCAACGCCGTTGTCGGGGAAATCGGCAGGGAGCGTTACGACGCGCTGTCCGGGGAGCTGGGTTGTGATATCGCCTACGCTTACGTGGACTACCGGGTGGAGCAACTGATGATTGACAAACTGGTCAAGGAACGGATGCCCAAGTCGTCAGCCGACTACATTATCCGCAAAGCGGCAGAATCGAGCCTGCTGGGACTATCGCAGACATTGAGCCGTTCGCCGCTGGCCGAAGAGATAGAGAGACGCGGCGAGGCTGCCTACCGACCAAGCAGGTTGGAGAAAGGAACGGCCAAAGTATTGGGGGCTTCAGCAGATAGCCTTATGATGGGCGGCGTGGGTTCATGGGCGACGTTCGCCCGGTTCGTCGGTGCGGATGTAGCTATCTCGGCCGTCACCGACCATTTCGCATCCAAAGAACCGGAGGACCTTTCGGTGGAGCAATGTATCAGCAAGGGGGTGTTCGGCAGCAACGGTAACGTGTTCGAGGGGTTCCGCAAGGAAGCCGCCGCAATGCTATCCAAAGAGAATACACTTGTAGCCGAAGCCAACGGACAGTTGCAAAAGAAAATTCCGGTAATGAGTTTTAATTATATGGACTGGTGGAAAACGGGAAAGAAAGAGGTACCGATGTGGTACGGGAACAACAGGGAGAGCGAAGAGGAACGGAAACAAGCAGAAAGGTACAAGGGTGTGCCGCTTGTCATCGCTCCCGGACAGGAGGAAGCCTACTTGCAGGGTATGGCAAGGCATAAGGTTACGGCGACCGGACAGGCACGCACGGAAGGCGAACAGAGGGAAAAGGTGGAAAAAGTGGAAGAAGAAGTGCAGGAGCAAACCGTCTCGACCGATGAAGAGGCACGGGAAGAACAGACGGTACAGGAGATGCAGGCCGGACAGACCAACGAGAACGGATGGGACACTCTGGTGCGCTCCCTGGGGCTGGAAGGTCTCGGTGATATCACGGGCAACCTCGGCTATATACTGGCCATGCTGCCCGACATTCTGCTGGGTGTGCTCACGGGAAAGACGCAATCACTGGGGATAAAGGATAACCTGCTGCCGATAGCGAGTATCGTGGCGGGGGTATTCATCAAGAACCCGATACTGAAAATGCTGCTTATCGGTATGGGCGGCGCGAACCTCTTGAACAAGGCGGGACACGAGATGCTGGGACGGGAACAACCGAACCGGAGCACTGACGGCGGGAACGTGCAGTACAAGCATTACACGGACGAACCGCTGAACCCGCGCATCGTGAATCCGGTGCTGCAGGGCAACACGCTGATCGCTACGATAGACCGGGTACCTTGTACCGTACAGCTCAGCCCTACGGTGGCGGATGCCTACCGTGCCGGGGCACTGCCGCTGAATACGCTGGCCAACGCCATACTCGCCCAAAGCGACCGGCTCCGCCAGATTGCCTCACAGAACTACGACAATGGGGAGACGGAAACCGTTGTTCGGACACGAGGCATCCAATAGTGCTGTCAATGAAAAAGATATACGAATATGAAAGAGAAGTCGCAAATAGAAAAGAACGCCCAGGAGAAGCAGGTCACCTTGCTCTCCACGGCTCTGAACGAGGCATCAAACGCCGGAGGGCACTGGTTAAACGCCACGGGTAAAGGCTACCCGAAATTTTATCCGCGTGGTGTCGCCGTAAGTCCTTTCAACGGGTTGTTCATGGCCCTTCATTCTGACAGGAACGGGTGCAAGACGAACCTGTTCACCCTTTACAGCGATGCCAAGGCACGAGGCACGGCGGTACGCGAACAAGAGCAGGGCGTGCCGTTCCTGTTCTACAACTGGAACAAGTACGTCCACCGCAACAATCCGGAGGATATTATCAGCCGGGAGGCTTATCTGAAGCTGGACGAAGAGGTACGGAAACAGTACAAGGGCGTACATAACCGAGAAATCCGCACGCTCTTCAACATCGACCAGACAACATTTCCCTATGTGGACGAAGCGGCTTACGACTCGGTGTTGCTGAAAGACGGGAGTGCCGTGGAAAGAGGTTACTCGGAAGCCGACGAACGACGGTTGCATGGCCGTTTCAACAGTTTCCTATTGAAGATGCGGGATAATCTCGTGCCTGTGCGCTCGGACGGCTGCGGGATGCCACACTACGAAACGGACAAGGATGCTGTCTATATGCCGCGCCAGCGGGATTTCGAACATTACAATGACTACGTGCAGGAAGCCCTGCGGCAGATTGTGAGTGCCACGGGACACCAGCAGCGCCTCGCCCGTGAAGGTATGGTGATGAAGAACGGCATGGCTCCTTCGGAAGATGCACTCAAGCAGGAGCGTCTGGTCGTGGAAGTCGCTTCGGGAATCAAGATGCTGGAACTGGGACTGCCGGCCCGTCTGTCCGACGAAAGCCTGAAACTGGTGGACTACTGGAACCGGGAACTCAAAGAGAATCCTTGCCTGATTGACGCGCTGGAAAGTGATGTAAACAACGCCCTTGAAGTGATCCGCAAGGCAGAGAAAGGTGAGAAAATCGAGTACGCCACGTTGCGCAACCGACGCCAGACCTCGGACATGAAGGAGCAACTGCCCAAGCATTATTTCGTGGCCGACGAAATCAGGCAGCATCCTAACAAGGAGAATAAAACCATTGTTATCGTCATTGACCCCACCAAGAAATCGGCGGACGTGATACTCCCTGCCGGCGCATCGCCGGAGGTGGACAACGAGATACCGGGCATGAACAAGGCCCGTATCGGAAGGGTCTTGCGTAGAGAGGGTATCGAGAGTGTGCGCTTCTTTAATCCTGATGGTGTTTTGGGATACCGGCCTGATGACAGCTATTTCGCCGAGAAGCAGGTGACACTGGCCCGGTTGAAGAACTGGGCGATGGAGACGCTCTCCACACTGGACGTAACCTCTGCGGTCAGACGGGCGAACGATGTGAACATAACCCGTGCAGAGATGATTCCGGACGACAAAAGGCGTTGGGCGCTCTACATCAAGCCCGAGAACAAAGAAGGCTACAGCGTCTATCCGGACAAGGAGGATGTGAACCGGTTCTTCTCCACCCTTAAGCAGTCTATGGATAACATCGAAAAGGTCCGCATGGAGCTGGCGCATAAATACTACACGTTGGCAGAAGTGCAACCTGACCTGAAAGTGGACCTGTTCAGTACCGAAGCGCGGGACATCGACCTGAACCGCATCCAGCGGGTGTCCGTGTACAAGACCAAGCAGGGTGATACCCAATGCGTAGCGACCATCGACGGACAGAAGATGCAGCCCAGGAGCGTTACCCCGCAGCAGAGGCAACGCATGATGGCGGCCGAGGACAAAACGGAATACAAGCGGCATCTGGCGGCCACACTCTTTGCCGACGTGTTGCGTAAGGGACAGACGCTGGAAGAGAACACCGGCGAGAAACAGGAGAAGGAGGCTGCCAAACAGCAAAACAGGGAGGTAACGGAAAGGCATGCGGAAGCTGTCTCCACACAGCGGAAGCAATGGAACGAACTCAAGGAGAAACATCCCGATGCCTTGCAGTTGATTCGGGCCGGGACTGTTTACCGGCTGTACAACGAGGATGCGGTAAGGGGCGCGGAGATATTGGCGCTTCCGTTGGAGAAACCTGCTTCTGAAAAGGGTTTTACGGCTTCCGTTGAATTTGCGAAGGAACTGGTGGACAAAAATCTGTCAGCACTCGTCATGGCAGGCGAACGTATCGTTATCAGCGATTTACCAGTGAAGGAGGAACGGGCAGTCAGTGAGAAGAACGAGGCCGAAGAAGAGGTTCACAAAGGTATTCATAGATAAGAAGTAAGATAAATGAGCAAAAATCAAGAATATGCAGCGCAATATGCGGAGTATGCGATGGAACAGATGCGCCGGTACGGCATTCCCGCATCCGTGACGCTGGCGCAGGGAATTTTGGAGAGCAGCAACGGCCAAAGCCGTCTGGCACTGACCGAGAACAACCATTTCGGAATCAAGGCCACGCCGGAGTGGATAGCGGAAGGTGGCCGTTACGGGTTATATACCGATGACAAGCCGAACGAGAAGTTCTGCAGTTACGACAGCGTGAGCGAGTCATACGAGCATCACTCCCGTTTCCTGAAAGAAAATGGCCGTTATGCCCGCTGTTTCATGCTCGCTCCGGACGACTACAAGGGATGGACGCAGGGGCTTGAACAAGCGGGTTATGCTACAGGCGGACGCTATGCCGCCAGCCTGCAACAGATTATCGAACGGAACGGGCTGCAGGAGTACGACCGTCAAGTTGTGCGGGAGATGGAGGCGCAGGGAAAGCAGTTCGGCGTGGAAGAGAACCCGCTCCGGGAATCGGAAAACGCGAAGGAGTATTCGTTTCCGGTCGAACGGGAGGAGTTTCTGTTCGTCACCTCTCCGTTCGGGATGCGTCAGGACCCGATAGACGGGACGAAACGGATGCACACGGGGATAGACATCCGGTGCAAGGGAGACGTGGTACTGGCCACCGAGAAAGGCGGCAAGGTCGTCGCCGTCAATGGCAAGGGCAACACACCCGGCGGCAAGTCCGTCACGGTGGAGTATGCCCGTCAGGACGGCAGCAAGGTGCAGTGTACCTACATGCACCTCGGCGATATCGCCGTGAAGGCCGGCGACACGGTGCAGGCGGGCCAACGGCTCGGCACCTCGGGAAATACGGGAACACGGACGACCGGGGAGCATCTGCATTTCGGTGTCAGGCAGATTCACGCGGACGGTACGCAGCGGGATATTGATCCGACGGCATACCTGGCCGAGATAGCGCAGAAGGGCAACATCAAGCAACAGGCACTGCACAACGGGAACGACCTGCTCGCCAAATACAGGGATGCGGAAAGTGTCAAGGAAAGCCAGCCCCTTTCTCCCGACGCATGGATGAAGAAGCTGCTCTCCTCAGAGGACAGCGGCGTGGGAATGTCGGGGTGCAACGACCCGATAGTGGAGATGGCGATGACCGCCTTCACTTCCCTGATGTTGCTGGCGGCACAGATTGACAGCAAGAACGAGGAAGAGCAAAGGGCGGCCATATCGGCGGCTATGGACAGCCGAAGAATTGACCTGAAATCGCTGGTAACGGGCATGAAAGCCTGCGAACTCGTAATCGGGGAAAACGGCAAGGCCATGCTGCGAGCGGACAACGGAAGCGTCGAAGTGTCACATGAACTGACCTCTGCCGAGTTGAGCCGCCTGTCGGCCACCCTGAACAACGGAACCCTCTCCGAAGAAGCCAAGCGGCTGCGTGTGGCCGGTCTGCTGAACACCGTCATCCTCTCGGAAACGGCTTCGAGGAACTTCGAGCAGGGAATGTCCGAGCAACAAGGACAAACTGAAAATCTGAAACGGTAAAGGCATGGCGATATGATAAGATGCGTGATGATAGAGCTATGCCGGTGTCTGTTCGGGATATCCGTTCTCGGACTGCACGTTCTGGGCTGCTACCGGTTGTTCGGGCTGGTGGCGACACTTGTCATCGTGGGCGTGCAGGTGCTGATTGCGGCATGGATTATCTATATCAAGATACGCGCTCCCGATTAGGACGTGTTTTTTCAGCGTATTCAACTTCAACAGACCTCACATTGTCCGAAGTGGCATATGTATCACTAAAAGACAAAGGAATTATGATTAAATGTAATGTAACGGTGTGCGGCGTTATCGGCCGTGACGCTTCGACACGCACAGGCAAGGATGATAAGATGTTTCTGTCTTTCCCGCTCCGTGTCGCAATCCAAGGTAAGGACGGCCAGAACGGTACGGTCGAAATCAGTGTAAGCAAAGACGGCAACGAGGAGGAAGCCGCCGACTACCGAAACGGCTCGCGTGCAGCGGTTACGGGTACGATGTACCTGAAACGTCGGGGCGACAAACTCTATTTCAACCTCTTCGCGGACCGAATCGGCACGGCTTCGGCGGACGACGCGGATTCCCTCAAGGGCGAGATGGCCTTCCGGGGCAAGGTGGGCAAGAACATCGAGCAGCGAAAGGATAAGAACGACAAACCTTACACGGTGTTCTCAGCGTTCAGCACGGAGAAGGTAGATGACGGCTTCGAATACCAGTGGGTACGTTTCTTCTGCTTCAACGGAGCGTGCGAGGAGTGGATGCAGCCGGGTATCAAGGTGGACGTCAAGGGCGAGATGGCTGTCTCGCTGCATAACGGGAAACCGGACATTTCCTGCCGCGTGGAGGAACTCACGCAATATGTCGCTTCACAGGATAACTCCAATCAGTAACGGTCATGGCTGGTTACAGAAAACCGAAAAACGACGGACCGAGCAGCGAGGATAAGGCACTGGACCTTTTTGCGGAAATGATGATTGAGAAAATCGAGAGCATCCGGGGTGACTGGAGGAAGCCGTGGTTCACCGAAGGCGCACTGCAATGGCCCCGTAACCTCTCCGGACGTGAGTACAACGGCATGAACGCCTTTATGTTGCTCCTGCATTGCGAGAAGGAGGGCTATACAATTCCACGCTTCTGCACGTTCGACTGCGTGCAACGGCTCAACAAGCCCGGCAAGGACGGACAGGAGCTGCCCCGTGTGTCGGTGCTGCGCGGAGAGAAGTCGTTCCCGGTCATGCTGACGACGTTTACCTGCATACACAAGGAGACGAAGGAGAAAATCAAGTACGATGACTACAAGAAACTCTCCGACAAAGAGAAAGAAGAGTATAACGTCTATCCGAAAATGCAGGTATTCAGGGTATTCAATGTGGCGCAAACCAACCTGAAAGAAGCCCGTCCGGAGATGTGGGAAAAGCTGGAACAGGAGAACGGACATCCTAAAATCGGGAACGGCGAGCAGTTCAGCTTCGCACCTGTGGACATGATGATAAAGGACAACCTCTGGATTTGCCCCATCAAGCCGATGCACCAGGACCAAGCCTACTACTCAATCTCGAAGAATGAAATCGTCGTGCCCGAGAAGGAGCAGTTCAAGGACGGAGAGGCGTTCTACGGGACACTTTTCCATGAGATGACGCATTCAACCGGAGCAGAGAGCGTACTCGACCGCTTCAAACCTACGGCTTTCGGCTCTCCAGAATATGCAAAGGAGGAACTGGTGGCCGAACTCGGCAGTGCGCTGGTCGCACAACGCTACGGCATGACGAAATATATCAAGGAGGACAGTTGTGCCTATCTCAAAGAGTGGCTCGATGAATTGAAGGAATCGCCGCAATTTATCAAGACAACGCTTCTTGACGTGAAAAGGGCGGCTTCACTGATTACCCAAAAGGTGGATAAGGTTGCGCTGGATTTGAAACAGGATGTCTCTGAGCAGGAGCAACAGGAGAACAAGGTATCTGCTACAGAGAAGATTTTCTACGCCTCGGTGGCTTACCTCCAGTTCGCCGATGACACGAGACAGCTTGACGAACTCAAGGACAAGGGCGACTATAAGGGACTGCTGACGCTTGCCAAGGAGTATTACGACGGCAACGGCATGGACGAGCAACAGACATACTCCTCTCCACTCCGGAGCCGTGGCGATGACCTCCTTATCGAGGATAAGGATTTCGCTGTAGTATATAACGGGAGTGTCGGTGGAACCTACGAGGTCATGCTGAAGTACACGGAACAGGAAGTATGCGACCACATCAGGCGCTACGGCATCGGCCGTGCCAGCGACGATGTTAAAGCAGTGGCGCGGGATATGGCGGCGGAGCAGTTTGCTGCCGTGTCGAGGCTGAAAATCCCCGCGTTCGAGCTTCCGGGCGGTGAAGTCCTGTATATCGGGTACAACAGGGAAACCGACTCGTTCGATGTCGGGCCGGCCACCAATGCTGGCATCATCGCACAGCACAGTTTTCCTTACGACCACGACGCCACGCTGGACGACAACCTGCAAAGGGTGAATGAACGGCTGAACGAAATGGAGGAATACCGTGCCGAAGAGGTACAAGAGGAGGATTACGGCGGGGGTATGCGCCGCTGACAATTGTGCAAAAAAAGGAATGTGGGGCGACTTCATCAGAAGTCCGCCCCACATTTTTCTCCATTGCAGATTGTCAATCAACCATGCGAACTTGTATTCTTATGTCTATTTTCCATTGTCGTTTCAAAATTCTCCTGCCCCCCATTGCTTCAAGCACTCTAAATGAGGAATTAAAGTCTCTCCAAATTCAGATATATAATATTCCACTTTCGGTGGAACTGAAGGGTATATTTTTCTATTTACCAATCCGTCCATTACCAATGAATGCAGAACTGTAGATAGCATTTTTTCCGATATAGAGGGGATTGTTTTATATAGTTCACTGAAACGTATTACTCTTTTCTCGTGTAATTTCAATAAGACGACCAAAGCCCATTTGTCTCCCAACCATTCCAGTATGGGAGATGCAGAACAATATTCGTAATCTAACTTTTTTCGCATTTTTTTCGTCCTTAAATATATTGATATTGAGAAAAACTAACTCAAACGTAAGTAGCTGACAGATAGTACAGTTCTTTTTTTAAAAAAAAGAGCATCCTAACTTCGCACTACAAAAATACGGAAAATAATTAATTCCAAGTGCTTAATTTATAAATATATGGAACTATTACATTTTACGGGACAAGTGTGGCGACCACCATACGAGGCAAATTCTCAACTCTTACAGGTAACTGCCGGATGCACTCACAACAAGTGCAAATTTTGTAGTTTATATCACGGAACAAAGTTTCGTCTATCTCCTGTTACGGAAGTCGAAGAAGATTTGAAAGTGATACAAAGTTATCAACCCAAAGCCCGGCGTGTGTTTTTAACAGGAGCCAACCCATTTGTGTTAAGTTATAACAAGCTGTTGGATTTAGGTCTTTTGATTAGGAAATATCTTCGTCATTGTGAAAGCATCGGTATGTTTGCCCGTATTTCGGACATTAAGCCGAAAACAGTAGAGGAATTGAAAAATCTGCGTCATTTAGGCTTTGATAGTATCAGTATTGGAACGGAATCGGGTGATGATGATACATTGGCAACAATGAACAAGGGATATACGGCGAATGATATTATTGAGCAATGCAAGAAACTGGAAGAAGCAAATATCGAATATAATCTCGTGTATCTAACAGGACTTGCCGGAAATAGCAAAGGAGAACGGAATGCTATCAATACAGCCAATGTATTCAACCAGTTACACCCTTTTACCATAAACTTCGTATCGCTGACTGTTTTCCCTGAAACAGAATTATATGAAGAAGTACAGCGTGGCAATTTTGTAGAAGCTACTGAGCACGAAAGACTATTGGAACTATGGACTTTCATTTCAAGGCTCCGAATAGAGACCACCTTGTTAGGAAATACGGTATCAAACACCGTTCCGTTCATTGGAATGATACCTAATGACAAAGTTCGACTTCTCAATGAATTGGATTTAGCAATAAAAAATATAAACGAAAAAGCATTTAGGCAATATAGAGATAATATTAAATCACTATAGGCGGATTATTCTTTTCTGTTTTTCTAAAAAACGTACCATTTTAATGTCGTTTTCTGATTGATTACGCTAACACGAAATTCAAGAAAGCCTATCAATTTGCTTTCTTGAATTTTAATAGGCTATTTATTACAATCAATTAGCCTGTAACCGTAACTGTCATTATTAGTTATGCCGATATAGTCTTATTACTGACTTTACAAATATTCTTCCCACTTTCCGCTGCTCGCTTATGCGGCGGGCGGCTTCCCGATGCTTGTCCGGCAGTATCAGAAGTGATAGTCGATGACCCCTCCGATGTAAAGTGTCGTACCCGGTTCAAGAGCGAAGATTTCCCGCAGGAACTCATAGGATTGTTCAGCATACGATTGTACGCCCTCTGCGTCCGTATAGAACCAGTAGCCGGTATCCAGCGGGTCTTTCAGGAATTTTTCGAGTTGGTAAACGGGGCCAATCCAATCCTGCATCTTATCAGGGGTAATGGCTTCCGCTCTCTTGCGGATTTCGGAAACAAACTCTTCTTTCCATTTTTCCGTTCCACCTTTGTAAAGGATAGTATCTTCGGAAGTCAATTCAAACATCCCTTTGGGGAGGACATGGTTTACCAGATAGCCGATATACTCCTTTCGTTCCTCGTCGTCAATTTCGGCACAATAGTCAAAATGACTGTTGTCCCCTTGCATGAGCGTGTCCTCGTTCAGGTAGTTGTCCTTCTCCACCCGTGTCTGGGTAATCTGAAAAATCTTGCTGTGCATAACTTTGAAATTTAATAGGTTATTTTTTTACTTTCCCTTTCATCGAGCCTTTTCGGCTTCTTGTCAGGGAGGGATTTTACATGCAGGACCAATAGCGGTAAGGGACGGGTAAGACAAGTAAACAGCCGGGAGACTTAACGGAATACCCACCCCGGAGGACGAGGCAGGAGCAGCGATATCCCGTCTGCCCCTGCCCGGCAAAAGACGGGGGACGGAAAGTCAATCTTTGATTTGGGAAGGCTGCCGTTAACCTCCGAAGGCCGTTAGCACAGCGGTACTTGAAGACCGGACAGCACGCTATACCTTTACATGATAAAATCGCACCGGCAAGGATAGCCGATGATGCGATATGGTAAGAACCGGAACGGGAAGCTAAAAGAGGGAGGAAAAACAGCCTGCGGTTAAAAAAGGATTCGCGACCTCTTTACGGCAGGAAACAAAATCCCCCGAACCTGCATGACAGATTCGGGGGCGTCACTCATAAGCGGTCGTGTTTGAACTTAATCCGTTATCCGATACTCGTTGATATTGACAAAGGCATCCTCGTTTTCCTTTTTCCATTCTTCAACGAGAGCTTCGACTTCCTGCTGCGATTTGACAGGCCGCTCTGCAAGGTCCTCCAGCCACTCGAACAGCCCCGACATATCGGCAAAGTATTCAGTGAGGTATTCCCCGTCATCCGTGCATACATCGGCGATATACTTGTCAGGAAAGTATTTGCCTTCATGGTCGTTTGTCCAGTATTCAACCATACCCGGCTCTTCCGATTGATAAAAATAGTAGAGAGAGGGGAATTTCTTGCAGACAAAATCGAATGTCTCGTTGCAAGGCGACCATGCGGTCATAGTCGAGAGTCTCAACACCTCTCCGTCGAATTGTGGAGTATCCCATTCGCCCCGACACCACACCTCGTTCCAATCGCCGCCCAAAGCGTCCACGAGGCAGCCGAGCCATGTCGTTCCAAATCCGTTTTTGACGGACGGCTCTTTCCGTTCCTGTAGTCTTTTCATCAACTCATAGAGGCTCTTCACTTCTTTTGCGTCGCCCTCTATCACATACGCAGTTGAACACCAATTCGGCATAATTTTGAATTTTAACTGTTGAACTTGTTTTTACTTTCCCTTTTCTCAAAGCCTTTTCGGCTTCTTGTCGGGAATTTTACAATGCAGGTCCAGCAACGGAAACGGGACGGGAAAGGCAAATAAATGGTCAGGAATTGAACGGAATACCCAACCCGAAGCGTATAGCGGTACGGGGGACTGAAAGTCAATCTCCGATTTGCGGAAGGCTGCCGTCCAATCCATGAAAACAATTAGCGCAGCGGTATTTGACGTCCGAACGGACGCTGCACCTTTGCATGGGAAAATCACACCGACAAGGATTGCCGATGATACGATAAGGAGAAGAATATAAAAACGCCGTCCCTCTCTTTCCGGTGACGACGTTTTCTTTTATAAAGGTAGGTTTGTTTTTTCGCGATAAGTGGAAAACAATACGCAGGGTTCCCTGTCCGATGGTTCAATGCTTATCCGTTTCCAGTGGGATTTGAACTCGGACACCGGGAACCTGATACCTCCTTTACGCAACTTGACAGGAACATGTATCAACCGGATTTCCGAAATGCAATGTGCTGCCATCAATGTTCTCAGGATGGGGGCTGATTGTGGAGACGCTTCCAAAGCAATGTACCCGGACAGCGTTGCCATAGACGACAGTTGCTCTTTTAGCAAGGAGGGCTCTACACTTATTTCTTCTTGTCCAGTTACGATGACACATTTACCGTCCTCGTAATAAAGCATGGCCGAGGCATTGCCCAAAAAGTTGCTTACACCAAACAACTCCGGTTTCAGGTACCAGTCTCGCAAACCGTCCTTGCGGGCAATGTAGCCATCTTTGGTGATTTGGGCCTGTAATATTAATTTCATACCTTAATTTATATATTCTTTATTATAAAATTTCCGTAAACATTACACAGAAAACAAAAGCTCTACCTGCCAGCGATTTTTATAAAGTTCAGCAACTTGAAGCGCAGATATATGCGTAGCATTGGTTATGAATGTAAATTCTCGTTCTTGTTCTTCATCCCAATATTTAACCAGTCTAAGTGGCTCTGGGTAATATTGTTTAGGATAGAATCCTGTCAGAAGTACACTCGCGTCTGAAAGCGCATTTTTAGGTAGCCTACATTTCCATTGGATGGATTTGTATCCGAGATTCTTTTTTGCTCTGACAACAAAGTAGGCTTCAATTTGATGAATTTTATACAGCATTTTGAAGTTGTTATAACCGCGGTCAAAGATGTAATAAGAGTTTGGTTCATAAGGAATTTCAATCATGACTTTAGAATCGTGTACGGATGCTTCCGTGATATGAAAGAATGCAGGAATCTGTGTTTCCACATCATATAATGTATGCACTTTGATACCACCTTTCTTTTTGCGGAATTTCGCCCACCAAAAGACTGAAAGGCACAGGTCAATAGTTGTCGAATCGAAAGCATAAACGTTACCGCTAAGTTTAAAAATATGATTAGCACACTTTTATCGTGCTTCGCTAACCAGGCAGTAAGCATATTCTTCAAAGATGTGATAGTCTCTATCTTGATTTGCTCTTGCCAGCGATGACTTTGATACATTTTTACCCATTCCTAAATGATAACATTTAGAATGATGAGCTTCAAGAGCAACTATCAAATCTCGCAGACTTTCACGATTAGAAAGTTGACCAAACATCAAAGCAAGTAGTTGATCCCAGCAGGTGAAGTGCTTCACATCTTTGTCGCCATCATACTTGGTGACTATGCGGTTAAACTTACTTCGATTCAGAAATGAAGCCAATTGAGCGAAAACGTATTTGTCTTGGAACATATGCCATCGGATTAATCTGATGCAAGGTTACAAATTCAAGTCCGTTCGCTCGGAAAATCGCTATAACTAACTAAATTTCAAATATTTCAAAGAACTCTTTTAAATTTTAATGGGACAGTAATGAAAAATTATATAAAAAACAAGAGTGGATATATTTTTTTTCTGAAAAATTTGCATATGAAAAATATTCTCCGTATATTTGAAGCACTGAAGTAGTCATTGGCGCCAAGGCTGTTTGATGTATCATATTAACTAAATAAAAAGAATATGGATACTTTACTAAATTCAACCTTCCACCAAGCATATCTATCGAAAAGATATATGCTTATTAAGATTGTTCTTTCGGCAATTGTCGTATTGTCTTAATATTTGTGTTCAGAATATTAAGACGTTAAGATTCACGTGACAATTGAATTCCTATTTTATCAATCTTATTAAGAATATAGTTATGAAAATTATCAATTTATCCAATCAGAGATTTGGAAAGAATGCAATGGTTGCATCGGCAGCCGGTTGTTGCTGTTGCTGTTGCTGTAATTGCAATTGCGGTGGGGATGAAAGTTCCACTACCACTGTCATAGTTGCAGAACGCGCGACAATTTCTAGCTTATAATCTGTAGTCGTATACATAACTTCAAAGTTGTGTAAATACCCAGTAGAATTATTGAAGTTTATTAACATAGGTGCGCAGAATTCTGCGCACCTAATAAAAAAGATATATATGCTAGCTAATTATGATATATTTAAAGATGAAGATAATGGCTGTTATCAAATCAGATCCAAAACATCAACCTATGCAATTGTTTTTGATGAAGAAATATCAGAGGCGATATTTTTACGAATAGTAGAATTGTCTTCTCAAGATAAAAGATTCAATTTGCAGAAAATAAGAAAGAATTTACTTGGAACTTTTGAAGAAGATAAGGTTTTGAGTGTCTTAAATAATCTTAGAGAAGCTGGACTTATCCCTGATGATATACATACATGCACAGGAGAGGATCTTTCTGAGTTTAGAAGTATAGGAGATATTTCTTTGGCAATTATAGGCGTTGGAAGCCTCACTAAAGCTCTAAAATCAGTTTGCGAAACCGAGAAATTCAAAACAATTTCTGTGGTTGAGTATACCATAAAAAATTTCGAAGAAAAGATTCTTCAAGTTTTTAATGAACATGATTTTGTTATTGTTGATGCAAATCAATGGTCTCCTTTTCATTTGGAAATAATTAATGATACTGCTGTCAAACAAAATAAGCCATGGCTATATATTTCTGGTGTAAATGAATCTAATATTGAGATCGGACCATTGTTTTATGGGAAAGAAACCGGATGTTATAATTGTTTGATATCAAGAATCAAAAGCAATCATGCACATCCTCAATATTTAACATCTTATGAAAATTATTTAAGGGGCTTAAAACGTCCGTCTATATCCAATGAGTTGCACCATGACGGTATCATATATTCATTAATTGCTAATTTTGCTATTTATGAAGTGGTAAAATTTATTGAAGGTTGGGCATTGCCAATAACATGGCAAAGCATTGTAACATTTAATTTATATAACTATGAGTCTACAATTCATATGTTATTAAAGAAACCATTGTGTGAAGTATGTAAACCGAATATTAAATACAATCCCTCACCGTGGTTGGATAAAATAACTTTAAAATAGAAACTATATGAACTATTCTTTTATAAATAAAAGTCTTAATGCTGTATCAACAGAATTAGGAATTTTGTACCATTTGGTTTCATCTCCAAGTTGCGCACAAGATCCTAAAATCCTTGGGTATGGTATTTGGCCATGTAATACAGTGTATTTAGGGCCTGAAAAATTCGAAGGGCGTAGTTCTGGATGTGGTTATGATCAGGAAGGATGTTTGTTTTCTACAATTTGGGAATCTGCAGAAAGATATGCACCGACTTTTTATGACAGTAAAGAATTGGTATTTGCTTCATATAATGAATTATCTATAGAAAAAGAGGCAATACATCCAAATCAGATTGCTTTATTCCATGATAAACAATTTGATTCAAATAACAATCAAAAAATCACAAAACTTACTCCAGATTTGAAAATTTCTTGGGTTCCGACTGTAGATTTGGTAAATAATAGAAAAATAACATATGTTCCTGCACAATTGATTTTCCTCCCGTTTACTAAAGATAACAAATGGATAACATACAACACCTCTACAGGTCTTGCTGCACACATTAATTATCATAAAGCTATTTTGAATGCGATATTTGAATGTATTGAACGAGATTCATTTGTGTTAACTTGGATGCAAAAGATTGCTGCTCCTAAAATTATCATATCAGAAGATATACAACAATATATAAATGAGAGATTTACTGCAAAATGTGAATGGCATTTTTTTGATATTACATATGATTTAGAGATTCCAACTGTATTTGGTATATGCTTTGGCGAAGCTGATTATGGTAGTTTTGTAGCTGTCGGATCATCAACACGGGCTACTATTGGTGAAGCTCTAAAAAAAGTAATATTAGAAATCGGACAAACAGCACCATATTTCAGATATGTTTTAGGTAAAAAGAAAGAAGAGAATTGGATACCCACAAATGATTTCTCTAAAATTAAAAATTTTGAAGATCATTCAGCTTTCTATCTAAAACGCCATGATTTGTGGCATGTTTTTGATGATTGGAGAAACATTGTACCCAGTAAACATATCGATTTTCATCAGAAGCAAGAATTAAGCGATGTGGAGCAAATCTTAAGATGTTTAAGAGTATTTAAAACAAAAGGATACAATGTGCTATTTAAAGATATAACGACTCCTGATATAAGACAATTTGGGTATTATAGTATAAAAATATATATACCTCAATTAATACAAATGGGAGGTTCATATTCGTGGTATTTTTTGGGGAGTCAAAGATTGTACACTGTTCCTAAGCAATTCGGATATACTTGTAACGGATTTGAAAATCTAAATCATTATCCACATCCTTTTCCATAAAAATATACAACGTAATAACATAAAAAATGATTCCATGGACGATAAATTACAGAAAAAACTCTCAAAGTTAGATGTTACAATATTTGGCAAAAAAAATATTGAGGAATCTTTAGCCATGTTGTATCACGAAAATTCAAAGTTTAACAAATATAAATTAAGAAAAAATGGTGAACGAATAGAAGCATTTAATAGTCCTTATATTATCGCTAGAGCTGCACAACCATATAAAATTTACCCTGCCAATATTTCTATAGATTTGAATTTATACAAAATGGCACCTCAAGTTGCTCTCCATGAAATTTTGGCTCTTCGCAGATCACTTAGACAATATAACGAGAATTATAAGATTTCATTGAATGAAATAGCGTATATACTATATAATTCTTATGGAGTGACCAAAACATTTAAAATTGCAGATTCATTCGAAGCCGATGGAAATTGGGGGCTTCGCAATGTTCCGTCAGCAGGAGGTTTGTACCCTTTAGAGTTATATATTGTTATTTTGAATGGTCACATTAGTTCTGGTATATATCATTACCGATCAGATACTAATACATTAGAGTTAATAAAAGAAGGAAACTTTCTAGATTATTTACGAGAAAATATGCAATGTGAACCATATGTAAATATCTCTACGGCGTCCGCAGTCATTTTTTCTACAGGAATTTTTGAAAGAGTTGCTATAAAATATGGAGATAGAGCTTATCGTTTTTTAATACAAGAATCGGGTATTGTTGGACAGACTATAACTCTTCTTCTCGAATCTATTGGTTTGGGTTCTTGTTGGATTGGAGCTTATATAGATGACATGATAAATGAATTGCTAGAAATAGATGGCGTATATGAGTCGGTAAACAATGTTATAGTAATTGGAAAAAAGAAATAAGTATGGACAATCTTATCACTTTGCAAAATGTCTCTTATTTTAGAAATGAAAAAAAAATATTGGACAAAATTAGCTTCACTATTGGTAGAGGTGAAAAAATAGCATTGCTTGGAAGTAATGGGGCTGGTAAATCGACTCTAATTGACATAATGACACAAGATATTAATCCAACAGATGGTAATATATTTTTTGATCGTACGTCAGTATTTCCCAAAAATAGAACTGGTGTTTTATATGGTTGTTTACCATTATTCCCTTACTTAAGAGTATTTGAGCAAATACGATATTTTACAGCTATTTATAGGCTTGATTATAAAGAGGTTGAAAAAGAATACTATAAACGACTCGGCATAGATAAAATTGAAAACTCTTTTATTTATCAATTATCGCAAGGTGAAAGACAAAAACTTGGACTGTTAATTTCAATCATTAATAATCCCGAACTACTAATTTGGGATGAACCTTTCAGTAATTTAGATCCTACTACTATTGACACCTTTTGGGGAATTGTTAACTCAAATAAAAAAACAATTTTTTACTCTACTCATAACTGGGAAGATGCCATGAAAAAATCCACTAAAGTATGCCTGTTACACGAAGGTAGATTATTAGAGGAGCCTAAAAATCCAGTAGAACTACTATCAGAATTTCAAAAGCAAAATGTTCTTATTGTCGGCATTGACAATCTTGTTTCTGAAGTAATAATAAATTATAAATACTATAAATTAGATGGTTGTTATTATGTCTTCTGGAACACTGATGAGCCTATTGTAACTGAAATATCTAAATTAACAACTAATTTTTCAGTAAAAAAAATCAGTCTTATAGATTACTATAGATACAGAACCTCTAAATTATAAGAATTATGATAAAAGTCTTTTTTAGTCTTGTATATTATAGAATAGTAGAATATCTACATGTAAGGCAAGCTATCTTCTTTTCTGTAGTTTTTCCTATATTCTTGTTTGTGATAATGACATCACTATGGGGTAATGTTAACGTTGATTATTCAAATTTCATGTTAACGGGTGTCATTGGAATGACCATAGCGAGTGAAGGAATATTTTCCATTGGTCAGAGTGTGAAAAGGTTTTATATGTCTGGAATGATAAAGTACATACGAAAAATGCCTTTTAGTGTGTTATTTTATATGATGAGTATAGTTGTGGCAAAGATAATTAATTTAATGGTTATCATAGCCCTTATGTATGCGATAGGAATCGTGTTTTTTGACTGTACGATAACGCCTATGGATATAGTTAATGCTATTAGTGGTTTATTAATAGGACTTACCCTATTTTCTTTTATCGGGCTTGTTCTTTATTTTATTAACATACGGATGGAGTCAGAAAAAAGCATTGTACATATTGTTTATTTATTAACTATTTTTGTCAGTGATGTTTTTTATTCTGTAGGAGATATCAGCGTTGTTATCAAAACTATGGGGGATATTCTACCTTTAAATGGTATCCTAAATATTATTAGATATGGAATATATGACTGGTCAATACTTCCATGGGCTGTTATTCCGGTATGCGTTTTTATCATTTTGATTAAAAAAATTGAAGTAAAAAGATAAACTTATGATTGAGATTATTCAATTATTGCTTTTTTCCTTGATAATTATATTTCTTCACGAATTAGGACATTATATAGTTCTGAAGATATTTAATATACCTATTTATAGCATGGGAGTCTCATGTCAACCTGTACCGCATTTTTATATTCGATATAAGTGGCCAACAAGTATTATTAAACATTGTGCTATTATTCTTTCTGGTTCGCTAACGACAATCTTGGGACTTAGTATATTGCTTTTATTTATTAATTATAATATGATGAAGATGTTGTTTGCAGTATATTTTTTTCAGTTAATATGTGAAACTAATCCATTCTTTTCAGATTATGTCTTTGCATATGTAATTTATAAAAATAAAATAATAAACTCAAGCCCACAAAGTTTGAATGTTTATCGTTCATTAATTAATAAATACATGTTTAGTTTTGCTTGGTATATTCATTTCATATTATGGAGTATTCTTATTATTTTATTAATACGATTAATTGATTTTAAGGATATACTAAATATATAATTTTATTTGTCACATTACTTTATAAAATAAATTGTTTTACAAATAAAAGAATTCATTATGGAAAATAAGAAATTAAATGAAACTGAGAGTATTGAACTAATAATACAAATGATCAGAAACACTCGGAGAAATATTGTTGTTGGAGGTGGGAATCAATTTATAGTATGGGGAGTATCTATTCTCTCAGCATCTATAATTGTAACTATACTTAATTTATTTATAAACAATCATCTTTGCAATTTTGCTTGGTTCATTATACCCGTTATTGGTTGTGTCTGGAATAAAGGATTGAAGCATAAGGAAAAACTATTTACTTATGTCGACAAGATATTAAAATATATATGGATAACTTGTTGCATTTTCTGTGTTTTAACACCAGTGTTTATCGGGGTGTCATATCATTTTAATGGTTCCGAATTATTGTATAGCATTATCCCATTTATTGAATTATTGATAGTATCTATCGGTGTTGCAATATCAGGTTTAGTTTTAAATGCAAAGTATGTAGTAGTTTCAGGCTTTGGAGGATTTGTTGTTTCATTTATTACATTTATCAATATTCCACACATTATACCATTAACGTATGCAATTTGGGCTATAGCTTGTATGATTGTTCCAGGAATATATATAAAATACAAAAGGTTATGCTAAAAGAATTAAATCCGCTACTTCATTCTGAATTGAGATTGGCTATAATGTCAATTCTTTTAAATGCAGAAAAAGCTGATTTTACTTATCTACTTGAAACGTGTCATGCAACCTCAGGGAATCTTAGTATCCAACTTAGCAAATTACAAAAGGCTAATTATATATGCATACAAAAAGAATTTGTTGGTAAACGTCCTCAAACGATGTGCTTCATAACAGAACAAGGGAAATTGGCTTTTGAGCAATATGTTGAAAACTTGAAAAGCTATATAAATTTATAACATATGTTTAACCATTTAAATTAAAAAAAATGAAGTCTCTATTATTAATTTCAATTATTGCACTAAGTGTAGTATTTCAGAGCTCCTATGCCACTACTAGCGTATGTTTTTACATGAATGATCAAATTTGTGTGGAAACACAAGAAGAACAGAATGTTCATAATAGAATAATGGATGCTTTTATGAATTCATTTGTTGAACAAAACAACTCAAAAATGTTATCACTTATTGATGAATTTTCATCATTGTATCACAAAAGCAATAATTCTATTTTCCTATATTGGAAAGGATATACTCATTATTACTGTAGTATATTTTATTTAAAAAAAAGTGAAACAGGTAAATCTTACGAAGAATTAAAGAAAGGTATTGACGCATTAGAATCAATAAAGAAAAAGAATTCGGAAGATTGTGCCCTGCTTTCAATGTTACACAGTTTCTCATGTCAGTTTTTAAAATTTCCAAAAGTAATTCAAGCGTCTAAAAGTGCAACTGATTATATTGAGCGTGCTTTAAAACTTGATGATAACAATCCAAGAGTATACTATGTCTTGGCTAATAATGATTATTATACTCCCGAAACCTATGGTGGAGGAAATAAGGTTGAAGAATATGCATTGAAAGCTCTTTCTATTTCTTCTATACAAAAAATTGCCAATCCTTATTTACCTTCCTGGGGCAGACAAGAGAGCTATGAATTACTGACAAATTATTATATAAAAAAAAACAATATGAAACAAGCAAAAAAATACATTGAGTTAGGACTATTAGAATATCCCGATAATTATACTCTAAAGTACAATAAGTCTAAGTTGTAAAAAATCTCTTTGAAATTCTGGAATAAGGTTCTTAATATTATATTACCTGTTTCAGAATTTCAAATTAGCTATATCCATTCAACAACAATATATTATGAAGAAATTATTTATATCATTAATTACAGTTTTTACTTTAGCAAAAATTGTAAATGCGCAAGAAATATCAGGGACAGTGGTGGATGAGAGGAATTTGCCTATATTTGCTGCTAATGTTTACTTTAAATCAAATCCTCATAATGGTGCAATAAGTGATTTGAATGGGTATTTTTCTATTCCTTATACATATGATAATGACACCCTCATTATAACATTTATTGGCTACCAGAATAAAAGAATTCCGGCTGTTGAATTGGAAGAGGATTCAAAGAATATCATAACATTAAATGCCGACCCTGTACTTTTAGATGAAGTTGTTATTGCAGGGACTACTCCAATATCAGAGCAATTTTCGACAGAAAAACTCAGCAGTTTAGATATATATATGAATCCTATATCTCAAGCCGATCCTTTAAAAGCCATAATTAATATGCCTGCTTCTACCAATAGTGATGAAAGCGCAAATCCATCTCTGCGTGGAAGCAGTTCTGATCGTTCAAGAGTTATATACAATGGCGTACCAATTTATCGCCCAGTAAGAGCTTCAAGTTTAAATAACATTGGTTTTTTTAGTATTTTTAATCCTGAGATGATAGACGTACAAACTGTATATCCATCCAATCCTCCTTTAATAACTGGCAATGCTTCAGGGGGGATAATAGATATATCAACTATTAAGAAAATTAGCAAAAACACATATCAACTTTCAGCAGGGATTGGAAATATTGGCTTTTCAATGGGGCAAAAGTTACAAGGAAAATCTACTTTTATTCAAATTTATGGAAATTGGCAAAATTCATATTTGCTAAAAAAAATAAACACTAAGAGTTTGCCTGATATGAAAAGTTATGATACAAAAGATGTGGGTATAAATTTTCGATATACTCTTAATGATAAAATGTATTTTAATTCTTATAATTACTTTATGAGCGAGAATTATAATGGTACATCTGCAATGTTAGCTTACCAGGGAAATCTTAAATCTAATGGATTAAGATATTTCTCTGTTAACAATTTTGTTATATTTTTTAAAAAAGGGATGTTTAAAATTAATCATGGGTATAATTACGAAAAAAAAGAAGTGCTATTTGGAAATAATATTTTGAACTCAAAAGACTATTCCCATTATGCGTCAATAGATTATAAAACAGATATTACAAAAAAATAACTTTTCAAACAGGGGTAAGTTTAGATAACCAGAATACTTTGGTAAAAAATAAAGTTCCGTTGTATTATTATGCGATGAATAAGGAATCTCCTACCTATAATCAAGATACAATAGTTTCAAATTATATACTTGAACCATATTTTTATGTGAATTGGGATATACATAAAAGAGTTTCTATGTCAATAGGAGCTAGAACAAACATACCAATCAATAAACAAAAACAATACACTAGTTTTCAATATAGCCTAAAGTATGTACCTGCTAATAATCATACATTGATTTTAAGTGCTGGACATTATCATAATTACACACAGCCTGATTATTATAATTTAAAATACAGATTATTGAAGAGCAAACAAGTTTCTTTGGACTATATATATGAAAATAGACAAACTAAGATTCAATCGGCATTATACTATAAGCAAGAAAGTGGAGAACGAGACATTGACTTTTATTACACTATAAATAAGACTCAGACTTTGGGGGTTGAATTCTCAATATCGCAAACTTTATGGAATTATCTTACTATATCTTTATCTAATTCAACAATCAAACAAGAAGCGAATGTAAATGGAACAAAATATAAAGGAGGACATAATTTTTTATATTTTTTGAAACCATCAATTACATATAGTAATCCTAAATTGTTCTCAATCGGTCTTATGTATATAGGACGTCCTGGAAGTTATAACCTGCATTATCCGGTACTTTCTTCTCGTTGGAATTCTGAAGCAAAGGCATATGAACCTATATATAGTCAATTAGAAGAATTTCAAAATAGAGCATATAACAGATTGGATTTATCTATGTCAAAATACATGACCTTCAAAACATGTACATTAACTGTATATTTATCAATAAATAATATATTGAATACTAAAAATGAAACTAATGAATTGTATTATTATTCAGACTATTCCAGTATTTATAAAAAATATCATTCTTTAAAAACTTGGTATTTTGGTGTAGTACTTACATTTTAATAATAATAACAATAATTATACTATAAATTATTCAACATCACAGATATAGATTATAAATTTCTGAGGATTAATGCATTTTTCTTGTAAGCACCCGAGAGCCTGTGCAAAAACCTTAGACGCTATATTGAATTATCAGTTATTTTTCGTATATTTATATGGGTAACGACATTCCTGCATGGTTATATCCTTTCGAACATCAATGCGGAGATACAAATGACAAGGACCGCCTCGTCTCCGATTACATGTTAAAAACCATTTGGTACGAACAATTTCCATGTGCAATACCTGTACCTTATGTTCCGGGTAAAATATCTTATACTGAAGTTCCACATGAGAAATGGGCCATAAGCTCAAAATTTTCCGGCTGTAAAATGGCTTTGTTTTATAGTAAAGGCGAACAAGGCAGACGTTATGTCTGTCATCTTGCCATTAATGACAGAGCGTATAGATACGAAAATAAAGAAGCATTTGAAAGGGATGAGAGAATCCAAAAACATTATATGTGAAATATTTCAAAGAGAGAGAATTTTTGCTGAACTGATAGTAGATTGTCAGATTGAATTGAACAAAGATGTATATGGTCTTATTTCCGGAACAGACGAATTCTATTCATTTGTCATAGGAAGAAAAGAAGGACGTCCTTGGAGAATTGTAGCGTGGGCACGACTAACGGTTTGTGGAAAACCACATGAAATCACTGAAATGAGATGGCTGTAAAAAAACTATATAAATAGTTGAATTTCCCGTTTCAAAGAAGAGTGCCGAATCGAAAGAAACAGCACTCTTCTTTCAGTTAATCGTATGTATTATTTCGTTGTTTTTGTCGTTTCAAGAAAGAACAGTTCCACTTTCGTATGGCGGTTGGCTTCTATCGGTACATAGTCGCTGATACCGCCCTTGCCTGTCTGTGTTATGCGGTCATACGGGATTCCTCTATGCTTCAATTCATCGGCAATGTAGGCGGCGCGTGATGCACTCAATGATTCGTTGATGTCTGCCGTGCCTGTTGAACTGTCCGCCGCACCTGTCACCATCACCGCCACCCCGTGTTTCTTTGCTACCCGTGCCAATTCATCAAGATTGAGCATTTGCGAAGCATCCGTCAGTCTGTTCGAATTGAGGGAGAAAAAGAAATATACGGGAGAGCCAATACATTCGCTTCCGTCAGATGCAAGGGAGGCATATCTTCCAGACGTGAATATGGTATCGGTATCGGAAAGATTGCCGTTCCCGCCTCCGTTTTCATTGATGCCGGACGTGCTGTTTCGATTAGCAGCCGTCAGGGTGTCCGTCCGTGTATCTCCGTATGAATACTCGCCCTCAAGAAGCGACTTCCCGTCCCAATGCCTGTTTTTCAACCTTGCCCGGAGTGAATTTAATCCACTGTAATTGTTCACGGGATATTGGCGTCCGGTGGCATCCTCGCTCCCGAACAGTTGGCTGTACGTGTCGAGCAGACCTTCTATTTCCAGTATCTTCTTCAATTCGGCAAGCGTCCGCCTGTCCTGATCGATACGCCCCTTGGAACGGTTGTTCTCCTCCGACAGGAAGTTCGTGTAGTCCGTGAGCCATTCGTTCCTGCGGATGTAGGGCGTGGCGTCTATCGCACGCTTCCATCCGGTCTGCCCGATGTGGAACGTGAACCCTGCCGAGAGCGACACCATGTGGTCGCCGAGACGGTTCGCCCTGCCATACCCGTCGAAGTCCTGGAATGTGGTCATGCTTGAGAGTTCCAACATGGCGCTTAACCGGCTGTTGATACGATACTGTCCTTGTACGCCATAGGAAATAGCGAACGGATTGTGCCCGTTGGTAGCGTGGTGTAGTAGCCCGACACCCGCAAAGGGTGCAAGGCTCCAGCGCACCTGTTCTTGCCGGGCGTACCCGTAACCGAGCACATTCCATAGCAGATCCGCATGGATGTGGTGATAGTCCTGTGTGGATAGCCGGGCGTCCTTGAACTGCAGGCCGCTGTAATTTATCCGTGCGCCGACAGACGGCGTGAACCACTTGCCGACAGCGAGGCTGTACGAGGGTTTCATCCGCCCGAACAAGTCCTCACAACCGAGCGGGGTGCCGAGAAAAGCGGTCGTGCCTCCGGCAATGCTGACAAACCAGTTGCCGCTTCCGCGAGCCGGAAGTACCACTCCGTCGAGATAAGCCGGCGGCATTGATTGGAGCTGTTCAGTGACAACATGATGGGACGTGTATCGTACAGTGTCCTCTTGTTTGGGTTGGCTATTTGCCCATGTCTGCATCGAGCAAAATAGCGCAAAAATAAAAATGATTTGTTTCGTCATATATTGATGATTTTATGTTATACATTTGATTTATTTACGGGATTATCCGCCATTTACCGCTTGGACTTTTTGCCGATGCTCGGACGCATCATACGACTTGCCATCCTCATGCAGCGGAGCGCCCACGCCCGGTTGTCTTCATCATCGTCGCGCCCCCATTTAAGGTCGCTTCCGCCGCCTCCGCCGCCATGTGTTTCGGCAAACGTGGTGGCATCATCGACCATGCCGAGAAAGAGCATCGTAGCGCAGTGCATGACTTCCGTACCCTGTTCCGCGATGGACTGTACGAGTGTACCGTCAAACAGTTGCCGTTCTGACACGCCCATCTGTGCCGACACGTTCCGGAACTCGCTGACCACACTTTCCAACAGGGCATCCTTTAACAGGTTGTCCACTTTGGAGTGTACGTCGTGCGAATACCGGTAGGCTTCTTCCTTGAGTTCTTCCGTGCGTTCCTCAATGGCACTCATGTTCTCTTTCAGGTCGGCGAGTTGTCGGTCAGCCGCCTGCAACTTGCCTTGTTTGTCTGCCAGTTGCCGGGTGATTCCTTGCAGCTCTTTCTCCAAACCTTGAACCTGCACGGCCAATTGCACTGCATCCCCCTTGTTCGCTTTCAGGTCGCTTTCGGCTGCCGATAGCTGCGCCTCCTTTTCGGCTTTCGCCTTTTCGAGGTTCTCTACCATCGTCGTAAGACCTTTTACCCTGCGTTCTGCCAGCCGGATTTCCGATTGCAGGGAGGACAACACTTCCTGATGACGGCCAATCCGTTCCTCCATAGTCGTGCATTCCTCCGACAGCATACGGCGGTATTCCTCGGTCGTGCGGTGCCGTGCGCCGGTCTCGGCGATACTCCGTCCTCTCGACATTCCCCATTTCGTATTGACTTCGGCGAAAAAGTCGGTATGGAGCTGTTTCATCCGTTCGCTGTACTCGAACTTGTCCTTTCCGGCGAATATCTCCTTGTACGCAAACTTGCCGTCCTTGATTGGCAGAAGCGTACAGTGGACGTGCGGGTTCAGCTCGTCCAGATGTACAATGAAGGCGGCTATATTCAGCTCGCCGTATCTGCGGCTCACGAACGAATAGACATCTTTCGCCCAGCGTTCGATGTCGCCTTTCCTTTTGATGCGTGAATTGTCCGCGCCCTCCTCAAAATCCACCTGCTGCGTGCCGAACGCCAGCTCGTGCATCCGCTCTCGCGAACCTCCGAAGATGATGTTCACGACCGTGCGGTATTTCGGCTCCACCAGCCCCTCATTGGGGTCCTTGATGCCACGATGTTTCAAGATGTCGGCCATGCGTTCGGGAATGCTCCGACTCGTGTCTATGGGGCGTATTTTACCACCGGGAGCAATCTCGAAGTTCAACTGTTTGCGCGTCGGATCGTAGTTGCCTTTTTTCATGGCGTACTTTTCCGCCTTTTCGCTACGGTTACGCTGATGCTCGTTGCTTTGGGCGGTGGTGATGCCTTTCGACACCTGAACGTCGAGCACTTGTTTTGCATTTGCCATATTGTTTTCGTGTTATTTCGGTCAATCCACCGTGTCCCAGCTTGCTGTTCCAAAGGACACCCTTCCCGCCGACGTAAGGCAGGTGGGGTATTAGGCTCCCCACTCCCTCTGTTCCGTGGCAGGCGGGCAAGCCCGCGTGCCTGTTATAACTGGCAAGGTTCCCGACCGGGACCAAAGGCGAATCGTCCGGGGTTATACATTCGGTTTGCGGTCTCCGGTCTGATACGCCGCTTCCTGTGCCCTCGCGGCGAGCGCCATGAAAGGCTTGGAAAGCGCATCGAAAATCTCCTTGTCGTCATCGTCGAGATTGTCTTCCTCCGCTTCGGGATCGAGAATATACTTGGCGAGCAATCTCGAAATTTCAACGATGCCCGTCCAGTCTCCGTCGAAGCGGGTACGGAAGTCTTCCAAAAATTCCGAACCGTTGTCGAACCTTCGCTTGCGTAGCGCCCGCTGCATGGCGGCATGGGAAATACACCCCAAAGCGGTCGTGCAGATTTTTACGGCCCGTTCGTCATCACTCGCGGCCAAATTGACAGAGGAGGAGTTGTCCGGTTTCGGGCAAATGCCGGGTACGCCTGTCTCGGTCATCGCCTGACGGACGAGCCGCTCGCACTCGTATCCGATGTCATCGAGTTCCGCTTTGCCGATTACCCAGTCGGACAATACCGCACGCAGTTGGTCGGCAAGGCCGGGTGTTTCCTGTACATTGCGTGAATCCGCAGGATGTCCGGTTTGCAAGGGCATGGTTATGATGACGCTTTTCGTCAGCCGGGTGCGTTCCAACTGTCCGAGCGCTTCGAGCGTGTCCAGAAACGAGCGGACGGTAGCGCGGTGCCAGCGCCACTCCGAGGCGAGGTCGGAAACAGTTACATGACACTGGCATGGACGGAGTTCATAGTCCTGCTTTCTTAAAAAAGGTGATACGAAACCTGCCAGCGATTTATCCAGAAGGTCCGCGTAGGCTTCCGTCCTTGTCTTTCGCTCGCCGACTTTTTCCTTGAGGTAGTCGAAAACCTCTACGTTTGCCAGTATGGAGGCCGGCATTTCATTTCCATTTTTCATTTTGATTCTTTTTTTGATGATTTGTCATTGTGAAAATTGTTCGGGTTTATCAAGTTGTCGTTGTCCGCTTCGTGCGGCAACATTACGTGATGATTGTCGTGATAGCTTTCGGCAAATGTCTCGGGGTGCTCAACCCAATTGAAAATCTTATCCATGTCGTTTTCCTTCCATTCGGACATTACCCGCACGGAAGGATAGAACAAGGCTGCCAGAAGAACGAAGGAGATGGTAACGGCCAGCGTGTGCAGATGCGGTATGCCGACGATGACCACTGCCACGAGCGCGTAGATGGCGAACGCACGCGGCCGGTCGAGCAGGTAGCGCAGCCAGCGGTCCGTCCGTCTGTGAGAGGCCAATGCGGCACATACAATGGTCGAGAACACGATACCGAAATCACCGGGGTGTCCGTTCGTATATACATAGTGGTACAGGAGCAGCACGGTGAGCAGTACCCACGTGTGGAGTTTGCGGGCCTTTTCGTTGCGGACCATTCTCTCGTAGAATCTGTCCATGAAACGACGGTTGCTCTTGTACAATGCCGATGTTATGGCGACAGGCATGGCGAGAAACAGGAATTGCAGTATAATCCAAGTCATAGATAATATGAGTTTGAGAATATGTTAAGTGGCCGGACCACAAGTTCAAGCCGGATAACGCCGTAGGTGGCCAGCCGGATAATGGCTTCGGCATCTCTTGCCGAGAGGTAGCTGTCGCCTTTCTTGATACGGGTCTTGAACGAGGCGTCCTGCTTTCGGTAGGTGGCCAAAGCCTTGTCCAGTTCGTGTTCGGGAACCATCCACGTCATGCCCTTGTCGTATGGAGCATTGTCCTTGTAGGCACGCAGTACCAGCGTGCGGGAAACGAGGTAGTCGGTACGGGTGCGTCTCTTGATGACATGTTCCTTGTAGAGACTGTCGTCGGCGACCTCTATCCATGTACGGTACGTGTCGATGCAGAATACCAGCTGCCGGTATATCGTATTTCGCATGGCCCGGTGTTTCAAAAGAAATCAATCAGGACATCCGCATGGTCTTTCTTGTACTTGAAATGCCCGTTCTTGGAGTGCAGTTTCAGGTCAAGGCAGAGGTCGCCGTACATCATTTCCAGCGAATCATAGACAGTCGCGGTGATATGACGCACCTTGCCATCCGCCTCCGTCCTGGCATTGATTTTAAACATCTGTCCGAATGCGGGGTTTGAATAAGCGCAGGTACTGTGTCCGAAATTACCAGATCCGCCTGGGATGTGATGGTAAAGCGTGATTAGCTCCATATCATCCTCAAACATATCCATCACCTCTTCCAAATCGTAAGGATCGCGTAACGGGAACGTGAGCAACACGTAGTCGCCGTAGAACTTCGGCTCTTCCATTGTCGTAATGTTAAGCAGCCGGGGCAACTGCAGGGGAACGGACGCCATGAAGTCGTCCAGAAAATGTCGTAGCATAATCATATCATGTATTTTGTTAGACTTTGTTTTTATAGCGTGGCGATGTGGATTTCGATAAGCATACCGGGCAATTCTTCCAGCCTGTCGTTCTCCGAGGACAGGATTTTACGCAAAGTGCTGAAAGCACCGGGCGTTTCCGTCGCCATCCTGTCAAGCACCTCCTTTTCACGGGGTGAAAGCAGTGCCAGGCAGAAACCGTCCAGCGAGGCGTATGGCTGGAGAATCATCCAGATAAAGGCATGGGCTTGTCGGGGTGTGGTAACCTCGCCCCGGTGTATTCCGTCAAGGCAGGCCTGTACATTCTGTATCACCCGCCGGTTGGTGCGCATGGCCATGTAGAGCATGGCTTCCTTATAGGTGATTTCCTGCCGCTCGGCGGCACGGAACACCTCGGCGCAGCATTTTTCCGTATCGCGGGTGATGTCGGACAGGTCCATGTCGTCGTAATCGTTCAGGCGTGCAAGGAAAGCACGGAAAAGGGCATCTTCCTTTCCGATGAACCGGGTAAGGTCGCTGTGTCCGTGTATGCCCTTGCGCTGTGTCTCGGAGAGAAGCGTGCGGTACGCCGACAAAAGTTGTTCTTTGCCACCCCGGTATGCCATGCGGCTGTCCAGCGAGGCGAAAAACGGTTGTATTTCCTGCGCAGAGCGATGCAGCTCCCCGTCTTCGGCGTATGGAGAGAAGTGCTCTTTAAGTGCCAGCACCTCTTTATAGGTGCGCGGTCTCGACAGCGCCAGCCGGGAAAATTCCATACGGATGGAATCGTGCAGCAAGAGACATTCTTTGCGCATATCGGTGTGGGAACGCCACAGCGTGTCCCGTCGGATATGTGCGGACACGGAATCCCTGACCGTCTGCCATTGCCCGAGACGTGCCGTCAAACCTTCAAAAGAGAGCCTGTCCTGTGTTCGTAGTTCGGACAGGTATTCTCTGTATGTTCCGGCAGGGGTGTCTTTGGCTTCGTCGTATGACTTTCCGCTTCCTCCGCCGCATGATGTCAAGGTGAAAACGGCAACTGGTATGGCATATATTCCGATAGCGGAAAGTGCAATTTTTAAGTATGACATATATAAATCATATTTTAATTTCATATTTTAACCGCAAATCTATGTATTATTTTCAAGACATCTATCACCCTGTTCCGTTTTTTGATTATTTTTCAATATCATACTTAATAGTATGATTTTCAGTGAAAACAAGTGAAGAAAAAGCGGTCAAAAAAGTGGCAAAGTTCATTTTTTCAACCAAAGTATGATATTAGATGAAATAAAACTCTTACATTTGCACTTGTTAGCATAGCAATATAGATGGTATGGCAAAAGTTGGTTATATATTCAAGGCGGATCTTTATGAGGGATTCGACGCGGACAGAGAGTGGATGCAACAGCACGGGTGCATACAGATAGTAGAGGAATCAGTTGAACACGAGTCGCTTCGACCTCAATGGAAGCAGCTTATCTCCAAGCTCGAACGTGGCGACGAAATTGTGGTATCCAAATTCAGCAATGCCGTGCGGGGAACGCGCGAGCTGGCATCGTTCATCGAGTTCTGCCGTATCAAGGTAGTGCGTATTATCTCCATCCATGACAGGATAGATTCAGCAGGCAAGATGTTCCCCGAGACGACGGCTGTCGATGTGCTGAACATGCTGGGGGGACTTGCCGAGGAGGTAACGGTGTTGCGTAACTCGTCCGCCCATGCCATGCAACTGCAACAGAACATAGGGGCGCGGACAAAAGCGGTAAAGGCCATGGATCAGAAAGACCGGGAAAATACCATCGTGGATATGTACAACAACGGTCATTCGATTGATTCCATCCTTGCCGTGAGCGGTTATAACAGCCGAAGTTCGGTGTTCCGCATTCTCAACAAGTACAAGGTAAATCTCAACCGGGGCAAGTTCAGCGGTCCTCTGGGAAAAAGGAAAAAGAAAGGAGATGACGGTCTTGAGGAAGAACTGTCTGACTAAGCGGGGCGCAAGCATGGTTCATGTCGGCAATGCCGATTTCCAAGCGGACGTGTTCTTTTCATTTATGTAACTACATAATTATATAATATAATAACTACAATCCGTACATTATCGTCAAGATGGTGTACGGATTGTCTTTTATACGTTTGTTATCACATTGATTATCCGAGCTATTAGTTATGTTTATGTCTTATATAATTATATAATTCAATAAGATAACAAATATATAATTATATACCGCTTTCCCTTGGCGGAATGGATGGAAATCCGTATCTTTGCAAAAGGAAAATAATTAAAGAAAACATAGAGCGATGAAGAACAAAATCATCATATTCAGCAACATCAAAGGGGGCGTCGGAAAGACAACACTATGTGCGCTGTTTGCAAGTTATCTGGCTGAACGGGGCTACCCCGTCATGGCAATCGATGCGGATTTGCAGGCGTCATTGTACCGTCACAGGAAGCGCGAGAAGGATGTAGCACCGGAAGTACAGGTCCCGTGGAACGTGGACTTGCTGGATACAGCAAACAGGGAGCTTCTTGAACGCGTCATGGGCAAACTGAAAGAGGTGCCGGGAGTTGTCCTCATAGACTGCCCGGGTAATTTGAATGACCGCAATCTGGAATACATCTACAAGTCGGCGGACACGGCCATCATTCCCGTTTCGTTCGATGCGGACACAGTGGACGCGACGGGTATCTTCGTCAAGGCACTGAAAACCGTGTCAGCGGCAGACCTCGTGTTCATACCAAACCGTATCAACACGTCCGAGAAGAAATCGGAAGAGTTACGCCAAAGGGCACAGACCACCGAGTTCCTGGGATTGGTTGGTACAGTCATACCGACGGTAAAGCAGAGCGTGGCCGTCAAACGATATACCACCTTGTACCCACTGGAGAAAAACCAGCTCTCGGCAGTCGAACCTTCATTCGACAAAATCATCGAGACACTTCATCTTAACGAATAGGTACTATGGCAAAAAACAACAGACCGACGATAGACAATCCACTGGCAAGCATGGGGCTTGATGACATTGTTCGCGGTATAACCGCTTCCGGAAACGACACAGAGGCCGTAACCGAGAATGCAAACGAAATCTCGGAAACGCCGAAGAAAACGGGTAAGCCACGTCGCGGCGGCAAGAAGGCCTTCGAGGAGAACCTCGCCAGGTACACCGGCATCAACGAGCAAGGCATCGCCATCTGGCTGCCCAAAGAGGTCAAGAAGAAACTGGAGCTTATTCGCGTCAATGCGAGTCGTAACATTCCGTTGCGGTCTTTGGCAGCTGCCATTATCATGACCTATATCGAAGAGAATGAGGACAGGCTCAATGAGCTGTAATCCAAAAATATATAAGTATGTAATTATATAATTATTTAATTGTGTAATTACATATTTCATTAAATATATGATTAAATAAAAATATATAGCAGTATGGAATTAATAGTGATAATCGCTGTGTTCTGGGTCGTGGGAAAAATCCTCAAAGGGGTGTTCGGCGGCTTCAGTAAGAGTGACTACAAGCGAGATGAGTAACAGGTAGGCTCGGCGGTATGGCGGACCGAGGGAATCCGCATGGAATCGGGTGTTTTCTGTAAGTTTTCGGGAGCTACCAGTGTTTGTCCGGGAGTTCCTGTTCCGTTCGGATGTAAATTTTCGGAATTTCAACCTATGGAAGATAAAGTGATAATTATTACCTTAACACAAAATTCATAACTTAAAAATTTCTGGCAGTATGACAAAAGCGGATATTGTAGCCCGGATTGCACAGCAGACCGGAGTGGAAAAGGCGGTTGCTATGACCGTCGTGGAGGCATTTATGGAAACCGTGAAAGATTCGGTGGTCGCAGGAAACGAGGTATTCCTACGCGGGTTCGGCAGTTTCATCATCAAAAAGCGGGCGAAAAAGGTTGCCCGGAATATATCAAAGAACACGACTATCGTGATTCCGGCTCACTCCGTCCCTGCGTTCAAACCTGCAAAAACGTTTCTTGAGGCAGTAAAAGAGGGAAAATAAAAAGAACAAGACTGTTGGAAAACCGTCTGTGAAACAGTGTTCCGATTGTCAAATAATGAATACCGTAACCATCTTTGAGGGATGTGTTGCGGTATTTATTTATAGGGTCTGTACAAAGGGAAACGGCATGGGTAGATGGGTATAAAAGAAACATCCAAAAAAGATATAAGCGGATGACTCCAGCAACAGATTCAGGACACACTTATCATCCGTGTATCCTGAATCCGCTTCGGTTGTTACCGGTATTGGAAGTTTAGGCTATCCACTTGTAACCTTCGTCCGTCAGTTCAAAGTATTCCTCCATGTCCGGTTTTACAAAGAACATGATTTCAAAGGCTTCGTTGCTTCCGCCATCGGGTATTGTCATGTCGATTTCACCATTTTGTATAATCCCTCTGCCCACATTGAACCCCAAGTTTTCATCTGCATAGGCATAGTGCAACTCAACCTCTGGGAATACCTCGGAGAGTTTTTGAATAAGTAGCGGCACGCTCTCCCAAGCCGTATTAAACCATAGGATGTTCGGCTCTTCAAGATATTGGTCATAGGCATTCCATTTTGTGCCCCAAGTGGCAATAGACCACTCGTACCAAGTAGGATAACCGTATTTTTCCAGATTGCTCAGATACGACGCTCCAAGCTGCAACACCTCTTTTCTGTATTTTTCCTGCAGTTCTTCCACCCGTTGAATGGTTGCCAAGTCATCCTGTGTATATAACGGCTTCCGCTGCATTGCAGTGAGATACTCCATTCCCAGTTTTCCACTGCTGGACGCTTCAATCAACAGTTCTTTGGGCATGGGGATAATCTTGTTGAAGTCGATGTGGCAAGGCGTACCGTCCTCCTCGTTTACCCCTTTCAGGAAATTCATTACTTTCTGTACTGTTTCGTTGTCCGCTATTATTTCTAAACGGTTTGTCACGTGATTAGGCATGATTCTGTTTTTTAATTGGTTAATACTTTTTATTTCCCCTTTATCAGTTCTTTGTCTCCTGAGCCGCTTTGGGGTTTTATGGATGCGGTACACGGTTGTCGGGATAACTTCATGCGGTGGCTTTTCCTGCCAAATTACTCTTGTGCAGGAAGGAAGAATTTTGCAGAAAATACACTTCAAGCCACCGGATCAAGTGCGACAGCCGACTTTTGCATCTGATAAAACCAAACCGGTGACAGGATGAAGGACAGAAAAGAGAAAAACGAAGGGTGGAAATAGATATAAGGGATGGATTACTGAAGATAAAAAAGGGAATGTGACCAGTTAGAAAAGAGGGATAGCCGTCTGCCGGGACATATAAAAGAGAACGGTTTGGCACTCCGGCCATTCAATAACGAATACTGCAGCCATCACTGGGACGGTTGCAGTATTTGTTTGAGAGTGCTTTTTCTGTTCGGTAATTACCGTGTTCTGACTTCGCTAATCCGTAACATCATAGAAATAGCTTAGTTCTTCATCTTTCAGGTTCTCCGCTGCATACTGGTCAGCCTGTATGTAGAGGGTGTTGTAGAGCGTTGCATAATCTGACCTTTTTTCATGATACTGCCATATCTTGTGATTGAGCACCAGTACCAACTCGGTGAGATACTTGTAGTTTTCTTTCCACTCCTCGAAAGCACGGTTGAACGTGTCTTGAACGGCCGAAAGACCAAATCGGTCGGCTATTGAAAAATCATTCCAAAAGGTTGTTTGCAACTCGTACCCGTTCTCTTGCATAAATTCTCTGAATGTCATATCATTTCAATTTTTAAGATTAATTTTTTTTGTTTTCCCTCCGATACATTTCTGTACCGAAGGCTGATTATTTTTCTGCCCGGAGGATTGGTGGCAGGTCCAGGCAAGGAGGACACGGAAAATACGCTCCCGATATGTCGGAGAGGAAGATTTTCCAGTGGCAAGCGTAAGTGGTACTTGACAGGGCTGACAGCCGGCAATCGAACTTTGCAGAGAAAATAACCGGGCTTCTGGAATGGAATATGGGGGAACAGGTACGGTGAAAATAAAACAGAGGGAAAGTAAAGAATGTAAAAATGGGTACACCGCTCCATAGAGCGGAATGTACGTAGGGATATCCTGGAAAGAGGACCGACTGACGGTTCTGTTATAAAAGGAAACGGGCCGCACTTTGTCGGACATAAGAAAGAATACCGCAATCGTCTTTGTGACTGCGGTATTCTTATGGGATGATACCTTATGCTGCCTTGTTAGGCTTCTCCGGCTTGCGCTGCCTTGTTTCCCAGCCGTACACACCGGCTACATACGGATAGAGGGAACGTGTTCTCTTGCGGAAACCCTGCTCGTCGATTTCACGGTTGTAGATTTTCTCAGCGATACGTTCCGCTTCTTCACGGTCTTTGGCAACCCTGTACAGGATGTAGTTCGTGCCGTCGTGGTGGGTCATCCGACTCCGAATGTTATAGCCGTCGCCGTACCATTCCGCATATTCGCACGAGGATTTAAGGATGTCGGCAATATTGTTTCCCAAAATCTGGTAGCCTTGCTTCCGGCCATTCCACAATCCAAGGTCTCCGAACACGATAATAACGCCGTCCACCTGTTTGTTCAGGTTGCACCGTTCATCGTCCAGCCAGTTATAAACTTCTTCCGCCCATTCTTCATCGCTGACCTCGTAGGTGTCATCGTCCAGCATTTCCCGTTGGGAATTTTGATAATCTTCCTTGGCTGCTTCGTTCAACAAGTCATCGCTTGTCCAAATCATGTGTTTCATACGTTTTGAATGTTAATGTATTACTTTTTTATCCCTGTTGTCGGAGGCTTTTACCTTGCCCGACGGGATTCGATTTTACTGCGGAATAAAAGGTGAAAAGGCGGGAACAAGCCAAGGAGGAAGCGGCAGTCACGGATGGTTCCATTTGTGTTAAGAAGTATTGGCGAGCTTGCGAGTTGATGGTTGTTAATCGCAAATGAAGCCGCGCCTTGCCGGTTCACGCCAGCCTTAACTTTGCAGGGAAAATCAATGGACGGCGGGTAAGCGAAGAATGGACGGAGTGTATAAAAGCTGTGATTCTGCGGAACGGCAACGAGCAAAACAAAAGCGGTCGGGAGACCGCTCTGTTCAGAATAAGGCGGGGATTACTTCTTGCCCTTTTTCTTTTTCGGCTCCGTAGGAGCTTCCTCCTTCTCGACAGCCGGATAGAACTTGACAGCAACCATCACGATGCGGTTGTGCTTCACGCCGCCCTGGTCGGCCCACTCTTCAGGCTTGAAGTACCCCTCCACGGTGAGCAGCGTGCCTTTGGTGAGCTGGTCGAACGACCCGGTATTCTCGTTTTTGCGCCACGCTTCCATGTTCATCAAGGCTGATACGCGATTAGTTCCCTCTCCGTTCTTCTCCTGACGGCTGATTGCCAGAGGGAAACGTGCTACACTTGCGGTGGTGAAATGGCGGATTTCTGCGTCTTTTCCTACGAATCCGGTTACTACGAAATTGTTCTCGATCTTTTTCATTGCGATTGTTTTTTGAAGTTAATGAATCATTTTTACGGTGCCGAAAAAGTAGGTGCAGCAAAGGGAAAGCACCAAGGATAACGCATAAATACTCTTTATTTTGAGGCGTAGCTCCAAACCGGAGGCCTGATAAAGGAAGATTTGTGCGGTACGCCATTGGTCAAGGTTCATGGAACCGGTGCCGTCTGCACACTATCTTTGCAACGGAATAATGATGATGACTTCGATAGGAACCGGTCGCGGAAAAGGCGGGATGAAACAAATCGTGGCAGGTTCGGAGAACCGAAAAGACCTGTCCGCCTACTGGCACAAGATTACGGCGCGTTCCGGCATGAAGCGGAGAAGGACATCGAGGCGTGAAAACGTACCGTCCGGCCTCTTGGGTGGAAGCGGCAATAAACGATATGCTGTCCGACCGGCCATGCGCATTGTGATGTGGAGCGTGCATCAGACGAAGAGCCGACAACCGACGTGTGCCGCATATCGTCAGTGCGCTGTCCTTATCCGACTGTTATATGAGGAAGGAGAGGCAGGAAAAGGGAAAATGGCGGAAGCCTGCCTTTCCGGCAAAACGGTGGAGTGGCGTCCTGAGAGTGGAAAGGCAGCTATAAAAGGATGTGGCGCAGCCAAAAGAGAATAAATGATATTCCAGTAAAAAAGGGTTATCGTACCGTAGGCATTTATATTGGGAGTGTATAGCAGTTTAGGATAAAAGGGATAATCGCGGAGACGACGATTGTTGTCTGCCACGACGGAGAGAACGGGCTGAAACCGGATGTCCCGGTTTGCCCGTTTATAACCTATTGATTTTATTCTTCTTCCGCTATCATTTTCTTGCCGTATTCCTTGATTTCATCCATCGTCAGCCATTCAGGTCTTTCTTCCTCTTTGAAACTTTCATAAAGTTTTGTCATGGTTTCGATTTGGGCTTCCTCATTACCTGCCCACAAGCGGTCGGTGTTTCTGTTCCCAAACCCCAAGTAATACTCGCAATCTGCCTGCAAACGACCTAATAACATGTATCTGAAGCGTAAGTCATGCTGCAAAATTTCGTCTATCGTCATACTCTTGTATTTTAAGTTTTTATTTCTCCCTCTTGTAGCTTGTCGGCTACTTTCGGGCTTGATTCAATTATGTCGCCTCAAAAGGTGGCATGGCTCTTTATGCAGGGTTTCACTACCAAATACGACCTCGGCAAAGCAGAGGTGGAGATTTTGTCGTGAACCGTCAGGCATGACCTTGCATACAAGAAAGACATGGCAGGTACCTTTGCGACACAATTCGTATCAGGCAGCCCGGAAGTGGATAGGCGAACTCAGGGAAGAGAAGGTTTCCTGCAAAAGGGTGATGATTTGTAAAAAAGGGGTACATCCAAAAGAGGAAATACAAATGGGTATTCCTGAAAGGTGGTTGTCGTGCCGGAGGCATTTGTATTGGAAGCGCATGGCGGTTCAAGGTAAAAAAGGTTATCGTGCCGACAGGTTTGTCTGTCATTATGGGAAAATGCGGATTGAAACCGGAAAAACCGTCTCAATCCGCATAGCTCGTCAATGGATTTTGTGCTATCCTGTTATGTCAAAAGGTCAAAATCGTGCCATCATAACACGATGCTTAAACAGTTTGTTTTTGTCGCTCGGTCGTCGCTGGCTTATCCAGATATGATGTGCGCCATATCCGAACGTGAAATATTCCTCAAGCTGTGTTTCCTCCTTCAAATGTTCCATTCCCGCACGGAGTTCAGCTTCATTGCCCGAAAAAAGAATCGTGTTCATGATTCTGAAATAAATCTCCGTCGCTTCATCGCAATAGGGACAAAAGCTGTGTTCGATTATTACTTCCATATTCTTGTTTTAATTGCTTACTTCGACAATGACCTCAATTCTACCGTACAGCACAGAGCGTAGTGCCGTTTTGTCAATGGCGTAATACTCGCAAATTTGCCCGTACTGTTTGACAAAGTACCGTTTGAGAATATCCGAGAAGTCAAAATGATACCCGTTCAATGCAATGCCCCGGCTGAAATAGATGCTTTCCCGCACTTTACGGGTAATCCAGTTTTTCTCCTCACGGTTCAATTTATCGCCGCTATTCAGACGTTCCCGCAGCTTGTAAACACGACTTTCCCGTAATGTAGTCAGTTCGGGGACGTCCCATTTGACGAATTTTGTTGCTATCTGTGCCATAGGTCTGTTGGTGCTAATCATAAATAATCACTTCATCACGATATTCTGAAATTTCCTTACCGCTTTCAAGGCGGACAACTATAGTGTTGCCATAGTCGCCCACGATTGTACCCTCCGTGTAGCCTTTGTACGGGTTAAGCAGTGTGCAATGCAATCCGATGATGTCGGACGGTTCTTCATATTCATACATAGAGCAATGTTTTTGCGGTTATAATTTGATTTCCCATTTTCCTTGAGAGAACTTCCTGAAGCTCACGTATTCATCTTCAAGTTCGTGAGTTAGTATGCGCATATAGATTTCGTTTTTAGCTTCCAACGAATCCACCAGCTTGTTGATTTCTTTTTCCGGGTATTCCCAGCGAGAAGAAAATTCCGCATCTATAACATCGGCATACCGGTTGATATAGCCGTCAAAATTATCGTCCAAGAAAGCCTCTATCTTGTCGAGATCTTGTTTGTTCGCAGTGGTAGCGTGGAAAATGTTTGTTGCAATGTTCGCCATAATCTCAAATTTTAAGTTTTTTCTTTTTTCCCTCTTGTAGCTTGTCGGCTACTTTCGGGCTTGATTCAATTATGTCTCCTCAAAAGGTGACATGGCTCTTTATGCATGGTTTCACAACCAAATACGACCTCAGCAAAGCAGAGGTGGAGATTTTGTCGTGAACCGTCAGGCATGACCTTGCATACAAGAAAGACATGACAGGTACCTTTGCGACACAATTCGTATCAGGCAGACCGGAAGTGGATAGGCGAACTCAGGGAAGAGAAGAAGATCCTGTAAAAAGAAGGATTGCTTGTAAAAGGGGATTGCAGCGAAAAGAGAAAATGTGAGTTGGATTCATTTTCTTTTTTGACTGCACGGTTAGAACGGGAAGAAGGCGCAAAAAGGGGCGAAAATTCAGTTTAGTTTAGTACATTAGCCTTATATATATGCTAAATCAAAGTAAACTAAATATAGGTATGCATATTTGCCTGCCTGTATGTTTGTGTTTGGACGAAAATACTTACCTTTGCAAAGACTCCAAGAATGATTTGTTTTTTCTTTTGGCTGCAATGATTATTCGCTGATGCGACGTTCGGACAGGATGGGCAAAAATGATGTCGAAAATGGATGAAAGCCGTTAAGAGTATAAGCAAGTGCAAGGAAAGAAACACAATGAAAACAAAAAAATGGGAAATCTCTTAAAAGCACAATTTTGTTCCTGTTTTGTTTCTCAATAAAATCAATCAAATTTATAATATATTGATTATCATTTTATTAAGTAATTCAATTTTGAAAGGTTGAATTTATTTCCAATAAGACAAAGCGATTAAAACAACAAACTTTTTTCATTTTAGTTAAAGTTTTCATACTGTTTAAATAATTAGATTGTTAATTTCAAAATTAAGGTGTACGTACATAGCGTAAATGCTACGATTAATACAATACTGCATGAAGAAGTAAAAAAAGAAAGGCTTCTTTATACAAGTGTTATAGTGAAGCTCCCTGTCGGTGGGATCTTCGGATATATAACTTCGTATTTGTTTTATTTGTATAAATATTGGGTTTACTGCTAATATATAAGTTTTCTATGCCTCATAGTAAGTAAAAGTTGTATAAAATATTATATTGTTATATATTCTGTTGTATAAGGATGCTGGTGATTCAGAGTGTGTGATTTGTGGATGAATTCTAATTGTTGAAATGGAGTGTGAAATATTGAAAATATATTGATGGTGTTTATGTATGCTTTACTAAAATCATCAGGCCGATTTATAATGTATTCTATAGCATGAATTAATAAATTTCGGCTTCCTATTAGCTATTTTATATGATGTTTTAGTCTGTTGCTGTTGAGTAACTGTCGAGATGCACAAGTGCGTTAAGCTTGCTGCACTAGTCTATTCATGCGAATACATTAGTGTAATTTGGTAGTTGTTTTATTACTTGATGAGTTGTATAATGAAAAGTGCAGTTTTCTTCTGATAAAAAGTGAAAATATTATAGATGAATTTTGTGAACATATAGAAAATAGGGGGCTATTTTAGGCTTAATGTGTTGATTAATAGTGCTGCCACATTTTTGTTCGTAACTTTCTCACTGGTTAATTTGAGAGTTGAAAAAGTTAGTAGCTTTCGTTATTAACTTAGAGAAGGAACCGTTTCTTAAAAAAGGGAAAATAAAATAGTGACGCTATCCGCAGCGGATGGCGTCACTATATGAGTAGGATAGTGACGGTATCATGAGTGGATAGCGTCACTATTTTTAAGTCTGTTTTTTACCAGTTTCTTTTCACTGTACGGTAACCGTAACTGCTAATTACAAGGAAGCAGATAAAAGGTAAAATGAATGAAACATTGACGGCAGGCAGACATCCGATTTCTTTCATATCGATGATGCTTGCTTGCAGTGGAGGAAGAATTGAACCACCCAGAATAGCCATGATAAGGCCGGCTGCGCCGAATTTGGCGTCGTCTCCCATACCTTTCAGCGCAATGCCATAAATGGTGGGGAACATTAGTGACATACAAGCGGAAACTGCAACTAAGCAGTAGAGTCCGAAGATATTTTGAAGGAAGATGGTGCCTAGCGTGAAAATACCACCGCAAATAGCAAGGATCATCAGTAATTTACCCGCATTGAAATAGCGCAGGATGAATGTACAGATAAAGCGGCTGATACAGAAGATAACCATCGCTATGATATTATATTGTTGCGAGAGGACTTCAGCACTTTTCTCATCCATACCTTGTGACATGAACAAGCGTGTTCCATACTGAATGATGAAAGTCCAGCACATAATTTGTGCACCTACATAGAAGAATTGAGCAATTACCCCTTCACGATAACACGTTTGGGTGAAAATGCGCTTCAGTGTAGGAAGGAAATCTATTCTATGATTCTGATCTCCATTTTTCGGCATCTTGACGAATCGTATCAGGAGCAACATGGCTACGATGACCAATCCGATAATAAGATAAGGGGCAATCAGGACAGCGAGGTCGCTTTCCTTGATAGCTTGGAATTCGCTGTCGTTGAGTAGGGTGCGGTCTTCAGTACCCATCGGATGTAGTTTGGCTTGAATAAACTGCATAGCTACATACATTCCGAGGAGTGAACCCATCGGATTGAAAGACTGTGCAAGGTTCAGGCGGCGGGTGGCAGTCTCTTCCGTTCCCATAGAAAGGATATACGGATTACAACTTGTTTCCAGAAAGGAAAGTCCGCAGGTAAGGATAAAGTAGGCTATCAGAAACGGATAATATTCTCCCGTCATCTTAGCAGGAAAGAATAAGAAAGCTCCGAATGCATACATTCCAAGTCCTAGCAGGACACCGGCTTTGTATGAGTATTTGCGGATGAATATGGCCGCAGGGAAAGCCATGGCAAAGTAGCCGCCATAAAAGGCTACTTGTACCAGCGCTCCGTCAGTGGCGCTCATCCGGAAGATTTTGGAGAATGCTTTCACCATCGGATTGGTAATGTCGTTTGCAAATCCCCATAACGCAAAACAAGAGGTAATGAGAATAAAGGGGATGAGGTAGCTGATGCCATCTTTCGAGAGGATGGACTGCTTGGTGTGTTTCATGGTCGTTCTTGATATTTTTTAAGTATTATATAAGTGGAACATTCTTTCCATCGGTTTCCATTTTTCCGCGGAACTCATTCCGGGAGCGGCTTGCTGGAATATAGCCATGTATTCTTCCCATTCCTGTTGGCGGGGAAGAGTGTTCAGACGTGCCATTGCTGTGTCCCAGTCGAAATCAACAGGAGTTTCGACAATCATAAACAGACGCGTGCCGAGAATATAGATTTCCATTTCGAGGATACCTACTTCTCGAATCCCGGCAAGGATTTCGGGCCATGCTTCCGTTTCACTGTGTCTTTTGCGATATTCGGCGATTAATTCCGGGGAGTCGCGCAAGTCGAGTGTTTGACAGTAGCGTTTGACGGGAATCTTGTAAGATTGGACTTGGTAACCAGTTTGGGGTGTTTCCATATACTTTTATTTTTTAGGGTAATATACTTGTGGTGTAACGCTGTGGATTACAATTTCTCTCAGTTCATGAAGGTCGGCAATTTCTCCTTTTGCCATAGCTTGCGTCAGGATATTTCCTATTGCGGTAGCTTCTACGGGACCGGCATATACGGGAATGCCGAGTTCGTTGGCCGTCAGTTGATTGAGCAGTTTATTCTGTGACCCTCCGCCAATAATATTGAGTTGGCGAATCGGAGAGGGTAGACAACGGTTCAGTTGTTCTACCGCTTGCCGGTATTTGAATGCTAATGATTGGAGTACACATCTGACGATTTCTGCTTTATTCTGGGGAATCTGAAGTTCGTGTTCCCTGCAATAATTGACAAGGGCGTTTTCCATATTTTCCGGGTTCATAAATGCTGTATCGTCTACTGGAATGATAGTGTCAATCTTTGCTTCGGTGGCTTGTGGAATGATGATGTCATAGTTTTGTTCTTCACCACGTGCTTTCCATTCGCTCATCAGACGTTGCAGAATCCATAATCCTGTGATGTTTTGTAAGAATCGGATGCGTCCTCCTACGCCGCCTTCATTGGTGAACTGTGCTTGGCGTGCTTCCTCCGTCAATATAGGTTGGTCTACTTCCACTCCCAATAGCGACCAGGTGCCAGAGCTTAGAAAAGCGATGGGATATTCCGTGGCAGGAACAGCTGCTACAGCGCTGGCTGTGTCATGCGAACCTACTGCGATGACATCTACTGTACCCAATCCTGTTTCCCGTGCAATATCTTCTTTTAAGGTTCCTCTGATAGTTCCCGGTTGGATAATTTCTCCGAACAGATGTTCGGGAAGTCCCAAGGTCCGGATTGTTTCTTGTGACCAGTTCCGTTGTCTGGCATCAAGTAATTCGGAGGTAGAGGCAATGCAATATTCATTATTGGCTACTCCGGTCAGGAAATAGCTGAAAAGGTCGGGCATGAATAAGAGTTGCCGGGCAAGTTCCAGCTGGGAATCTTGATTTAACTTCATGCTGTATAACTGGAACAGCGTGTTGATAGTCATCACTTGTATTCCGGTATCGGCATAATGTTTTTTCTCGTCCAGAACTTTGAATACTTCAGCCGGCATTCCGTCTGTCCGTGTGTCCCGGTAGCAAACCGGATTTCCTATCAGGTTTCCGTGTTTGTCAATCAGTCCGAAGTCTACTCCCCAAGTGTCAATACCGATTCCTTTAACGTTATATCCTTTTTGTGCGGCTAGTTTTAATCCGGTCTTCATGTCCTCAAAAAGCGCGGGGAAGTCCCAGTAGACATGATTTCCAAGTTTGACTTGGCGGTTGGGGAAACGGTGGACTTCTTCCAGTTCCAGCTTTCCGTGGAGAAGGAAGCCGGCGATAACCCGTCCGCTTCCTCCTCCAAAGTCTGCTGCTAAATATATGTTTTTATTGGTATCTTTCATGGTATGGTATGTACGGATACTATTTTGTTTTCTTTCCTAATACATAGATTTCCAAATCTTCAATTTCTGCCGGTGTCAATACAGAATAATCTCCGCCGGACTGGACGATAATGCGGCAAGCCATTTCGAAGAAAGTAGCACGTTCATAGACTTGATCAAAGTCTTTTCCGCATACCACTTGTCCGTGATTGGTCAATAAGACGGAATTGTGATTCAACATGGCTTCCACTACTGCTTTTGCCAGTTCGGGAGAACCCGGGCGATAGTAAGGGATTACAGGAATCTCAGCACCTACGTGGCAGGGGATTTCTGCCGTTACGTTGAAATTGACCGGCTTGTTTTTCATGCAGGAGATAGCTGTGGCGTATTCCGACTGAAAATGAAGAACGACATTGACGTCCGGACGTTCGCGGAGAATACCCAAGTGGAAAGTGCTTTCCATTGAAGGTTTTACACCGTTAGTCGGCGTTCCGCTGGCGATATTACAGATGGAAACTTTTTCTTTATAAAGGGTAGGAACCCAAGAACCTGTGCCGGAAATCAGTGCTTCCTCACCAATTCGCCAGGAAAGGTTTCCGCTACTGCAAAGCATTAGCCTTGCATCTCCGTAACGATGGGCTTGTTCAATAAACTGTTCGATATGTTCGTTGGTAATCATAATTGCAAAGATACACAAAATAGAATTAAGTGAATTGAAATTATTTGTAGATAGGACCGTAAGTGCTACAAGCTCTGTAATCCGCTCCTTCCTTATCCATGCCGAAAGCATTCCATGCAGCCGGACGGAAGATTTCGTTGTCTTCTACGTTGTGCATGCATACCGGGATGCGGAGCATGGAAGCGAGAGTGATTAAGTCCTGACCGATGTGTCCGTAGCTGATGGCTCCGTGATTAGCTCCCCAGTTATTCATTACTGAATATACATCTTTGAAAGCTGATTTGTCACACAAGCGGGGAACGAACCAGGTGGTAGGCCATGTCGGGTCTGTACGCATGTTCAGTTTCTGGTGGATTTCCGGGTCGATTTCAACGGTCCATCCTTCTGCGATTTGCAGGACAGGGCCGAGACCCTTAATCAGATTCAGACGCATCATAGTGACAGGCATACCGCCTTTTGACAGGAAGTTGGAAGAGAAACCACCGCCACGGAAGTAGTCACGATCTGCCGGATACCAGGTAGTTGCTTTCAGGCAGTTTTCTACGTCTGCTTCAGTCAGGTTCCATGGTTCTTTCATTACCGGATTGCCTTCTGCATCAGATGATTGACCGGAGCCATCAAGAGTGGTTGCACCAGAATTGATAAGGTGGATGATACCATTGGCTGCCAGACCTGTCAATTCTTTGCCGGTCACACGTTTTACGGCTTCAGGGCTCCAGTAAGTACGTACATCGGAAAATATCTGCGCACGGTTGGTCAGCAGGTGTCCGAACAGCATAGCTACACCGTTGCAAGCATCGTTTTCAGTAGCTACAACGAATGCTTCGCGGATACCGTTCCAGTCGAAAGAAGTATTGAGCAGAGCTTCGGGGTAGTCACCGTTCGGATAGAAGTCTGTCCATTGGCGTTGTCCCTGGAAACCGGCTGCGATGGCATTGTGTCCCAAAGCTTCTTCTTTGAATCCCATCTCTTTCAGTTTGGGGTTGCCGGTCATCAAGTCGCGCATGATAATCGTCATTTTCACGATAAATTCCCAGTCTGCATCTTTCTGTTCACGGCTTTTGCGCTTTTCAGGACGGTTCTTGAAGTCATCTCCCTCGTTTGCCTTGCAGTTTTTCTCTGTCCATGCCATTGCTTTCGCATATTCTTCGTGGTCGTAGATGCCTTCGTCCATACGTCGGATGATTTCTGTAAGGTCGATGGATTCGTTACGCATACCCAGATATTCCTGGAAGAAATCAGGGTTAACGATTGAACCGGCGATACCCATAGATACGCTACCCATAGACAAGTAAGATTTGCCTCTCATGGTAGCTACTGCCTGTGCGGTGCGTGCAAAACGAAGAATCTTTTCCGCTACATCTTCAGGAATGGTGTTATCATCCAAATCCTGAACGTCATGACCGTAGATGCCGAATGCAGGAAGACCTTTTTGTGCGTGTCCTGCCAATACGGCTGCCAAATATACAGCACCCGGACGTTCTGTGCCGTTGAATCCCCAAACGGCTTTCGGGTAATACGGGTTCATGTCCATCGTTTCAGCGCCATAGCACCAGCAGGAAGTGACAGTGATAGTAGAACCCACACCTTCTCTTTCGAATTTTTCGGCACAAGCCGCACTTTCAGCCACACGACCGATAGTGCTGTCGGCAATAACACATTCTACAGGACTTCCGTCACCGTTTCTCAGGTTGCTGCTGATTAATTCGGCTACTGCTTTAGCCAAGTTCATTGTCTTTTCTTCGAGGCTTTCACGAACGCCACCCTGGCGACCGTCGATGGTGGGACGAATCCCGATTTTCGGATACTTTTTCATGGTTTCTTTTTTAATTATATAGTTAATTAATATCTGTGCTGAACTGTGCTGATTTTGTGGCAAAAAAAATTAGAGTGACTTTCGAAGCTTGACTTCAGTAGGCAGGTACTTCTGTATAGGCGTATCATTAAGGACGAAGTTTGCGGCTTCGTTCCCCATCATTTCCCAGTCGATACTCAATGAGGTGATTCCTTCATCAATAACTTCATAAGAAGGAATATCATTGTATGCCAGCAGACCGAAATCTTTTCCGCATTTCAGTCCCTCCAATCTTCCTTGTTTCACTGCCTTTACCACATCTTGTTGTTTGATGGCAATGTAGGCTGTTTCTTTTCGTACCACCAGATTTTCAATATCTTCCTGTATCTCATACGAGAATCCTTGCTCTTCGCAAAAACGGATAAAATAATCTTTGCTGCTTTGCGGGTGTTTCAGTCCCTTGGAGAACAGGAAAACAATTTGGCGGTACCTGTGCATCCTTTCTTTCAGTGCAAGTAATGCCTGATAGAATGATTCGTCGAAGTCCTGACAGATATAGAAATACTTCTCTTTTTCGAATTTACCGAAGTCAAGCAGTAATAGTCTGGCAGGATTAATCTTATTTAATGCCGTGCTGAATTTCTCATTATCGAAATTCATCACTATATATTTATTGTACTTTCCTATGGATTCACGGATGATGGTATTGAATAGTCGTTCGTTGTATTGATGGAACAACAAGTCTACCTTATAATTAATAGGCAGATGCTTGACGAAACTGTTGTATAATGCTTCTTTAAACGGGGTGTATTGGTCGAGGAGCAGTAAAACGTTTGTTACTTGACTCGTCACATAGTATCCTTTTCCGGGGGTAGAGTCAATCAGTCCCCGTTCGCGTAAATCAAGGAAGGCCTTGAATACCGTATCGCGTGATACCCCATATTGTGCACTCAGCTGATTGATAGAAGGCAAAGAATCTCCTTCAAGAAATTCTTTTCTGGAAATAGCCTGGCTCAGGTTGTCCGCCAATTGCGTGACCTTACTAGATTGCTGCCCGAATGTTGCTTTCTTATCAGTTCGTTTCATATTAGTTTTATAAAAGATAACTGTGCTGAACTATGCTGACGCAAAGAAAGGCATTTTATTCCGAATGAAACTAATTATTTACTATGTTTTATAGCATAAAATGAAAAAAAATCCTCTCCAGCGAACCGGAGAGGATTTATAGCTTTTTCCTGATTTCTTATTCGGAATCTGCCGAAAATTATTCAGCAGCAGCTTCTGTTGCAGGAGCTTCTTCAGCCGGAGCTGTAGCTTCTTCTGCGGGTGCTTCAGCAGCAGCTTTTTCAGCAGCTTCAGCAGCTTTCTTTTCAGCGAGTGCTTTTGCTTTCACTTCGTTGATTTTCTTTTCTGCTTCCAGACGTGCTTTAGCTTCAGCTTTCTTTTCTTCGTCTTGTTTAGCTTTCAAAGCAGCCAGACCTGACTGTTTGTTGTTTTTCCAAGCCTCGAATTTAGCTTCTGCTTCTGCTTCTCCGAATGCGCCTTTTGCTACACCGCCCATAAGATGTTTCTTCATGTAAACTCCTTCGCGGGAAAGGATGTTACGTACAGTGTCGCTTGGTTGTGCGCCTTTCAGTACCCATGCCAATGCAGCGTCGAAATTCAAATCTACTGTAGCAGGATTGGTGTTAGGGTTGTATGTACCAATCTTCTCAATAAATTTACCATCACGTGGTGCTCTGCTGTCTGCAATTACAATTGAATAGAACGCGTAACTTTTACGTCCGTGTCTCTGCAATCTGATTCTAGTTGCCATTTTAAATAATTGTTTTTAATGATTGATTTGAATTATGCTATTATCTCGTAATAGCGGGCGCAAAGATACGGCTTTTCTTTTGATTGACAAACATTTCGCCCCTTTTTTACGAATATCGTTTCGGATAGCGGAACAAAATCGCGAGTAGGGCGCATACTCCCATTGTAAACGGATAGTAGAGATTTCCTATGATACTGATAGGGGAGACATTGGCAAGACCCGCCGCAATCAGCATCTGCGCTCCGTATGGAATAATCCCTTGTATCAGGCAGGAGAAAGTATCGAGGATGCTGGCTGCTTTTCTTCGGTCGAGATGGAATCTCATGGCAATGTCTTTGGCAATCGGCCCTGTTGTGATAATGGCAATCGTGTTGTTGGCTGTACATAAGTTGGCGATACTTACCAGAGCGGCGATGCTTAGTTCGGCTCCTCTTTTACCATTGATGTGGCGGGTGAGTTTTCTGATAATGTAATCAATGCCACCGTTATAACGGATTGTTTCGAGCATCCCTCCGGCCAACAGAGTAATAATAATCAGTTCTCCCATTCCTGTAATTCCTGTTCCCATGGCACCAAACCAGTCGAAGATTCCGAAGCTTTCGGTCGCGATGCCAATGATGCCACTTGTCAATATACCTATTATGAGTACGAGCATCACGTTCATTCCGGCAATGGCTGTTCCTAATACTATTATGTAAGGTATAACTTTGGTCCATTCGATGGTCTGTGTTTGGGTGGGAGCAGTAATGGACAGTCCTTGAAATATGTAAATTCCCAATACAATGATGGCCGCCGGGACGACAATCATAGAATTTACCCGAAATTTATCGCGCATTACACATTCCTGGGTTTTTGTCGAAGCGATAGTGGTATCGGAGATAAAAGATAAGTTGTCTCCGAAAAAAGAACCGCCTACTACGACAGCTACCATAAAGGGGAGAGTTATTTCAGTCTTTTCTGCCAGTCCTACGGCAACGGGAGTAAGGGCGACAATAGTTCCCACACTGGTTCCGATGGATAAAGAGATGAAACAGGCGGCAATAAAGATGCCTGCCAGCAATAAATTGTCAGGAAGAATATGCAGTGTCAGATTGACGGTAGCATCGATTGCCCCCATTTGCTTCGCACTTTGAGCAAAAGCTCCGGCAAGAATGAATATCCATATCATCAGGAGAATATTCTTATTGGCAGCTCCTACCGAGAATTGATAGATACGCTGGTCCAGTTTCAAGCCGCGTGTAATGGCGATGGCATAACAGGAAGAGATAAGAAAAGCCACTGTGATAGGCACTTTATAAAAGTCGTTGACGAGGATAGAAGTCACGAGATAAAGGCATAAGAATACGAGTAACGGGCTCAATGCCCACCAGTTTCCGCGACGGTCTTTATGTATTTTTTCTTCAGTCATAAATGGACGTTGGGTATTTTTTTTATTCTAAAATCAAAATAGTGATGCAAAAGTAGTGTTTTTCTTTTTAAACGAGCGTGTTTTTTCATCTTTGGATATCATAATTATTTAATTGAAAGAACAGTTATTGGTAAGTTTATTACTTTTGTGATGCAAATGTATTTTTCATAGAAAGAAAATATGGAAATAAAACTAGTAACTTCGGATAAAAAAGAATTCCTTGAATTATTAGAGCCTGTTTAAATTTTCCTGAGATTATGTTAGATAGGCTTTACCGACCTGT